>Ga0247727_10011581_pt1 | contig 15346 bp, 14 predicted proteins | sample WisWelCaveWW1625_FD_202498 | JGI IMG/M metagenome (GOLD analysis project Ga0247727, IMG submission 202498) | Biofilm microbial communities from Wishing Well Cave, Virginia, United States - WW16-25 | ecosystem: Environmental > Aquatic > Deep subsurface > Groundwater > Cave microbial mat | place... | reverse complement strand
TCTTCTTTGTTTTCCCACTGGTCAAGATGTAGCCGCCCCTCAACCAGGAGAGATGTACCTTTCTTTGCCCATTCAGCAACGCGCTCGGCATTCTTTAGCCAGCACGTAATATCGACATAAGTAACCTCTTCCATAATCGCTCCGGAAGAGTTCTTGTACTTTCTGTTAATCGCCAAAGACAGGTCGCAGACGGCAGTCCCGTCCTTTGTATACCTGAGCTCTGGATCCCGTGTTAGATTCCCGATTAACTGCACGCGGTTCAGATTTGCCATTTAGCCCTCATTTACTTTAGAGTGGTTATTTAGGACTCTTATGTAAATGTTATAAATTTGTTAGTTAGATCTCTACCCTTGCCGCCATCGTTTGTCTACGATCTTTACCTGTTACTTTAACTATTTTAAATCCGGCAAACCTTGATGCAATTCTCGGGTCGAACTTCTCAATCTCTGAGATTGTCATGTTAGAAGTGACAACTGTTGCCTTGCCAGAATTAATCCTTCCAGAAAGGATAACGTATAAAGCCGAGAGGCTCCAGTCGGTGACCTTCTCCGCGGCGAAGTCGTCCATGATTAGGAGTTTCGGCCTTAGATACTTATGGACGATATCTGTCTCGCTTTGGCTACTCTGGTTTTGATTGTTAAACGTTCCTCTGATTTCCATAAGGATCTCAGGAACGGTCTTGAATCTGGAAAGCATCCTGTCTTCTTCATACGTGGCATTTGGTCTCTCAAGCTTCGGAAGCCAATGCTTAACGCATCCACAGGCCTGGTATGTTTTTCCAGACCCCTGGAGACCATGTAAGAATATATTTTCCGGCTCAGGCTTTAGCCCGAGCTTTGGGCTCGCTATGGCATTGAGGTAAATCTTTGGTATGCCACACAATAAAAGCTTCTGATCAACACTTGTTTCTACCTCAGCTGAGATGGTCGTATTGACCTTCGTTGGCCCTTGCGGAGTCGAAAGACCTGTTCGTTCCAAGATTTTTCCCACCGGTTCCACCATGGAAGCCCCCCTTCTCTTTGTTTGCTTGTGCTCTGTTTAGCCACCTACCTATAAAGGTGACTTTGTTTCGTTTTTTGTCTGGAAGGTTCTGTCTGGCTTCCCATCCGTAAGCCAGCCTAATTTGAGCCAGGACGTCGATACCAGGGTAAGCGGCCTTCCAGTCCTCGTAGAGCTTCTCCCATCGCTCCCAGAGGCTCTGGATGCCCTTGCGCTCGAGTTCAGCAGCCCTCTCCAAGTCGTGGTAGCATTTGATCTCTGCTAGCTCCTTTGGACAGACAATCTCCTTCTTGCTATTAGAGCTAGCCTTGCTGGCTTCCGATGGTTCTACCGAACCTTCGGGAGCAAGTATTATATTAGTATTCTCTTCTACTTCTCTTCTGTTCTCTTCTCTTACCCCCGTGCTTTCGGCTATTTCTGGAGGCAAAATTTTACTCAAGTCTATCTCATCAATAACCTTAGGATCAGATTCAGTGTCTTGAACGTTTTCTGAATCTTTTGCTAAAACATTCTGAATGTTTTTGAAATCCTTTTTCAAAACATTCGGAAGATTTTCAGAATCTGTTTCAGGTGTCTCATAGTTCTTTTCGTTTAATGTTCTGTATTTTCTTATGTAGTACACCTTTATGATCCTATCTTCATCGCTCTTTGCGGTCTTGTCGATGTAGATCCCTTTATATTGTATCATCCCAAGGTCTATTAACTTATCAACGTGTTGTTTTATAACGCCAATCGTTGAATGAAGTTTTTTAGCAACCTCGGTAAGCCTCATCGGCTTGCCAGTTGGGTGACACATATACCCTGCGTTTGGACCATCAGTCCTGGCCATGAGTAGGCAACATAGGTAGGTGCCCTTCTCAGCCAACTTCAAATTCTCTCCGAAATTTGTTGAGCTGAGAAGTTTTTCGCCCCAGACTTTAATCCACTGCATATTAGTCCCCCATTAGCTCCGCGGCGTCTTCCTCACTATAACTCCAGGCCCACATTGGCTTTTTGAAATATTTAGACAGTGCCTGGCGATTAACTTCAAGCAGAATAGGATTGGTAATCTCCTTATCCTGCATGATCTTAGAAGACACCCATAAACCCTTTGTGAACGTCACATTGTAATTCTTGCCCTTATATGCAAAAGAGCAGTTAAGGAATGTGATTTCATCTGTCTTCGTTGTTTTCTGCTTCCCGCTATTTTGGGTTACTGCGGTTACAGAAACAAGAGCTGGTGGTTCTATGGCCGCTATCTCTGCCGGAATATCGGCCGCGAACGCGGTGGCCTCATCGGTCATTTTGATGATTGCCTTGTGAACCGTTTCGCTGTCGGTATCAATACGCTCAACGGATTTTTTCAGCTTCTCTTGGTCTAATCCATCATCTGCCTGGAGACGAGACGCTTTTCCAGACTTTAGCTTAACGGCCTTATTTCTTAGGCTGTCGGCATATCTAATACACATAGACACGTAATTCTTATGACAGTCTTCGGTTGTTTTTGGATCGTTATTTAACGGCGGCCTTGGCATCCTGCTTTAGCTCCTCAAGAAATTGTGATGGATTCATTTCCATTGACCTGCCATACCATTCTCTGCGCGTAGCCGAGAACAGATAAAGTTTCTCCTTAGCCCTCGTGCAAGCAACGTAAAAAAGACGACGCTCTTCCTCTAAATCGGACGGGTCACCTTTGGAAATAGGGAACACGTTGTCCTCACAGCCAGGGATGAATACATGATCAAACTCGAGCCCCTTGGCCGTGTGCACGGTCATTATCTTCACGGACTTGTCCTTGTCCAGATCATCTTGAGCGGTCATGTCTGTTACGGCCTGCAGATAAGCCTCGATGCCTGTCGCAAGGTGTTCAGGCCCAGCGATTTCCAGATACTGCTGGAACTCGTTGAAGGCTTTGCGAATGTTGCGAGATTTCATCCGAAGTCCCTGGTTGTCATACCACATGCAGAGCGTGTCTACGATGTCGTAGAGACTCTTCTCCATGAACTCAGCAAGACCGTTGTGCTTCTTGGCTTCATCAGCATAGATCCTGGATGCAGAGATAAGATCTACATCCAGAGCTCTCGCCTTGGCCTCGATTCGATATATGTCCATGTTCATTAAACCACGCTGAGGAATGTTACAAACGGCCCTGAAGGAATGCGTGTCCCTCGGGTTGAGTTTCAGCCTTAGATAGGACTGGAAGAGGCGGACCTCTTCAAGACTGTTAAAGCTGAGATTTGTCCCTATATATTTGCACGGAATCCCGTTGGCCTGCATTGCTGTTTCGATAACAGACCGCTGAGCATGCGTCCTGCAAAGGATTGCAATCTCTGCCGGCTCTTCGCCAGAGTCCATTAGGTCCTGAACCTTATGTGCGATCAGAGCGGCCTCATCATTTGAGCTGATACACGTCTGAGATTGTATAGGTAGCTTCCGGTTCTTCTCAGAGAACGGCACTGCATTAAATGGCTGATAATTATTCGAAATCAGCCTTGTTGCCGCGTCAACAAGATCCTTCGGACACCTGTAATTCTGGTTCAAATAGAACACGCTCGATGTGGGGAACTCCGTTGTGAACCCCTGGATATGTTTAACGTTTGCCCCCTGAAAGCTGAAGATCGTCTGGTTCGGATCTCCAACTGCACAGAAGTTCTTCCACTTGTTAGCAAGCAGAGTGGCAAGCTTAAACTGCTTATCATTGATATCCTGGTATTCATCAACCATGACATAGCGGAATCGGTGCTGGTAGTGCTCCCTGACTTCATCCTTGTTCTCCAGTAGCCAGATGGCTTTGGTGATAAGGCCATCGAAATCAATGGCATTATTTTTAGCTAGCCTTTCGTAGTACTCCTGCTCGGCAGGAAGGCGTTTCGTGGCGAGCTGCCCAGCTCGCATGGACTCCATGAACGTCTCAGGTTTCATCTTTATATTCAGATCCTCTAGCACGCCCTTGGCGATCTCTAGCGAATCGCGTCGGTCATAGATAGAGAACATCTCGGTAAAGCCGATCAGCGGCGCATATGCACGGAGGATCTTAACGCTGAGCCCGTGGAACGTGTCGATCCACAAACCCTTGATCTTGTCTTTGCCAAGATCCTTCTCAAGACGCTCGCGCATTTCTTTGGCAGCGTTCCTCGTGAACGTCACACAGAGGATGTCGCTTGGGCTAGCGCCTTCGTTAATCAGCTTGACCACGCGCTGGGTCAGGACTCGCGTCTTGCCCGACCCAGCGCCGGCGATAATTAATGACGGACCATCAATATTGTCAACGGCTTCCTGCTGTTCCTTGTTTAAAAGCATCGTGGTTCTCCATCTTAGATTTTGCCTATGTTGTTCTTTTTAACTGTTATTTTTAAGATCTCTTCGGAGATCTTTTTTATCTTGAGCTCCACGATCTTCTTCTTGTTCCCGCCAAGGGCTGGCAGAACGGAAGCAAATCTCTTCCGCTCTGCCGTTAAGGAAACCAACTGTCGAGAATACAGCTTTTCAAGGATGTCATCAGGCAACATTTGCGACGGCTCCTTGGTTGTAGAGACCGACAACGTTCCAGCCATTGTATTGGGAAGTTATCCCACGCCAGCCATGGCACGTTGCGATGAGGATATTATCCATTGCCTGTCCAAGAAGCGATAGAGAATCTAGCAGCTTCTTGAAGTTCTCCTCATCGATTTCAGCCGCCTCAATACACAGCACCTTTAGCGGCGGGTTCTTCAGTAGAACGAGCCCGATCGCCAATGCGGACGAGAAAAGTATTTTCTCTCCACCACTGAGGCTTGAGAACGGGACCATCTGTCCATCCCTGCGCCAGCCCATCTGGAACGACTCTTTTTCGTTCTTGTCTTCAAATGTGAATTGAAGCTGGTACGCGCCGGAAATGCTTGTAAGAATTGAATTAACTTTTTCCTGAAGAGGGAGAATAGCGTCCCTAAGAATCATCCCTTGCATGCCGCGAGGCCCAAGCTTAAGGCAGACATCTTCGAGCATTTCGAATTCCTTCTCTGCCTGCATCGCCCCGATCTTTGCATCGTCGAACTTGGTGAGGATCGTGTTCATCTCTTCCTGGACTTTGATGGACGTCTTCAGCTTACCGACCTCTTCGGTAACGGCGTTAACCTGGGCGTTAATTTCTTCCTCGCTGGTTGTAACGGCCAGGCCAGAGATCGTTGCCCTGACAGATGCCAGCTCGGAATTAATATTAGCCTTTACTTGCGCGGACGCCTCAGCCGTGATAATAGATTTGGCTAAAGCGCGTGTAGACACATCAAACTTATTCATCGCTTCTGTTGAGATTGGAAGCGTTTTAGAAAGCGTTTCAATAGACGCCTCAAGGGCCTCTTTGCTCTTCTGTAGCTCCTTAACCTTCGTTGCGATGTCTGCGTATTCTTTCTTGAGCTGATCAATCTTTATCTTAGGATCCACGCTTGGTTTGGATCCGCAAGTCGGACATACCCCCTGGCTATTTGTCAGGGACTGCCCAAGGGTCTGGAGTTCGCGCCTGCGATCAACCTTGGATATCTCTAAAGCAATTGCGTGCGCAGCGTTTTTATCTTTCTCAATCCCGTCGCGGATTGCATTTACCTGCCTCGTGGCTTCCGCAAGAGATTTCTGCATTACGTCGAGACGCACACCTGCGTCCTTAACCGTCATTGGGATTCCGTCAACGATTACCTCGCCAGAGGCGTTCGCAAGATCCTTTACAAGCTTTGCTTCGCGCTGCCTATTTGCCAACATTTGCACCCGCATCACATGCTCAGCAGATTTCTTTGCTCCGAGCTCTGCAGCGAGCTTTTCCTGGGCAGCAAGTCTAATGCGAAGCTGTGATAGATCCGCTGCCGACTGCTGTCCGATCCTCTGCTTCGTAAGAAGCAACTCTTCCTTGGCGGCACTCTTCTTTCGCTTGATCTCGTTAATTCCGCTGCGGATTTCCTTTGCGCGTTCATATAGGGCGGCCACGTTATCCTGAACCGGAATATTCGCATTCCAAACCCGACCGAGATCTCGCTTGAACTCATCCATCTGCTTTTCTTCCACATTCCCAGAATGCTTGCTCATGACCTGCAACATATCGTAATTAATTCTGTCTCTGTCCCACCCGTGTTGTTCGGGGTCGACAAGCCCGAAGATAAACGACTTCTGTTCAGTATCAGTCTGGTTCATAAACGAATCCAGATCGAACATTACAGAGAAGTTTCCAACCTCTTTATCTAACCTGGCAGCCCTCTCGGTATCATTTTTCTCGCCATTGTTAGGAGCGATGGTGATCTTCTGCTGGAACTTAAACGACACGCTGCCATCCTTATGGCGAGTGCGGACTTCTTCGAAGTCCCTTCCAAACGAGAGCCCTGTGTCGGTGTCAAGCCTGACGCCCATCTTCTTATCGGATGCCAGCTTGAATGTATCACCGACCGTTTTTCCAAGACGCGGAACATACCCAAGGATTCCGGCCATCACGGCCTCGAGCCTTGTGGATTTCCCGCTCCCGTTCGGACCAAGGAAGATATCCCTACCGGTCAGTGGCTGTGAGTCAATTGACCGGCCCTTAACGTTTTCAGTTTTAATGCTTGTTAGTTTCATTTTGTGTCTTGTGCTCCGTGTTTAATAGTTCCAAGAATTTAGATAGGTCTTCTTTTGCTAGGTCGTAGATGGACTTGACCTGCTTGCCCGTGAATAGTTTGCGATAGATTTTAGAGTAGGCCTCGACCCCAACAGCGTCTTTCATGTCACGAACCTTTGCAACAAGCTGCTCAGTTTCCGATGGGCCTGCAACTGGTGCAGCGGCTTGTTCAACAGGTGCTGGCTTTGGGTCCAAAGAATCGCTCACGACCTCAGTCTCTGCGACGGAGATTTCCTTTGAATCGGCGCTATCAATAGACCTGATGTATTCGACCTTCCTTGTGTCAACGCGTCCCTCTGCGACAGTCGACGCAAGCTCGTTTATCTCCTTGCGGTCCATATCATGGACAACGCCGAAGACCTCGATAATTACCTTGCCGTTTACAGGCTGCACATTGAACTTTGCAATGGCAGGGTGCTTCTTCATGACGTTTCTCTCGCAGATCGTGGACGCGATTCTCTCTGCGAACTTCTGTCTCTGGATGTGATTGCTCAGCATCCTTTGGCCGTCGTCCTGGCGGAAGTCGATCCAAACGCCAAGCCAATCATTCGTGATCGGGTCGAAGATACCAGGGATGAAGATCCCGAACTTCTTTTGCTCTTCCGTTAGGTATGAGCTCTTAACCTGTGTCCCTGCCGTTTTCTTATATTTCAGGAGCGACATGGCGTCCTGCAGAAGGTAGGAAGGCAGATTGAAATGCAGCGTCTCATCCGTGACCACCATGTTCCCGATAGGGGAGTACCCGATGGCCATTTTACGGACGACGATGATTTCGATTCTTCCGTGAGCATCAACCTGGACGTATGGGTTAGGCATGTCGCCCTTGCCAGGGATATTCACGCTCGGCGGAGTAATAACAGAGATGCCGGCGATCTGGTTCATTCTGTAATAGCCAGCAGCCGTGATCATGGTGTTGTCGCCGACGGACAGGATCTCTTTTCTATCAGCAGAGAGTTCTACCTGTGCTACCACCATCGAGCGGCTACCGTCTCTCCCAGACTTCACAACGACTGGATACTGGCCTATTCTGTCAGGCTTGGCTAAAGCTAGTTCATTTCCCATTATGCTACACACCCCCTATAACTTGTGTAAGTAATCTAAGTTGCGTAAGTCTTTGTAAATTAGTACGCAAGGACGCCAGCCTGACTAAACGATACAGATCGAAGCAAGTACTTCTCTGCTCTCAGATGCCACACAAGATAGTTCACAGTGCGGTGTCTCTTTGCAAGAATTGCGCTTCCAATAGCGCAAAATGCGTGGCCGCCAGACAGAAGAAACCGATCATTCGCCTTTGAGTCCTTCAGCTCCTTAAGCATGTGATCTTTCATCTCTTCAGGCTCTAGAGGGTTTTCGTAATTACCATCTGTCAAATACCTTACGTCGCAATTAAGCTTTGTTGGGTCCTCGAGACCAGTATAATTGTTTGCTACGAAGATAACTGGATTCCCGATCCTTGTTGATCTTATTGGGAGCGAGTTTAGGTAGCAAGTCCGATATACGTAGTCATTATCCTTCGCGCTCCATAAAAGCAAATTAAGGGTGTTGAACTTCGTAGCATACATCGAGGCTATGACAGATCCGAACAGCTTGTTTCCAGAGAACAGCAAGCAGTCTTCTGGGGCCATATCTTCTAGAACCTCTGCGGCCTTTGCAAGAGCCCTGCATGGCTCAAGGCCAAACTTCTTATTATCGGCGTTAGAAAACACCGTAATAGGCTCTCCAAATCGCATGTAATTCCTACATGAAGTTTCCTTTAAGTCTTGAGCAATAACCACTTTCGGCATAGGGCTCCTTTAAATATTTTAATAGAATGGCTACTAGATCCTTATACCACAATATTATGTTGACAGGGCCTAGATTTGATCTGTATAGTGTCTACATGAGTAAGCCGCGGACCAATGCCCAGAAGGCCGCCGCCGTTGAGCGGGTTAAGAAATGGGCTATAAAAAACCCAGAACGCGTCAAGACAAACAAACAGCGCTGGGCTACACGGAATGCGGCAGAGATTCGTGAATATACGCATACCTATTACATAGACCACAAACAGTCTCTCATCGAGAACAAACGCAGATGGAGAGCTGAGAACAAAGCGATATTTATGGCTCAGTGTGCAAGATACAGGAAAGCTCATCCAGAGAAGTCAAGGGAACGTTGTTCGCGCCGTCGTGCAAGGATCCATAACGCCACTATTGAGCCAGTCAACTACATCGACGTTCTCGCAAGAGATGGTAGGTGGTGTTATTTATGCGAGAAAGACATAACACTGACAGATGAAATGCATTTTGATCACGTGATTCCTCTTTCCAAGGGCGGGGCTCATACCATGGAAAACATCAGACCAACGCACGGAACCTGCAACGTTCGGAAGCATTCGAAAATCCTGGAGGTGAAACATGCTTGAGGAAGGTGTTAAAAGGGAAAGACTGCGAGGAGGAACAAGACATTTAATCAATTTGGATATTGGCTCAGATATGCACGCTTTTTTCAAGGACTACGCCCATAGGCACGGATCCTCAATGACGAAGCTTCTCGTCGACCACATACGGTATTTGGCCATGCGCGAGAAGAGTGAGCACGATGCTATTGAAGTGCTAAAGAAAGACGTGATCGAGGGGGACGTGTTTCTTCTGAAGAAGAACGGCAATGACATCGTTCTGCAGAAAATTGCCGATATAGGGCCTAGCCCAGTCCCAGATCCAAACCCAAATTTCCTAATGCCAAAGCGCAGGATTGGGCGTCCTCCGACAAAGAAGAACCCAACCCACGCCACGCTTCAGCCAGGACAATTTAATCCAAGTGAGAAGGCAACAGCCGAGAGTCCAGCTGGACCTCGGGGATTTGAGTGCCCGATAGGGCCTCAAGGAAAGGAGGGTCAGTCTGGTGAAACCGATTCTAGTGTCACAGAGTAAGCCGTCGGACGGAACTAAAAGAACTCCGTCTGGGGTGATAATGTCGGAGGATACTTTCTCTCCGGAACCAGTTGTGGGTCTTGATGAGCCCCACGCTGAACCGGTAGATTCGAAAGTAAAGCCGGCTGGCGAAAACAAGGATATATCTCAAATAAATATCCCGACCCCAACAGAAGACGGGCCAGAAATAGAGACCGACGAAGAGTTTATGGCTGACTATAAAGACGTCTCTCTGGATGAGCTTATTGTGAGCGGCTATGTAACTCATACAGCGAAGATCCACGACAAGATCGTGGTCGAGCTCAGGTCTCTTAAGAAGATTGAGAATATGCGCGTTGATAAGAACGCAGTCTCTTACCAGGGTTCAAACGCATACGTTTTGAATGAGATAAGCCTTGATGCCCTGTCGATATCGGTCCAGAGCATTAACGGTAAGTCTATTGGCGACAAGCTTCAGGATAAGAAGAAGTATCTCGCCAACCTCGCAGAGGTTATAATTCAGGCCATTTGGGACGAGTATAGGAAATTAAATAAGGCGACAGCTGTTCTTTTGATGGGCTCCTCAAAAAACTCCTTAACACGTCGACTGGTTGGGCCAGGGCTAACCTAAGACTTCTCGGCGTGAAGTGTGACTTCGGGTCTCAGGAAGAATATCTTCTGATCGCAGCATGGAGAAAAAGACAGAGTATTGAGATCAGAAAATTCTTAGCTTTGGCCACTGCAGCGTCAAACCCGAAGAAGGCAGCGGAGACATTTGAGGAAATCGTTTCGATGGAGTTCCCAGAGGTAGTTGAAAATAAGAAGAACAAGGAAGAAATGCAGATTGAGACTCTTAAGGACGAGGCAAATTACTTCTTCAGACTATCTCAAGGAAAGCGCGGCGTAGAGGCGGTAAAGGAAAAACTTAGGTAAATGCCTGTAGACGACTATCAATTCCAATCGCTTTCAAACCGCATCGGCGATTTGCAGGCGCAAACGTTGCAGACAAACGCGACGATTGCGATGTCGTCTAGATCGATAGCTGACGCCGTTACGTCTGGGGTCACAAACGCGGTCGGGAGCATTATTCAAACACTTCAGACTGCCGCGCAAAATGCTAGTGGCGCTGTAGGAACTGCAGCGCTTGCGACTAATAACTTAAGGCATGATCTTAGTTCGTTTATGCCACCGCTGGCTATTGGTCCAGCGCCGCCAATGCCAGGAGCGGCTGGGGCTCTAATTGCAACTGGTGGTCAGGTTGCGACGTCTTCGCTATGGCAGGACGTGCGCGCAGGAGTCCTTCCTTTTTCTCATACACCACCTGGATTTACAGACGTTGAGTATCAGAGACTTGCAAGACAAAGCCTAAGCGGTCGAGCTGAGGCTGGGCTTGTGCATGGTGCAGGAGCGCTTGCCGGCGCGACCGCGGGCTTTGGCGCTTGGCAGATTGGTGAAGCGGCTGGCTTGGGCATGGGAACTACTATGGGGTGGAATACCGGAAAAGTTCTTGGAACCTCTGCCGGAAAAGCAATGTTGATGGGGACATCTCAGGCTGCTGGCATTGGAATGGCTGCCGGCGTTTTTGGAGCAACGCTGGCTACTGGCGGAGTTCTTGGTCTTTATGCCGCTGCTGAGGAACTTGTTATGGGGTCCGTTGAAAGATATGACTACAACAGACAGATGGGAAATATCATCCAGCAGGCATCATTCAGGATGCCTGGCGTCGGGGATGTCGACCCAATTACTGGCGCTGGCATGAGCGCCAGAACAGCAAGAAATCTAGGAACTGATGTCGCTGGGATGGCTATGAGAGACCTCACAGCTCAAATGCGATTTGGGACGGCTGGGACAAAAGAGCTTTACGCCGAGACGGTTGCGTTTGGTTTGCAGAAGGGGCTTTATTCCGATGTTGGCGAAGGAGAGGGATTCAAGAAGCGCACCCAAGAACTCGCCAATGCGGTTAAAGAGTTGTCTCGGCAGTTGGCCATGTCCACCGACGAAGCTACAACGGCGCTTATGAGGTTGAAGCGCGAGGGCGGAAGGACCGATGAGGCATCTGTTCGAGACATGGCTATGCGAACAAGAGCGCTAGCTAGGACTGGCGGCTTCACAACTGCAGAAGTCATGTCTGCTGGAGATGTTGGCGCTGAAATGTTCCTTGGAACAGGAATAAGCGCGGAAGCCGGTCGAGCAGCCATGACAAACACAATGGCAGCCTCAACCATGATGCTTCAGAGCGGGAGAATCACAGACGCTCAAATGGCCGATGTTGGTGGCAGGGCCGGTCTAGGAAAAATCATGGCCCAGCGCACGCTCGACTTCACTCAGAGCGGGCTTGGCAGGACCGTACTATTTGGAATGGTTGGCCCTGGCGGAGATCCGACAAGAATGAATATCGGAGAGATTGACGTTCAATCTGTTGCAGAGAAGGCGTCATTCATGGCTTCAATGAATCCGTGGGATGTCGCTGCGTTTGGCATGGAAGCATCTAGCAAGTGGGCGAAGATGGATGCTGGCCAGCAAACGGTCATGATGGCAGAGTCGAAGATGAACTTGGCAAAAAGGATCCTAACCGCAAACAACCAACCAATAACAGATCGCAACATAAGGATTGCGCTTGACCAGCAAGGAGTACATTCAGAGGCCGAGCGCGCTGCGATTATGACGGCAAGGCCGGCTTATGAACTTCAGAAGTACGAGACATCGCGTGAAAAGAAGATGCGCGACCTAGATGAAGATGAATACGAATCAAAGTTTACAACGCAACTTGAGCGCGGATGGAGAAATCAGGTTTCTGGGCGTTTCGCTGTTGTTAGCGATTGGGGAGCACGCAGATGGGAAGGGGCTGGAGAATCGATATCTAGAACTGTTGGCGGATGGTTCACGAGGGACGAAACACAAGCAATCCGACAGCAAAGAGTTGCAATGGGAGCCTCTAGAAGTGAGCTTGCGTCGCAAGCGGCAATCTCAAGAGGACCATTAGATGATGACAAGTTGCAAGACGCAGCCGAGGCCGTTTCTGAAGCACTGTTTGATAATACAACCGGCCAGAACATGGCGTTCGTGCAACAGAACGCGATGCTTATTGCAAGATCAAGAGGCACTGGGGAAAGAGCGGAAGACGCCAGAAGGGAGCTTAGAGCAGCGGTTAACGCTGCAGAAAAAGCTGGGACAATTCGTCCGGAAGATTCGACTATCTTTAGCAGAACACATGAAGCCTTCTTCAAGCGTGTATCAGGTAAAGAGGGCCTGGCTATTAATGCTCTTGTTGAGCAAGGCGGAGCGGCGGCGCGAGAAACCATCAAAAAGAGCGTCAAAGGATCTCTAAAAGAAGCTCTTGAATACGAGGGCGAGGTTGCAGATAAAACATCTGGAGCAAGAACTGCGCTCCTTAAGAAAATTGGCGTGGCAATGGAAAGTGATAATTTTGCCCAGGCGATGGATGATCTCGCAAGCGGAATGTCTGAAAGCGACGTTAACATGCTTGGGGCCATGGCAAGAAGTGGGAATGTAGGAGAGAGTGGAATTGCAACAGCAGTTCAGGCTCTAAGGAAAGACAAAAGCGCGGGGCCTGCGTTACAACGGGCGCAAATGGATGCCCTTGCAAACATTGTTGATCCTGAAAAGAGGAAAGCGGCAGAAGCTGAAATAAAGAAGGCTGAACTAGACAAAACAAACGCGGCAGCAAAGGGGGTTGTAGACATTAAGAACGCAGACACACGAGTTACCGTCGCAGCGATCAATAACGTTGCCTACATCCTGTCTAAGATGGCATCCAAACAGGGCGTTGGGGGCATTCCTACAATGGAAGGTTTCGCGTAGGAGTAAAACATGGCAAGGCAATTTGACATAGTAAAGGCAACGACCCCCCCGGAGCTTTTAAGAGCCCCGTCGCCAGTTATTGCTAAAGAGGTTGAGAGTAGACAGCCAAAGCGCGTTACAGAGATCAGAAGCCTATCTCTTTTCTTTGCTATGCGCGCAGCAGACATGGTAAAGCTGAACGCAAGAGATCTGACCAGTGGGGTATCAGATCTTTTTCGCCCAGCCTTAAACGCTAATACAGCGGCGAAATCTGATGTTGAAATCCAGGCAGAGTATGATGAGTATTCATTCGAAGTTTTGGCTGCTGGGAAGACGCCGATGACGCTTGGAGAATATGTATCCTTAAGAGACAAGTCGTCATTCCAAAGACTGTTCATAGCAATTAATGACGCTGTTGGGATTGAGCAAGATCTAACGCAGGATCTAGCATGAGCGGGAAATACGAGAAAGATCGGCTTATAGCTGAATCGACAGTGGAGACGAAGACACGAAACTCTGCCAAGTCTCTATTCGTGCTCCAGCTAATGGATAAAAACCTTATAAAGTCTGGATCAAAAGATGGAGTATCCATCGATGAGCCTATAACTAACTTTGTGATCAGCGAACTCAGTCTAGACTTTAAAACAAATTTTGCTGACAGATCTAAACCAGCTAAAAAATACAGGTTAAAGCCGAGCGAAACAGACAGAACGATTGATCGCCTTCAGCGGAGTAGGGCTATTAATGATGAAATGAAAAGGCTAAATAGCATATATAGGCTTCCGGATCCAAAAGATCCCGAGGCCAGGATCCTTGACTCAATCGAGATAGAACTTGAAACTGGGATCCCGAAGATAATCGTTGACGCGTTTGCACTCATTGCAATACGGCTCCCTAATTTCGCTGTACAGGCATTAAGGCAGTCTAGGGAAGCTGTAGGCACCAACGACTCACACACGCCAGACAAACTACTTAATGCCGCTGTAGAGGCTGATTCAAAGATAGATAGAAGGGCTGATGGAGTTAAGGCTAGAGAAAAGACAATTAAGGATCTCCAAGCTTCTGCCCTGCCTTCGTTTACACAGCCAGGCGCGACATCATTCATGGTTTCTGATGTTGATGTGAATGGCAACGAAAAGATCAGGGTTGCAACATCAAACGAAGCGGCGATTATTCAGAATAAGATTGGTATTTCAGGAATACCAGATGCTGCACTAGCTGGCCAAGCAGCCGGAAAGACATACACATATAGCGCAAAGAACATCAAAGTTGTTGAATCGAACCCAGGCGCTAGACTCGAGATCCTTACAACAGCCGATAAGCCAGCAATAGATAAGAAGAAAGAGCCGGAATCACAGAAGCACTTAGCCAATCACACGAGACAGTTCACCGGAACCCTTAGCAATAACGGGTACATTGGAGAGGCTCTATCAAATATATTGAACGGATTTGCCCCAATTATTTGGGACAATAAAGGAGCAAGGGAAGCATTTGCCAGATCGTTCTTTGGGGACACTGTGGTGTCTTACTTCAAGAAACTTGCATCTGCTGTAACGGCCAAGAGGAGAGCAGACGCGGTTAGAGAGGCCACGAAATCATCACTCGCTCGCAGAAAGAAGGTCTTGCGCGATGGGATTATTCCGAAGGACGAGACGATTGCTATATTAAAGATTGTCCAGCCACTCAAGAATTCTGGGCTTTACGATAAGAGCACAAGCCAGTTTGAGGGCGCGATGAGGCTTGTAGATATTTCAGCACCAACGACGTCTCCTGGATTCAGGACAATATTTGAGACGGACAGCTTCCTACTTCAAAATGTAGAAGAAGTTGATGCGGAGAAAATTCAAGTGGTGGAGACGTTTGGAGAGCCGATTGCGTTCTTCTATGGCCGCCGACCAAGATTCTATCACTTCACTGGGGTTCTTTTGAACACGAAGGACTATCTGTGGAGAGACAGCTGGAAGACGGCATACGAAAACTTCTTGCGCGGAACAAAGTGTGTAGAGACAAGAGCACGGGCATACCTGTCCTACGACTTCACGATAAAAGAAGGATTCATTACTAA
>Ga0247727_10011580_pt1 | contig 15347 bp, 12 predicted proteins | sample WisWelCaveWW1625_FD_202498 | JGI IMG/M metagenome (GOLD analysis project Ga0247727, IMG submission 202498) | Biofilm microbial communities from Wishing Well Cave, Virginia, United States - WW16-25 | ecosystem: Environmental > Aquatic > Deep subsurface > Groundwater > Cave microbial mat | place... | reverse complement strand
CGAACAGGTCTCGCTCGTGCTGCGGCTCAAGAATGACGAACCGGTGCTGGCGCGGCCGCACGCTCGCGACGCGTCGATCGAGGTCTACGACGAGGCGCTCTGGTCGCTGCACGTGCTCGAAAACCGGCTCGCGGCCGTCGAGCGAATCACCAATTACCTTGTTTCGCTGGCAAAGAGTTTTCCGCGCGGGCTGACGGCAAGATTGTCGGATGATGATCGCGCGGCCGTCTCGCTCGATTACGAATCGCTTGCGGCGGACCTGCGCGACGCGACTCGTGCGGTCGAGGAACGCGAAATCGAAATCCGCGTGAATCGACTGCGATTCGCTCGGCAGCTCTTGGAACAGGCGAATCTCACGAAGGACAAGTTCCGCGCCGCGTACACATCCGAACTCGATGCGCGCGTGATCGCCCAATTCTTCGATCAGGCGAAGCAGGCCGGCCGAACGATCGCCAGTTCCAAATTGAACGAGACAAGTTTGTCGAGTCAGATCACGTCCGACGCCAGCCGCTCGCGCGAACTCGCCGGCACGCTGACCGCGAAGGCACAACTGCTCTACGACGGACTGCACTGGTGGCTGCGTGGCCGCTACGGTATCGGTCCCGAAGTGGGCGGCCTTGCGAAGAGTCCCGCCGCGATGCGCTCCGCTGTCGCGCAATTCGGCCTTTTCATGCCGAACCGGACGCCGCAGCCAATCGACCCGGACGGGCCGGCCGGCCGCGACGCCGTGCCGCGCTTCGATCGCCGGCATCATTTCTGGTGGGCCTGGGAAGATCGCCGGCTCTTCCGAACGCTCGGCGGCACGACGAAAGTCAAAGAGCGATTCATGGCCACGCTCAGTCAATTCTGGTGAGGCAAGAATTACGTGACTGGAGCGGTCGGCTCCAAACCAATCACGAGCACCCCGGCCGTGATGCTGCCGCAGATCAATCCGCAACTCGCGTTGCGCGTCGTCGGTTTTCAAGAATACGCGATGGCCCTGACGCTGCTCGACCGGCTGCTCGCAAGTGTCACGCCCGAAGAGATTCAGGTCATCGAACAGATCGTAGCGTCGGGCGACGAATTCACGGTCTACTCGAATTTGTCGCGGCGACTCACACGCGAGTCGAGCACGCTGAGTGAGCCGGCGACGGTGTACGGCGACGACTTCGCGCGGCGCGGGCTCGGCTGGATCATGGCGCTCGCACGCGTCGAACTTGGCGCGATCGTCGCCGGGTTCACCGAGCGGCCGGAGCCGTTCGACGCGGTTCGACCAAGCCGCCTCGAATTGCCGGCGTTCCGCGAGATCATGGAAGACTCGATGCGCACGCACTTCTGGTCGCTTCAAAACGACCCGGTGCTGCCCACGCTGAAGAATCGCGTCACGCCCGACCCCGTCGCGATCGCCTACGCGCGGCGCGTTGTGCTGGCCCTCGAATTTCTGCGGGCCGTGCGCAAGCTCAAGGACCGCGAGTTCGCGCCTGCGCAGCGGAACGAGTTGGACCGATGGGAGCTGCAATTGGCCCAACAAAGAGACCACATGCTATTCAGCGTGCTCGGGCTGCAGGCGCCGCAATATTCGTCCGGCGAAACGACGAAGCAGTTGGAGTTGAACGCCTGCCCGCCGCTCGCCAAACGTGCGCTTCAGGAACTTCGCAGCGGCACGGCCCAAATCGTTGCGGACAACCCCGCGACCGCCGATCAAGTCAAACAGGCCGCCGGGGCCGCGCTCCAGGCGAATCCGGGCATGCGAGGTGCGCCGTCGGCGCCGGGCGGAAACGCTGCACCGCGCGGCGTGCCGGCAGCCGGTGCTCCGCCCGCGCCCCCAGGCAAGTAGCGATCGGATTGGCAAGCTCGAAAAACGGCGGAGCCGTCGAGGTTACTTGCCGCTCGGAAGCATGAGGACAAGCCGCGTGCCTCGCTCACCGGACGCAACGTTGGCGATGCGAAGTGAACCGCCTAGCAGCCTTGCCCAACGTCCTGCGAGCGCCAGGCCCAAGCCGACGCCCGGCGCGGGCGCTGCGCTCGTCGCGCTGCCGCGGCAAAACGGCTCGAAGACTCTGCGACGATCGCTCGGTGCGATGCCCGGCCCGCGGTCTTCGACATTGATCCTGATCCAGCCGTCGCTATCCGGTGCCGCACGGAGCCAGATTCGGCCGTCGGCCGCGTCGGCCGTGTGCTTGCACGCGTTTTCGACCAAGTTGGAAACGATCTGGCGAGCCAACTCGGCGTCGGTGTGGAACTCGCTGCCCGGCGCGGTTTCGTCCTCAACGACAAGCGTCTTTCCGGCGGCCTGGCAGCGCGGCGCGAGCATCGTGCCGGCCTCGTGAAGGAATTCGGCAATCGCGACGGCGCGCCGCTCGACCGGCGGCCGGCCGTTCTCCAGCCGCGCGTAGTCGAGCACGTTGCCGACCAGGCCGGAAAGGCGATCGGCCTCACCGCTCAGCGTGCGCAGGTACTCCGCCCGCTGCGTTTCGTCGCGGACCATGCCGGAAGACAGCATGTCGAGATAGAGCCGCAGCGTCGTGAGTGGCGTGCGCAGCTCGTGAGTCACCGCGGCGACGAACTGATTGCGTCGCTCGGACAGTTCCAAAAGCGTCCAACCGCCGAATCCAACGGCGGTCAGGGCAACGAGCGCCGCGAGCCACGCCAGCGCCAGCCCGACACGGAGCGTCGTCCAGCCGGTGACTTCCGCAAGCGGTGGCGGCGCGACGACGAGTGAGGCCGGCAGATTCGCCATCAATGTCTCGGGCGCCGCCGCAGTCGGGTCCGACTCCAGGCGAATTTCCGCGTCGGGGAACAAATCTTCGCGCACCTGCGCCGCAAGCCGCTCGCGCAGCAGCTCCCAGTGCAAAAGCACGCCCTGAACGACCGGACCCGTCGCCAGATCGACGCGCCGCGCGAACGCCATGTGCGAGTGGCCATCGCGACACGCGAACTGAACCGGCACTAGCAACGCAAATCGCAGCGACGACTGGTCGACCGGCGAATTCGCCTGATAGACGCGATTGTGTACATCGCAACACAAATATCTCAGCTCGCGGCCGGCGATCTCCGCCGGCGCCGCCTCGCGCTGCACCCACTGCTGGTTATAAAGCTGTTGCGATTGACGCAGTGAACGATCGGCCACCTCGTTCGCCTCCGGCCGCAGCGCCATCTGACCCGGATCGGACGTCGGGTCGCTCGGGCACATCAGCACTTCGAGACGCTGCTGCATCTGGCCGGGCTGCGGAAGCTGGTCGATCAATTCGTCGAACGTCACGTCGCCGGCGAGATCCGCGAGCAGTCGCGCGCGGCGTTCTTTGTCGGCCGCTTCGATGCCGACGCGTCGCATGCGCGATTCGAGGCCGGCGGGCATGAGTTGCGGGGTTGACCACTCGGATCCGGCACTCACGTGAAAGTAGAGCATCGCCCACTCGGGCGGCACCTCGGTGAGCAACGGCGACGGCTCCAGCACGGCAGCCGGCGCCGCAGTGCCGAGTTCGTCGGGCGGTAGCACGGCGCGGGGCGCGAAGACTGCGTGATATTGTTCCGGCGGCCGCGCCGATTCGCGCGCGAGCAGGCCGGCGACCGCGCTGTCGAGCCGCCACATCGCGAGATTGCGCCGCGCGCGGAATTCGGCGTCGGCCGCGCCACGCGCCTGCTCGCGCTCCAGGCCAATCGCCGCGAGCGTGACCCAGCCCAGCCCGCCGATAACGAGCAGCGACACGGCCGCGAACGCCGCGACCGACCAGCCTGTACTGCGCGACCACCAGTGCATCATTCGATTCCGCCCGCGTCCGGATTCTCGCGTCGATTACCCGCCTCGTTCGTTCGATTCAACTCCGACTCCAACCGCGTGAGGATGTGCGAGCCTTCGAGTTCCGCTTGATCGGTGAGCGTCTTGAATGCGGGCCGAATCCGGTCGTCGTCGAGTTGCCGCGCCGTGTCGAGCGCGGCCAGACGCAGATTCTGATCGGCGTCGGGGTCGGCAAGCAGGGCCAGCACGGCACCGACGACGTCGCGAAGTGCCTTCTGCCGCTCGTCGTCGTCGCCAATCTTTTCCCGCGTCGCCAACGGCGGTACGGCGCGCAGCGCCGCGTACGCCACCGGCTGGTTTCGCGATCCGACGAGCGGGGCGAGCAGCGGCAGCGCGTCGGTGTCGCCGAGTTCGCCGGCCGCCGTGACCGCATCGGCCAGGAGCGGGTGCCGCGCGTTGCCGAGGATTTCGAGCAGGCGATCTTTCACTTTCTCGTCGCGCACGGCGACCAGCCCCTGCAGCGCCGCCGCGTTCCACTGTCGGTCGTGGCTCGTTTCGAGAATTTTCCAAAGCTCGTCGCGCGTGCGCGGCTCGCGAATCGCGCCGAGCGCCCGAACGGCGAACGGCGTGAGGCCGGGGTCCGCCACGTGCTCGATCGCCAACGAGTAGCCGTCCGCGATGCCGTGCCGGCCGAGCAGCGCGGCCATTCGCATCTTCAGGCCCAAGTCCGGCTCGGCCTTGAATCGCAGCCGCACGGCCGCCACCGCCTCGTCCGTGTCGATCGCCGCCAGCGCATCCAGCGCCCGCGCACGCAGATATTGGTTTGCGTTGCGCAGCCCATCGTCGAGCGCCGGCACGGCACGCGGTTCGCGAAGTTGCTCAAAGGCGTACGCGAGCGCCATCAGTTGCTGATGAAACGCGTCCCAATTGCCGTACGCTGCGAGTCCGGGCAAGCTGGCCGCGTTCGCTCCCGGCTCGTTGCCGGGCCGGTACGGCACCGAGACCGCCGCGGCACGCAGCAGTACGGGCGTGGCGTCGCGGAATTTCAGTTGGCCGAGATACGCGATCTCGACGGGCGCGTAATGTTCGCCGACGAGTTTGCGTTCGAGCCGCCGGAGCAAGACCGGCGCAACTTTGTCGCCGGCGAGCCGCACGGCCGCGCTGACGAGTGCCTGCTCGCGCGTTGCGGCCTCATCGAGCGGCAGCCGGTCCAGCGCGGCGAGCACGCGGGCGGATGACTGCGGGTCGTTCAATGTGGCCAGCGCGGCGGCGGCCGCCGAGAACTCCGCGTACGTGCGCGGCTGGTCGAAATGTTTCGTGAGCACGCGCGTGGCCCACGGCTGCCGCCGCGCGAACTCGCCCAAATGGCCAATCGCACGCAGTGCCGCGGCCCGCGCGGCCGTTTCAACGTCGTCGGCGTCGAGCAGCCGATGGAGCGCGTCGGCGCATTCGCCGAGCGCCTTCGAGTCGTCGTTGAGCGATCCGGCCGCGAGCACCCGTCCCAGCGTCTGAACCGCGGCCGTGCGAATCGCGGCCGAGTCGGATTCGGCAAGTCGCGCGAGCGGTCCGGCCGCCGCTGGCATTTCCGCCGCCCAAACTGCACGGGTGGCGAGGCTCTTCAGAAGCGGCACGGCCGACGGCCCGACCGTCTCGTCAAGTTGTTTGAGCAACAATTCCGTCCGCTCCTTGCGCGACGGCGACTCCGTGACGCGAACGAGCGTGCTGGCCATCGTCACGATCGGGTCGTCCGCGCCGGCCAGCTTCGGGATGAGTTGATCGAGATTGGTCGTCGTACCCGGCTGATAACCGGTGCACCCGAAGCCGCCTTGCGCCGTGCGCACGAGCAACAGCAGCCGGAATTCGCCTTGCTGGATCGGTGGCGCCTGCGATCCGTCGGCCTCCGACAGACCGAGGTCTGAACTGCTCATCGGCAATTCGTCGCGCGTGAACACGCCCTTGAGCCGCCGCACCGGTTGGAAGCGATACTCGCGGTAGGTCGTGCTCACTTTCGCGCCGTGTACGACGGTGAGCGCGCTGACGTTACTCACGCGAACGACGAGAACGAGTTGCGACTGACCGACTCGCTGTTCCATTTCCCAATTGCGGAACCACTCGGCGGCCCCGCGCGCTGATGGCGGCGCGTCGGCGCGGGCGACGAGGGGAGCCTGGACCTTAGAAATCCCACCGTTGCCCGGCGACGACGTCGGCTCCTGAGACGTCCGAGCAGTCGCGCCGACGAGCACAGCAAGCACGGCGAGCACAGCGATGAGCGGAACGATCTTGGTGGTCATGGCCTTTCCTCCTATGAATCATGAAGTGTGTGACACAATCTGAAACGCGCTGCCGGTCATGTATCCCTGCCCACGGACGGTGACGATCGCGTCGGGCGCGTCGGGGCCGGCGGCCTCGCGGAGTTTGTGCCGCAGCCGAGCGACGTGCATGTCGATCGTGCGCGTCTCCGCGCCGTCGCCGATGCCCCAGAGCCGCGTGAGCAGTTCTTCGCGTGTGACCGTGCGGTCGCGGTGCGTCAGCAAATAGTTCAACACAGCGCACTCGCTTTCCGAAAGCTCCGCCCGGTTGTCCGCGTCGCCGCCGGGCCAGCGTACTTCGCGGCGCGCGAGGTCGATTTCCGCACGAACAAATCGCGCGGCGGCGACGTCGAGCGATCGCGCGGGGCAGCGACGCAGCACAGCCTCGACCCGCGCGAGCAGCTCGCGGGCGGAAAACGGCTTCACCACGTAATCGTCGGCACCCGCCCGCAGCCCGGCCACCCGATCCTGCTCCGCGCCGCGGGCCGTCAAAATGATCACCGGCAGCGCCGGCCGGAGTCGTCGCAGTTCCGCCAACACTTCCATGCCGCCGCGGCCGGGCAGCAGCAGGTCGAGCAGCACGAGGTCGAGCGCCTGCGCACTGCCGAGCGCCAAACCGGAATCGCCGTCGGCCGCCTCGAGCGCGTCGTAGCCGGCCACGGCGAGCGCATCGGTCACGCCGCGCCGAATGGCGTTGTCGTCTTCAATTACGAGTACGCGACGACGCATGTTCGCCTCGCGCCGAGCCATTGGCCGCGACGCCCGTTCTGGCGCCGCGAGGCTGGCCCGTTCACACAGAAACAGTCTTTCCGAGATTCGAACGAAACACAATCCGTTCCGCGACGCCGCAAAGATTCATCGTAACCCAATCGGCGCGGTCCGCAGCGACGACCGTGCGGGATCATCGTACAGACTCGCGCTGTCGGCCGATGTAACGACTGTGTAACTTCACGAAGTAGTCCCCGCTCGATTCGTCCGCTATACTCGCCGAAGTCAGTTGGGTTGCGATCGCGACGACGCGGTAGCGCGACGTTGTGACGGTCGCGCGGCGTCGGCGAGCAATGTCCGCGTCTGTTGAACGGGATCGAACCGATCATGTCGGAACGCACGTGCCGATTTGTGACACTCGGCTGCAAGGTCAACCAGTACGACACGCAGCTCGTGCGCGAGGCGCTGTTCGGCGCCGGCTTTCGCGAGGCGGCGCCGGGCGAACCGGCCGCGTTATGCGTCGTCAACACGTGTACCGTGACCGAGCACGCTGACGCGGATGGCCGCTACGAGATTCGCAAGCTGCTGCGGCGGAATCCTGGCGCGAAGATCTTTGTCATGGGCTGCTACGCGGCGCGGGCGCCGGATGAACTACGCAAGTTGGACGGCGTCGCGGCGGTTGTGGAGCATCGCGACCGGCTCGGCGACGAACTGAAGCAGTTCGGCGTGGAACGGATGCCCTCCGGCATCGCGCGATTCGACGGCCACCACCGCGCTTTCGTCAAAGTGCAGGATGGCTGTATTTTGAACTGCACGTTTTGCATCATTCCTCAAGTGCGGCCGAGCCTGCGCAGCCGGCCGCTGGAGGAGATTGAGGCGGAAGTGTGGCGACTCGTGACGGCCGGCTTTCGCGAGATCGTGCTCACGGGCATTCACCTCGGTCACTACGGCGTCGAGTTCAGCCGCGGCCGGCCGCGGCGCGATTGGTGCCGGCTGTCGCACCTCGTGCGGCGGCTTGTGAAAGTGCCCGGCCGTTGGCGACTGCGGCTTTCCAGCCTCGAAGCGACCGAAGTGACCGACGACCTGATCGGCGTGCTCGCCGACGAGCCGCGGGTTTGCCCGCACCTTCATGTGTGCCTACAGAGCGGCTCGGACCGCGTGCTCGCGGCCATGAAGCGGCGTTATCGAGTCGCGGGTTTCATGCGGCGCGTCGAACTGATCCGCCGCCGTCTCGATCTGCCGGCCCTGACGACCGACGTGATCGTCGGGTTTCCCGGCGAGTCCGACGGCGACTTCGCCGAGACGCTTCGCGTGTGCGAAACCGCCGGTTTTTCAAAAATGCACATTTTCCCGTTTAGCTCCCGCCGAGGCACGCCCGCGGCTACAATGGCCGGACAAACGACCGCGGCTGTGATACGCGAGCGTCGCGAAAAAATCTTGGCGCTGGAATCTGACCTAGCCGGGCGGTATTATCGAAGTCTGATCGGTCGGTCCGTGGACGTGCTCGTTGAACGAGTCCCCGAGTCGGATTGTAGGATGGCTCGTGGCATTGCATGCCGGTACGTGCCCGTGCGGCTCGCGGCGAGTCGGTTCGAGGAGTACGAATTGGTGACGGCTCGCGTCACAGCGGCCGCGGCGGACCACGTAGTCGGCGAGCGAATTCTATCGGGCACGAACGGATTCGTATTGGGCGATTGGTCGCTCCCGGTTTTGCATTCGTGTTCTCATTGATTCGAGAGGACGGGGCCAGCGATGTCAGACAGCCAACTGCAACGAATCTCGGTGACGGAGAAAGACGGGTCTCTTGTCGTGCTCTTTCGCGACTCGAAAATTCTGGAAGATCGTACGATCCAGCAGCTCGGAAGCGAGCTGAACGAGCTGGTGCACGGCAAGACAGGCCCGAAGCTCGTGCTTGATTTCACCGGCGTGAAGTATCTTTCCAGCGCGGCGCTGGGCAAGCTGATCACGCTGCGCCGCAAGGTGGATCAGAGCGGCGGCCGGCTGAAATTGTGCGAGATCGCCGCTGAAACCATGGACGTGTTCAAGATCGCGAAGCTCGACGATTATTTCGACATCTGCCGCGACCAGCGCACGGCGCTCGATGCGCTCAAGTAGTACGACTGATCAGATTTCGCGGCGAGTCAACGCCCGCGTGAATTTCGTTTGAGCAGCCAACAAAGCGCAAGCCGCGTTCGTATCAGACGCAGGCCGCACGATGCGCGGCCTCGACCGAAGCAGCCGACCGACCCGGCTCGTTGACCCGTTTTTGGGGCACTTCTATAATCGAGCCGCAAGGAGCATTTCCCCATGCCCAACCGCTACGCGGCGTTGGCGATCAGCACGTTCTGGCTCGTCATGATGACGTTGCTGGTCCAGCGCGATGTGTTGCCCCAATGGCGAATCAATCAGCGGCTCGACCTGCGCGCGGTCTCGAAGGCCGTGCGAGAACCGGAATCGATTCGATGGGCGGTGCTTCACGAGGATCAGCGGATCGGCTCGGCGGTGACCGAGTGGCTGCGAAAGCCCGGCGGCTGGCTGGAATATCGCAGCCAGCTAGAACTGCAAAAGTTTCCGTTCTTGTCGCAGCTTTTCGCAGGACCGCTCTTGAACGGCGGCATTCGCTGGCAGAGTTCTTTCCACATTTCGCCGGACGGCAACTTACACCACTTTCTGGTTGAGGCGTTCGTGGGCGACGCCAAGCCATTCATCGCCGTGAACGGCAGACTGGCTGGCGAAGTCATGAAGATGCACTTCAGATCGGGCACGATCTCGCACGAAGAGAAGTTTTTCTACGAACCGCACAGCATGCTGGCGACGACGATGGGCCCAATTGATCGGCTGCCGAACTTGAGCCTCGGCCAGCAGTGGCAGTATCGCGTGATGAACCCGATAACGCACTCGACCGATGCGGTGCGCTGCGAAGTGATTGGCGAGAAGGTGATCACGTGGCGCGGCGATCCGGTGCCGACTTACGTTGTCGAGCAGCATTACGGTCAGATTCGCGGCCGCTCGTGGGTCGCGCGCGACGGTTCCGTGCTGCGGCAGGAAGTGCCGCTCGGCCACAGCCCGCTGGTGCTGGAGAAAGAGTGATCGACATCCTTTTGACGGGGCGGCGAATGAGAGATCCATGATCGAGTTGGTTGACATCACCAAGCAGTTCGGCTCCAAGGTGGCGGTGGACGGCCTGTCGCTCCGCGTGCGGCGCGGGGAACTCGTGGCATTCCTCGGCCCGAACGGAGCCGGCAAAACGACCACGATCAAAATCATCTGCGGCTTGTTGAATCCGACGTCGGGTAGCGTCCGAATCGCCGGGCACGATCTGTCGCGCGACGGTCGCGACGCGCGACACCTGCTCAGTTACGTCCCCGATCAGCCGTATCTCTACGAGAAACTCACCGGCCGCGAGTTCCTGCAATTCGTGATCGACATGTACGGCATCGATCCGGCGACCGCCGCGCGGCATGCGGCGGAGTTGATTGAACTGTTCGAGATGACGTCGTACATCGACGGCCTGACGGAAACATTCTCGCACGGCATGAAGCAGCGGGTGGTCTTCGCCGCCGCGCTGTTGCGCGACCCGCAGGTGATCGTCGTGGACGAACCGATGGTCGGCCTCGACCCGAAGAGTGCCCGGCTGGTCAAAGACCTGCTCCGCGCCCGCGCGTCGGCCGGCGCCGCCGTGTTCATGTCCACGCACACGCTCGAAGTCGCCGAACAGGTTGCCGATCGAATCGCTATCGTGGATCGCGGCCGGCTCGTCTCCTGTGGCACGCTCGACGAACTCCGCGCCAGCATGCGCATGCAAGGACCGCTCGAGGACATGTTCCTTCGGATCACGAGCGAATCGAACGAGGGTTAACGAGTCGAGACCAGCAAAATGTCCGAAGCAGCCGTTACGATCCAGGAACCGCACGCCGCCGTGCCGCAGGCCGCGCGATTGGGCGAGCCACGCGTGTTCGCGCGGCTCCGTGCCCGGCTGGTCGTGAACCACGTGAATTCGTGGCTGCGGCATTCGCGCCTTCGACTCTGCATGCTTGCCGTCTTCAGCGTTCTATTCTGGTTCCTGCTATTCGCGCTGTTCTTCGAGGGCTTTTTCTTCATCAACAAGCATTTGCCGGTCGGCAACGAACTGATCGGAAACCTTTTCAGCTTGTTCTTCATGTCGTTGCTCGTGATGCTCGTCTTTTCGACCGGGTTGATTCTGTACAGCTCGCTATTCAAGTCGAATGAGGCGGAGTTTTTGCTGGCGACCCCGTCGGGTCCGGACCACATCTTTGCGTACAAGTTTCAGGAATCGCTCGCGTTCAGTAGTTGGGGATTTCTCTTGCTGGGCAGCCCGATGATGACAGCATACGGCATCAACCGGCTGGCTCCGGGGTGGTTCTATCTGATTTCGCTGGCGTACTTTCTCGCGTTCATCTTCATTCCCGGCGCGATCGGCGCGATCGCGACGTTGCTCATCGTCAACTATTTCCCGCGTCGTCGTCGGCAGATCGCGGCGCTGGCCGGTCTGGCGGTGCTCGTCGGCGGCGCGTGGTTCGCGGTGCGGTTGATGCGCCGGGCGCCGGGCGACGTGCTCTCCGACGCGTGGCTCGACGGGCTGCTCGCGCGGTTGCGATTCAGCCGAGCGCCGCTGTGGCCGAGCCAGTGGATGAGCGAGGGGCTGATGGCCGCGGCGCGCAACCAGAATCGAGACACAGCGACGGCGGTGTTTTACCTGCTCGTGCTCGTGGCCAACGCGGCGTTCTTGTATTTGCTTGCCACGGCCGCCGCGCGGCTGCTCTACCGCCGTGCCTATTCCAATTCGCGCGGCTCGCGGTCCGCGCGCCTGCCGCAAAGTTGGTACTGGATCGACCGCGTGTTCGAGCGCGTCTTCTGGTTTACCGATCGCCGCATCCGGTTGCTCGTGCTCAAGGACATTCGCACGTTTCGCCGCGACCCCGTGCAGTGGTCGCAGTTTCTGATCTTCTTCGGCCTTTTGACAATCTATTTTCTGAACATCCGCCGGTTAAGCTATGACTTGCACAGCACGTACTGGCGCAACCTGGTCAGCTTCCTAAATCTGACCGTGACCGCGCTCATACTTTCGACGTTTACCACGCGTTTCGTTTTCCCGATGGTCAGTCTCGAAGGCCGCAAGTTCTGGATTCTCGGCCTGTTGCCGATGCACCGCGAGCACATTTTGTGGGGCAAATTCGCCTTCGCCGCGGGCGGGGCATTGATCCCAAGCGAAATCCTCGTCGTGCTCAGCGACCTCATGCTGCGGCTCGATTGGTCGATAATCCTGCTGCACACGATGACCATGCTCATCCTGTGCATGGGCCTCGCCGGCATTTCCGTCGGCTTGGGCGCAAAGATTCCGAACCTTCGTGAAGACGATCCATCGAAAATTGCCGCCGGATTCGGCGGCACGCTCAACCTCGTCGTGAGCATGCTCTTCATTCTCTCGATCGTCGTGTTGCTCGCCCTGCCCTGCCACCTCTACTTCGCCGGACTCGACTCGCAGCGGACGAGTTTCCTGATCTGGACCGAAAACGAATTCCGCGCCTGGCTCGCCTTCTGTGTCGCCCTCGCCGTCGCCATCGGCTACGCGGCCACCGTTGTGCCGATGAAGATTGGCACACGGGCTTTTCGGGAATTGGAGGCGTGAGTTATCGCGTCGTCCACCGGTACGCGGTCTGCGAATTTCGCCAAAAGAATTTCTCAACTGCAAGTTCTCCGTGACCACGAAAATACTCGCGCACGATCCGCAACAGTGTCTCGGTTGATGCGAATCGTTCACTGACCGGCCAGTTGCTGGCGTAGATGAGACGGTCTTCGCCGAATGCATTCCAGACGGCGTCGAGCACGTGGCGGTAGAACTCGGTTTCGGCTGGTGCCTTGCCGTCGCGCGGCGTGGCGCCTTCGACGAGGGCCGAGACTTTGCACGACACGTTGGCGCGCTCGCGGGCGACCCGCATGCCGAGCACCCAATCCGCGGGCAGCGCCTTGCCGTCGATCCGGACGTTGGCAACGTGATTGACGACGATGCGAAGTCGCGGCAGTTTTTCCGCGATGCGACTGACGTCGGGCAGCATGTTCGGGCCGCCGTTGACGTCGAGTTCCAGATCGTGCTCGGCAAGCCGCGCGAGGTCGGTGACGAACGCGCGTTCTGCGAGCCCGGCGGCGAGCGACGCGTGCGCGATGCGAATGCCGCGAAACAGCGGATTGACTGCGAAGCGCTTTAAGTGGTCCGCAAACTTCGGGTCGCCGGGCTTCAGATTTCCGACGACGCCGACGATGAACGGCTCGTCCTTCGCGAGTTCGAGCAGCCATTGATTGTCTTCGAGCCACGGGCTGGCCTCGACCGCGATCGTGCCGGTGATGCCGAGCGGCCGGACGAGTTTCTTGAATTCCTCGGGCAAGACGCGACGGTACAGTAGCTTGTCGTCTTTGCCGGGCCACGGCACACCCTCCGGCCGGGTCGGGTCGTAAAAGTGCGTGTGACAGTCGATCATGCCCGCTGGCGGCTCATTCAGTTCGATCGCCGCGAGCGAACCACGGCGTGAGCCAACCACCGCGCCGGCAAGCCCCGCCAGCGCGGTCCGCACAAAGCTTTTTCGCGTCAGTCGATTCATGGCACTCCGCTCTTCGATGTATGTTGAAATTCGACATACTGCCGCTCCGCACGAGGTAATTCACACCTCGGAGCGCTCTTGTAACGACTTACTCTTCCGGTTCGTACGTCAGCTTGAGCGGGAACTTGCGCGTGCGGGCGAGCGAATGGCTTTGGTCCACGCGGAATTCGGCTTGTTCGAGCGGCAGCGTGACGACGTGCGCGATACCGGTCGTGTGCGCCTTGAGCATGATCTGGAGTGCCTCTTCCTCCGGCTTCTGGAAGACGCAGCGAAGCACGTGCACGACGAACTCTGCCGTGGTCACGTCGTCGTTGTGGATGAAGACGCGGTACATTGGCGCGTGACGCGGCTTCTGTTTCGTCTTGGTCTCGCGCGTCGGGGCTGGAGCGACTTGAACTGCGGCTTGTTCGGACATGGTTCGCCATCCTATTGAGTTATTTTCCGAGCAGCCGCTCACAGATGTAAAGGTCAAGTGTCTCGTAATCGCGGTCGGCTCGGAGTTTCTCGATCTGCCGCGTGTCAAGACTGCGCACGACGTCGAGCAGATTCAGGAACATGCGGCGGCTGTTGGCGAGGTGCTTGGTGTCGTCGGCTTGTTGCGTGGTCCGCATCGCCTTCACGTCGAGGCCGACGCATGCTCCGTCGCGGCCGTAGCCATTCGTTTCGAGGACATAGACGGTGTTGAACGCGCGGCGGAGATCGACCGAGCCGAACATCTTGTCTTGGTCGTATTTCAGCCCGTTCTGGTCGTTCAAGTGGACGCTCCAGAGTTTCTTGTGCCACAGGGCGTAGGCCATGTCGTCGGACGGGTCGAGACCGGCGAGGATCGAGTGAGCGCTCTCGATGAGGATGCCCACGCGATCCGGCGCGACGGTGCGATAGGCCAGGCCCATCATGTGTCCGCAAGTGGGCAAGTAGCTTTGGTCCATCGGCTCGTTCGGTTTCGCTTCGCAGAGGATGCGAATGTTGGGCGACTGTTCGAGCTGGACGTTCATCGCGTCCACGATGCGGCCGACGGCTGTGACCGGATCTTTCGATTCGCGGATGTAGGTTCCTTCGCGCGCGAGCCAGAGCACGATGTTCCGCGTGCCGATCATGTCCGCGATGTCCACGGCCCGCTTCGATCGGTCGATCGCGTACTTGCGGTCCGAGGCCGAGTTCGACGTGTACGCGCCGTCAATCGTCTTCGGATGCTCCCACAACCGCGGCGCGATGAACTCGCAGAACAGCCCCTCGTCGTCGAGCAGCTTCTTCACCTTCGCGACGCCCTTGCGCGTCTGTACCGCGTCCCAATCGGCGGGCACCACGTCGTCGTCGTGAAATTGAACGCCGTCGAAACCGAGCCTTTTGTACGACTTGATCTTTTTCGCGAACGACACCTCGTCGCGCACGACCGGCCCGAACGGATCAGCGCCCTGGCTGATGTTCCACGGGCCAAACGTGAAGCGATAGGTGGTCGCCGATGACTTTGCCATGGATGTCTCCGGAAAAGTTTGAGGGTTGAAAGTTGAGGGTTGAGGGCCGGAGATTGCGTTAGCTCAACTCAACTCTCAACCCGCAACTCTCTCAGCGGGTGACATACTGCGGTTGTGCGTGGCGGCTGTCTAGTGCTTTTTCGGCGCGGCGTGGCCAGAATATCGCGACGATTACAGACGGAAAATTCAAATGATGGGGGGCACCATGAATCGGCGCGAGGCCCTGGCCGCACTGGCGACACTCACGTCAGGCGCGATCGTGTCAAATCAATCTTCGGCATCGGCAACACGCGCATTCGAACGATCCGCAAAGACAACACGATCAAACGACTTGCCCAAAGATGTCCGCATCACGAAAGTCACGGGCTTTCGGCTCGTATCGGATCGGCCGAAGCTGGTGGGCAAGAACAGCCACCTCGACGTCCACGGTCGCACGGGCGGCGACTTCATGGTGCTCGTGGACACTTCGGCAGGCGTTCAGGGATTGGGCGTTGCCCGCGATAATCGCGACGCGGCCGCG
>Ga0247727_10011579_pt1 | contig 15348 bp, 20 predicted proteins | sample WisWelCaveWW1625_FD_202498 | JGI IMG/M metagenome (GOLD analysis project Ga0247727, IMG submission 202498) | Biofilm microbial communities from Wishing Well Cave, Virginia, United States - WW16-25 | ecosystem: Environmental > Aquatic > Deep subsurface > Groundwater > Cave microbial mat | place... | reverse complement strand
GGACTCACCAGTTGAAAGTTCCCAAACAAGACTGCTCGCTGAAGTGTTTCAAGCAGGATAAGACTCCGTAACAACGGAACGACGCCCATTCGTTCTTCAAGCAAGCCAGCGGGCATATCGTGACGGGCCCAATCGGCACGAGCGTGAACGACCCCTACCTCCTCATCGCCGCATGAGCCATCCCCACGTCATCCCGTTAGCCGAATGTACGAACCTCTCTCTTATCGGAGGGAAAGCGGTCGGACTGCAACGACTGATCCGCGAAGGGTTTCGTGTCCCGTCCGGTTTCTGTTTGACCACGGCCGCGCACCACGACGCGCTGCGCGAAGCCGGCTTCGACGCCACTCGACGCTGGCGACAGGCGCTGGCGGCAACGGGAGTCGACCGCGATCGGCTGCTGTCGGATTGCCGTCAGGCAATTCTGTCCACCGCGATCGCGCCCTCCGTTTTGCACGCGCTCCGGAATGAATTGACGCGTCAGGACGCGGCGCGCTGGGCCGTTCGTTCATCCGCCACCGACGAAGATGCCGACGACGCAACATTCGCCGGCATCTACACCACCGTCCTCGACGTGCCGGCCGACAGACTCGCCACGGCGATTCTCAACTGCTGGGCATCGGTCTGGACGGCAGCCGTCGTGGTCTACCATGAGCGGGTGGGGCGGCGGGAGGCCCCCGCCATGGCGGTCGTCCTCCAGCCGATGCTCGCGCCCCAGGCAGCCGGAGTGGCCTATTCAAGACATCCCGTCACGGGCCGGCCGGATGTGGTCGTGATCAATGCCGTGCAGGGATTGGCGGAACCGCTCGTGAGCGGACAGGCCATTCCGGATCAGCTCGTCGTGCAGACCGGCGTCGCGTCGCTGGTTGTGGAGCGGCACCTTGCCGATGCGGATCACTCCCAGTCAGTTCTCTCTGACCGCGACACGCTCGCGTTGGCCGGGCAGATCCGAGCCATCGAGCAGACGCTCGGCCATCCCGTGGACGTCGAGTGGGCGCTTGCCGACGGCACCCTGTGGTTTCTGCAGGCCCGCGCGATCCCGCCGATACGCGCCGCGGCCATGCTGACCGAGCCGATGTGCGTCTGGTCGCGCGCGAATTTCAAGGAAACCATGCCGGATCTTCCCAGTCCCCTTGGGATCTCTTTTCTTCAGGAATTCATGGACCGGGCGATCCTGCGCTACTACCGGAGGCTGGGATGCACCATGCCGCCCGGCCTGTCGTCGGTCCGGGTCATCCGAGGACGGCCCTATATCAACGTGAGCCTGTTTCAATTTTTCATGGCGCAGCTCGGCGGTGATCCCGATTCGATTGCCGACCAGATGGGTGGGCAGCTCCATCCGCTGCCGGTCAGGCCGCCGCGCCTGCCCCTATGGAGACTGCTCCCGGCCGGTATCTGGATGGAGTGGCAGATGCGGCGGGCAACCTGGGTGGCGGCGCGGTGGTTTACCGATATCAAACGGATCGCCGACGAACACACGGTCGAGTCGTTGCGGACGCTCCCGCCCGCAGGCCTGCTGGGCCGGCTCGATCAACTCGGCCGGCAACTCTATGAGCGGGATCTGACCTTCCCGACCGTGGGAGGCGTCTCGCAAGGGCTCTACGTGCTGCGCCTGTTGCTGGAGCGGCGTCTCGGACGCGAGGGTCACATCCTGCTCAGCGCCTCGCTCCAGGGACGCAGTCAGGCGATCAGCGCCCAGCAGATATTTCGTCTGATGGAACTGGCCGAGACCGCCGGACAGGAACCGGCGGCCCGGACGTTTCTCCTGGCCGACCCGTGGAACCCGTCACCGTTTCGTGTCCGGCTGGCAGGCACGACGTTTCTGCGTGGGTTCGACGAGTATCTGGCCGACTATGGCCACCGCGCGGTCGGCGAATCGGACATGATGTCGCCGAGATTTGCGGAGATGCCGGATTACCTGCTTGGGATCATCCGGGCGCATCTGCAACAGCCGCCGGCCAAATCGGTTTCGGAGATGCGGCGCGAGCAGAACGTGACGCGCGCCACGGCGCTGCAGCGGATCCATGCCGCCTTCGGATGGCGGGTGCACGAATGGTGGTTTTTCTCCTGGTGCCACCGACGGCTGGCGCGCTATCTGGCCTTGCGCGAGGCCAACCGTCATGCCTTCATGCATTTTTCCATGGCCTCGCGCCGGCTGCTGCTCCTCATGGGACAACACTTCACCGGCAGCCTCCGGTTCGCCTCGCCGGACGATATTTTTTTCCTGACATCGGACGAGATCAGGGAACTCGTGCGGGACGGCGGGCGGGATTGGAAGGCCGTCGCCGCCGCGAGGCGGGCAGAACGGGAACGGAACGCTCAGATGGAAGCGCCCGATATGATCGTCGGAACCGGACCGGCCGCGCCGCGATCGGAGGCGGGTGGTTCTCCCGGAGCCTTGACCGGCCTGCCCATCAGCCCCGGCTGCGTGGAAGGCCCCGCGCGTCTGGTCCGTTCGCCGGACGATCGAGCCAGGGTGAGGCCGGGCGATATCCTGATCGTGCCGGTGATCGATCCGGGCATGGCGCCGCTGTTCGGGCTGGCCGCCGGGGTCGTGGCGGAAATGGGAGGCACGCTCTCGCACGGCGCGATCATCGTGCGCGAGTACGGCCTGCCGGCCCTAGCCAACGTGCCGGGCGCCATGCGGCGACTGACAGACGGCGAGCGGGTGTTGTTGGACGCGTCTCGGGGAGAAATCAGGCGGCTGGACGCAAGAAAAAGGGGATGAGGCAGGACGCCTCATCCCCCTGACGTATTCAATGAGCCTCGATCGCTACTGCGCGGTGAAATGCGCGCGACGGCTGTTCTTCCAACACTCGTCGGTCGCCTTCGTGCACACGGGTCTTTCCTTCCCATAGCTGACGATCTCGATCTGGGTGGACGGAACGCCGGCCTTCACCAAATACTCCTTGACGGCTTTCGCCCGACGCTCGCCCAGAACCAGGTTGTATCTGGCGGAGCCACGGCTGTCGCAGTGTCCTTCCACCAGCACCTTGCGCTTGGAGTCCTCTTTCAGTTTTTGCACCAGCGCATCCAGACCGGTCTTATCTTCCTTCCGAATTTTTGACTGGCTGGAGTCGAAATGGAGGTCGGTCAGGCCGGCTGCCCAGGCCAAGGGGTCTTCAGCCGGCGCCGCAGCAGCCTCTGCCACCAGTTCCTCTTGCTTCGGAGGAGGTGGCGGTTCGGGCGGAGGAGGTGGCGGAACAGGTTTGGCGATTTCCTGCGATCCCGAGGTGGTCTGGCTCTCGCCCGCGCAGCCGGTCAGGAGTGCCACTGCGATCACGCATCCAGGCAGGCATGCCAGCATGAAGGCGGATCGCGCGGCCGACTGTTTCATCCCGTCCCTCCCCTGAGTCATTCGTTCCTAGTGCGCCGCGAAGTGGCCGCGGCGATTCCGCTGATAGCAATCCTCGTTCGCCTCGGTGCAGGTCGGCCGTTCCTTCCCGAAGCTGGTGGTTTGGATCTGCGAGCCGGTGACGCCGAGGTCTGCGAGATACTTTTTGACCGCGTGTGACCGGCGCTCGCCCAGGGCCAGGTTGTAACTGGCGGTGCCCCGCTCGTCGCAATGCCCTTCCACGACCACCTTGCGCTTTTTATCCGCCTTGAGCAGCTTCGCGGCCGCTCCAAGCTTGCCGTGCTCAGATTGTCTGATCGACGATTTGTTGTAATCGAAGTGTACGTCCGCGAGACCGGCCACCCAGGCCAAGGGGTCTTCGGCCACCGGTGCTGCAGCAGCCTCCGGCGCCATTTCCTGCTGTTTGGGAGCAGGCGCTGGTTCCGAAGCGACTGGGGGTGGGGGTTCCGGCGCCGCAGGCGGAGGCGGTGGCTCCTGGGCAGCCGGGGGCGGCGCAGGTTTGGCGATTTCCTGTGATCCCGAAGTTGTCTGCTGGCTCGAACTGCACCCGTCCAGCAACGCCAGTACCAGCACGCCGGAAAACAGCAGCGTAGTCAACGAAATCAATTGTTTGAGCGATTGCTTCATGCCGACCTCCGGTTAAGTTAAGAGATAATAAGGATGTATTAAAGAGCGGGGGTATCGGCATCGTCCCCACGCTTATTGGGGATTGTTGTCTCATAATCTGCCGCGAGAGGCAAGCCTCTTTGCATTCTCAGGTCTTCGATCCGATTCAGCGGTTTTTCCAGCTGGCGGCGGCGCGTCGTCGTGAGCGCGTCATACTCTTTCTGGGCATCCCCGATGCGTTTGCCGACCACTTCCAGCTTCCCCAGAAACTCGCCCCATTGCTTTTTGAATTCGCCCAGCAGCGACAGGATTTCGTTCGAGGTCTGCTCCAGCGAGAAATTATCCACGGCTTTGCGGATGACCGCCAGGACCGCGAAGAGCGTCAGCGGCGAACAGAAGACCACGCCCTGGCGGATGCCGTCGTCGAGGATGGCGCTGTCCTGCTCGTGGATGAACGCGTAGATCTGCTCGTTGGGGATGAACAGCAGCACGGAATCCACCGTGTTCTGCTCGGGATTGATATAGTCCCGCGTGGCCACCTCCTTGACCCGCGCCTTCACATCCCGCAAAAAGTCCGTCCGGTATTTGGCCCGCTCCGGGTCCGACTTGGCGTCCAGAAATTTCAGATAGTTATCCAGCGGGAACTTCACATCCATGTTGAGTGTGAGCTTGCGCGGGAGGAGGAACGTAAAATCCGGACGGGAGCCCGACCCGGCGATGGTCTTCTGCTTCACGTAATTGACGTTTTCGATGAAGCCCGCCAGTCGCAGCACGTCTTCGGCCATCCGCTCGCCCCACTGGCCCCTGGCTTTGGTGCTGGAGAGCGCTTCGCGGAGCGTGGCGGTGGTTTGCGCGAGCGCCGTTGTCTGCTCCGTCGCCGTCTTCAACTGCGACGCCAGTTGTCCGAACTTCTCGACCCGGTCCTTTTCCAGGTCCTTCACCAGCGTCGAGACCTTTTCCAATTCCGCCGTCATCTGTCGCAATTGCTGATCGATGAGCCCCTTCTTGACCTCCAAATCCTGGACATGCGTGTCCCGTTCGGCGTCCAGCTTCGACTTGGCCAGCTCGAGAAACTTCGAGAGCGCATCGAGCGACAGACTCCCGAAGCTGGCCTTCATCTCCTCGGTCAGGTCCTTGGCCGACCGGGCCTGCATCCAGCGCAGCGCGACCGCGACGAGCAACCCGCCCACGGCCACACCGACCGCCACCGCGCTGAGGAGTTCGATCCAGTTCATGCGGCGAGCATGGGCCGACGGGGCAAAAAAATCAACTGCGGGTTCGAATGGAAAGGCCACATGGCCCTGTACGTTTCTTGACGTAGGGGCGCTCTTGCCGTACTCTTGCCAAGTCAATCGACCGTCTTCTTTAACGAGGACTCTTATGAGCAGCGAGCAGCAGATGGTGGCCGAATTCCATCAGACCTTCGACATTGCCAAGGAGCCCGTTCCGACGATCCCGGATGAGGCGACCCGCGTACTGCGTGTCCGACTGATCCAGGAAGAGTTCGACGAACTGCAGGAGGCCCTGGGCCAGCGCGATACCGTGGCCGTGGCCAAGGAACTGGCCGACCTGCTCTACGTCGTGTACGGCACCGCCGTGTCCTGCGGGATCGAGATGGAGCCGGTCTTCCGGGAGGTCCATCGGTCGAATATGAGCAAAGTCGGCGGCCATAAGCGGGCGGACGGCAAATGGGTCAAGCCCGCAACCTATTCACCGGCCTGCCTCGAACCGATCCTGGTCGCGCAGAGCGGCCGGGGAGGCATGTGATGCGGCCCCAGTGCTCCTCGTGTCAGTCCATCTACGTGCGGCGAACGCATCGCGTGGGGGCGTTTGAGCAAATGCTCAGCGTGTTCTACGCCTATCCCTTCCGTTGCCAGCTTTGCTCCGCCCGCTTCACATTCTTTCAATGGGGTGTGCGTTATGACAAGCAGGAAGATCTGCGCCAGTACGAGCGGATCGGCGTGCAGTTCGCGGTCCTGTTCAGCAGCGCGCAGACGGTCGGCAAAGGCGTCGTCACGGACGTGTCGGTGGCCGACTGCGCGTTTGAAACCTCGTTGCCGTTGAAACCGGGAGAGACCTTGAAGCTGGAACTGTACGCGAAGACCGGACGGCCGCCGATCATCGTGGAACGAGCCGTCATCAGGTCCATCCGGAAGAGAATTGTGGGCGTTCAGTTCATCGAGATCTCGGAGACCGACAAGACTCGCTTGCACCGACTTGTCGGCGACCTGGTCGGCGTACCGATCGCGCCCGTCCCGCAGGCCTCCGCGCCGGTGCGTTGGTGATGACCGAGGAGAACGAATCATGACACCGCCATGTCCGAAATGTGGCAAATATTTCACCAAGCGCGTCCTGGTTGAGGGGGCCGAGGATCCAACCTCGACCATAGCAGGCATGTATGCCTACCGCTGCCAGCTCTGTTCCGAACAGTTCCGGGCCAAGAAACCGGACCCCCAGGCGGCGCCCACGGTGGCAGCCGCGCCGCAAGTGAGCAAGGAGGCGGAACTGACCAAGGTGGACGCCCGCCAGTACGTGCGCGTCAATGCCAAGTTTCCAGTCATCTTCGTGATCAGCAAGCTCAAGCAGGAAGGCACGGTGACCGAAATAGCACTGGGCGGGTGTTCGCTGGAAGCCAATGTCGTTCTGGCCATCGGCGCAACGTTCAAAATGGAGATTCTCATCTCCGAGAACGAACCGCCCCTCGTGATCGACGCGGCGCTCGTGCGGTCGATCCGCCTGACGGGATTCGGTATCCAGTTCATGGAGATCCAGGAGGCCGAGAAGGAGCGTCTCGGCAAGGTTCTGGAAAAATTACTGGCCTCTCTTTTGGGCTGACCGGAACGCCGAAACAGGCAGGCGCTTCGAGAAGAGGAAGGAGCCTGATGGACGTGCGATGTCCGCGTTGCGGCAAGGACTTTGCCCGGCGGGTTCAACGGGAAGGGCTCGCGGAAGTCATCGCGAGTGCGGTCTATCTCTATCCCTTCGCATGCCAGCTCTGCGCGCATCGCTTTCGGGCCTGGCAGTGGGGCGTCCGCTACACCAAGCAACCCGTTGACCGGCGCCGGTACGAACGCCTCGGCGTCAACTTCCCGATGACGTTTTCGGCGGATACGGGGGGCGGGAACGGGACGACGCTGGACCTCTCCATGGGCGGCTGCGCCTTCAAAACCGAGTCGACCCCGCTGCCGGGTGCCATCGTCCAGTTGCAATTGCACGTGCCGGGCCTGGAGCATCCTCTCGTCGTGGACTCTGCCGTCGTGCGATCGGTCCGATCCATGTACGTCGGCACGGAGTTTCTGCGGCTCCGTCCCGAAGAGCAGTATCGTTTGACGCAGTTCGTCGCCAGCATGTTGACCGCCCGCCGTATCAAGGACGATGCGGCTTCGCAGGCAGGGAGGCTTCGTGAAACAGATCCCGTGTCCCAAATGCGGTAAGGACTTCGTCCGGCGGACGCTGCGCGGAGGCGTTCACGAGTACCTGTTGAGCGCGGTCTACGTCTACCCGTTCCGCTGCCAGCTCTGCGCCCACCGATTCCTGCGGCTGGAATTAGGCAGGCGGTACAACGAATCCACGGTCGACAAGCGGCAATACGAGCGTGTCGCGGCCACGTTCCCCGTCACCTTCGTGGGGGAGAAGGCCAGCGGCGCCGGCACGATCTCCCGCCTCTCGCTCGGCGGCTGCGCGCTGGAGTCTCCACTCAAGCTGATGGAAGGGATGATGTTCAACCTGCGGCTGCAACCGCCCGACGTCAACCCGGCCATCAACGTGGAAACCGCCATCGTGCGGTCGGTCCGGCCTCCCGTAATCGGGCTGGAGTTCCTGCGCACCAATCCTACCGAACAGTTCCGCTTGATCCAGTTTGTGGCAGGGCTGCTCACCGCCCACCGGAAAACGGAGTAACAACAGGACTGAGTAACGAGGACTGAGGGCCGAGCAAGAAACCTCTCAGTCCTGAGTCCTCAGCACTTTACTAGCAGATTGTCGATCAGACGGATGCGGCCGATGCGAATTGCGCCCAGCAAGACGGCCTGATCGCGTACCCGCGTGAGCGGCTCCAACGAATCCGGATTGCACACGGCCAGATAGTCGAGACGGGCCATCGGTTCCCTCGCCATGGCCTTGCGCATGGCCTGTTGAATGTGAGCCCCCGAGCGGCCCCCGGCTCGAATGGCGGCCCGGCCGGCTTTCAGTGCCTGAAACAGCACCGGCGCCGCACGGCGCTGCTCCGGCGTGAGAAACACATTGCGCGAGCTGAGCGCCAGACCGTCCGCCTCGCGCACGGTCGGGTAGACGATCACGCGGGCGCCGAGGTTCAAATCCTCGACCAGCCGTCTGATCAAGGCCGCCTGCTGAAAATCCTTCTGACCGAAAAAAGCGGCTGCCGGACGCACGAGCGACAATAATTTCGTCACCACCGTGGACACACCGTCAAAATGGCCGGGACGCTGTTCTCCCTCCCACCGGCGCGCCAGCTTCGGCACAGAGACCGTGGCTTGAAACCCATCCGGATAGATCTCTCCAACCGGCGGCGCAAACAGCACATCCACGCCTTCTTTGGCGCAGAGCGATGCGTCGGCCCTGAGTTTTCTGGGATAGCGCGAAAAATCTTCTTTCGGTCCGAATTGCGCCGGATTGACGAAGAGACTGACCACGACCGCATCGCAGGAAAGTCTCGCGGCTCGAATCAGCGCGCGGTGGCCCGAATGGAGCGCACCCATCGTCGGCACAAGACCAATGGTCACGCCTTCGCGATGATGCGCGGCAGCCCAGGCTGCCATGGCCTTGGCGGTTCGAATGGTTTGCATTAGGAAGATGATGCCGGATTGCTGCTGCAAGCCGGACGGGAGCCGTATCGCGTGCCCGGTTGAGGATTCATACGGCGGACCTGGTGCCGGTCCGTAAGCTGTGCGAGGAGTTCCTTCACCGTCTGCTTGAGTGCGGGATGGACCAGCGCCGGTTCCAATTCCACCAGCGGCTCCAGCACAAACCGGCGCAGATGCAGGCGGGGATGCGGGACGGCCAACTCCTGTTCCTGAAACACGCGGTCACCGTAGAGCAGAATGTCCAGATCGATCGTGCGCGGACCCGAACGATGCTCGGGATCGCGGCCCAGCGATCGTTCAATTTCGCGGCAGACCGCCAGCAGGCTCTGTGGTGTCAGGTCGGTCTCGATCTGCACCACCCCGTTCAGAAACCAGCTCTCGCCAGGCGTACCGGCATCGGGCACCGGCTCCGTTTCATACAAGGACGACACCGCGATGAGCTGCGAATGGGGGAGCAGGCTCAGGAGTGTGATCGTGCGATCGCAGAAATCCACCCGATTGCCGAGATTGGAGCCGAATCCGATGAACACTGTTTCGCGTGACATGGAAACTCAAAATCCGACTTTCCTGATTCGCTCAATCGCTTCCGCCAGTCGCTCCTTCGTCGTGCAGACAGTCATGCGGACGTAGCCTTCGCCCGGCGCGCCGAAGCCATTGCCAGGCGTCGTGACGATCCCGGCCTTGTCCAGCAGGTGCGCGGTGAACGAGGCGGACTTGTAGCCCTTGGGCACCTTCACCCAGACATAAAACGCGGCGGGAGGCGCGTCCACCTCCAGGCCAAGTTGTTTCAGCCCAGGCACCAGCACATCGCGCCGCTCCTGGTAGATTTTCCGTAGACCGTCCGTGACGGAGTCGTCCAGATTTAACGCCGCGATGCCGGCCTCCTGAATCGCCTGGAAGCAGCCTGAGTCCAGGTTGCTCTTGATCTTGAGCAGGCCGTTCAGCACCTGCCTGTTGCCCACGGCAAACCCGATCCTCCAGCCGGTCATGTTGTAGGTTTTCGACAGCGAATGGAACTCGATACCGACTTCCTTCGCGCCCTCGACTTCGAGAAAGCTCGCGGGCCGCCGGCCGTCGTAGAAAATTTCCGAATAGGCCGCGTCGTGGCAGATGATGATCTTGTATTTTTGCGCGAAGGCAATCGCCTGCCGGAAGTAGTCCTTGCTCATCACGACCGACGTCGGATTGTTCGGCGAATTCAGGAACATCAGCTTGGCTTTTTTTGCCACGCTCGCTGGAATGGCTTTCAGATCGGGAAGGAAGCCGGTTTTCTTCGTCAACGGCATGAGGTGCGCCTTGCCGCCTGCAAAACTGGTCGCCACGGGATAGACCGGATAGCCGGGACTCGGTACCAGGACGACATCGCCGCGATCTACAAAGGCCAGCGGGATATGGCCGATGCCTTCTTTCGAGCCGATCAGCGTGAGCACCTCGGAGGCCGGATCCAACGTGACGTTGAACCGGCGTCTATACCAATCAGCCACGGCCTTCCGGAACGAGAGCAGGCCCTCATAAGATGGATATTGATGGTTCTTTGGATCGGCCGCCGCCCGGCTGAGCGCATCAATAATAGGTTTCGGCGTCGGCAAGTCCGGATCGCCGATGCCCAGATTGATGATGTCCACCCCGCGCGCGAGCGCCTTCTGCTTCATCTCGTCGATCGCCGCAAACAGATAGGGCGGCAGAGTTTTAATCCGTGTCGAATACTTGATGGGAAATCCGGCCATTCTCACCGACTCCTTTCGATTCTTAGCTACAAGCTATTCGCTACCGGCTATTAGCTGTCGAGGTTGTGTAGCCTACCGCATGGCAAGTGCCGCAATCAATCAGACCGGTTGACGGCGCGGCGGAACCACGCTACCGTTGGCACGCCCATGACAAATGGACCGCCACAATCACCCGTTCTTTCCCAAGCGGCCGTTGCCGCGCTGGAGCAGGGGAACACCATCGAGGCGATCAAGATCGTCCGTTTGGAGCAGGGTCTCGGCCTGAAGGAGTCGAAGGACCTGGTGGACGCCTATCTCAAGAGCCGGCCCGATCTCCAGCGGCGATTGGAGGCCGCGCAGGCGGAGGCGCGAGAGGGATTCGTGCGGTGGCTGGTCATCTTCCTGGCACTCGCCGCCGTTGCAGCGTACTTCATGATGCAGGGAAAATGAGCGCTGCTGTCTGGCTTCTCCTCTTCACCGCAATTGCGGCGATCCTGATCGGCAAGCGCATCAAGATCGTGCACGACGACCAGCGGCTGCTTGTCGAAAGATTGGGACGGTTTCACCGGGTGTGCACACCGGGCAGGCATCTGGTGCTGCCCTTCGTCGAAACAGTCCATCTCATCCGGCTGAGCGAGGCGCTGCCCGAATGGACCGGCCTCGATGAAGAGCAGATTCAGAAGCGGATCCTCAAGGAATTCTACGGTATCGAACGCCTCCGCAAGCTCTAAGGAGAGATGGTACACTACCGCGTGATGCGCAATCGTCCGGCAACCGTCTATCCCGTTCTTCTCTCGGCAGCGTGGCTGATCTGCTCGCTTCTTGTGCCTCAGGCAGAGGCCGCCGTCGTGACAGGCTCGTGGAAGACACAGGCTGAGTCCTGCACGATGGTGTTGGAAGAAGAAGACCGCTCGGCCTACCACCTCCGTGTCTTTCAGATTCAGAATAAAACAAGGGCTTCGTGCATGCCCTCAGCCGAGGCCTTTGCCGATGCCTTCGAACGGGTCATGCAGGATGCTGCGCCATTTCAGAAACAAGGCAAAGAGACCGTCCGCATCTTCCTCGGCCGCGTGATCGAGTTGCCGGGCCTGTCGAAGGAACTGTCTTCGAGCGCCCGCCAGGCCAAGGAATGGAAACTCGCCGATGGCAAGCCTGTGCGAGGCAATGAGAACGTGTTTGTCGGCCGCCTGCTCTTGAAGAGCGACGTCCTGCGTGAATTGCTGGGCGGGTTCAAACTCGCCCATATCGACGTCGAGAAAGTCCTCGTCCCCTCCCGCGACATGGTCACGCGGTGGAAGCGCGGGGCGTCCTATCCCAACAAACGGGTGCCCTACGACTGCCTGCTCTGGGTGGACATCACCGCGTCCAGATAATTTCGGGGCGTGTTCGAGAACAACGCTCCCTCCGCCTGTCAAGTATTCGCTCATTTTCAACACGCTGGGAAAGCAGGCGGGCACTGGCACCGGCCCGTGGGCTTCCCTACAATGACTCCATGTTGCGCCGCATTAAAACCCCCGACGACCTGGCCTGGCTCCTGGACCATTCGCATGCGTTCCACGGCGGCCAGATCAACGAGCTGCACGTCCGCAAGCAGCGCATGTTCGACGAATCCTCGGGGCGAGAAGTCGTCGCCGGCACGACCCTGACCGCCGTCATCCGCTACGAAGTCGCCGCGCGAGGCCCGGAAGGGCTCTACGCTGTCACGCGGGTGGCACGGCTCGCGATGCGCGGCGTCACCGATTTTTCCATATTCGAGCAAGAGGGCGCCGACTGTTCGGAGATCCACACGATCCACGCCGAAGCTGTCGGCGGGCGGCTGCGCTTCTGGTTCGACCCGCGCGGGGAGTTTTACGCGGTCTGCGACGAGGCCGAATTGGACGAAGTGTCCCGACCCGGACACGCCCGGCCGATCCGCGCCGGCATGTCCGAGTGGACGTTTCAGGCGCGAACCGGCGAGCTGCCGACCGTCGAGTGGCTGCTCGCGCATCTGGATCGCGCCGGTCTGCCCTGTTCCTGGCGGGCGGTGAAGCGGACGGCGCGCCCGCATCCGACATCGCGCTGGGAAGGCTATCTCGTCCCGGCCGACGCGCGCGAGTCTAATGCCCGCACCGGCCTGCATGTCCAGACCTACGGCCGCCTGGACGACTGCGATTTCGGCATCACGCTCCGCGCGATCGATCCCCACGAAAACGGCACGGGCCGTCTGCTGGTCGTCCTCGCCGATATCATCGCCCGCAATTTCTCCGGCACCTGCCTGTCCGGCAACCACGTCATGGAACAAGACGAATGGCTGGGCGAACCCCATCCCGGGCGTACGGCCACCTTCGACGAGCTCAATCCGTAGCAGGTTTTTGAAAACCCCTTTCAGCTCCGAGGCAGGAAAAACATCTTCAAGGATGTTCAAAAAGGCCATCCGGCAAGGCCGCAGCGAGCGAAAGACCGAGGCGTATGCTTTTCAGTACGTTGAGGGATTGAGCGATGCGAGAACGCAGCCGGAGGCTTTTTTCAACATCCTTTAGTGAGACGAAGGGCGGGAGCCGTTCTTAGGGCCAAGGTGCTGCCCGTTTTTCTGATTGATGCACTCGACCAGATGCCAGAACCGCAACGGGTTGACCATTTCCTTGTTGGCCACCTGCAGCGACGTGCCTTCCAACACATGGTGCAGCGACAGATCGGTCCGGAACCCGATGTGCTTGCAGAGCGGGGAGATCGCCTTTTCAACTGCGGCAATCAGTTTGTTCCCGTTGCTGAAATGGTTGAGCAGGATGATCCGCCCGCCGCTCCGGCAGACCCGGATCATCTCGGCCATCACTTTGCGGTAATCGGGCACGGCGGTGACGACGTAAGCGGCCACGACGGTGTCGAAGCTGTCGTCTGAAAATTTCATGTTGCCCGCATCCATTTGATGCAGCTCGACGTGCGAGAGCCGGTGCGCGGCGGCCCGTTCCCGCGCCTTGTCCAGCATGCCGGAGGAGAGATCGATTCCCGTCACGCGGCAATGGGAGGGATAGAGCGGCAGGGAGAGGCCGGTGCCGACACCGACTTCAAGAATCCGTTCGCCGGGCGGGACGTTCAGGTTGCGGACGGCCGACTCGCGGCCCTCGTGGAAGACTTTGCCGAAAATGCGGTCGTAGACCGACGCGTAGCTCGAATAAACGCGCTCGACTTTTTTCAAATCCATGGGGCAGAAGGCTCCGCGTGACAAAAACGCGCCTAATTTAGCGAATCGAGCGTCGAGAGTCAACCTCAGTCTGCGAGACGCGCGGGACGGGCGTGGCTTGCGCGACTCGCGTTTCCCGCCCGTCGCGCCTTTCTCGCCAGTCTCGCGGCGCACTATTCATCGTTCAGCGCGTGTTCGTGCTATCGTACCGGCCCATGCTGCTGGCTGAACTTTTCGCAGGCTGTTTGTGTGTGGCCCTGGTCGCCGCTGATTGGTGGCAATTCTGGCGGCTGACCGCGTCGGCCGGCCGGTATGGCTGCCCCGTCGCGCGCGCCGAAGACGCCCTTCCGGGTGAGTCGGACCGGATCCTGCCAACTCGATTCACTCCCGACGGTCTGCTGCCGCTCGATCATGGGATCGCGCGAGTGTTTCCGGACGAGCGCCGCATTCTGTTCCGCTCACAACCCAGCCGTTTCTCGTCGCGATTCCGCACCGCGTGGCCTCTCAAAGGAGCCGTCGAATGGGACCGGGAGGGCGGGGTTGTGCGCCTGCGCTGCGTGAAGCTGATGCCCTGGTCGTCGGCCGTGCTGACGCTCCTCTGGTTCGCGATCGTCGGCCTCGGCACCCTGGCCTTTGTCGCCAAATTTCTCACGGGCGGTGACGGTCTCTCGCTCGGCAGTCTGCTGCTTGTCCTGGGCGTCACCAGCGTGGGACTGCTGGTGCTGGTGTTCGGGCTGGTGACGGTCTCGCTGGCCTATCGAGTGGAAGAGCAGCGGTTGATGCAGGTGTACCAGGAGTTGCGCGCCGTCCTGACAGGCGAGAGCCTGCCGACTCAGTTGGACGTAAAAAGTGACAAAAAGTGATCGTATTCCGGAGCGAGATCGAGGGACTGCCGCGACTTGGCCAACCCTGCAATGATGCCGCGGTGTTTCTGACTGAGCCCCGATTCGGCAAAGGCTTTCCGGTACTCCAACCACCGTCCGGCCTGGTCCGACACGAGACGCGCCCGCTCGTCCGGCGTCATCACCTTGAGCGCGGTGGTCAACTGTACGATCGCTTTCTCCACGCTGTGGTAGGGCGGCGCCAGTTTGAGGCGGGCGTAGAAGACCTCCAAATGATGCCGGAATTCCTCGCGGAGCGCCTGGACAGGATCTGACGAATCGGGTTGCGCCATCGGCGGAAGCATACGGCGGGGCGCGGCGCGAAGGCAAGGCTACGGTTGACCCACCACATACCGGAACGTTATTCTGACACCGTTCCTGCAACCGTGAATCCTTTTCCCATCACATGCCTCTAAGGCTCTGATACAGGAGAACACCGTGCTGCGTCGTTATGTCACCTTCATCGTTCAGTACCGCATCGTGGTCATGCTGGCCGCCGTGGCGATCTCCGTGTTCTTCGGCAGCAAGATCGGCAATCTACGGGTCGTCGTGGACCCCAACGACAATCTCCCGCAGGAACATCCCTACGTCATCGCCAGCAACGAGATCGAGCGGGTCTTCGGCGGCCGGAACATCGTCGTGATCGGCGTGGAGAGCACGTCCGCCGACGTTTTCCAGCCGAAGGTGCTGGAGAAGATTCAGCGGATCACCGACGGCGTCCTGGACATCCCCGGCGTGATCCGCAGCAACGTCATCAGCCTCGCCGCCCGCAAGGCCAAAGACATCGTCGGCACCGAAGAAGGCATGCAGGTCCGGCAGT
>Ga0247727_10011578_pt1 | contig 15349 bp, 8 predicted proteins | sample WisWelCaveWW1625_FD_202498 | JGI IMG/M metagenome (GOLD analysis project Ga0247727, IMG submission 202498) | Biofilm microbial communities from Wishing Well Cave, Virginia, United States - WW16-25 | ecosystem: Environmental > Aquatic > Deep subsurface > Groundwater > Cave microbial mat | place... | reverse complement strand
CCAAACACTCGACACTGCTTTTTACAGACGAAATAATACAGGTGATTTAATGAACCGAATCAGCGAAGATGTGAGCCGCGTGAGGATGTATATCGGCCCTGCTGTAATGTATTTCGCCAGCACCATCGCAACCATCCTTCTTGTTGCCGGAACCATGACGGGTGTGAATGCGAAACTTGCCCTATATGTTTTACTTCCTCTGCCGATTCTTGTTGTAGTAATTTATTTTGTCAGCGATTTAATAAACAGGATGAGCAATAAAGTGCAGGAACAATTATCTAAACTTTCCACCATCGCGCAAGAAACTTTTTCGGGAATCCGTGTGCTCAAAGCATACGTGCAGGAAGAGCCAACAGGAAATTATTTTACGCAGGAAAGCCGAGTTTACCGAAAAAGATATTTAGGACTCATTATGACCGAAGCATTGTTCAGCCCGTTTATTCTTCTGCTGATGGGATTGAGCACGCTGATGACAATTTATATAGGAGGAAAACAAGCCATTGATGGACAAATTACTTATGGAAACATTGTGGAGTTTATTATTTATGTTGGAAAACTTACATGGCCTGTCGCTTCGCTTGGCTGGGTTACATCGCTGGTGCAAAGAGCCGCTGCTTCGCAAACAAGGATAAATGAATTCTTAAATACGAAAAGTGGAATAGTGGAAGAATGGAAGAATGGAAAATCCCCCAACATTCCAACATTCCAACATTCCATTCTCGGAAACATTGAATTCCGGAATGTTTCTTTTGTTTATCCCGATTCAGGAATAAGAGCAATTGATGCTATTTCGTTTCGTGTTCAGCCTGGGCAATCGCTTGCCATCATCGGAAAAACAGGAAGCGGAAAATCATCTATAGCCAGTTTGATTTGCAGATTGTATGATGTTACTTCAGGAGAAATTTTAGTAGATGGAAAAAATCTGAAGCAATGGGATTTGTCTTTTCTGCGCAGGCAGATTGGTTATGTGCCGCAGGATATTTTTTTGTTTTCAGATACTGTTGAAAATAATATTTCATTCGGAACCCTTTTAGTAGATGCAAAACCTGAATTGATTTCAAAAGCCGCCAAAGATGCAGGAGTTGAAAATGAAATTCTTCGCTTCCCTGATAAATATAAAACGATGATTGGTGAACGTGGAATTACTTTATCAGGCGGACAAAAGCAACGTATCGCAATCGCACGCGCTATTATCGGTTCTCCTCAATTATTAATTTTTGATGATTGCCTTTCTGCTGTAGATACAGAAACCGAATCAGAAATTCTTGGTAATCTCAAAAAAATCATGACGGGAAAAACTACTATTCTAATCAGTCACAGGGTTTCAACTGTGAAGGATGCCTCTCACATAATCGCGCTGGATAATGGAAAGGTTATTGAAGAAGGTTCTCATATGCAACTCATCAATAAAAAAGGATTTTACTTTGGCTTATACCAGATGCAACTTGCTGAAGAAAAAAGTATATAAGATGAAGCAAACAATATACTATCTGAAGTAAAAAATATAGAAAATGAAGCAAATAGTATACTGTCTGTCACAAAACTCATATTCGTCTCAAAAACGACCCTCGCACCCCATAGTCCACACACCCAATTCCAGCCGACTTCAACCCCATAAAGCATCGTCATTGAAAAGTATCTAATAATTTTTGTACAATCAGTGTAACTTCTTTCGCTAACTTTACGTAGAAAAATCAAAAAGATTACTAAACGCATCATTCTAATATGGACAGGGCTCTTTTTGTAGAACAAACAACCACAAAACAAACATAACCATCTCTATTTCACATGCCAGTAGTTTATATTTTCTTTGTTTCATAAATAAATAGCAACAAACATGAACATTCATCGCACTCAATTAAGCACGATTTTCTTTTTGCTCTTCTTCTGTTGCAAAACTGCATGGAGCACCGACTATGTGTCCGTTGCAACCGGTACATGGACTGTAGCAGCAACGTGGGATCAAGGCGTTGGTTTTCCTGTAGCAGGAGATAATGTAACCATTGCCGCAACACATACTGTCACAATTAATACAGCCGCTGCTTGTAATAACCTTACAATTAATGGCAGCGGAAGATTATCGCAAAACAGAGCCCTGACATGCAATGGCAATCTAACCATTAATGCTTCAGGCAGATTACAGCAGGCAAATACAATTACTATTAGGGGAGATTTTACAAATAATGGTGTTCTTGCAGGAACAGGACTAATCAATTTCAATACAAATCCTAAAACAATTAGCGGAAGCGGAACTTGGGTAACCACTAATAATTGGAGTTTTAATACAACTACTTCCATTGCTGTCGGAACAACTATTACCAAATCCGGAAATTTTATTGTGAACGGTGCCACGGTTACTAATAATGGCTCAGTAAATACAACATCGGGAAGCGTTCAATTCAGTGGTGGCGGAGTGTGGGTAAACGCGGCAAGTTCATCCTTAACGGTACGTACTGCCGTTTCAGGAAGCGGAACACTTACTGCAACTGCTAACCCTAACAGCGTGATTTTTGCCGGTGCTGGTTCCTACACAATATATCCATTAACTGTAACTGCCACTTTTCATAATATAACCGTCCAATCTGGCTTATCAGGTGGTACTACTAAAACATTGTCAAAAGATTTAACGGTAAATGGAAATTTTACACTTGGCAATGCCAGTGCATCGTCAGTAACAACATTAAATGTTAACGGTAAAAATCTTACAATAAAAGGTAATTTGGTAACTGCCGGCACTACTCCCCGCATTAACAACGCTACTGCAACCACCACTTTTGACGGCTCCACCTCGCAAACTATAAGTGGCACCATTGCACTTTTCACATGTACTAATCTCACAATTAATAATGCCGCAGGTGTTACTACTAGCAGACCCATGACAATTAATGGCACTGTCACCGTTTCTTCCGGAACATTTGCTACTGGTGCCAATGCCATTACCTTAACTTCAGTAGCGGGAGTAACAGCAAGAATTGGAAACTCGACAGGAGGAAGCATTACCGGTACAAACTGGATTATCCAACGTTATATTGCGGCTGGTGATTCAGGATGGCAGGATATTACTTCACCAATTGCCGCGGCAAATATTAGTATATGGGATGATTCTTTATTTATGAGCATTGATAATAGTTGTCCTGACGGAATGTCTGCTGGACAACCATCGGTTTATTATTGGAATTCCGTCATACAGGATTGGGTAGCAGTGGCAAGTTGCACGGAATCTCTCACTCCTACCAAGGGATTCGAACTTTGGCTTTCAACTACCTTTTCTACTTTCATTGCAAAACAAATTCGTACTGTCGGTACTCCAAACTTTGGAACAATGGCAGCAACTGTTGCCAGCGGATTAGATAATTATTCGTTAATAGGAAATCCGTACGCATCCGGAATGAATTGGTCCCTCATCGCTGATGGCGGAGATGCACCCAATCTTTATGACTACTATGAAATCTATGACGAAGTAAATCACAATTACGCTACGTGGGATGGCTCTTCAGATGTTGGAACAGGAAAATTAGCCGGCACAGGAGGCGTCATTCCTGCATATCAGGGATTCTGGGTATCATGTGATGGCGGAGGAGCAGCAACTTTAACATTCAGAGAAAGCCAAAAATCAGCAACAAATATTGAATTAGTAAAAGTTATATCTCCTGTTGAAACAAATATTTTAAGAATGAAAATTCATAGCGATAAGATGCCCAACGCACACGAATCAATTATTCGTTTCACAGAAAACGCTACAGAAAACCGCGATCAGAATGGAGACATTCTCTTTCGCAAAAGCAGGGAGCAAGCATCTCCAAGCATCACTCCTGTTTCGGCAGACAATCATAAACTATCTATTTCTACTTTCCCTGGCAATAAACAAACGCTCGACATTCCAGTTATTGCAACTGTTGGCGTTCCTGGTGACTACATCATTGATTTCAAAAATGCGAGTTTGATTTTCGCTTATGGATGCATGGTTCTCGAAGACGTTTCAACCGGAAACACTTTCCCTCTTAAAGGTGATTATGTCTATAAATTTACTTCCCATTCAGAAGCAGACAGCGAACGAAAATTTATTTTACACTGCAAAAAATCTTCTTCTGACTGTTATGTTATTCAAAACTCTTCACTTGATGTTAACGTATCGGCAAGTAATAATGGCATAACTGCATCTTTCTATTTTGAGAATACAACAAAAACTAACATTTCCGTTTGCAATATCTTAGGGCAGGAAGTGATGAGCACTATTGTCTCTGTTTCGCAGGATGACATTACACTTCCACTACCGAAAACAAATTCTGTTTACTTCATTAAGATTACAACCAAAGAAGGGGCTGTAATTAAGAAAATAATTTACTGAGAATTATTTCTGACAGGAAACTCCGAATACTCTTCGGGGTTTTTTATTTTCGCAGCATGCCGTTTTCAAATGGACAAAAAATATTCGCACTGGTATTTTTGATTTCTTTTATCGTAATGCTTTTTATGGCATACCGATCAGATGCAAAAATCCATAAAATGTATTACAAAAATGTGTGGGTAGTGCTGATATCCGTTCTGCTGATTCTTGGCACAATTATTATCCTTATAAATATTACTCATTGAAAATCACTCTCCCCTGAACACGGGCTTTCTTTTTTCCAAAAACGCTTTCACCCCTTCGCTGAAATCATACGTGCTTGCGGCACTCGCCTGTTCTGTTCCTTCTGCGTCAAGTTGTTTGTCAAGGGTATTGTACATGGATTGATTCAGCAGCCGTTTTGTAAGCCCAATTCCTTTCGTAGGCATTTCGGAAAGTGTTTTCGCTATGGTAAATGCTTCCTCATGAAAGGTAGCATCATCAACAACTTTATAAATCATTCCCATTTTTTCCGCATCGGTAGCAGAAATTTTGTCACCGAGCATCATCAATGCCGATGCTTTTCCAAATCCAATTAATCGCGGAAGAAAAAAAGTTCCTCCGCTGTCGGGGATAAGCCCGATTTTAGAAAATGCCTGCGTAAAACTTGCCGATGCAGCCGCAATCACCACATCGCAGGCAAGCGCAATGCTTGCTCCTGCTCCTACAGCCACTCCATTCACAGCACAGACAACTGGTTTTTCAATGTTCCGAATTTTATGAATGATGGGATTGTAAGTTTCGCGGACGATGTCGGCTATGTTTATCCCGGGAGAAATCGCTTCACTCAAATCCTGTCCTGCGCAAAATGCTTTTCCTTCTCCGGTAATATAAATCGCGCGCACATTTTTATCACTCGCGCATTTGTCCAGCGCATTCTGCATCTGCAATGCCATTGCGCGGATGAAACTGTTATATTTATCAGGACGGTTGAGAATAATTTTCCCTACCGAACCTTCCACCGAAAACTTTATAAATTCGTTGCTCATATTTAAAATGATTGCTTCCGCTAAAATATTAAATATTACACCTGCCCGCCCCATTTTGATTTTATTGATGGCAGGCGGGTCTTACCTCTCACTTCTTTTTATATTCGCTTGTTCATTCACTTCAACAACAAACAGCATGAACGGTAAAATCCGCTATGTGGCGCTCGGAGATTCTTACACGATATGCGAAGGCGCATTGTGGGAAGAATCCTGGCCTGTCATTCTCACTGAACAATTAAACAAGGCAGGAGTGGCCATCGAACTCATCGCAAATCCCTCCCGCACGGGCTGGACGACTGAAGATTTAATTGACAATGAACTTCCCATTTTTGATTCCTCCGCTCCAACGTTTGCAACGCTGCTTATAGGCGTGAACGACTGGGTTCAGGGAGTCAGCGAAGAAAACTTTCACAAGAATCTGAACTTAATTATTGACCATATTCAGAAAAAAATTCCTGACAAAAATAAATTAGTTCTCATCACCATTCCCGATTTCAGCGTTACGCCTGAAGGACCAAAACATTCTAACGGAAGAAACATCAGCGAAGGGCTTTCCGTTTTCAACAAAATAATCATGGATGAAGCCGAAAAGAGAAATCTCAGTTGCGTGGATATTTTTCCTGTCTCGCAAAAGATGAAGGACAATCTCGAATTAGTTTCTAAAGATAATCTCCATCCTTCCGCAAAGGAATATGCTATTTGGGAAAATTTAATTTATCCTGTGGTGTATGGGGTGTTGCGGTAATATTTCGCTGATAATTTCTCCTGCTAAAAATTTTCCTTCCTCGCTAAAATTCTTACTTTTGGTAATTCAAAAAATCACCTTACATGAAACAACTATACTCCTTCATTCCTGCTGTAATTTTATCTGCGGGATTGGTTTTGTTTATTTCAACCAATCAACCAATCAACCAGTCAACCAATCAACCAGTCCAGTCCGAAGGTTTAATTGCAGGCAAGGGGCGCTTAGAATACGAATTCCAGCGTCTGCGCGACCCTGAAACAGGAATGATTCCTACAAACATCCGCAGATTAGAATTAGAATATGCTTCTTCGTTGCCGGGATATATTTCTTCGCTCTCAAAAACAAATGCGCTTGCTTCTACGCTTAATTGGCAATCACGCGGTCCGTGGAATGTTGGCGGAAGAACACGTGCCTTCTCGATAGATATAACCAACTCAAATAAATTTCTTGCCGGCTCCACTGCTGGAGGAATGTGGATGTCAACCAATGGCGGAACATCCTGGACACAAAATTGGGGCATCGTTCATCAAAGTGTTTCGTGCATTGCGCAGGATATACGCACAGGAAAAACCAACATATGGTACATCGGAACAGGCGAGGGCTATGGACAATCTGCCAGCGGTGGCGGAGCAAACGGATATTATCTCGGCAACGGAATGTATAAATCAACCGATGGAGGGCAAACATGGAATTCGCTTGCTGCCACTGCTCCTACCACGGTTCTATTTAATAATGTATGGCAGGTTATCTGGAACACTGCCATAAATCCTGCCGACACATCCGCAAACGGAACAGTGTATGCTGCAACTTACGGAGCAATCTGGAAAAGCACTAACGGAGGAACATCATGGGGTGTTGTGAAAGGAAGTTCGACTACAGGACCTTTTTCTTATTTCACTGATGTTGCAGTAACACCGTCAGGAGTTGTGTATGCAACACTGAGTAGCGATGGATCTGCTTCTCAAAAAGGAATTTGGCGCTCGCCAGATGGAACTACCTGGACCAAGATTTCTACTACTGCAACAAATTTTCCAACAACTTATGGAAGAATAAAAATCGGAATCTCTCCTGCGGATGAAAACCAGGTTTATTTCTGGGCGGGAACAACAACAGGATTCGGAACCTGCGATACAAATTTTCTGGGAGATATAGAATGCAACAGTTTGTGGAAATATTATGATACGTTGGGCGGACAATGGTTCGACCTTTCCGCAAATCTTCCTACTACAGGAGGACCTCACGACAAGCAGCATGTTCAGGGCGGATATGATATGTTAGTTAAACCTCATCCCACTGATACAAATGTTGTTTTCCTGGGCGGAACAAATATTTATCGCTCTGACAGTGCATTTAAATCTCCCGCGTACACAACGTTTATGGGAGGATATAAAAAAGGTTCTTCGATTCCTTTAACTATAGGTACTTATCTGGATCATCATCCCGACCAGCACGAAATTGTTATTGACGCAGCGAACAATATCCTGTACAGCGCCAATGACGGAGGAATTTATAAATCCACCAACTACGTGGCGGATACCGTGACATGGACTCCGCTGAACAACGGCTATCTTACTTCCATGTTTTACACGGTGGCGCTCGACCATACTAGTTCGAATGACAGCACTATTATCGGGGGAACACAAGACAACAACAGTTGGTTTATAAATTCAACTAACCCGCAGGCGACATGGAAATCTGTTTTCTTTGGAGACGGCTCTTACTGCGCTATCGCAAATAATAAACTGAATTATTATTTCTCCATTCAAAACGGGAAGATGCAAAAGATGCAACTTGATGCCGCAGGAAACGTGCTCGCCCAGAGAAGAATTGACCCTATTGGCGGAAAGGGCTATCAATTCATCAATCCGTATGTTCTTGACCAAAACAATAACAACATTATGTATCTGGCAGGCGGAAAAAATTTATGGAGAAATGACCAATTGAATTTAATTCCATTAACTAATCAATGGGATTCCATTTCTACCGGATGGACAATGTTTCCTGACACTGTTCCCGCTGCTCTTGCTGAAATCACCGCGCTTGCGGTCTCAAACAATCCTGCAAACATTCTTTACTACGGAACAAGCAACAGGCGTTTGTACAGAATTGACAATGCCAATATCGGAACACCGATAGCCGTTGACATCACCGGTACAGTATCTCCAAATGCTTTTCCTGCTGGCGCTAACATATCCAGCATTGCCATTGACCCGCTTGATGCAGGAAATGTGATGGTAACGTTTTCTAATTATAATGTGTATAGCATCTTTTATTCCACCAATGCAGATTCCATAGTCCCTACATGGACAAAAGTGGGAGGAAACCTTGAAGCAAATATTAACGGAACTGGCAATGGTCCTTCTGTGAGATGGGCAAGCATTATGCCTCTTTCTGATGGAGTTGTATATTTTGTAGCAACAAGCACAGGTTTGTATGCAACCGATACGCTCATGGGAACGTCTACACTATGGGTTCAGCAGGGAGCATCAACCATTGGAAATTCAATATGCGATATGATTGATTTCAGAACAACAGACGGATTGGTGGCAGTGGCAACACACTCGCGTGGAATTTTCACCACCAACATAACGAGCGTAACTAACCTTCCCGTTCATATTATTGAGAATAATGTTAATTTCAATTTAACCAATTATCCAAATCCATTCAGCAGTTCAACCACCATCGGTTTTACGTTGAATAAAATTTCTAAAGTGAATTTAAATATTTACGACATAAACGGAAAGATTATCCAAACACTTGCCGATAAAGGATTTTCTCCGGGAGAACATCGCATGGAATTTTCTGGCGAAACCATTTCTACAGGCATTTATTATTGCGTGCTTAAATCAGGTGAAGCAACACAAACAAGAAAAATAGTTTTAATAAAATAATTTATGAAAAAACTACTACTTACATCTGCTATCTGCCATTTGACTTCTTACATCCTGCTTGCTCAACTCGGTTCATGGAGTTCGAAAGCAAACTTCGGAGCCGCAGGCCGAAGCAATGCGGTAGGATTTTCCATAGGAAGTTATGGCTACATTGGCACAGGATACACAGGCACTAATCAAAAAGATTTCTGGAGATATGACCCTGTAGCAAATTCATGGTCACAGATGGCGGATTTTGGAGGAACCGCGCGCAGAGCGGCAGTTGGGTTTGCTATCGCAGGAGATGGATATATAGGAACAGGATTTGATGGCGCTTACAGAAAAGATTTCTGGAAGTATGATGTTGCCGGCAACTCATGGTTACAAGTCGCAGATTTTGGAGGCACCGGAAGATATTACGCTGCTGGATTTTCCATCGGAAATAACGGATATATTGGAACAGGAATGAACGGCAGTGTGGCCTACAATGATTTCTGGAAATATAATTCGCTTACAGATACATGGATAGCACGAGCAAATTTCGGAGGAAGCATTCGCAGCGACTGTTTTGCTTTCGCTGTGAGCGGAAAAGGATACATGGGTACTGGTAGAAATTTTGCCGGCTCCACCTTTTACAACTCATTTTATGAATATGACACCACCGCTAACTCGTGGACACCAAGAGCCAACTTTGGCGGAACCGTGCGCGAAGGCGTTGGCGCTTTTGTGATTGGCAATTTCGGCTATGCAGGAACAGGAAGCATAAACAATTTCGCAACTCTATACACCGATTTTTACAGATATGATCCCGTTGGAAATGCATGGACAGCCGCAGCAACTTTCATCGGCACAGCAAGAACAAATGCCGCAGCATTTGCTGTGGGAAATTATGGTTATCTCGGAACAGGATATACGGGTACTTATACAACATCTTTTTATCAATACGATTTGTGCGGGGTTACAACTACCGTAACTCCCACTGCTCCTTCCTGCAATGGAGGAAGTGATGGCTCGATAAATCTCACAGTTGGCAGTGCAACAAATCCTCTCACTTACTTATGGTCAAATGCATCAACCGTGCAAGACCCTACGGGGCTTGCAGCAGGAGGATATACAGTTACCGTTACGGATGGAATGGGATGCACTAAAACAACAACTGTCACAGTTACGCAGCCCACCGTGCTTGTCGGAAATGTCACAACTGTTACAAACGCATCCTGCTATTCCATGTGCAATGGAAAAATTACTGTGTTGGCATCGGGCGGAACACCAGGTTATACTTATGTGTGGTCGCCAAGCGGAGGTTCAACAGCGACTGCATCCAATCTTTGCGCGGGAAATTATTCTGTAACAATTACTGATTCGAAAGGATGTGCTGTTTCAACAAACACAGTTATTACTCAACCATCGGTATTAGTTGCTGCTGCCGGAGGAACAAATGCCACGAGTGCATGTTCCTGCGATGGGATAGTAAATGCAACCGTCAGCGGAGGAACTGCACCATTTACTTATGCATGGTCAACAGGATGTATTACTTCTGCCTGCTCAAACATTTGCGGAAGCAGCGCGGCCTATTCAGTAACTGTAACCGATAGCAAAGGATGTTCGGTTATGAATACTGTTTCCATTCTTCCAGTGCCAATGATTATTAATGTTTCATGCACTAATATTTCATGTAACGGTGGAAGTGATGGCAGTTCAACAGTTTCTATTTCAGGAGGCGCATCTCCTTATTTATATTCATGGAACACAGGTCAAACAACGCAGACGGCAACAGGATTAACAGTCGGATGCTATACGGTAACAGTTACGGATGCTGATGGATGTACAAAAATTAACACATGCTGTGTTACCCAGCCGGCTGTGCTGAATGTATTTAATATTAACACCACTGCTAATTCTTCCGTATGCCTGTGCAATGGAACCGCAAGCGCAAATGTGGTTGGCGGAACAACTCCTTACACCTATAACTGGTCAAGCGGATGTGCAACTATGTCATGCACTGGATTATGTTCAGGGGTTTATACGGTTAGTGTTACGGATGCAATGGGATGCACCGCAACAAAAACCACCACAGTTACCGGTCCCGTATCTTTTGTGATTACCAGTGTAAATTCCTCTCCCGCTTCTTGCTCAACTTGTCCGAATGGAAGTGCAACGGCAACTATTTCAGGAGGAACTGCTCCGTTTACTTATGCGTGGACTCCTTCAGGTCAAACAACCCAAACTGCAATCGGCCTTCTTCCGGGAACTTATACGGTTTGCGTAACGGATGCAAATAGTTGTGTGAAATGCGATACGGTTTACGTTGGATTTCCTATAGGAATAAATGAAATTACCAGTTCAACCATTTCTGTTTTTCCAAATCCTACGAGCGGGCAGTTTACGTTAAAGGGTTTGACGTTAGATGTTAGATGTTTAGAAATCTATAATGTATTTGGCGAGTTAGTGTATTCACTTAATCACCCATTCACTCAATCACTCATTAACTTAAGCGAGCCGAACGGAATCTATTTTCTGAAAATAAAATATGAAAACGCAGTGGTAACAAAAAAAATAATTCTGAACAGATAGAAATGATTTGTGAACGATTTTGATTATTATAACTGGCTTCTTCTTCCGCTGATAATTTTTTTTTCGCGCATCTGCGATGTTACGCTCGGAACGCTGCGACATGTGATGATGGCGCGTGGACAGAAAAACATCACTCCCATTCTCGGATTCTTTGAAGTGCTGATATGGATTATCATTGTCAGTCAGGTGATGAAACAGGCACACAACTTTGCCTGCTACATTGCATGGGCAGGAGGATTTGCCGCAGGAAACTATATCGGGCTGCTGATTGAAGAACGGATTGCGCTGGGTTTGCAAATCATCCGCATCATTACCAACCAGCAATGCGCTGAACTTATTGCCAAACTTCAGGACGCCAATCACGGAACCACCGTGGTGGAAGCGCAAGGGGCAAAAGGTCCTGTGAAAATAATTCTCACGGTTGTAAAGCGAAAAAATATTGACCCGATTATTAATATCATTCAAAAATATAATCCTGATGCGTTCTATTCCATTGAAGATATCCGTGATGTAAACAGAGGAGTGTTTTCAAAAAGCAATCAATCGCTTTTGAGGAAAATGTTTCCGTCGGGGAAATGATGAGAGGTTTACTGTTATTTTAAACTGCAAACCATAGACCGTAAACCGTAAACTTGTTTTATTTTCGCCCCATGAAACAAATTCTTTTCTTCACGGGATGTTTCTTAATTATCGGATTCGCATTTTACTTTTACTTTTCAAAACATAATGTAATGGAAAACACAAAAATCATCTTCACAGAAAAAGCGCCTAAGCCCATCGGACCCTACAGTCAGGCGGTGATGCGGGGCAACGCATTGTTTGTATCCGGGCAAGTTGCATTCATCCCTTCCACAGGGGAATTGGATACTTCCAGCATTGAGAATGAAACAAAGCAGGTGATGGAAAACATTAAAACCATTGTCGAAGAAGCAGGAATGAAAATGAGCGACATAGTTAAATCGAGCATCTTCCTGATTAACATGAATGACTTCGCAAGAATGAATGAAGTGTACGCGAAATATTTTCCAACTAATCCTCCCGCGCGTGAAACAGTGCAGGTATCTGCTCTGCCGAAAAAAGTGAATGTCGAGATTTCGGTAATTGCGATTAAATAAAATCATTAACCAGCAACCTACGTTAACTTAATTAACTCAATCAACTTTATTAACTAAATTACTAATGGAAATCATAGGAATTATCGGATCAGGCGCAATGGGCAGTGGCATTGCGCAGGTGGCAGCAACAGCAGGGCATAAAGTGATTCTGTTCGACACCGATTCATTCGCTCTTGAAAAAGCAAAATCAACCATTTCATTCGGCTTGAAGAAATTGGCGGATAAAGGAAAAATAAATATAGATGACTCTAAAAATATTTTTAGCCGTATTAAATTCACGTCCTACGTTCAGGACTTCAAACCCTGCGGGCTCATCATCGAAGCCATTGTGGAAAATCTGGAGGTGAAGCAAAAGGTTTTTTCCGATTTGGAGAAAATTGTCTATGGAAACTGCGTACTCTCTTCCAACACCTCTTCGCTTTCCATCACCGCCATTGCCTCTGCCTGCGCCAAGCCGGAGAGGATAATAGGCATTCATTTTTTCAATCCCGCGCCCATTTTGCCTCTGGTAGAAATCATACCGGGAGTATCCACCGATAAAAACCTTGCAGGAAAACTTAAAGCACTGATGGAGAGTTGGAGAAAAATTCCTGTCATCGCCAAAGATACTCCCGGCTTTATCGTGAACCGCGTTGCCCGCCCTTTCTACGGGGAAGCCATCCGTATTTATGAAGAAGGTTTTGCCGACTTTGCAACTATTGACTGGGCAATGAGGGAGGTTGGCGGTTTCAAAATGGGACCCTTTGAACTGATGGATTTAATAGGCAACGATGTGAATTATGCCACTACAGAAACCGTGTGGAAACAATTTTTTCACGACCCAAGATATAAACCATCACTCACGCAGAAACTTTTATTCGAAGCAAAACACTTTGGAAGAAAGTCGGGTAGGGGATATTATGATTACTCCGCAAATGCGGTGATGCTTGAACCGAAGAAAGATAAAGAACTTGGAGAACATATCTGCTGGCGCATTTTGGTGATGCTGATTAATGAAGCCGCTGACACACTGTATTATGGTGTTGCCTGCAAAGAAGATATTGACCTTGCCATGATGAAAGGCGTAAATTATCCCAAAGGACTTTTGCAATGGGCGGATGAAAAAGGAATTGAACACTGCCTGCAAACAATGGAACGCCTGTATGCCGAATACAGCGAAGACCGCTACCGCCCCAGCGTGTTGTTGAAGAAAATGGTGAGAGAGGGGAAGAAAAATTTTTATGAGTGATTACTTGCTCTTAATTTCAAATTCCGTTCTTCTGTTCAACTGCCTGCCTTCGTCCGTATCATTCGATGCCATAGATTTTGTTTCACCGTATCCTTTAGAGGTTAAACGGCTTTTGTCAACTCCATGCGTTCCGAGATAATCCACCACCGATTGCGCGCGGCTGGCAGAGAGTTTCATGTTGTATTCGTCAGCGCCTTTGCTGTCGGTGTGCCCGCCAATTTCAATTTTCAAAGTCGGCACATCGCCTAAAAGTTTTACCAGCCGCTCTAATTCTGAAGTGGATTCAGGACGCAGCGTTGCTTTGTCAAAGTCAAAGAAAATATTCCGCAGAACGATTTTAGTTCCCACAGCGATATTTTTCAGCCCAATGTCTTTTACATATTCCTGATAACCGGATGTTGCCGGAATGTCAAAGTTCTCGGAATGGAACAAGTATCCTTCCTTCTTAACTGCAATGCCATAATTTTTTCCTGCGGGAAGCGATACTAGAAATTTTCCTGTGGCGCTGTTTGATTTGAAAGATGCTATTACCTGGTTCAGTTGATTATCCACCAATTCAATATCCGCTTGAAGCATTTGCTTGGTCACCGCATCGAAAATGGTTCCTTTCAAAATAGAAACCATCGTGCTGGGAACTGCCACTTCTTTAGCAATCACAGTTTCCTTCACCGGCTCGGCTAAACTCGCGAGTAAATTATCTTCGGTATTCAGCACAGGATTTTTTGGAGTGATGAATGTAATCATGTAAATATCTTTTTCACCATAGCCATCCGGTTTTATGGAGGTGAAGTAGGCATGCTTGCCGCTCGCGGAAAGAACAAAAAACACATCATCGTCAGCAGTATTAATCGGATAGCCCATGTTTTCAGGGATGGACCATTTTTTCTTTTTCTCATCCCATGTGGATTTAAAAACATCAAACCCGCCCATGGTTTTATGCCCTTCGCTGCTGAAGTAAAGCGTTTTGCCATCAGGATGCATAAAAATTGCTTCCTCTTCATAGCGCGTGTTAATGGTGGGTCCCAGGTTTTCTGATTCATTCCATTTTTGTTTTTTTTCATCCCATGTGGATTTATAAATATCGTGCTCTCCAAACCCGCCCTCTTTATCACTTACAAAATAAAGTGTCTTATTATCCGCGCTTTGAGAGGCGGATGATTCATGAAATTTGCTGTTGACATAGTCGTTTAATTTGTCGGGCTTTGTCCAAGAGATTCCCTTTTGATCACATTCATAAATGCTTCCGCTTCCCCGGGTCATGTCGTCAAGATAGATGAAAAGTTTTTGTCCGTCAGCGGAAAGAGCAACGGTTGCATCGTGCCGGTTGTCGGTGTTTACGGGCTTTCCCATGTTTTTTGCGGGCGACCATTTTCCATCTTCTCCTGTGGATATATATATGTCTTCATAATACATCTGGTCATTTGCGTCAATACCTCCTCCT
>Ga0247727_10011577_pt1 | contig 15349 bp, 17 predicted proteins | sample WisWelCaveWW1625_FD_202498 | JGI IMG/M metagenome (GOLD analysis project Ga0247727, IMG submission 202498) | Biofilm microbial communities from Wishing Well Cave, Virginia, United States - WW16-25 | ecosystem: Environmental > Aquatic > Deep subsurface > Groundwater > Cave microbial mat | place... | reverse complement strand
TTCTCACTTGTGCGTCGGTAGCTGTCATCATCCACTCCCTTTTTGGAGCAGTTTACTGGCTACCTGGCTTGTTTTGGTGAGTATTTCTAATTGTCATCACTGAGTAATTCTAATTGTCGTTAAGCGGATAATCCTATTTACCAGTATTCAGGAGGTGATTTATGACACCAGAACCGCAAAAAAATAATGCCGTTTTGATAGTTGCCATCATTGGCGTTATGGGCACAATTTGCGTCGCATCTATAACAGTGAGTGGGAATTACATTGTTGAGAAACAACGCCTGGATACAGAATCTACTCGAATTGCTTTGTCAGTAATCCCTACCCAAAACGAAGCAATACCAACAGATCTGCCTGTTCCGTCACTGACTGACACGCCCACTGCAACATCTGTGCCGCCGATACTAACTACGATTACGGTTCCAACCGACATGATTACGGCAACACCGACGCCGTCACCAGCTACAATAATGCCGCCCACAGAAACGTCTACGGCAACACCTACACGGTCCCCTACCCAACCCTCTATAGGGGAGGTTCGGAGTTATGGATTGACGCTCTCGGACCTAGAATCAATGTACGGCGAACTTTGGGAACAGGGTTTTCGTTTGGACATTCTACAAACCTACGTAGTGAACGATCAGGTGCTATACACTGCGGTTTGGCATCCGAGCACTGAAGGAGAGGTTCGGTGGTTCGCACAGACACTTTCCGACGTAGAATCAAAGTACTCCGATCTTTGGGCTCAGGGTTGGCGTTTGAAAATTCTACAAGCCTATATAGCGAACGGCCAAGTGCTATATACTGCGGTTTGGCATCCGAGCACTGAAGGAGAGGTTCGGTGGGTCGCACAGACCGTATCCGACGTAGAATCAAAGTACTCCGATCTTTGGGCTCAGGGTTGGCGTTTGAAAATTCTACAAGCCTATGTAGTGAACGGCCAAGTGCTATACACTGTGGTTTGGTATCCGAGCACTGAAGGGGAACTTCGATGGTACAGTTCGACAAGCCCCAACCTGGAATCAAAGTACGACGAATTTCGGGATCAGGGTTGGCGTTTGAAAATTCTAGCCACTTACGTACTGAACGATGAGATACTATATACTGCGGTTTGGCATCCGAGCACTGAAGGGGAGGTTACGTTGTACGGATTAACGGCTTCCGACTTAGAATCAAAGTGCGCCGAATTTCAGGATCAGGGTTGGCATTTGAAATTTCTAGAAGCCTATGTGGTGAACAACCAAGTGCTATACACTGCGGTTTGGGGTCCCGGGCAGTAGGCACCTATAACGATGCGACGCCGCCCAACACCGCAGCTTCCACCTCATCGCTCACGCATAAAAAAACTTCCGAGTTCTTGAAGAACTCGGAAGTTTGCTTTTCTCAAACCAACATCCTCACTGGCTGTTCCAAATACTTCGCCAGCGTCCGCATAAAGGCCGCGGCCTCCACCCCGTCGTCCACGCATAAAAAAACTTCGGAAGTTTGCTATTTTCACACCAACATCCTCACCGGCTGTTCCAAATACCTCGCCAGCGTCCGCATAAACGCAGCGGCCTCCGCCCCTGGAATTGACTGGCACATTTTGGATGCACAGGAATATAATACACACTGACAGCGAAAGTTGTACACATTACCCGGAGGCCCCCATGCGAACAAACATCATCCTGGATGACAACCTTGTCGAGCGCGCCCAACAATTAACTGGTCTCAAGACGAAACGCGAAGTCGTGCGGGAAGCGTTGCGCACGCTCATCCTCTTGCGTGAGCAGGCCGAAGTGCGCAACCTGCGCGGGAAATTGTTGTGGGAGGGCGATCTTGCTGACATGCGCCAGGCTCGCTTCGCAGAGGGTTAACCATGTTGGTCGTTGACTCCACCGTTTGGATTGATTATTTCAACGGCCAGGAAAATCCACAGACCGATTACCTGGATAACGCGCTGGAGATCACCCCAATCCTGGTCGGCGATCTGATCTTGGCGGAAGTATTGCAGGGCTTTCGCCAGGATGCCAATTTCGAGAAGGCGCACCGGGCCATGGGAAAATTTCTGCAAGTTGGGATGGTCGGCCCAGCGCTTGCATTGCAAAGCGCGCGCAATTATCGGTTGCTGAGGCAGAAAGGCATCACCATCCGCAAGACCGTGGACAGCCTGATTGCCACCTATTGCATGGAACATGGACACCAACTGCTGCACAACGATACCGATTTTGACGCTTACGAAAAACATTTGGGCTTGAGGGTTGTTCATCCGTAGGCTAATTTCCACCTCATCACTCCCGCCTAAAAAAACTTCCGAGTTCTTCAAGAACTCGGAAGTTTGCTTTTTCCTCAAACCAACATCCTCACCGGCTGTTCCAAATACTTCGCCAGCGTCCGCATAAACGCCGCGGCTTCCGCCCCGTCGCTTATGCGGTGATCCACGGAGATGGTCGCCTTCATCCGCCAGCCCACGGCCAGCGCGCCATCCCTGACCACGGGCACCTGTTTCGCCGCGCCGAGGGCCAGGATGGCCGCTTCGGGCGGGTTGATGATAGCGGCGAACTCGTCCACGCCAAACATGCCCAGATTGCTAGTGGTAAACGTGGAGCCGGACACGTCATCGGGCTGAACCTTGCCGGAGCGTACGCGGTCCGCTTTCGCTTTCACCTCGGCGGCGATGGCGCTTACCGTTTTGGCATCCGCATTGTGGCAGACGACGGTCAGCAGGCCGCCCTCCACCGCCACGGCGACGCCAATGTTGATCGCCCCGTGCTGGATCACCGCCCCCTCGCCCAGCGAGGCGTTCAGGTTCGGGTACTCGCGCAGGGCCAGCGCCACCGCTTTGATCACGAAATCATTCGGGGAGAGTTTGACGCCTTCGTCGGCCAGGGCGGCATTTGCTTCGGCGCGCATGGCCATGAGCGCATCCAGGTCGTAGTCATAGGTCACATAAAAGTGCGGGAGCCACTGCTTGGACTCGGTCAACCGCCGGCCAATCGCCTGCCGCAGTTTGGTGAGTTTGACGGTGGTATCTTCGCGGGCGGCGACGGCCAGGGCGGGCGCAGCGCCCAGACCGGCAGGCCGGGCGGAAACCGGCGCGGCCAGGAAGGCTTCGATGTCCTTTTTGATCACGCGCCCCTGTGGGCCGGAACCGTTGACCTGGGATAGATCAATCCCTTCGGCCTGGGCAATTTTCCGGGCCAACGGAGAGGCGCGCACCCCATCGGGCAGGCGCGTCCCATCAGGGGTCGGGGCCGATGGAACGGGAGCAGACGGGACCTCACGGGGCGCGGCACCCTTCGAGGGGTCAGCCACCTTCTGCGCCGCGGAGGCACCCGCTGCGGCAAAGGCGGAAATATCTTCGCCCGGTGCGCCAATGACGGCAATCGGTTTATTAATCGGCACAAGGGTATGTTCGGGGACCATGTGTTTGAGGACAGTCCCGCTGAAGGAGGATTCCACCTCGACGGTGGCTTTGTCGGTTTCGATTTCGGCGAGGAGCTGGCCCTTTGCGACCGCGCCGCCCTCGGGGACGGCCCAACGGACGAGCATGCCTTCGGCCATGTCAAAGCCGAGCTTGGGCATATTGACTACATCAGCCATCAGAGCACCTCCTTGACCGCCTTGATGACATCGGCCACCTGGGGCAGGGCGGATTGTTCAAGTGTGCGGTTGTAAGGAAGCGGCACTTCGGTCTGGGCGACGCGCTTGATGGGGGCGTCCACGTAATCGAAGGCTTCCTCATAAATGCGCGCGCTGATTTCGGAGCCGACGCCAAAGGATTTCCAGCCTTCCTCGACGATGACGGCGCGGTTGGTGCGCTTGAAGGATTCGAGGACGGGTTCCATGTCGAGCGGGCGCAGGGTGCGCAGGTCAACGACTTCGATTTCGATGCCCTCTTTGGCAAGTTCGTCGGCGGCCTGCATGGAAAGCTGGAGGCCGCGGCTGTAGCTGACGACGGTCACGTCGCGGCCGGGGCGCTGGATTTTGGATTTGCCGATCGGCACGGTAAAGTCGCCGTCGGGGACGTCGCCGCGCCACTGGTAGAGAAGCGCATTCTCAATAAAGAGGATGGGGTCGTCCGAGCGGATGGCGGATTTCAGGAGGCCCTTGGCGTCCTCGGGCGTCCCCGGCGAGACAACTTTGAGGCCAGGGAAATGGGCAAAGATGGCGTCCGGCACCTGGGAGTGGGTCGCGCCCAGTTGGCGACCCCCGCCGCCGACGGCGCGGATGACCATCGGGATATTGAATTGGCCGCCGAACATATAGCGCAATTTGGCCGCCTCGTTGACGATGTGATCCATGGCGACAAAGGCAAAGTTGATCGTCATCAACTCGGCAATCGGGCGCTGGCCGACCATAGCCGCGCCGATGGCCGCGCCAACGATGACGGCTTCGGCAATCGGGGTGTCGCGTACGCGCTCACCGCCAAATTTGTCATGGAAACCGCGGGTGACGGCATATGTGCCGCCCCAGACCCCCACTTCCTCCCCCATGATGAAAACGCGTTCGTCGCGCTCCATTTCTTCCATTAAGGCCTGGGAGATGGCCTCGCGTACGGTGATTGATTTGGTCATGTGTCGATGCTCCGTGTTGCGTATTCCGTATTGCGTATTGCGTACCGTGCCATTCCTTTACGAAATACGAAATACGCAATACGTTTTAGTCTGCATAAATATATTCGTACAAGGCGGCGGGTTCAGGTTCCGGGCTGGCCTCGGCAAACTCCACCGCGGCGGCCACTTCCAGCAACACGTTGGCTTCCAGTTCATCCAGCGCCTTGTTGGTCGCGTACTTGTGGCCGGTCAGGAAAGCGCGGTACGTTACAAGCGGATCAACTTCCTGCCACTTAAGAATCTCTTCCTTCTCGCGGTAGCGTTCCGGGTCACCCATCGAGTGCCCCATATAACGGTAGGTCATAATCTCAAGAAAATACGGCCCGCCTCCGGCACGGATACGGGCCAGCGCGCGGGCGGTGGCCTCACAAACGTTGACCACCTCCATACCATCCACGCGTTCCCCTTCGATGCCATACCCCATAAATTTCTGAGTCATCTCGGAAACCGCCGAGGCGCGCTCGATGGAGGTGCCCATGCCATAAGCATTATTCTCGCACACCCACAACACTGGCAGGTTCCACACTTTCGAGAGATTCACACCCTCATGGAAAAACCCGATATTGGTGGCACCATCCCCAAACATGCAAATGGTCACGCCGTCCTTGCCGCCGTATTGATCACCCAGCGCCATCCCGGCCGCAATCGGGATATGCGCCCCTACAATGGCATGCCCGCCCCAAAAATTCTTCGTGACATCGGCCATGTGCATCGAGCCGCCCTTCCCCTTCGACATCCCCGTCGCCTTGCCGAGCAATTCCGCCATCACTTGGTTGGCAGGGATGCCACAGTTGATCGCCACTCCGTGGTCACGGTACGCCGTAATCACACGGTCCTGCGGCAGGCGGGCCGCAATCAGCCCCGTGCTCACCGCCTCCTGACCGATATACAAATGCAGGAAACCGCCAATCTTCCCCTGCTGGTACAACTCAGCCGCACGTTCCTCAATGCGGCGGATCAGCGCCATCTCATAATACAAACGCACATAATCCTGTTTATCCATTACCAACAAACCTCCCGAAAATTTGAGCAATCCATCACCCCAGGGGTGGCGCGCCCTTCACCGGGGTACCGCGCCTCGTGGGTGTATTCGTCCCTGGCTTTGTCCACACACAAAACAACACCGGGAAATTCCCGGCGTTGCCGATACCATCCAATGAAACCGGTTACATCAAAACGGCGAGATTATACCAAAGCGGGCTGGCAAAACCTATCAGAGTTTTTGACCGGAAAATCGAGATCAACTATACTGCTTGTCAATCAACCACAATTCCCGGAGGAAAAAATGAAACGCCAACTGAGTATGTTTCTCGCCCTGGTTGCCCTGATCGCCGCGGCAATCGCCTGTGGCGGCAGCGCACGGGTTACCATCGATGACATCGCCACCTTCCCCAGCGCCCAGACCCTGGCAACCGGTCAGAGCACCATTGCCGACCTGCTGGCAGAATCCATTGCGCAAAGCGCCGGGCAGGAAGGCGTCCAGGCGGAGACCCGGCTATACAGCCTCCCCGCCGGGACACCCTGGGCAGATGTAAAGAGTTTCTATACCGAGCAAGCCGCCAATCGAGACTGGACATCCCAGGCAGAATTGACCCAGGAGTCAGCCGCGGCGAGCACGATTGGCTGGACGCGCGGCGGACTGGCCAGTGAGCAGGCCCTGGTGATCGCCTTTGCCGAAGACCCTTTCACCGGGGAACCGTTCCTCGTCATCATCCTCTTTTCAGAGTAACAACAGGATCAAAAAGTGGACGGCGTTTGCCGTCCACTTTTTTTCAGGGGAATTTCGGGTTATTTGATTTCGAAGACCATGTTGACGTCAATGGTGATGCTCTGTTGTCCCGGAGTAACGGGAACGGAAGAAGCAGCCATTTCTCCACCGCCACCGCCCATCCCATAGAAGGGGGTCACGTAGCCACCGCCATAGGTGCTGATGGTCAGGACTTCACCCAACTCCACCCCGGCCAGGTCGGCGAGGGCTTGCGCCTGGGCACGGGCAGCCTCAACAGCCTGCGCACGGGCATCTGCGATGGCCGCGGCCTTGTCGGCAAGGTCGAACTGGATGCCCCAGATATTGTTGGCGCCAGCATCAACCACAGCGGACAGCAAATCGCCGATTTTGGTGATGTCGCGCAGGGTCACGCTGACGCTGTTATCCACACTGTAGATGAGAGACGGGCCTTCTGGTTTATCATAGTTTTGATAGGAATAAATATTGAAATTGGTCGTCTGGATGTCATCATCGACGATGCCAAATTCCTTCAGCACGGCAATCACATCCGCGGTCTGGGAACTGTTCGCATCCACCGCGGCCTTGGCATCGGCATTTTCGGTATGCACGCCAATGGTGATATAGGCAATATCCGGGTCCACCCGGACCACGCCTGAACCGGTAACCGAGATGCTGCGATCGCTATCATCACCGCTGTCATCCGCCTGGGCAGACGTATTGCTGACCGGGTCGCCAGAACTGGCCTGGGCTACGGGAGTAGCGCAAGCGCTGACCAAAATCGAGAGGGCAGCCAAAAGAACTAAAATGGAATAAATTTTGTTTCGCATGTTTTTTCTCCTTGAGGGTGAAGTTGTTTTTGCTCTTCTGTGAGAGCAGACAGGGAACGCCAATCTCGAAATTATAGTTCCAGAAAGCACAAACTTTCATGCAAAGTTAATCTGGCAGCCTTTGATCAATTGTCCAACCCCTTTCTGCTTGCCCCCCGCCCCGCTTGCCTTTACAATAACGGGCACATTTGTTCTAATAAAATGCGGCAGGGACAACAGGCTACCTATAATATAATCCGCCCTGCACACCCACAACAGGACCCAATGCCCATCAATTACCAGGCCGTTCGCCAGAAAATTTTAGAGATAGGGGCAAGCGCTCCCGAACGGTGGGCGTATCGCCAAAGCCTACTGAAGGATGCGCTGGCTGTCCTCAGCAAATCCCAGATGGACATTGACGAACTAAAAGCAAAGGTGGAGCGCGTAGCCGCCCAAAACCCCAGCCTGCGCTGCGCCAAACCGGCGCACGAACATTTGACCTTCTCGGCTCCCCCCCCAGCGCTCCCGGAAAAGGCCTGCCTGCTTGCCATTGATGGATCGCAAGTCTCGCCCAGCCGTCATGATCAGGTCGAATTCGGGTTGATCAACCTCGGATTCATCACCCTCCCTTTCGGGGGGTTGGGGGAGATTCAGGAGGGCATTGAGAGCCTCCTCCTCTTTGACGAGGAATTACTCACAGAGCGGGGGCGGATCAATGAGCAAAGTATTTCCCTCCGGCGGGATTTGGGAGAACGGAGGCATTTGGCAGAGTTGGCAAAAACCCTCCCGCAACCGCTGTTTACCTTTACGGATGGGCCGCTGGAATTATGGTTTGGCCCGGAATCGCAAGCTGAAGACTCCAACCCGGATGCCGTCCAGGAGTCATCGCCGATCAAGCGCACGCGGGATCAATATATCGCCGCGCTGGGACAGTTGCACGAGAGCGGGGCCTGTACCGCCGGATACATTGACAAACCCGGCAGCGATCTCGTTCTGCGCCTGCTGGAGATTGTCGAGACGGATGCCAGCACAATTACCCGAAATTGGCGGGGCGGCAAATTCCGCCCATTGCGGGATATTGACCTTTTTCGTGACCTGTTGCAACCGGGTGAGCGTTCTGCCGTGTTTGCCCTGCACTCGCACCCCACCAAAGCCTACGCCGGGCCGGTCGCCTTGCATTTCTTCTACCTGAACGTCGGGCGCAGCGAAAATCCGTGGCTGGCCCGCATTGAGATTCCACGCTGGGTGGTGGATGACGGGCAAATGCTGGACCACCTGCACGCCCTTTTGCTCCACGAATGCGCCAAGTTGGGAACGCGCGCCTATCCCTACATCCTGCACCGCAGCCATGAAATTGCGGTGGTCAAAATGGAAGAGAAAAAACAACTGGAGCAAATGCTAAGCCAAACACTGGGCAGCTTCGGACCGGGTACGAACAAACAGGGACTTAAAGATTCGGGCTCGCGGACATCGTTGAAATGAGGTTTCCTTATGACAGAAAAAATTGAAATCGGGCGGTTGCTGCGTGCAAATACCAGCCAGTTTGTGGTCGGGTGCCGCGTCTCGGAGGCGGAACGACCCGCCTTTGGCAACCTGGTGCGCGTCGATCTAAACGGCGGGATTGGGGTTTACGGGCTGATCTGGGACATTCGTATTGATGACGACGGGATCGTCCGCCAACTTGTAACCGCAAACAATGTGGACGAAGATACAATCCGGGATAACCGGACTTTTCGGAACGTCCCCCTTGAGATGAGTGTCCTCGTCGTTGGATACCGGGAGAACGGAAATGTCCGCCACCTGTTACCGCCGCGCCCGCCGTTCAGCCTCGATATGATCTATCTCTGCAACCCGGCGGAGACGCGCGAATTCACCGGGGCCGGGCGGTTTGGATATTTCCGGCACATCCTGCGGGCGTTGGATGCACCCATCGGGGAGTTGCTGGCAGCCCATCTGGAGCAGGCGCAGGCCGCCCACCACGAGGTGGGCGATCTCCAGTGGTCGGAGGCGGCCACCCGGGAGTTGATCGTCCTCCTGCGGGATGACTACTCGACCTTGATGAGTGTACTGAGCGCGTTGGGCGACGCGCAGATTGGATAAGAACCTACCTTTAAATTCGTAGTCCAGCCCATATTAACTTGGTTCAGTGATGGCCTTGTGGGCGTTGCGGCGGGACAAGCCCCTATGCTACAGAACAGTCGGATGGATAAAATCGGAGACCGCCATGGACGATGCCGTGTTACAGCAAAGGACAAAAATATTCGGGCTGGGGATCATTCGCCTCGTGGAGGGGTTACCCGAATCGCTAACAGCGAGCACGATCGGCGGGCAGCTCCTGCGCTCCGGGAATCTCGTGGGGGCGAAATACCGCGCGGCCTCCAAGGCGCACTCCCCCAGAGAAAAGTTCGTCCACCTGGATGCCGCCCATGAAAAGGCCGATGAGTCGCTGTATTTGATGGAAATGCTGGTGGAAGCGAAACTCATTGACGAGGCACGCGTTGCGCCACTGATCAAGGAAGCCACAGCGCTGGTGAACATCCTCAGCCAGGCCGTGATCGAACAAAGAGGCCTGCTGGGGCCGGAGAAATAACAAGATGGAAGAACAACGCGTCATCATCGGCTATATCGTGGGCGGCGGCCTGAAAGAGAGTTTCCGTGTCCGCCTGACCGTGCCCTCACAGGATGTCCAGGAGGGGGCCTTCGTCGTGATGGAGAGCGGAGATTGGCTGTTCTATGGCCTCGTCACCGACCTGCAACTTGGCGCCACCGACCCGCGCTTTGCCGATGAGCAGGAGACCCGCCTGCCGCCCGAACTGGCAAAGTTGCTCCACGGGCAGACGCTGTTTACGAATTTGGAGGTGCTCCCAGCCCTGATGCTGGAACGTCCCCCGGAAACGGAACCCCAGCGAACCCGGTTTTTTGAAGCGGTGGAGCTCGGCCTGCGTGAAGCCCCCACGCCCCGCCCGGTCAAAACTGTCCCCCCCCATCACGCCACCGTCCGGCTGGCCGGGGAAGGGGACATTGACGAGATTTTCGGGAAGGATGAAAAGACCAACTTCGTGATCGGCTACACCCGCGAACAGGGGCATCCCGTCCGGGTTGACCTGGGGAAATTGGTGCAGCGATCCTCGGGGATATTCGGGGCGACGGGGTCGGGCAAATCCTTCCTGACCCGCATCGTCCTGGCCGGGCTGATGCACCACAGCATCGCCTCAGTCCTTGTCTTTGATATGCACAATGAATATGGGCTGGACGATACCGCCTCGGATACCGGCAAGCGCGTGATTGGCCTGCGCACGAAATTCCCGGCCAAAGTAAGGATCGTCGGCCTCGGGGCGGGCGCGCTCATCCGGGGGCAAGCGCCCGATTTCAACCTGGAAATCCCGATGAGCGCCATCCAGCCCGCCGATGTGGAGATGCTCACCCGCGAGCTGAACCTGAAGGAGACCACCGCGACCACGCTGGAAGCGCTGATCAACACCTTCGGGCGGGAAACCTGGTACACAACGTTCCGCGACATGAACCAGGATATGGAGACTAACGCAGAGGGGAAACGGGAACCCGCCGAGGGGTCAGTGGCCCGGTGGGCGGATGAGCATGGGGTCAACGTGATGGCCGCCGAGGGACTGCATAGTAAAATGCGCCGCCTGTTCAACAAGGAATATATCGTGGCACAGCCGGCCAGCGACGGCATCAGCGAGATCATCAAAACGCTGGAAGCCGGCCAGCATGTCGTCCTGTCCTTTGGCCGGTTTGAGAACGACCTCGATTATCTGTTGGTCAGCAACCTGCTCACCCGCCGCATCCGCGACGCCTGGGAACACACAACCAACGCCTTCCGCTCGCAAGGCAAAGGCGAACCGCGCCCGCTCGTGATCGTCGTGGAGGAGGCGCATAAACTCTTGAACCGCGAGATGGCCTCGCAAACGACCTTCAGCACCATCGCCCGCGAATTGCGAAAATACTACGTCACCCTGCTCATCGTGGATCAGCGGCCCTCCCAGATTTACGACGAGGTTATGTCCCAATTGGGGACGCGCATCTCCGGCTGGCTGGGGGACGAGGATGATGTGCGCGCCGTGCTCTCCGGGCTGGCCGGGCGTGATGCCCTGCGCGGCATGCTGGCGCGGCTCCAGCCGAAGGAAGAAGTGCTCCTGCTGGGCTGGGGCGTCCCCATGCCGCTGCCCATCAAGTCCCGCCGTTACGACGACCAGTTCTGGGAGGAAATGCTCGGCAAAAAGGGCGGGCCAAAGAAGGGAGCGGACGAATACATCAAGGAACTTGGCTTCTAGCGTATGCGACAAAAATGGGTTGCCCGCACGGCCATTGTCCTCCTCAGCCTCCTGATCTCCTTCGTGATCGTGGAAGTCGCGGCGTATGCCATCATCTCCCGGAGAAATATCTCCGTCCAACTGCCGACCTACACCCCCAAACTGCCCGTCTTCTGGTTTTCCGACATCAACGCAGATTTCGGGGTTTGGCACATCCCCAACACTGGCTTTCGCTACAAAAAGACTTGCTTCGACATCGAATACCAGTTTAATTCCGTTGGTGCGCGCGACGTGGAACGCCCGAAAGTCTCGGACCAGCCGCGGGTGATCGTCCTCGGCGATTCCTTTGTCGAAGGCTTTGGCGTCGATCAAGACCGGATATTCACCGCCCAGCTTGAACAAATGTCTGCCATCCCGCACCTCAATTTTTCAACATCCGGCCATTTTGGCCCCACGCAATACTATCTCCTTTACGACACGCTTGCCAAAACTTTTGACCATGAAGCGGTCATCGTCGCCATCTTTCCCTACAATGACTTTCATGAAGATGATCTCGAATACGGCAAGGCGGCCTACTGGAATCGCTACCGGCCCTATTGGGTCGGGACTTATCCTGATTATGAGTTGACCTATTATTTGCCCGAAATCGAAGAGTCTGATTACGCTCTCCGGAAAATCCTAAACCCGCAGGGGGCTGCCACCCTCACTCAATTCTACTTGTCCCGTTATTCGGCGACCTTCAATCTCTTCCTCGTCTTCAACCAGCCGCCCAACCCGATGGGAGCCAGGCTGGCTGGTTATTCCGGCTATTACGACTTCTCCCAAGCCGACTTGGACCGCCTGCAATACTCGCTGGAAAAACTGGTGGAGAGCGCAGACGGCCGGCCCGTTTACGTCGTGACCATCCCCACCCGCGAGGATTTCGGCTACCTGGAAACCCGCGGCGCGCCGCCCCTGCCGGGGCGGCTGGCACAACTCTCCGCGCAATTGGGGTTTGAGTATCTTGACCTGCTGGAACCCATGCGCGCCTCCACGATCAACACTAATTCCCTCTACCTGGTTTGCGACGGCCATTGGAATGATCAAGGGCACCGCCTGGTGACAGAAATTCTCCTCGACAACCTGACCTGGTACAAAGCGGCGGACGCGGACTTGCCGTGATCCGCGCGGAAGATTTTATGAGGAAACCAGGAATGCAGGAAAATAAGCCGGAAAAACGGGATAGCTTTCTGGTATCCTGGATTCCTTATTATTTTTCACACAGGCTCTAAATTACACAAGGAACCCCCATGAACAACCTACCAGAAACCATCACCGCCCTGGAGCGGGAAATTTTCGAGAAACAAAAACAACTCCACGACCTGCGGAGGCAAATGCCGCCCCAGCCCGTGGAAAACTACACCTTTGAAGGCCCCGGCGGCCAGGCGCTCACCCTCAAACAACTCTTTGGCGGCAAGGACGATCTCATCCTCATCCACAACATGGGCGCCTCCTGCAAATACTGCACCCTCTGGGCCGACGGCTTCAACGGCGTCCTCCCCCACCTCGAGAGCCGCGCCGCCTTCGCCATCGTGTCCCCGGACTCGCCAACCGTCCAGCAGGAATTCGCCGAGACCCGCAACTGGAAATTCACCATGGTCTCCGACCGCCATACCCGCTTCACCTTCGACATGGGCTACGCCGCCGAACGCGATGGCGAAGTGGAACGCACCCCCGGCTTCTCCACCTTCCAGCGCGAGCCCGAAGGCGGCCTGTTCCGCATCGCCCACGCCGAGTTCGGGCCGGGCGATGTTTACAGCGGCATCTGGCACCTCTTTGAAGCCCTCGCTGACGGCGTCGCAGGTTGGCAGCCCGAATACCGTTACCCCTGATGCGGACCATCCGCGCAGCCCTTCACCGGGGGGCGACTCCATGAAACCTGAATTACTCCCCGACGGCCAGCCGATCCCCAAAATCGGCTTCGGCATGTGGAAGATCGGCGGCGGCACCACGGCGGACCCCGCCCAGGATGCCCCCTCCCTGCGGGCGCTCCACACCGCTCTCGAGACTGGCTACACGCACTTCGATACCGCCGAAATGTACGCCGCCGGACATTCCGAGGAACTACTCGCCCGCGCCATCCGGGAATCCGCCACCCCGCGCGAGGCCCTCTTCATCACCACCAAAGTCACCCCCGCCCACCTGGGCTACAACGATCTCAAGCGCGCCTGCGAGAACAGCCTGCGCCGCCTGCAAACCGAATATATCGATCTGTATCTCATCCACTGGCCGGGGCGCGCCCCGCTGGAAGAATCCTTCAGGGCGCTCAACGAATTGCACGCCGCCGGGAAAATCCGGCACATCGGGGTCAGCAATTTCCGCCTGCCCATGCTCAAGCAATCCCGGCAACTCTGCCACTCCCCCATCGCCACCAACCAGGTCCCCTACAGCCTGACTGACCGCTCCTACGTCGAAAACGGCGTGCTCGACTACTGCGTGGAAAACAACATTCTCCTCACCGCCTACTCGCCCGTGGACGAGGGCCGCCTGCGCGTTGGGCACGCGCTCAAAAATGTGGCCCAAAAATACAACGCCACACCCTACCAAATCGCTCTCGCCTGGCTCATCCAGCAGCCCGGCGTCATCACGATCCCGATGTCCATGAACCCGCTCCATATCACGGAAAATTTCCAGGCCGGGGAGATTGTGCTGGCCCCGGAAGATTTCGAGGAACTGGGGTAGGCGTGGGCCGAGGGGGCAGGCATCCCTTGAGGGGCGCGCGGCCCCCGGTGAACTCTGGACAAACTTTGAAGGAAATCGCCTCATGAAACTGGCAACCCTCTGCTATGTAAAAAAGGATGGCAAAACCCTCATGCTCCACCGCGTCAAAAAGGCCAACGACATGCACGCCGGGAAATGGAACGGGCTGGGCGGCAAACTGGAACCGGGCGAGACGCCGGAGGAATGCGCCATCCGGGAGATCCGCGAGGAGAGCGGGCTGGCGGTACGCAACCCGGTGTTGCGCGGCATCCTGACCTTCCCGGCTTTCAGTGAGGATGAGGACTGGTACGCGTTTGTGTTTGTCGTGCGGGAGTTTGAGGGGGCGCTGCTGGACTCGCCGGAGGGTAACCTGGCCTGGGTCCCGGACGAGGAGGTGCTATCGCTCAACCTGTGGGAAGGGGATCGCATCTTCCTGCCGTGGCTCGATGTCGGCCGATTCTTCTCCGGGAAATTTGAGTACCGGGATGGCAAACTGGTGGCGCACCAGGTAACTTTCCATCCTCCCGCATGAAGCTCCTGCTCTCCCTGATCCGCACCCGGCCGGGGGGTATATTTGCCGGTTGGCTGATTGCCCATTTTAGTTTTGTCCTGCCCTTCCATCGTCTGTACGAATCAGATCGGGTGCTGGCGTTCCACCATCCCAGCCCGACCTACGGCCTACACATCCTCATCCTCCCCAAAATGCGCATCGCCGGGCCTGAGGCGCTGGGCGGCCAGCACGCCGCCTTGCTCGCTGAAATCTGGCAGGCCGCACAAACATTGGCGCGCCAACACGCCCCGGATGCTGAGCCCAGGCTGATCGCCAACGGCGGCGCGTACCAGGATGTCAAGCTACTCCACTTTCACCTGATCAGCGGCCCGGAAATTTAACGGCAGGGCCTCCTTAAAGTCATTTATTCTGTCATTGCGAGGGGCGTCCTGAGCTTGTCGAAGGATGCCCCGAAGCAATCTGCCGTTGCGAGGGGCGTCCTGAGCTTGTCGAAGGATGCCCCGAAGCAATCTGCCGTTCCACATTGGAAGATTGCTTCGCCCAAACCTGTCCTGAGCCTGCCGAAGGAACACGGCTCGCAACAACTGTGTTGAATGTCAAGGCAGCAGAACCAGAAAGGTTATGCGGATGGTGTGCGCCAGGGCTGATTGGAACGCATCATGGCATTCAGGATGACCAGCAGTTTGCGCATACAAGCC
>Ga0247727_10011576_pt1 | contig 15350 bp, 28 predicted proteins | sample WisWelCaveWW1625_FD_202498 | JGI IMG/M metagenome (GOLD analysis project Ga0247727, IMG submission 202498) | Biofilm microbial communities from Wishing Well Cave, Virginia, United States - WW16-25 | ecosystem: Environmental > Aquatic > Deep subsurface > Groundwater > Cave microbial mat | place... | reverse complement strand
AGCTGATCCCCTAGCCGATCCTCTAGCTGATCCTCTAGCCGAATCCATAGCTGACGCTCTAGCTGAACCCCTAGCTGAGATCGGATTTGCTTCATAGCTGAACCCTTAGCTGAGCCCATAGCTGATCCGCTAGCTGAGCCCTTAGCTGAACCCTTAGCTGAACCCCTAGCTGATTCCATAGCTGAATCCATAGCTGAGCCCTTAGCTGAACCCCTAGCTGATTCCATAGCTGAGCCCTTAGCTGATCCTCTAGCTGAGCCCTTAGCTGATCCCCTAGCTGAGCCACTAGCTGAGCCCTTAGCTTAGATTGGATTTGCTTCATAGCTGACGCCTTAGCTGATTCCATAGCTGACGCCTTAGCTGATTCCATAGCTGAACCCTTAGCTGATTCCATAGCTGACGCCTTAGCTGATTCCATAGCTTATCCCCTAGCTGAGCCCATAACTGATGCTCCAGCTGAGCCCTTAGCTGAGCCCTTAGCTGAGCCCTTAGCTGATCCGCTAGCTGAGCCCATAGCTGAACTCCTAGCTGATCCCCTAGCTGAGCCCATAGCTGAGATTGGATCTGCTTCATAGCTGACCCCTTAGCTGATCCACTAACGTTATTTATGGATATGCCTACCTAGATTAGGTAGGCATATCGAAAATACAGTTAGTCCTGAACCCGGAGCCCCGTTCTAAAGTCCCGCTGATATAGCACCTGATACGTGCCAGCAGGGAGACTACAATGAGCATGTTCGGGGTGTTCGATGGTGAACCTAGAGGTCGCTATGATCATAGGCCCTTCTAGTTCGTGCGCATTGTGACTTCTGGCGAGGATCGTTACGACTGCTAAATCCTGAGGGCTGATACAGTGCCTAGATCCGGTGGAGATTCCATTTACAAGCTGTCTATTTGTCGTCGGTTTCCCGATATCTCCAAAAGCGAGGGGCGCGACACTGTACTTCGTGGCAGTCTCATTGAGAGTCTTCGCGAGACTATTTCTAGCTTCGACAGTAGGGGCAGTAATGTTGATGATATACATATCCCCTTGTCGTACCCCTGTCAATTCCTTTACAACCTCCAAATGTCTTACGTCTTTATCGATGTTGTTAATGATATCAAACAGATCTTCCATTTTGTTTACCTTTCTATTTTGGGTTACGATTCAGCAATTATAGCATCAAAAGGCATACCCGACATAGATTCTTGCGCTTCCTTACAGTTATTTGCCGTCGCCGCGACTGGCAACTCATATAGGCGATCGGTAGAACCATCGGTACAAAGTAGTACCTTCTCATTATTCTCCATTACGAAAAGCTTTTGGCCTGCCATACTGTCTAGTTCTCTAGCGCCAGTACTCTTGAGGTACCTAGCGAATCCATAAAGCTTTATGAGAACTCTTCGTGTCTCCGCGTTACTCTCCCCCTTGATAATTTGGATGGTAATGTTATTAGGATTCGTAATGTATTCTTCCTTGACGGCCACCCCATCCACAAAAAACAGACTAAAACCGTCCCTGTATAGGACAGCTGGCCCGTTAGTGTTAGAAAGTCTAAACCTTTCAGTGTGAATCTCAGCAGGTCGTTCGCACGCTATAACTGTGTTCTCCCTAGGCCACCAAATGTGACCATACATGGTTTCACTATACGTGTCCAGTAATCCCTTCTTAGTCGAGTCCGCCTGTACGTTAGGTATTGTCATCAAGAATTGTAGATGACTCACCCAGTAAATGTCAAATCCCCCCCACATGTTGAAATCGCTGGGAGACTCAGATACGCCCATACTAAGGAATAGTTCTTTGGCTTCTTTTGGACTATCTACCCAAATAACGTTACCCAACTTTTTGTCGAGGAATGCAGAGTATACGGCCTTGTAGGCTTTTTCTAGCCTAGCCCTGTCTACCGGTGTCGTATCGACCCCGAGTCGATAACACGCCTCCCTGAATTCTCCCATCTCTTCCCATTTTTCTTTGCTGATGCTATTGATCATTTGTTGTTCCCTTTATTTGAACTCGGGCCCATGCGTTACGCAGCAAGTATACCAAACCGTAATACGAGCGCTGCAAGCCCCTCGGGGGCTTCTAGTGCAGTAAACAGGCGACACTGCATGCAATTTACTGCAACGAACGTTGAACAGAAGTTCTCAGCTGATCCCCTAGCTGAACCCTTAGCTGATCCCATAGCTGATCCGCTAGCTGATTCCATAGCTGAACCCTTAGCTGATCCCTTAGCTGAATCCCTAGCTGAACCCATAGCTGACCCCATAGCTGACGCCTTAGCTGACCCTCTAGCTGATCCCTTAGCTGAGCCCTTAGCTGATCCCATAGCTGATCCAATAGCTGACCCTCTAGCTGATCCCTTAGCTGATCCCTTAGCTGAACCCCTAGCTGATCCCTTAGCTGAGATTGGATCTGCTTCATAGCTGAGCCCCTAGCTGAGCCCTTAGCTGACCCCATAGCTGAACCGCTAGCTGATCCGCTAGCTGATCCCCCAGCTGATCCCTTAGTTGATTCATTAGCTGATCCCCCAGCTGATCCCTTAGCTGATCCTCTAGCTGATCCCTTAGCTGACCCCTTAGCTGAGTCCATAGCTGAGCCCATAGCTGAGATTGGATTTGTTTCATAGCTGATCCCATAGCTGATCCCTTAGCTGATCCCCTAGCTTAGATTGGATTTGCTTCATAGCTGAGCCCCTAGCTGATCCTCCAGCTGAGCCCCTAGCTGATACCATAGCTGATCCTCTAGCTGATCCCTTAGCTGATCCCTTAGCTGATCCCTTAGCTGATCCCCTAGCTGAGCCCATAGCTGACCCTCTAGCTGATCCCTTAGCTGATCCCTTAGCTGAACCCATAGCTGATCCTCTAGCTGATCCCTTAGCTGAGCCCATAGCTGAGATTGTATTTGCTTCATAGCTTTATCCCCAGCTGAATCCTTAGTTGATCCCTTAGCTGATCCGCCAGCTGATTGGCTTTGCTTCATAGCCCTCTCACTATCATCTAAGGCTAGGTATAACTTCGGAGGGGTACTAGGGTAGGGGATAACCCTCTACCCTAGTACCCTGAAGGTAGCCTAAAATCGGCTAGCCGCTGCCGCTCGCTTCCAAGAGAGCTGCTTGGTGTTTTCTCGCACGAAACCCCGTACCGCGTCCTGATTCTCATAGAGCCAAAGGATCGTCTCGGCGTACAGGGTTAGCCCGAAACGCACCGATGCCCCGGGAATTTGGCGGAACGATACTGCCCCCTTCTCGGACACCTTGAGTGAGGGCCGGCCGCCCGCCACTCCGAGGGCTTCCCGAAGGTCACGCAGCTCTTCTGCGGTCATATCACTAACGAGATCGTGGATCTTCGACATGTTTTGTTTTACTTCCAGTTAGGCGTGTTTTTTAGCGTCCTTCGCTAACTTAGCTCGCCACTTTGTTTGGCGTCTATTGCGAGCAGCATGCCAAGTGTTTTACAAGTGCAACTACTGAGCGCAACGGGTATAAATTGCTGGCAAATGTTCCAATAGTGGCCAGAACTGCACAACACATAAAAGTGACGATTAGTGTCAAGAGTGCCGCAAATTGTGTCTGCGACGAGGGGGCGGGGCCTACGTCGGCACTTGGGTGTACGTGCCGACATTCCCTGCGGAAGCCAACCCGTTCCCAGTGGAAGTAGCCCCTGTTCGCGTGTGCTTGTGGGTCGGATTCGTGAGGTGGACCTTGACCCCCTGCATGGGACTGGGCGATTAGGTCGCTCTCGCTTCCTGATCAATAACATCGTGGCTCCCGGCGGGTCAACCCGCTGGCGTCAATCCGGACGCCTCGAGCATGGCCGCGTACTCCGCTTGGGAGTATACGCGGTAATCGTCCCGAGCGGAACACTCGCAGATCTTCCGGCTGGCAGAGGCGAGTACCGCATAGAAACCTGGGCGCGCCACATACCACAGACATCCTGCACGCCACGCCGCTTCGTGCTCGTCTCGAGCGGCGGATTCCTGCGCTATCGCGTGGCCAAGGGTCCAAGCCTTCCGCTTTGCCATTAGGACCCCTCGGAAGCGAGCCAACCTCGGACAATAGCCAAGATCTCTTCCCGCTCCAGTATCTGACCGGCCATAATCCGCGATATTACATCGGAAGGCGCCTCTGCGCCAAGCTCTTCGCAAGCTTCGTCTACATACCCGGGCCGCTGCCGATGCGATCCCAACCAATCGATCAATTCTGTGTTGTAGACGCTCGGCTCGACCTGAACGGAATCGGGATCCGAGTTTTCGGAGAGCAACGTGAAAGCGTCGACTATGAAGGCGTAGCGCCAATCGTCTGGCATGATCTGGCCTCGCTCGTGAGCCTCGTAGACGAGATCTCGAAGATCCTTTGGCGCTTCAGCCTGTAGCCTGACGAACTCCGACCCATCCGAACGTTTTGCAGTCTCAAACCACCCGAGCGCAATCGTAGCTTTGTTCTGCATTATCGTACCCTACTGCCGTGGGGAATTACACCATCCAGCACAGTCACGGTCGCATACCAGCGATGGGGCTGGGGGTAGTGCGGCCCTTCGATGGCGGCGCTGCCATCCGCAACGTCAGGCCCGAACGGTCCGGGCTGATAGACTGGAACGTCCTTCGCCGTGACCGCCTCACGGAGGGCTTTCTTAGATGCGTAGTCGAACCGTGTGTAAGCCACTGTTTTCTCCTTTATGAGTATTGTTTCGCTATCTGCCTTAGTTGTAGATGAGTCAAAAGCCGCACACGCGCCCCGCCACCACTAGCTGATCCCATAGCTTAGATTGGATTTGCTTCATAGCTGAGCCCTTAGCTGAGCCCTTAGCTGACCCCCCAGCTGAACCCATAGCTGATCCCCTAGCTGAGCCCATAGCTGATCCCTTAGTGACCCCCCAGCTGAACCCATAGCTGATCCTCTAGCTGATCCCCTAGCTGATCCCTTAGCTTAGATTGGATTTGCTTCATAGCTGAACCCATAGCTGACCCCCTAGCCGACCCCCCAGCTGAACCCATAGCTGATCCTCTAGCTGATCCCCTAGCTGAGCCTCTAGCTGATCCCATAGCTGATCCCTTAGCTGAGCCCTTAGCTGAGCCCTTAGCTGAGCCCTTAGCTGATCCCTTAGCTGATCCCATAGCTTAGATTGGATTTGCTTCATAGCTGATCCCATAGCTGAATCCTTAGCTGATCCACTAGCTGAGCCACTAGCTGAGCCCTTAGCTGAGCCCTTAGCTGACCCCCCAGCTGAACCCATAGCTGATCCTCTAGCTGATCCCCTAGCTGAGCCCATAGCTGATCCCCTAGCTGACCCCCCAGCTGATCCCATAGCTGATCCCTTAGCTGATCCCTTAGCTGATCCCCTAGCTGATCCTCTAGCTGATCCCTTAGCTGATCCCTTAGCTTATCCCTTAGCTGACCCTCTAGCTGATCCCTTAGCTGAGATTGGATTTGTTTCATAGCTGATCCTCTAGCTGATCATCTTATAAGCATTCAAGGAAGCCCCCCCATAGAGGGGGCTTCGTTCAATCCTTATTCCTCTTCGGCCACCTTCTCGGCCTCATCCTTTAGGGCGATCGCCTCTCGCAATTCGCCGGCCGCTTTCTCTGCTGATTGTGCCGCCCGCCACGCAGCTCGCGCCGCCTTAGCCGATGAGGCTTGGGCGCTCGTCATTGCTTCTGCCGCGGCGATCTTGAGCACCTCTAATTCTCTCATGATGCATCCTCCTCTTCGAAGGCCCCAGTTATTAACTCATCGCCCTTGGACATGAGCTTTTCGCCCTCATTCCTAAGCCTATTGCCCTCATTCCTAAGCCTATTGCCCTCATCCCAGAGCTTCCTGCCCTCCCCCATGAGCCTCCAGCCTTCGTCCCTGTGACTCCAGCCATCATCCCAGAGCTTATTGCCCTCATCCCAGAGCCTATTGCCCTCATCCCTAAGCCTATTGCCCTCATCCTTGTGCACACTACCCTCATCCCAGAGCTTCCTGCCCTCATCCCAGAGCTTCCTGCCCTCGCTCCTGAGCGTCTTACCCTTGTCCATTAGCTTTCTCCTGTAGAAATTGACTCAAACTGAAATACACGGTGCCCGCTACCGGCGGAACCAGCACACCACGGCGAGCCGAGTGGCGGCGTCGACCACATACTCGGCACCGACTGGCCCCCCGGCCCAAGCGCAGCGCGAAAGCGCTACCGCTACGGCGTCACGCGCGTAAGCGCTCCCAGACCGCCTTGGGGCGGGGGTGAGCAGCCATTGATTCGTTCCGGCCGGAATGTAAGGCCCCAGTACAGACTCGGCGATCACCCGCGCGGCCCAGCGGCCATCGGCGCGCAGTCGGTCACGCGAGTCGACTGCCTTGCAGGCCGTCATCCTGTCTATGATTTGGGTGGCAAGTGCCGTCGCTGTCATGGTTTCTCTCAGCGCTGTTTGCGCCCTATGGTCAGATTTAGACTGCACGACGTGTGCCACCCCTTATACGCGATCACCTCACGCCGCTGGGGCGGTCGGTGACGAATCGCGTCACCAGAAAACGCAAAGCGCCGGCCGCGCACCCTCAAGAGCCCGCAGGACCGTAGATCTTAGGCAGCATGCGGGCTAGCGTAGCGCTGCCTGCCTTGCGCGCCACCCCGCTGTGCTGCTCGCAGAATCGCAAGCCTGTGACCGCAGGCGACGAGCAGACCCCGAATGCACCCAGCCGAACGTCGCACGTCGCTTCCACTTCAACGGACGAGCCCATACCACACTGGATGCAGCGTAGCCATGTAAGGCGCCCTAATACCCCCAATAGGGATAGGGAGTCACTGCCGCACGCCGGGCATAGCGGGCAATCGTCTACCATGTTATGCTTCCTCATTTTGGGTCTTCCTTGGATGTAGGCTTACGCGCTGCCATGAGAAAACTTGCGGGTAAGCTGCTGGTAAATGATCTTACCACTCTCCGTCAGAGTCTGGGGCGTCAGCATCGGCCTAGGCGTATAGTAGCTAGTCAATCTGCACAGTCTAGCATACTCCGCGCTACCCTGCCCGCTATGCCACTCCGATAACGCGAGATAGTAAGCTTCGCAAATGTCGAATCGGTCAAAGTTCATTGTAATTAGCCCTCTTGTTGTTTTTTTGGATCCCACCCAGAAGGGCCGCGGCTAGCGTGACTCGACAAGGTGAAGTTTCATCGGCTTGCCGCTTTCACTCCCACTCGCTCGTTCGTCATCGGTCTGTTCGAAGTCTTTTAGCGCCAAGCACACAGTGCACGCATCGAAATAAAAGGTGCAATACGCGATGCGTCTTTCGAACCCATCAGGTTTCACTTTGACCACGTAATAGGAATCGTTCTCTCTATTGCGTTCGACTTTGAACACTGAACCTACCTTACTCATGATTTATCTTCCTCTTCCCTTAGCTGGTCCCTTAGCTGAACCATGGCTGCTCCTGTTGCAAGCCCTGCGCCAGCCTAGGAAGCGCGTCGAGCGCTTCGCGCTTGTCTATAGTGACAGGGTTTGTCACGGAGTGACGCAAATTGTAGCGGTGCCTAGATCTTAGGCAGCATGCGGGCTAGCGTGGTAGCATGAGGGCGACACGCAACTAGCCTTGTAACCCCTGGTTTTCTATACGGATATTGCGGCATGCAGTACCGCAAACAAGCGAAATAAATCTAAAAAAAGGTCAGTTAGTGGAGTTTTTCGGCTGAAAAACGCCAAGTGTGCACGCTTGCTAACTAAGTTAGGCGCGGCGAGGGGTTGCAAAGCTAGCTACATGCGAATTTACGATGGGGGGGTGGCCTTTTTTTCGCGTCGCCCACCGCAAATATATCCGATTTTCCTCTTGGGCTAAAAATCCTGTGTAGTAAAGTATTTACAGGTAAAGGTTATTGTGCTTGTTTGTACAAGAAGGGGTGCTACTATATGTAGTATGTGTCTTTAGCCGTGCCACTACAGGTGGTAGGTAGAATACTTAGTATAATTTGCTGGACGGGTAATGTACTTATGACTTGGAGGTGATTATAATTTACATCTGAAGGAATATCTACTTTGGCAGCCCTAGTTACTTTATTATCCGGTTGATAGGGGGGTTATTAATACTTTTGCCCCTTTCTTTTATTAGCCTCATGTACTAATAAAGCATTCTTAATAACGTCTTCTGGGACTGATCTTTTACAGGTACGACACTTGTCGTCTACTATAGACGCATAGGTCCACATTGTATTACAATAATGCACTACCACACCGGTATCTATAATAATATCAAAGTCACCTATTGTTATTGTCGGTTTACTACGGTAAACCTGTGATCTAGGTGTTTCCTTAGAAGTTCCGCGACTTTCGTCCACTCCAGCCCCCCATTTCCGCATCCTACCCTAGGTAGGCATACTTTCTTCCATTTCATTTGATCAGTTAATTCTACTAATTCCTCGCAGGAGTGTTTTATTAGATTCAGATCGGACTTAGCTTTCCAACCCGGTAACCATTTCATGTCTTTATTTGTGTTAGCTAATAAGGCTTCTGCTTCTTGTTTATATACTAATAAGACGTTGGTTAGATCTTCTTTTGTTTTTATGTTTACTTTGGTTGGCTTGGTGGGGAAACTGATTATATGATAAGGGACATTTTGGCCTCCTAGATATATATTATGAGAATTATAGTCTGGCTTATTTATGGTTATGCAATGAACCGCGTTGCCTTGCTGGTAAACTCTCAGGCCCAGTAAGTCTGGTAAATTCGGCCATATGTCAGCGGCTCGACGTGCTATACCGGCTCCCATTACGAGGGTTAGACTGCTGGTTACGTAGCCATTCGTAGGCAAGGCTATTGCGTTACAGTCCTGTCCGAATAGGTCACCGTCTGTTATCTGCATTTAGTCATCCGGATAATGCCAATAAGGGACTCTAGACCCCCTCGGCTTATGTCCAACAATCTTTTCAAATAACTCTGACTCCCAAGTATGACTTCTTTTATGGTTATAACCTGTTAGCTCTTCAGCTTCGTCCTTTAGCCGCATGTACTCCCAGGCTCTCTTCTGCTCCTCAAATGCCTCTATCTTATTTTCTGGGGGGGCTTGCGCTGATAAGCTACCAATCATTACCATATAGCAGCCAAGCAACCACCCATCTACGACGTGATCTCCTCTATAGGCATCCTTGATTATCCATCCCTTTTTCCTATCAGTTTCAATATCGTCTTCTGGCCCCCTCAATGCTTCCATGACCTGCTCGTGCAGTAAGTCACAAGACTCATCAAAGACCAGATTACCAGATTTAGCGAGTTCATTTAGCCATAAACACGTCTCAGTTCTCCAAGAGAGCTGCTCTTTTTTATTCTTTGGTCTGTAGGAAACGTCTGTTTTCCAGCCCCTATTCTCTTCCTCAAGCTCAATTAGAATGTTATGAACGGGGGGGTCCGCATCAAATATGGTCACTCTCCAGAGATCTGAGTTGCCGCCAACAACTCTTATAATGGATGGAATCTGGTTATTTAGACCTATCATATTAGCCTTGATGGTAGTATCGGTCTTATCGAAGAATTCTCTCACAGTATAAAGACTAAACCCATCCCATGCTTGCAAACAAGCGCCAAAGTTTCTTTCCCCTTGGTCACACCCGAGTACCCACGCGGCATTTTCTACTTCTTCTTTCTTTACCTTTCGGCGATGATGGGGCAGTATACAAGGGAACTTAGCCCCCTCGGCTGTGGCGACTACTCCCTGGAACTCTGACGCGAATTCGGAATCTGTAAGTTCATGCCTAGCTGCCTCTAATTCAGACTTCACCCCGGCGGGGTTATCTGTAAGATTAACGTTTAAAATAGCAATAGATTGTCCCCAAGGACAACCATTCACTATAAGCTTATCCCCAGGCTTTATCTTTTGTCCAGTAAAAGACCTGCTAGACATCTTAATCATTCTATTCAAGAAGCCGCCATACCCCTTAGGGGTGCCGAATGCCAGAATACGTCCTAATCTGGACGACATTCTAGCTCTAATTTCTTCGAATAGCTCTTCGTCTACCCAAGCCGGTTCGGCTATAAGAGCAGCCTCTAATTCGCACCCTGTAATAGAGTGTTGCGCCTTACTTGACTTTACCCGGAACTCAGAGCCCCACCGAGATAAAAAGACTATTTCCCCAGATTTTTTATCTTCATACTTACGAACCATATGCTCGTAAACAGGAAAGAATGCAGTCTTTAGGAACCCTTCTAGGTAATCTACCTCCCACCTTGTATCTTCATAGGTACTCCCTAAAATCCAAACGTGAACACCTGGTATCAAATAATGAAGTGCTCCTAACCATGCAAGAATTAAAGACTTTCCCGAACGTGCTGGCCCCATACCCGCTATGTGTCTCTCTTCTGCTATTATAATTGGAAGTTGACTTTTGTGGGGAGTTTTTCTCTTATCGAACTGTTTTAGCAGAAACAGTCGCCTGTCTGTCTTGGACTCTAAATGGAGAGAGGGGTCTAACTCTTCCTTCTCCCAGTAAGCTTCTAGTTTTTTATTCTTTAACTTCCATAGCGGCAAATCTTTATGACAGCAGGGGCAGTGGGCTGTATAGCCTCTCCAGACTAAATCAATCCATCTCCACATAAGATTAATATCTTTGGAGGGATCGTTTAGACGCTCTAAGGCTTTTATAGCGTTGAACCTGGCAGCTGCAGTAACGTGAGGATCGTCCCTAAGTTCTATTAGACGATCGTAGGCAAATTGACGGAGATCTTCTAATGCGGGGGCATCAACTGTAGAAGCTAGAGCTTCTATCTGTGCCTCTTTTACTTCTTTTTTACGGAGCGCTAATATGGCACTGGTTATTCTAGGAAGGCGAGCTAAATTTCTAGCTTTTTGACTTTCTGGGGTATAAGGATTAACTTGAACATTAAAGGCTTTAGAGTACGCGTCCGTGGCCTTTAGACCGGCTACTATTAACTCAACAAACTTTTCCTCTTGCTTAGAGAGGGCTTTCTTGAGAGCCATTAAACTCCCCCATCGTCCCACCACTCGCTCTCTATCTTAGGTTCTGATTTCCCCGGCTGCCATGGGGTTCCACCATATTCTGGGGTGGTATTAGACAATGCCTTTTTGAAAGCATCCTCTATAGTATACTTTCTCTTTATCTCTCCTAGCTCTTCTTTGAACTTATCCGCTAGAGTAGATTCTAATGTGTTGCGAATCTTCTATCCCCCCGTGATATAGCCACATGCATTGGCGACCCCTGCAATTATAACCCCTATAAGTGCCGCCCACTTTGACCCCGCTAGGGCACCACTCCTGCTGGCCTCTCTCTGCATAACTTCCTGCCACGTTTCTAGCCTCACTGATCTCTCACCTATAATATCTAGCTTATCATTTATTTTCTCTAAAGATAAACGTATAGACTGAAATTGCTCGAAGTCTTGTTCAACGTGTTGCTGAAAGCGTTGCTCTAGTGTTGACTCTAGTACAGGCACTACATTCTCCTCGCTGATCTTTCTTGTTCTTTTCTAGACAAAGGCTTCATGTGCATTTTGTACTCTTCGTACTGAGACGGTAAAGACGTTACAGATGCTACACCTCCTAGCTTACCTCCAATTCGACCTAATCTTTTAGCTGCCGAGGCTAGTCTGCCGAAAGCCGTTTCTACAGTCATAGGGACACCTCTAACTGCGGCTCTCTTAGATATCCTTGCAGCTCTCTCAAGGGTACTTCTAACAGTGACACCGCCAGAGAGTTCCCTCGTAACGTGTCCCTCTTCCAGTATCTTTGTTGCTACTTGGTGTTGAACACTAGGAGTTTGACCTGTCTCCATATAAACCTTTTTTGGCAGAGCCGGAGGCCTAGTAGGTGGTCCCATATCAGGTCTGGGTTCGTGTGATACTCTGGGAGTGGATACAGTTACAGGCTTAGATAGCTCTCTACGGGCAAGGCTTCTAGCCTCTAGTATAGAGAGGACCTTCGAAGGTGGTGGATCGTAGCTTACGTATCCAGATGTAGCTATATCCTTAAGTGTTCTAGCGCCTTTAGGTAGTCTTGTCATTATATGAATATCCTTTTCTTAGAGCATGCTTCCATCCACTTAGGACATGTCTTTTCATTTGTAGCTATAGGAACTCGCTTATCTTTCTCACTACTAACCCATCCTAGACGATTAAGTTCATCTTCTGGCACAAGCCAATGTGACTCATGTCCACAATCAGGACAGGCAGCATAACTTAATGACTCATCGTAGATAGTACGAAAAAACGATGACCCTTCGGACGCCTCTAAAAGTTTATTGAGTATCTTTATTCTTAAAGCTTCCGGAGTAGCTGGGTCGATAACAAGCTCCGCCAGTACGGCAGCATTAGCAGCGTTTACGCTAGGTACATCAGCCATTCCCTTAGACATTATAACACTCCTATTAATAGTATAACATAAGAAAGGCCACCTAATTATTAGGTGGCCTTAATAGGAGGGCCGGATACTTTTGATTAGACTTCGACGATTCGGCGGTTTTTAGAGGTTAGACTGGCCTCCACAACAGAAAGCCTAAGTTTAATCTGCTCTAATTGACCATATAGGTCAGCCATCAGCATAAGTAGGGGGACTTCTGTGACGGTCCCTTTATCGTCTTTTATCTTAACCAATATGTTTTCGGCCGGTCGAGTGCCGGGGCTAGCGGCGGGGCTATCATTAATTGTATTGACCAAAGTTAGTGTCTCCAACAAATTTAGATTTAATTTTATCTTTTCTAGCTTTTAAGGATTGAAGAGTGACTTCAAGGGGCGTAGCATCAAGTTTACTTCGTATAATCATTTCTCTAAGGTACGCTATACTATAGCCCTCCGTACTCTTGATTATATCATCCGGAACAATACCCATAAAATGCTCTATGTACTTTTTTCTAGAATCAGTATCCGGGTGATTAACTTCTAACAGTATATCAAACCTGCCCGGTCTATCTATAAAGTTAGCCGGTAACTTTTCAGGATAGTTAGTGGTAGCTATAATATAAGTGTTATCCCAACTAGTATCTCCATCAAGGAATCGAAGAGTAGATTGAACGTCGTTTATAACCCGTTCTGTTATTTCTTCCATGATTACGATACTATTTCTTCCTGAAGTTACAGGAGCTAGATATTGTAGAAAGTCAAGTGTCCTTATAGAGTTAGATAGCGTGAATACTAGACAGTCAAAGTTAGATACAAATTCAGAAGCACACTTCATTATTCGGAATGTCTTACCATTTCCAGGTGCACCATAAACCAATGCACCTCTCTTATGCCGAAGTCCTAATTGTTGGTATCCTTGTCTCTTACTAAAGAATATATTCATATCATCAGGCAATTTCTCTACAGAATGAGGCAACGATACATAACTATCAATAGCCCCTATATAGGGTCTAAGAATGAGACCCGATTGACTTACGTCAACAATATAGACGCCGTTTGGTAGTGTTTCATGTTGTTGGCCTAATTTAAGGTGCATGAAAATATCTACACACGGCAGATCTGAAGATGTTATAACTAGATCCCCCGCTTTGAAATCAGGGAAGATAGTAACGTAATCTTTTATAGAGTATGCACGTCTAAACTTTTCGGTGCTCTCGGCTGAATTTACACAAACAAAAGGACTACTGAATTCCCAATATTCACATTGAGGATTCCATACCATTAGCCCTCTTGGGCGATTAGGCTCTGGTAGTTCAATGGCCAGTACACGGGGTGTATACGTATACTCTGTGTACAGTGATTCACTATCTTCCACTATTTTCCCCCCTTTTTACTACTGCTACAATAGATTCTCTGTGAATTATACGCCAAAGCCAAGATAAATTACATCACACTTGTGTCCAAATAGGCAAACTCCATAAATACCCTAGCTTCTTTGAGCATTTTAGCGGCGGCTTCTGTATTGTCGGACCAGTGTGCTGGTGCGGGGTTGCCTATAACAATATCAACTATACCAGACTGGATTATGCTCTTGGCACATTCACTACAGGGGGGTACAGTTATGTAGAGGGTGCTCCCTTTTGTCGCTATACCATCCCTAGCACACATATCTATACAGTTTCTTTCCGCGTGACAGACCCAAAAGTACTTCTCGGGGGTAACCCATCTTTCTTCTATATGTTCAAATACACCAATAGGAAATCCGTTGAAGCCTGTTCCTAAGATACGCCTATCTTTGACTAGAACAGCTCCAACTTTTGTTCTCGGGTCTTTGGATCTTGTCGCTATTAAATCAGCAATACCTAGAAAATATTGGTCCCAGCTCGGGCGCATTCTATTTTTTCCCTCCTTCTAACTAAAAGCACTAACAGTGCTACTTCTCTTCCCACCATGAGCGAGCAAGATTTACCTGGTAAGTTTCTTTATTAGTCTCTTTAGGCCCAAGCAAGGGATCCATAGCAAAACGCCGAAAACAACGAGACAAATCGTTCCCATGTAGTGTAGCATTTGCGACAATTTTCGTGTCCGCCTGCTTTTTTTGTTCGACTGTACGGAATATTGTCTTCCGGTGATACCGGCCTTTTTATCGCGGCGTCGCTTGATCTCAATTAATTTTCGCTCTGTTTCCCCGGCTCCATACTAGGTCTCCTAGTGGTACTATCTTCCTATTACGATGGGATCAGGTGAAGACACCGTAGAAACACCACGCCTAGGCCCACCAGTTAGTCTCACAGAATCAATATAGGCATTTAGGCTAGAACCTAGTAGCTGTATAAGCTCATCACCGTCAGCCTCTGTAACTACTATTCCCTCGTCTGTTCCTGTGCGCTCTAATCTATGGTTACCCTCCTCAGAGAACTTTATCTGGAACTGGCCCCATTGAACTTGAGGGGGTAACGCTTTTCCAGTTGTATAATCTAAAGCCATAGATATCAGTTTAGCCAAGGCAGATAACTCACTAGGGGTTACGGATAATTTATCTTCCCCGCGCAGTACAATTATCGATCCTCGTTCGTCCTTAGTGGTGAATGGACCTCTTGTTTGCATTAGTTACTCCGCGTTAGCAGCGACCCAAGCCGCGTGCTTCTTCTGGGCTTCTTCTCCCTGCTCGGATAGCCACATCTGACACTGCAGCTTCGTTTCAAACTGTTTGGGAGGATTGACCCACGGCACTGTTTTTTCTGGGTCTATTTTCTCCCGCACGGATTTTCTATCAACAGGGGCAAGATTCTTCTCGTAGAATTTAATTCTTTCTGTTATTGATTTGATCTGTTCTTCAAGCCCATTGAAGTTCAGCTGTCTAAGCATTTCCTTTAGGGCATCCTCTGAATCGTGGATGCCTTGCTGTGCTCTTCGCGCCTTAATGTTATTGACAGCCTCCTGATACTGCGTTCTCTTAGCCTTTACGCACCTCTTCAGGCACTCAAGTGCCTGTACTTCGTATGGCAAATCCATATCTCGTAAAAATAGACCAAAACTATCCATTAGAAGTTGAACTTCTTCGCTTCCA
>Ga0247727_10011575_pt1 | contig 15351 bp, 9 predicted proteins | sample WisWelCaveWW1625_FD_202498 | JGI IMG/M metagenome (GOLD analysis project Ga0247727, IMG submission 202498) | Biofilm microbial communities from Wishing Well Cave, Virginia, United States - WW16-25 | ecosystem: Environmental > Aquatic > Deep subsurface > Groundwater > Cave microbial mat | place... | reverse complement strand
TACAACCCGCATCGGCGTCACTCCTCGATCGGCCGCTTGTCACCGAACAATTTTGAGAGGAGATTACTGATAGGAACGGAAGTGAGAATTTAGGAAACTACCCGTCCATGAAAGCGGGTGAACTCCAGTTGTTCGAAAAACGGACCAACGTCAAGTGGGGTTGGAAACCAACTATTCGTGCTACTCAAGAGCGGGGGGACGTCGGATCGACTCGCGGTTCCAGGCGCCCGCGCCGGCGCGAGTTACCCGCGCCATCGTGACTTTCGACCCCGGTGTTCGCTCAAACTGGCACACGCATCCGCTCGGTCAGACATTGATTGTGACTTCGGGCCTCGGCTGGATTCAGAGTGTAGTGCGACCGATAGAGGAGATCCGGCCAGGCGATGTGATCTGGTGCCCACCGGCACTGAGACAATGGCACGGCGCGACTCCGACCAGTGCGATGACACACATCGCAATTGCGGAGACTATCGATGGCAAGTCCGTCGATTGGCTGGAACCCTTCACCGATGAGCTGTACTTGGCCGGACTGAAGCGAGTGTTGCGCTGAAGCCAGTCATAACAACCGATCTCTCTCGTTGAATCGTAAGACCCTGTCGGGCAAAGCCTAGACGCCGAAATCAGTCCGTGGCCGGATTTGATTAAAAGCGCCCCCGCGGATAGCCCTTGAGCCGAAACAGCTTCAAAGTCGCTTCACGGGCCATTCGCGCCCTTTCTTCGGGAGCCGTCGTGAACGACAGCGTCTCGGTGGGAATCTCGATGCCGATCACGATCGGGTGCGGGAGGCAGTCGAGAATGCCGGTGAGGTCGAGTTCACCCTCTCCCGGAAACAATCTTTCCTCCCGGGCCGCGTAGATCAATCCATCGATCGAGGCCGGCGACGCGGACGGCGCGTCACAAAGTTGCACGTAGTGAAACCATTCCTTCGGGCACTCGAGCAATTCCGCAAGCTGGCAACCCGCTCGCGCGAAATGCAGCGTATCGATCATGAGGCCGCAATTGTCGCGCGCAGCGGAATCGATCAGCTTCCGTGCGCTCGCGAGGTTGTTCGTCTTCAGCCACGGTATGAACTCGATATCGCAGGTCAGTCCATAGGGCGCAGCCAGGTCGCAGAGCGCCGCGTAGTTGCCCGCTGCACGTTCCGACAGCGCATCGTCCGCCTGGGTCAGCACATGCTTGGCGCCCAGCTCGGCCGCGGCTTCGAAGCAGGGCTCAAACGACCTGACGTTGCATTCCGGCAAGAGCTTGACGAGTTCGACATCGAGGACGCCGACGCCGGTTTCGGCCATTCTCGACTTCGTGCCCGCCATTGTGGCTCGATCCTTCCACAGCGGCCAGGCGGGCCCGGACGGTGTCACTGCCACCAAGCGCAATCCGACGTAACAATAGCCGGCTTCTGCGGCGGCGATGACGAGTTCCGGTGGGCTCAGATCCAGCGCGCTGAGGTGGGCCAGCGAAAAAACCGGTTTGACCGTCAGCTCGGAGGGAGTGTTCACTGCACGCTACCCGACCGGACGGCGAGCGGAACTTGCAAGGCAGCTGGCGTCGCCTGGGCCGCCATGCGAACCGGGGCGTTGATTTCGCCGTACCGGTCGTAGCCGCCAGTTCTCTGCACGACTTCGAAGAAGAACCGCGACTCGAACGCGGCGCTATAGGCGTGCAGAAACTGGCCGCCCCGTGGTTCCGCATCGTAGAGGATGTTGAGCGCTTGGATCCTGTCGACAACGGATGGGGCGACGCCGCGACCGTCGCGGAGTTCGTCGTAATAATTGGCAGGAATTCTGAGGATAGGCAGACCTGCCCCACGAAGCTTTTCCGCCGTTGCGAATATGTCGCCTGTTTCGAATGCGATTTGACTGATCCCCGCTCCGCCAAATGCCGTCAGTGATCGCGCGACGCCAGTCCTGTTGCCGTCGCTGGTGGTTAGCGGCAGGCGTACCCGGTCGTTGCGATCGTGGATGGCGCGACTCTTCACCTGCCCGTGCGGGTCGACGAACTCCAGAGTCTTGTCAGGCTCGAGGCCGAGGAATGCACGATAGAACAGTACCCATGAGTCGATCTGTCCGTGAGGCACGGCGCGCACGATGTGGTCGATCCGGCGTATACCCGCCGATCCGGATTCCGGCTCGTCGCGCATGGCGAAATCGAGCGTCGGATCGTACTCACCGTCCAGCAGGTGAAACAGACTGCCGTCCGGCGCCCGGATGGCCGGCATGTGGTACTCGTGCGGCCCGGTCCGTTCCTCGTAGCGCTTGTATCCGTAATGACTGGCGCGATCCAGCAAGACCTGCAGGTCGTCGACCTGGATTCCGAGCGCGCAGACGGACAGACCGTGCAGTTGGTGGTAGTAGCGGGCAAATGTGTCGGAACCGGCATTCAGAATGATGGCGACTTCGCCCTGCGTGTACAGCACGACCGACTTCGTTCGATGCCTTCCGACCAGCGTGAATCCGAGCGCATCCAGCCAGTTTCCCAGTCGCGACTGCTCGGTGCCGGCTACTGCGAACTCGATGAACGTGATGGACTCCTTTTCCGGAATCGGCGCTGGCCTCCTGTCATGCGTATTCGACGGCGACCCTGTCCGCCCGCGGCGACGCAGCGTTTCCTCCACATAACGCAGGGACCTGATCGCATCCATTGCGGTCAGCCGCACGGGGGCGGCACGGAGGTCTTCGCTCAGGACGTCCAGAGTGAACGGCCCTCGATAGCCCGTGTCGAGCACGCATTCCACGAACGATGTGACGTCCAGCACTCCCTGGCCCGGAAAACAACGGTGGTTTCGATCGCGCGGCACTGCTGCGACGCCGGCGCTGCTGACGTCTGTGAGGGACGCCATGAAGATGCGCTCACCCGGAATCTCTGAAATGTCGTCGAGGCTGCTGCCGGACGCCAGCAGGTCGAAGTTGCTCAGCAAGATGCCGAGATTTCCGCGTGCCGACAGTCGAACGACGTCCCAGGCTGACCGGATCGGGGAGCATTCCGAGGACGAATCCGAGGCATTGACGGCTACTCGGAAACCCGACAGTCCGGCGAGGTCCGCGAGCTCAGCGAGCTGACTGGCAGCGGCCTCTTGTTTCCCGCCGACCTGCGTCGAATCCAGGGACACCTGCATGAGCGACGCCCCGAGCTTTCGCATCAGGTCGAATTTCGGCGGCAGGCGGTCCCGAACCAGCAGTGGACTCCCGTCATCTGCCGATCCGAACAGGCCATGCACCTGGAATGTCGACACTCCGAGGTTGAGTTCATGCAGCAAGTCCGCAAGGCTTGCCGGACTCAGATCATCGAAGATCAGTTCGCTGTCGGTCAGTGCGACGAGTCGGAAGCCCGCCGCCGCAAGCGCGTAGAGCTTGTCCTTGAGAGTGCCGCCGAGCGACAAGGTCGCAATCGACTGGTCCAAAGTCGCTCCCGCTTGAAAGAGGCAGCGGAGAGATATAACGAAATAGTTAGTTTAATGCAACCGGCACCGCGACTGAACCCGTCGGCGCGGCCGCTAGTCCGACAGCGGAACCAGCCGTGGCGCAGGACCCGTATAGGCGGGAAGTTCGCTGCGCGGTATCGGGCCCTTGTTTCTGCCGCCCTGGCAGGTCTGTTCCCAGGCGTGCGCCAGAATGCCGACCGAGCGCGAAAGACAGAAGAGTCCGCGCGCTAGGGCCGGCGGAAAACCGAGTTCCGCGTAGATCACGGCAGTCGCGCCGTCGATATTCATCGGCACGCGCTTGCCGCGCGCTTCGTCGGCCAGCGACCTTTCGACGCACAGTCCGATCTGCCGGAACTGGCCGCTGACGAGGCCTTTATCGACCGCGGCCTTGACGAGTTCCATCAGCCGCGGGGCGCGCGGATCCACCGGGTGAAACCGATGTCCGAATCCCGGAATGTACTTGCCATGCACTGCCGCGTACTCGTCGAGAACCCTCGCCGTCGTGGACTCCATGCTTTCACCACTGGCGATGCCACCGGCAATCGTATGGAATATTCCGACGACCTGCTCCCCCGCCCCTCCGTGCACGTCGCCCAGGACATTCAAGGCCGAGGCCATGGCGTTGTTCAGACCGACACCGCAGGTTGCGGCCATGCGCGCAATGGCAATGCTCGGAGCCTGGGGTCCATGATCAACCGATGACACCAGCGCGATTTCGAGCAATTTCGCCTGGGCGGCCGACGGGATCTCGCCACGAAGCATCAGCCAGATCATCTGGCCAAAGCTGACATTGCCTATCAGCTGCTCAACCGGATAGCCGAAGAAGCGGATGACGCCCGGTTCCATGTCGATTATCGACGTGCTCCACCAGTCGCATCTCTTGAGCTGATCCGTCCTGCTTTGTGGCCGTTCACTCATGCGTCACGGTGCCCGCACATACCTGGTAATGGTGTCGACAATCTCCTCGCGCCGCGCCGCCTGGGTATTCTTGTCAGTGAAATTGAGGCCAAAGAGGTAACCGAAGGTGTATTGGTTCGACACATTGAAGAATGACAGTGAACTGATGTTCATGTGCAGATGAACCGGGTCGATGTCGTCACGGAACACGCCTTCAGCGACACCCCGCTTGCACAACTGCGTTATCAATTTGATGATCTGACGATTGACCGTCTTCAGCTCCGGAATCTGGACGATATGCTCGCCCCGATGGATGTTCTCCGTCATGATCACGCGGATAAAGTCCGAATGCGTTGACTGATAGTCGACCGTGAGTTCGACCAGCTTGCGCAGTGCAAGCATTGGCGGCAGGTCTTCCAGGTGAAAAGCGGCCTCGAGCCCGCGGATCCTGCTGTAGCTCTCCTTGAGCACTTCCAGGTACAGCCCCTCCTTGCTGCCGAAATAGTAGTAGAGCATCCGCTTGCTGGTTCGGGTCTTGTCGGCGATCCGATCGACGCGGGCCCCGCTGTATCCGCTGTGGGAGAACTCCCGCAAGGCCTCGTCGAGAATGTTTTCGCGCGTCGCGTCAGCATTCTTGATCCTGCGCACCTTGGGGTCTCGCGGCTTGTTCGCCTTGGATGGCGTCGTCGTCCGCGCGGATGTCGCCGCGTTGCGCGACGATCTTGTGCTTTTGGCCATGCTGGACTGTCCCACACTTACTCCGTCAGCCTTTGACTGCCGGACATTATGCTCCCTGGAGTGCGCGGAGATGAGTCCTGACGGTTGCGGACGGTTGGCGCCCTGGCGCGCCATGCAGAAACCGAAACCGCAACGACATCGTTAATTATGCACCTGGAGCAAATGCTCACCAAGTGCCTGTTCGGCCGGATATTTGAACTTCCCGGCAATGAGATCACGAAAGTGCTGCCGCATGCGCGCCGCATCCGGAACGATGCCCGTGAAAATCTCGAAAGCGCCGGCTGCCTGGTATACCGCCATGCCGCCGCCGTCCATCACGCGACAACCGGCCGTACGCGCCGCGGTGACCAGCCTCGTTTCGAGCGGAAAGTACACGATGTCGGCGACCCACAAGGAGGGCCCGAGCAGCCGATCCGGAACCGGCGACTCCGGGCTCTCGGCCATACCCTGCGGCGTCGCATTGATGATCCCGTCCGCGGCCGCAATCGCCTCCGGCACATTGTCAGCAGCCCGGACCCGGTTCCTTCCGTAGAGTTGCGCGAGTCGTTCGACCAGAGATTGCAATCGATCCTGCTCGACATCGTGAACGATCAGATGCGAATCGACCGTCCTGAGCAACATGTGCGCGATCGCGACGCCGGCGCCGCCTGCACCAAGAAGCATGATCGACCGGCGTGCGCAGTCTGAGAGCTCCTCACTGAAGCTTCTGATGAACGCCGGGCCGTCCGTATTGTGGCCAATCCGATTCCCGTGCTTGAACTGAACTGTATTGACCGAACCGATCGCCCTGGCTTCGGCGGAAAGTTCGTCAAGGCAATCCACGACCTTCTGCTTGCAGGGATGCGTGATGTTCAGTCCGGAGAATCCCATCCTCTCCGCGGCCGTGACCAGTTCCGGCAAGGCATCCGTCGCGAGCCCTAGCTCCCTGAGATCGACGCGCTGATAGTAGTAATTCAGACCCTGCAGGCGGCCCTCCCGCTCGTGCATGGCAGGCGACAACGATCCGCCTATCCCGGCTCCGATCAAGCCGATGAGAACACGCTCCCTGTTTTCATGTTCCATAAGTGGATCAAGCGCTTATGACGGTTCAGTCGGTTGCAACGTGCGATACATCCCTGTCCGGGCTGTAGATGTCGAGGATGTTCCAGTGTCCGGTCGTGGGTGTCGGATTGTTCTTCATGGGCACATCGATGACGAACGGTTTTCCGGAAGCCAGTGCGCCCTTCAACACCGGCGTCAGTTCCGCAGCCGACGTGATCCGGACGCCTTCACAACCGTAGGCCCTGGCAACATCCGCATAGTTGGGCAGGGCCGACGCGTCGTTCGGACCGAACGTCGTTCCATAGGTCGTATTGAAATGCGCTTTCTGCAGTCCCGCGATCGTGCCGAATGCATTGTTGTTCATGACCAGCCAGACGATACCCAGTTTCCTTTCGACGGCGGTCGCCAACAACGCGGGGTTCTGGCCGAACCCACCGTCACCCACCAGGGAGATAACGGTCCTAGCCGGCGCCGCGATCTTTGCGCCGATGGCGGCGGGCGGCCCGAATCCCATGGTTGCAAATCCGCCGGGCGTCAATACGCTGCCGGGTGTGAAGACGGGAAACTGCTGCCCGACGCCATTCTTGTTCCAGCCGACATCCGTCGTGATCACGGCATCCCTCGGCAGGAGCTCGCGAACTTCGGCGAGTATTCGTTCGGGCATCATGGGAAACGCGTCGCTGCGGACCATAGCCTCGTTGCGACGACTGAAATCGCGACGAAAATCCGCGATTCGTGCAACGACCTCCGGTCTTCGAATCCCCGTTGGAACCCGTCGTCGGGCGCACTCGTTCAACCCCGACAGTGCACTCCGCAAGTCGGCAACCGCACCAATCTCGGCCGGATAGTTGCGGCCGATCTCGCTGGGCTCGATGTCCACGTGGATCAATTTCGTCTTCGGAATGTCGAACGTGTAGCCGGGGTACCAGGAGCTGCTGTCCGCCTCCTTGAAACGCGTGCCGAGTGCCAGGATCCAGTCCGCGGCGAGACAAGCCTGGTTCACGAGCTCGGTGCCCCAGAACCCGGTCATTCCGAGCACCAACGGGTGATCGTCGGGCAACACGCCTTTCCCCATCAAACTGTGCGCGACGGGGATTCCCATGTGGTCGACGAAGGCCATCAGCTCGTCGGATGCCCGGGACAGCAGCACGCCACCCCCGGCATAGACGACAGGCCGCTCGGCCGCGGCAAGCACTTCGACAATGCGCTCCGCAACGGCCGCATCCAGCGACGGCCTGGTCGGGGATTCCCGGCTGGAAACCTGGCGATCGAACAGTGCCGGATCCATACCTTGCGAGAACACGTCCATCGGGACGCTGACGAGAACCGGGCCCGGCTGGCCACTCTCGGCGATCGTGAACGCCCTCTGCAGTACCTCCGGCAGCAGGTGCGCCCGGTCGACACGCAAGGCTCTCTTCACGAACGGGCGATAGATCTCGTACTGCGAGGCATCGGCATGCAGGTTGACTTCCTGGTGCGGATGCCTGCCGAAGTAGTGCGAGGGAACGTCACCGGCGATCACGACCATGGGAATGCAGTCGAGCGCCGCGTTTGCCACGCCGGTAGCTGCATTCGTCAGGCCGGGACCGAGATGCGTCAGGACCACCGACGCTCGCCCGGTCATGCGCGCATAGCCATCTGCCGCGTGGCTTGCGACTTGTTCGTGACGAACATTGACGAATTCAACCTGGCTATGCTCCATCGCCGAAAGAACGGCGATATTGGTGTGCCCGCACAACCCGAAAACATGCCGGATCCCGCGCTTCTCGAGAAATCTGACCAGCAGGTGTGCGGCTGTTGCGCTCACGTCAGAACGTCCCGGAACCGTAGAACTCGCCGAACAGCGCTTCTTCCGACGGCTTGTCTTCGGCAATGGGCCGGCTTACCCAAGTGACGTTCATGAAATGCTTGAGGTGAACATTCTCGTTCGTGATGTTGCCGCCCCAGATTCCGCACCCGAGGCTCGAGGTCATCGGCATTCCATTGGTAAACGAGCCCGCATTCGCCTTCGACTGAGGCTGGCGCACCATGATCCGGCTCACGGGCGCGATCATGGCGAGACGATGGATGTGATCGTCATCATGCGAGTAGATGCCACAGGAATGGCCCTTGCCGCCGACTTCATAGATTTTCTGCACCAGCTCTAGCGCCTGGTCGAAACCCTGGTACCGGTACACTGCCAACAGCGTCGTCAGCTTTTCCTTTGAGTAATTGAACTGACGGCCAATGCGGTCGCTCTCGACAATGATGAACTTGCGATCTTCCGGGATCCGGATGCCCGCAAACCTGGCTATTTTCTGCGGCGAGCAGGCGACTGTTTCCGGTAGCCGGTGGCCGTTCGCATCCCACATGACGGCTTCGATGGCCCGCGCCTCGTCGGCTCCGGCAAGGAAGCCGCCCTCGGCCTGCAATGCCGCCAGCATCCGGTCATAAATCCGATCGTCAATCAGCAGATTGCCATCCGCCGAGCAACCCGAGCCGAAATCGGAAGTCTTCGACATCCGCGTGTTCTGCGCCGCGATTTCAGGCTCTGCTGTTTCGTCGATCACCATCGTTGAATTTCCGGCGCCGACACCGTATGCCGGACGACCGGAGCTGTAGGCGGCCCGCACCATCGGCTGGCCGCCGGTCGCGAATACCAGATCGCATTGCGACATCAGGTACTGGGTCGTCGGGATGCTCGGTGTCGGGATGCACTGGAACAGATCCTTGTTGACGCGTTGCCGGTCCACCGCGGTGCGCATGACGTCGACCATCGCATTGGTCGTGACTTTCGCGCGCGGGTGCGGCGAAAAGATGACGGCATCAAGGCACTTCAACGCATAGATGCCCGTAAACGCCGGCGTCAACTCTGGATTAGTGGTCGGCACCAGCGACGCAATCACGCCGGCCGGCTTCCCGTACTTCACGATGCCGCGCGCCGGCAATTCCTCGATCACACCGATGCTTTTCTGTCGCAGTGCGTCACGCAACACACCCATGATCTTGAATCGCTTGGCCACCCGACCGACCCTGTCACCAAGGCCGCTTTCATCCACGCTCATCTGCGCGAGGCGCGTGAATGTCGACTCATTGGCGGTTGCCCAGCCCAGCGCTTGGCACAGCCGGTCCACCTCCGCCTGGCCCAGATCGCGAACGCTGTCCATGGCTGCCCTGGCGCGGGCAATCATCTCGTCGATCGCTTTCCTGTCGGTCGCGCTTGACGTCATCGTTGCATCCATATCATCCCGGCGGATCCATCGACGATACTCCGTCCGTCAGGACCGGACCTGATCCGGCGCGCCCGAATGCCCGCATGGATCGGCCCATCGGGCCCCGCGCATCATTAGTAACTAACTGGATACTACACTGTACTCCCTCCTGCTCGACGACAGCCTGCGGTCCGCCCGGCCTCCTGCAGGGGTCAGGAGCAAGCGATTCCAGGCCTTTGGTCAGCATGGCGGCACTCGTGGAGAGCGCCTTCGCAACGGCGATGTCGCGAGACCGGGACCCTGCGCAACCGCCGCTCTTCGCCCGGCGAGCGCGGCGCCAATGCCTGGCCCAGCGGGCCGATTCGGCCTTTTTTGGCCGGTTTCTGCGGCGATGCGGTCCGGTCTGGCCAGCTGCCTCGTTGCGCCGCTGGCAACTCAGGAAGCCGTCGCGTCGCATCATCCTGCGCAATCGCCGCGGCTGCGCAGCAGAGCGCGGCCGGCCCGCTTGTTCCCGGGTTCAGGAAACCATTCGTCGGTTCAATACCTTGACTTGCACTTGCGCTGTCCCCGCGTGCTCGACCATACTCGGAGCATAAGGACTCACTAGTTCGTATATAGTGGGCCGGTGCGCGAGTCCTGCATCCTGAACACTCGTTGGGGGAAGAAACCGTGAAAAATCGAATAATTGCGAGCGCAGTGGGTATTGCACTTGCCGGCGTGGGTCAGGCCCTCGCACAGACGACCGGGAGCGGTTCAGACGCCGCGGCCCTCAATGAAATCAGGGTAATAGGATCACGAATCCTGAGAAGTGACGCTTCGTCGTCCAGTCCGGTCGTGACGATCGGTGTGGATCAAATCAAGGAAGTCGGGGCGGTTACGGTCGAGCAGTTCCTGAACACGATGCCCCAGTTCATCGAAGGGTCGAACGCAGGAACGATTTCCATCGGCGGCGGCATCGGCGCATCCGTCAACATGCGGGCCCTGGGCAGCACGCGAAACCTGGTCCTGCTGGATCAGCGTCGTCTGCCAGTCGCCAACCAGTTCGGCGTCGTCGACATCAACATCGTGCCGACCGTGATGATCAGGGGTACGGAGGTCCTGACCGGCGGTGCATCTTCTGTCTATGGATCCGAGGCGATTTCCGGTGTCGTCAATTTCCAGAGCAGGGAATTCTTCGAAGGGCTCGAAACCAGCGTCGAATACGGCGACACCTTCGAAAGCGATTCGGACGTCATGAGCGTATCCGTCGTCGGTGGCGCCTCCGGCGCCAGTGGCCGGGGTCGCGCCCTGCTCGCGCTGGACTATGCGGATCGAAGCGCGTTGCGCGGCGAGGATCGCGATTTCTTCAAGTTCGCGATCCCATCCGGGTTCATCGGCCAGGGGGTTTTCCGTTCCGGCGGCAACGCTCCCAATCAGGCCGACGTGACCGCGCTGTTTCAGAGTTACGGGATCACGGCCATTCCGCAGACCGATCGGTTGGGCTTCAACGACGATGGCACCCTGTTCACGCAATTCGGCGGCGCGCTGAACTATCAGGGCCCGTCAGCGGACGACACGTTGTTCCAGATCGTGGGCGGAACTCAGGTCCGTCAGCCCGTCGGCAGGCAGGGAACGGCACTCAAGGCGCTGGAGCGGCACAGTGCATTGGCAAAGGTGGAGTACGACCTGACCGATACCGTAGCGGCTTATGGTCAGTTCCTGTACTCCGATTCGGAGACCAGCGGCAGCGCCAGCCTGAACATCACGCTGTTTGGCCCTCCCGCGCTGGTGCCGATCACGAATCCCTACATTCCCGATGATCTCGCTGACTTGCTGGCGACGCGCCCGAATCCAACCGCCCCATTCATCCTCGAGCAGCGGTTCATGGGAATCGGAGAGCGCATTCACAACGAGAGCCTCGACACGACGCAGTTTGTCGTCGGGCTGAAGGGCGAGACGGGCCTCAAGGACTGGACATTCGATATCTACGGTATGTGGGACCAGACAGATGCCGTCGAAACGATCGAGAACCTCTCGCTGGCTTCCCGTCTGAACCAGCTGCTGCAGGCGCCAGACGGCGGCCTTTCGCTCTGTGACGGCGGCTACAATCCGTTCGGACTGGCCAATTCGACCACGATATCCGAGGACTGCCAGCAATTCATGGCGCCGGATGACGTCTCGACGCTGACGGTCGAGCGTGACCAATACGAAGCATCCGTTACAGGCTCCCTGTTCTCGCTGCCTGCCGGCCAGGTACAGGCCTCTTTTGGCGCCAGTTATCGCAAGGACTCGGTGGTTTACCTCCCGAGCATATCGATCGTCACGAACAATGCGTTCGGGCTCAATCCGTCCAGTCCGAGTTCGGGAGAGACCGAAACCACCGAATTCGGCGCGGAGTTCCTGGTGCCACTGCTCAGCGATCGCCTGAACCTCACCGCGGGATACCGGATGGCCGACCAGGACGTTTCCGGGTCCGGCGACTCCTGGAGTCTCGGCCTGGAATGGCGGGCGACCCAGAGTATTTTCGTCCGGGGCAGCTATCAGCAGGCAATTCGTGCTCCGAACATCGGAGAGCTGTACAGCGCTTCCCTAGGCAGCGAGTTCACCGTCGGCGACCCGACGAGCAACCCGAACAACGGCGATCCCTGTGACATCCGGACGGCATCCCGGATGGGGCCGAACAATGATGCCATTGAGCTCATCTGTATCGCCCAGGGCATGGCCCCAGGGCTCGTCGATACGTTCACGCATACGACGACATCCCTTCCGGCATCCACCGGCGGCAACGAGAATCTGGACCCCGAGGACGCTGAGACCATCACGCTGGGGCTGGTCTGGCAGCCGGAGTTCGAGAATAACGATCTCTCGGTCACAATCGACTACTGGGAAATTTCGATCGAAGAGGTCATCAAGACGATCGATGGCCCGTCGGTCCTTCAGCGGTGCTTCAATCCGGCATTCAACCCGACGCTCGATCCAGCCAATGCCTTCTGCCAGCTGATCACCCGAGGGAGTGCGACCGGCACGATCACTGAGGTCAGCACCAGCTTCCAGAATCTGGCATCGCTGGAGACGAGCGGCATCGACCTGCAGGTCACACATGCCGTCGATATCGGTCCGGGGCAGCTACAGACCCATGCGTCTGTCGGCTGGTTGGACAAGTACGAGGAACAGTCGCTTCCAGGTGACGCGTTCCTCGACTTCGCGGGATCCATCGGTGGACCCGCCAATCGCGTCGCGGACAACGACGTACATCCGGAGTGGAAACTGAGCGTGACTCCGCGATATTCCGTCGGACCGGTATCGGTCGCCCTGCGCTGGCGCTACCTGAGCAGCATGGATGCGCGCCAGGTGGTCCTGAATCCCAGTGCCACCACGCCCGGCGTACCTTCCGTCAGCTACTTCGACGTGTTCGGGACCTACGATCTTTCAGATCGCATGAAGATCCGGGCGAGCGTGAGCAATGTCCTCGATGAAGACCCGCCGGAGGTCAGCGGCCAGATAGGCCAGACCCGCATCGGCACTTATGACGTGCTGGGGCCCACGTTCACGATCGGCTTCCAGGCGTCATTCTAGAGAGCGACAGAGGTCCGCTACACCGCTCGATAGCCCGCGCGCAACGGGGCTTTCGAGCGGCCTTCATGGCCTTCCTCGCGCTACTTCCGCCGGCATTTCGACTCGCACCACGTCGCCGAGGATAAACACGTAGGCCAGGGCGCCTATCACGGCCAGAACGCCCATGAAAGCGAGGCCGCCGACGAACGACCCGGTTGCCGCCACGATGAAGCCGATGACCATTGGCGTAACGATTCCCGCGAGATTGGTGACGAAATTGAAAACGCCACCGGTCAGCCCGACCAGCGGTTTCGGCGCGACGTCCGATATCAGAGTCCAGCCGAGATTCACCATACCCTGTCCGAAGAAAGCCAGTGACATGATGCCAATGACGATGACGTTGTCCTCGACGTAATTGGCCGAAACAATTGTCGATGCGAGCAGCAATCCAGTAACGATCGGCAGCTTCCTGCCGATACTCGCCGATCCTGTCCGCTTGATCAGCGTGTCCGAGGCCCAGCCCCCGACCAGTACTCCGAGAGAAGCAGCAACGTAGGGCAGCATCGCCAATATGCCGACTTTGAGCCATTCCATCTGGCGCTCCGTCGCCAGGTAGGTCGGAAACCAGGTCAGGAAGAAAACGAGCGTTGTATTGCCGGCAAATTGCCCGATCGAAGCGCCCAGGATCTGGCGCTGTCGCAACAGAAAACCGATGTCCTTCCATGAGAACGGCCGGCGCGGCGCATCTGACCCCAGCCCGCCGCCTGCCGAAATGTATTGAAGTTCGGCGGCATTGGCGCTCTTCGACTGGTGTGGATCCCGGTAGATCCAGTACCAGATCGGCGCAAACAGAATGCCGACCGCGCCGGCCGTGATGAAGAGCGTCCTCCAGCCGAAAGCACCGACGATCCAGAACAGCAACGGACTCAGGAATGCGAGACCGAAGTACTGGCCGACGGAGTACGCGCTGTTGGCGCGAGCGCGCTCATGCTGGGGAAACCAGGTGCACAAGATCCGGCTGTTGGTCGGAAAACACGGTGCTTCGGCGATGCCGAGACCCATTCGAAACCCGATCAGCGACGCAAGGCTCGATACCAATCCATGGCCCATCGTGAACAGGGACCACACGGACAGCGACAGGAAGTAGGTCAGCCGCGCGCCGAATCGGTCGAGGAACACGCCGCCTGGAATCTGCGCAGCCGTATAGGACCACGAGAACGCGGAGAACACGATCCCCATCACTGCCGCATTGAATCCCAGGTCGGCGGCGAGCGATGGAGCGGCGACTCCCATGACCGAGCGATCCAGGTAGTTGATCGTCGTGCCGACCGTCACGAGCACCAGGACGACGAATCGCGCCTTGCTGCGCCGTGGCCCGATCGTCAATCCGCTGTCAGGCGCCACGCTCGTGTCGGACTTCTGCATGGAGTGAACTCCCCGACGTCGGTGCGTGCCAGTCTATAGTATTTAACTAGTTCGTACATTGACACGCCTGAGGCCCGGTAAGCTATGCTTGCTTTCCACCTCCAAGTCACGCGGTCTCGGACTAAGCGAGGGATTCGCAGTCGAAGGCCGCCAGCAATCTCTTCGGGCACGACAGAATTGCTGTAGCTTGCAAGTTGCTTGGGGATGAAAATCCATCGCGAATTACCGCGAAGTCAGCTACGAATCGTCGCTACAGAGATACCCGCACTGCTTAGGGAGAGGTTGGTCGATTGGCGGATTGAAAATCCGCGTGCCGGGGGTTCATGCCGATTCCCAGGAAGCCCTGCGAAGTTTCGCACAGCTCCTCAGGGCTGCATTTCTAGTCTGATTTTGATGGTACAAATATTCAGGTCTTTGAAAAAATCCTCGTGAAACAGTACCCTGCCCAGGGGCATTGATCCCTCTCTCTCCGCCAAATTTTCCCTGAAACCTGGGCTGGACTTGGGCGCCGTATTCATGCAATTGCGCGCGACGCCCGTATCGCACTGGCATTGATTCCGAGCGCAAGCTCAAGAAGCAGTTCAATCCAGCCAACTTCACCAATTACCAGCCGGCCCTCAAATCGCCGCGCAGCTGACGAACTCGGCGTTGAGAACCATCATGCGACTTTCCCGAGGGTTGATTCGAAGAACGTGCGGAGGTGGGCAACAACCTGAGGCAATGGTGGCGCGTCGAGGCGGTTCTTCTTCACGAATGCCCGCCACTGAATCTGCTTGGTTGCGTCGGCGGAAAACTCGTCGGAGAGGCCGATCGGTGTCGTGGCCGGCAGCGCGGTCGTGCGGCATTCGAAAGTAGCAGTTATGGCGCGGCGCAGCGTCGAGGGATCCAGTTCCGAATGCCGCGTCAGCACCCAGAGGTCGAAGAAATCCTTCATTCGGCTGTTGGCGATACCGAGAGAGACAATGGCCTCGAACTTCTCCGCGATGACCGTGTAGCGCGGATAGACGCGAAGTCTGGGCGCCGGCAAATCGTCCAGAAGCACCGGATAGTCTGTCTCCTCGGGTGCCGGCGTGACGATGTCACCGAAGCCTATGTCCGCCTGGATCG
>Ga0247727_10011574_pt1 | contig 15352 bp, 14 predicted proteins | sample WisWelCaveWW1625_FD_202498 | JGI IMG/M metagenome (GOLD analysis project Ga0247727, IMG submission 202498) | Biofilm microbial communities from Wishing Well Cave, Virginia, United States - WW16-25 | ecosystem: Environmental > Aquatic > Deep subsurface > Groundwater > Cave microbial mat | place... | reverse complement strand
GGCAATCCGGTGTTGGGCCTGGTGCGCGCTCATGAACTCGAAGACCCGGACGGAATCTTTCCCGTCTCCCGCGCGAACCAGGCCGCGGCTTTTGCGAGGATCACTCGCTCCTCACGGAGCGTCCGATTCTCCCGCCGCAGCCGACCCAGCTCCTCCTTCTCCGCACTCGTCATACCGTCCGAGCGCTTCCCTTCTTCGCACTCCGCCTGGCGTACCCAGTTCCGGATCGCCTGCGACGTCGGCTCATACTCCTGTGCCAGCGACTCCGGGCTCCGACCCGCCCGCACCAACTCCACCATCCGCCGCCGCAACGCCGGCGGATACGGGGGACGACTCTTCGGCATCGTGAACTCCTACTCCCCAAGTGTCGGGGTTTCCACGAAACCGGGTCAACTCCAGCGATTGCCATGCACGCCATCGGAGTCTGGAGTTTCGCAAGTTCCTGAACACGATCGACGACGCGGTGCCGAAGGATCTCGAATTCTCGACAACTACGGTACCCACAAGACGCCGATGATCCACCGTTGGTTGATCAAACGCCCTCGCTTCCATCTTCATTTCACGCCCACGGGAGCTTCCTGGATCAACCTGGTCGAGCGCTGGTTTGCCGCCCTTACGGAGAAACAAGTCCGCCGCGGCAGCTACCACAGTACGAAGCAGCTGGAAGTCACGATCCGGACCTACATCCGCATGAACAACGAAGATCCCAAGCCTTTGGTCTGGACCAAGACTGCCGATGAAATCCTCGCCTCCATCGCTCGATTTTGTAAGCGAACTTTGGACTCAGCACACTAGGCTTCGCCGTCGACGGACGGTCGCGACCAGCGCTCGATCTGCGTCGAATCGGGTGGACGGACCGCGAGCGTGGTCTCTCGCCGAAGCCGCACGGTGCCGACCGGAGCCCCGCGCGGCTTCGACACATCGCGCGCTCGGGCGCAGCTGACAGTGCTCGTTCCCCCGCCGCGTGCCTTGCTGTGCCACACCGCGAGCGACGCTGCCGCCTCGAGCGTTCGTCGATCCGGCTCCGCATCGTCGCGAGCCCGTAGAACCACGTGGCCGCCCGGCATGCCGCGAACGTGGAACCAGAAGTCGTTCGGGCGGGCGACCTCGAGGCTCAAGCGCTCGCTGTCGAGGTCGGTGCGCCCGACGAGGGCGATCCAGCCGTCGGCGAGCCGATACTCGATCCAGCGGGGCGGCGAACGGTCGGGCGCCCGGGGCACCTACTGGACGCGGAATCCGGTCGGGGGAACCGGTCCGGTCGGGGGCGCGGCGGTCCGCGGGCCATACGCGGGAACCGCCTGGCCACGCTCGAACGCCCCGATGTCCGGAGCGGCCCCGGCGTACCCGTCGTTGACGTTGGGCAGAACCACACCGCCGTCGATCGCAGCGCAGCCGGTGGCGAGCGTCATGTGCTGCGCCGGCACGGTCACCGTGCGGTCGGTCGGGCTCGGAACGTCGAACGACTCGAAGCAGGTCGCCCGGTCGATCTTCAAGCCGTGCTGCTGCAGGCCGGATGCCGTACGAAACGCCGAGAGCGTGCTGTAGGACGATCCGTTGTACTCCCAGACGGACGTCGCACCGCTCGGCCAGTCGAAGGCCTCGTAGTCCTGGTCGGTTCGCCAATCTTTCGGAATGTCACAGTCCGCCCAGATGCCGTCGTCGAGCGAGATCCACACGTTGTTCTTGTTCGTTCCGGGAAGCACCGCCTCCCCGTACGGGCTGTCCATCGTCCAGTACAGACCCTTCACGAACGTGTTGTGCAGCGCGACGTAGCGGTCGGACTCGCCGCGGAACTTGAACACGGCTTCCCGCGACTTGACGACGCACTGGTTGCGCACGATGTACCACGGCGCGCCGCCCTGGGGCTGAAACGAGAAGCAATTGTGCCCCGGATTGTGGATGCGATTCATCCAGGCCCGGGTGTTCGGCTCTCCGCCGTCCATCTCGATCCCGTCGTCCGATACGTCGTAGATGTCGTTGCCGTAGATATCGCAGTTCCGGTTCGGCGACGAGATCGCGTCGGCCACGCGGGTGATCCGGTTGTACGCCACGATGTGGTCGTTCCCGCCACCGAGCTCGACGCCTTCGCCGTCGAAGCTGGCCGTCCCGTCGATCCCGAGCGTGCGGTCTCCCGTGATCGTGTTGTCGGTCACGAACCACCCGCTCGTCCGGGGGCCCGCGCGAACGGCGTGCTTGTAGCCGACGAATGTGCAGCGCCGGATCACGATGCCGTTCACGTCGCTCGCCATCGATTGATAGCCCTGGTCGTAACCGGCGTTGAGCACGGACGCGAAGACCGCCGTGTTGTCGTCGGAGTCGAGCGCACCCGCCGGGAGCGGCGCACCCGTGTTGGTGAAGCTCAGCCCCTCGAGCCAGATGCGACTCGTGTATCGCAGGTCAATCCACTCGAGCACCGCCGCGCCGTCTCCGAACGCCTGGAACACGATCGGGCTGCCCGAGGCTCCCGACGGCTTTCCCTGGGCCGTGACCGTGCCGTAGCTCCCACCGTGGATCAGGAACACGTCGCCGGGCTGCGCGCTCGTCCACGCGACCGCAAGGCCGCGGTACGGATTGCCGGCCGATCCGTCTCCCCCGCTCGAGCCCGGGACGACGTGGAGCGTACGCCCGGACGTCGGAAGCACGGGTTCCGTGCGCGTCGTCACGGTCACGTTGCGCGTCGCGCTACCTCCATCGGGATCGGAGAGATCGATCTGGATCTCGTACGTCGTGCCGGGCGACAGAAAAAAGAGGCTTCCTGCGAGCAGGTTCAGCACGCCCGTGTCGTCCGGATCGTCCCAGTCGACGCGAATCAGCGGCAGCGCCGGCTTCCACGTCGATACCCCCTGCGCGCGATACTGGACGATCGCGACGGCATCGTGGTCGGAATCCCCGATTAGATCCCACTCGAGACCGATGGAATGCACCGTCGCCGCCGAGCGCAGCGCGCCGGGCGTGGTGCTCGTCACCTGCGCGATCGTCGGGTCGGCCGACACCGCCAGCAGAACGAGAGGCCCGAGAATCGACCGTCCGAGAGCGAACCGAGCCAGCCCCACCGTCACGCCACACCTCGTGGAGGACGAAGGTAGCCCCCTGGCACGCGGGCGTCCAGGGAAGGCATTCCTGCGGTGGCACCGAGCCGAGTTACGGAAACGCGATTCGGACTGTCCGGAGTACCCGGCGAACGGTACACTTCGCACGTTCGAGGGCGGCATGGAGAAGCCGAATGGCACGCTGTGGGACCTAGTCCAGGGCACGGCGGCCCTGCGCGGGAACGAGTTCTTTCGCGAGTTGACACGGCTCGTCGCCCGAGCGGTCGGCGTTCCATTCAGCGTCGTCGCAGGTACCGATCACCCGCTCACCCGTGCCCGTACCCTCGCCGTATGGTCCGGCGACTCCTGGGAAGACAACTTCGACTACGAGCTCACGGGTACGCCATGCGATCGAGTGTTCCAGGCCGGCCGGACGTTCTACGGGACCGCCTGCCAGGATGAGTTCCCTGGCGACCTGGGTTTCGGGGCGTGGGGCATCCACTCGTATCTCGGGGCACCGCTACGCACGGCGGCGGGCGAAGTATTCGGCACGCTGTGCGTGATGGACCGGGAGCCGCTCCGGGATCCGGAGCGCGCGCGGGCGATCGTCGAGCCGTTCGCCGCGCGAGCCGCGGTCGAGATCGAGCACATCCGAGCCGAGCGCGAGCTCGAGCGCCAGCGCGGGTTCCTGCGCCAGGTTCTCGACGTGACCCCGTGCTACATCTTCGCCAAGGACCGCGAAGGGCACTTCCGTCTCGTCAACCGCGCGGTCGCCGAGGTGTACGGAACGACACCCGAAGGGTTGATCGGCAAGACCGACGCCGATTTCAACCCCAAGGCGGACGAGGTCGCGTTCTTCCGCAAGATGGACCTCGAAGTCATGGACACGCTCGAGGAGCGTCGAATCCCGGAAGAGCCGGTGACCGATCCGACGGGCCGCGTGCACTGGGTCCAGACCACGAAGCTCCCGATCATCGGCGAGGACGGACGGGCCGACCTCGTCCTCGGCGTGTCGATGGAGATCACCGAGCTGCGGCGGACGCGCGAGGAGCTCGTGCTCCGGCAGATGGAGGAGAAGCGCAAGGTCCAGGAGGAGCTCGACCGCGCCAAGGACGAACTCGTCCGGCAAACCCGGCTCGCCGCGATCGGCCAGGTGGCGGCGAGCATCGCGCACGAGCTACGCAATCCGCTCGGTGTGATCAACAACGCGATGTTCTACCTGCGGCGCCAGCTGAAGAGTCCTGCATCCAAGGTCTCCGAAACGCTCGACATCATCGGCCAGGAGATGCATGCGGCCGATCGGATCATCAGCGATTTACTCGAGATGACCCGCGGCAAGTGCCCGAGCAAGCGCTCGGTAGACTTCGGCGAGATCGCTCACCGGACGTTCCAGGAGCTGCAGCCCGGGACGACGATCGGCCTCGATTTGAGCATGGAGCCTGAACCGTTCTTCGTGCACGCGGATCCGGGTCAACTTCGCCAGGTCCTGTTCAACCTGATGACCAATGCGATCCAGGCGATGCCCGAGGGCGGCTCCATCACGATCGAAGCCGGTCGCGAGTCCGGGATGGACGTGCTCACCGTGCGCGACGACGGACCCGGTGTGCCGCCCGATCTCCGGACGCGGATCTTCGAGCCCCTGTTCTCGACGAAAGCCAAGGGGACCGGGCTCGGTCTGACGATCTGTCGCCAGATCGTGGAGCACCACGGCGGCGCGATCTGGGTCGCGCCGTCAGCCGCCGGTACGGCGATCCGACTTCGGCTGCCCGCGCGGCCCGAGGACGCCGCCGGATCCGAGTGACGGCGCTTCTCGTTGCGGCGGTCATCCGCCGAGCCGGGCTACGAGGATGCACGATCCGGAGTAGACTCGTGCCGGTGCGCAGGAATAACCACCGAGCGCGATTCTTGCTGGCCGTCGGGGCGTTCGCCGCGGCGGGCGCGTCGGATCCTGGAATCGCCGCCTGCACGACGTTCTGCCTGCGCACGGACAGCGCGGTCGTGTTCGGGCGCAACTACGACTTCGAGATCGGTGACGGTCCCGTGCTCGTCAATCGGCGCGGAACCGCACGGCAGGGGGCGCAGCCCGGCGGGCCGCGGTGGCTTGCGCGCTTCGGCAGCGTGACGTTCAACCAGTTCGGCCGGGACTTCCCGACGGGGGGGATGAACGAGGCGGGTCTCGCCGTAGAGCTGATGTGGCTCGACGAGACGCGCTACCCGGACGCGGACGACCGTCCGCCCGTCGGGACCCTCGAGTGGATCCAGTTCCAGCTCGACACGGTGCGCACGGTGGACGACGTGTTGGCGAGCGATGCTCGCATCCGGATCGCCGGCTCGGTTCCGATCCACTATCAGGTCAGCGACGCCGACCGCCGTGCGGCGACAGTCGAGTTCCTCGACGGCCGCCTCGTCGCGCACACCGGGAGCGGCTCCCCGAGGCGGTCCTGACCAACAGCACGTACGAGGAGTCCCTGCGCCATCTGCGCTTGCGCGGCCCCGACGAGCGCCGCGTACCGGCATTCGCCACGGGGTCGCTCGAGCGGTTCGCCACGGCCGCGACGCTCGTCGCCGCGTACCGACCGGAGAGCGGCCCTGTGGTCGATCGGGCGTTCGAGGTGCTGACCCGCGTGGCCCAGCCGCGATCGACCCGTTGGTCGATCGTCTACGACCAGACCGCGCGTACCGTTCATTTCCGCACCGATCGCCACGCGACGGTGCGGACGATCCGGCTCGGCTCGCTCGACCTGTCCTGTGAGGCGCCGGTGCGGATGCTCGACGTACAGGCGCCGGTCGGCGGCGACGTCACGTCCCGCCTCGGTCCGTACACACCGGAGGCCAATCGGGCCCTCGTGCTTCGCGCGTATTGCGGCACGTCGTTCCTGCAAGCCTTGCCCGAGGCGACGCTCGACGCGATCGCGCGCCACCCCGAAACCTCGACGTGCGATCCGGCTCGGCGCGTCGAGTGAGGGCGAGATCAGGAACGGCACCGTGTTCCGCCTGAAGCTCGTGCTGCGGCTTGCCTTCGTCCTCGCGCTCGTGGCGGGGATCCTCTTCGGCTCGGCGGGACGCCTCGACCTGCCATTCTTCTGGGCCTACCTCGGCGTCTTCGCGGCGTTGGGCGCCGTGACGCTCTTGACCTTGCGGCAAGACCTGCTCGAGGAGCGCTTCAATCGGCGGGCCCGGGGGCGGGACAACCTTGCGTTCCTGCGCGCGGCTGCGCTGACGACGTTCCTAGCGGAATGGGTTCTGGCCGGCCTCGACGTCGGGCGGCTCCACGTGTCCGACACGATTCCGGGCGCCGTCCAGGGGATCGCCCTCGTGAGTCTGGCCGGCGCGTTCGGTGTCTGGTACTGGGCGATGCGCGTCAATCCGTTCTTCTCCCCGGCGGTGCGCGTGCAGACCGAGCGTGGCCATCACGTCGTGACAACGGGGCCCTACGCCTTCGTCCGCCACCCCGGCTACGCCGCGCTCACGCTGCTCGGCCTGGGGGGACCGCTCTCGCTCGGATCATGGTACGCGGCCCTCCCGCACCTGGCCCTGGCGGCGTTGTTCTTCCGCCGCGCCGCATTCGAGGACCGGATGCTCCACGCGGAGCTCGACGGCTATGCCGACTACGCCGAGCGGGTTCGCTTTCGAATCGTGCCCGGGATCTGGTGATGCGGCCCGCTCGGAAGCGTCACGCCGCGCCGAGAACCTGGCCCTTCGCCGTGGAGTCGTCGACCGTTCCCGTCTGACCGCACACCCGATCGGAACGCGGATCCGAAGGATTCGCTCGCCGCGGGGGCTCTCACGGCAGGGAACTTGCTTTGGACCGGGGCTCGCGTGGCAGACCCCCCTCGAGTCGACGTAGAGTCAAGTGTAGCTGGATTGACCCGGACGAGTCGTCCGGGGGAACGTGGGGCTCCGATGAACGTCGGAGATCGAGCCCTCGTGCGGCGTCTCCTCGCGGGGGACGAGGCGGCATTCGAAGCGTGTTTCGACGGGTATTTCCCCGGGCTGTACCGGTTCGCCCTCCCCCGACTGCGGCACGACGCCGATGCGGCCGAGGAAGTCACCCAGGCGACCTTGTGCCGGGTGTTCTCGAAGCTCGACACGTACCGCGGAGAGGCCGCGCTGTTCACCTGGATGTGCACGTTCTGCCGACACGAGATCCTGGCGTTCCACGAGCGCGCCGGGCGTCGACCCGTGACCGTCACCCTCGTCGAGGACAGCGCCGAGGTCGCCGGGGCGCTGGAATCGCTGTGGGCGCTGACCGGAACCGGCCCGGAGGAGCGATTGCGTCGCGAGGAGATCGCTCGTCGCGTGCACGTGACGCTCGATCGTCTCCCTTCGCGGTACGCGGCGGCTCTGGAGTGGAAGTACATCGATGGAGACTCGGTCAAGGAGATCGCGACACGCCTCGGCCTGTCGGGGAAGGCGGCGGAGTCGTTGCTCACGCGGGCACGGCTGGCGTTCCGCGATGGATTCACGGCCCTGACGGATCCCGCGGGTGCCCGCGGAACGCCGGTCCCCGAGACGTCGTGAAGAGGGCTTTCGGATGAGCGCGCACCGCGAACCGACACCCGAGCCGTCCAACGGAACCGACGATCACGTCGCCACGCTTCTGCGGTCGATCGGCCGCCGGCCCGCGGTTCCGGAAGAGCGGATGGTCCGCGTACGCTCGGCGGTTCGCGCGCAGTGGATCGCGGACGTGGCTCTCCGGACCCGGCGCCGGCAACTGTGGATCGCCGCTGCGCTGGCCACCGCGGCCACGGTCGCGGTCATGATCGGCCTCGGCGGATGGAGGCCGGGGGGACCGTCGACCGCGACCGCCATCGTCGCACGAGTCGAGACCCGGATCGGCTTGGCCTGGGCTCGTTCCGCGTCGAACGCAACCGACGGCTCCCCGACGCTGGCGGCCCCCGGGACCGACCTCCGAGTCGGATCGGAGATCGCGACCGAGGAGGGTGGGCGGATCGCGATCCGGCTGACGAGCGGCCACTCGGTGCGCCTCGACGAGCGAACCCGGGCGCGGCTGCTCACAGGCGGTGCGATCGCACTCGAGCGCGGGGCGGTCTATGTCGACTCACGCGGTCCGCTCGCGGTGGCGCGCGGCTCGGTCGACCTCCAGACACCGTTCGGCGGTCTGCGGGACATCGGAACGCAGTTCGAGGCTCGCCTCGCCGAGGATGGGCTCGTCGTGCGGGTACGCGAGGGCCTCGTCTCGTGGATCGGCGCCGGTCCTCCCGTCGACGTTCGCGCGGGCGAGGAGATGCAGCTTGCCCCGGGCCGATTGCCCGTGCGCCGAGACCTCCCCGCCGGCGCGAGCGTGTGGGGTTGGATCGACCCGATCACACCGCTGATGGACGTCGAGGGGCGGACGTTGCGCGAGTTCCTGGACTGGATCGCGCGCGAGCGCGGACTGCGGCTAGAGTTCGCGACGAGCGACGTCGCCTCCGCCGCGGACCGGACACGGCTCAACGGATCGGTCGACGGGATGACGCTCGATCAAGCGCTCGAGTCCGTACTCGCGACGTGCCGCATGAGCCACCGGACCACCACCGGCGCGCTCGTCGTGAGCCTCGTGGACGGAACCGCGGTGGCGTTCTGATGGTTCAGCCCGCGGCCCGCGGCCGGCTGCGCGGCGCGATCGTCCTCGCGCTCGGACTCTCGACCGGCTCCGGCTGGCTCGCGGCGGATGACGAGCGACCGCTCGCGCTCCGCGGGATCCCGCTCACCGTGGCGCTCGAGCGATTGCGGGACGCCGGACTCAAGATCCTGTACAGCAGCGACCTCGTACGCCCCGAGATGCTCGTGCAGGTCGAGCCCCACGGACGGTGGCCGCGGGAAATCCTGGACGAGATCCTCCCGCCCCACGGCCTGCGGTCGGAACCCGGCCCGGCCGGGGCGCTCTTGATCCTCGCGGCCCGACCGCCGGGCTCGATCCGCGGTGTCGTCGTGCTCGGCGGCACGCAGGAGGTGCTCGCCGGAGTGCGAGTCACGGCCGACGGCACACCGGTCGAGGCCGTCACGGATCGGCGTGGCGAGTTCTCGACGGGCCCGCTCGCCGAGGGAACCTACGCCGTCGAGTTCGATCTCGCCGGATTCGTTCGCCAGCGCCTCTCCGCGGTGCCGGTGCGATCCGGCGCCGCGACGCAGATCCGGTTCGAGCTCGATCCGCGAGGACAGACGTCGGAGCAGGTCGTGGTCCACCCGGATCCCGGGAAGCGTGACGGTGGGCCTGAGGCCCGCCAGTCGATCGGCCACGACGAGCTCGAAGCGCTTCCCGAATTCGCCCACGACCCGTTGCTCGCCGTGGGGCGCTTGACCGGCGTGAGCGGGGCCGACGGAGCGGGTTCGCTGTACTTGCGCGGCGGTGCGGCGGACGAGGTCGGGATCGTGCTCGACGGGCTCGAGCTGTACGCCCCGTATCACCTCGCGGATCGTGGCGGCCCGATCAGCACGATCGATTCCCGCAATGTAGCCGGCATCCAGCTTTTCGGCGGAGCGTTTCCGGCCGAATACGGCGGGTACATGAGCGGTGTCATCGCGCTCGACACGGTCACGCCCCCGGACGATCTCGCGGCCGAGCTGGCCTACAGCTCCGACGATTCGCGAATCGTGGGTCAGGGTCGATTCGGCGACGGCGGACACTGGCTCGTCTCGGCACGGCGCGGGGATCCGTCCCGCTACCTCGACGCCATCGGCGCCGATCCCAACTATCACCCGCAGTATTGGGACCTGTTCGCCAAAGCCGACTACCGCGTGAGCGACCGGACGAGCGTGTCCGTCGACGTTCTGGGGGCCTACGACCAGGTGGAGGGTGGCGACGGCACTCCCGTGGAGACGACCCAGGATCCGGGCACGTTTCGCTCCCGGCACACGAGCTCCTACGTCTGGGCCACGGTCGAGAACCTCTGGTCACCGCGGCTCTACACGCGGACGCTGCTCTCGGTGGGGCGCCTCGGGAGCGAGCGCTACGGGTCAAGCGCACGCGTCGCCCAGGTCGAGGACCAGCGCTCGACCGGGATTCTCGGCCTCGAGCACGACGCGTGGCTGCGGTCGGGCCGGCACCTCGTGAAGTGGGGTGCGGAGATCCAGCAGCTCCGCGCCGCGTATCGGTACGTCTCGACCCCCGCCGGCGACGGGATCGCTGCGCGGGACATCGAGCTCCAACCGTCCGGCGGATCCGTCGGGATGTACGCTGCCGACAGGATCCGTGTGACGCGGTCTTTCGGGATCGAGCTCGGCGTTCGCTGGGATGGCCGGACCTACGCTTCGGACGGAAACGGCTCGGTGAATCCGCGCATGAACCTGGACTACGCGCTCGGCGCTCGCACGACGCTGCGAGCGGGCTGGGGGTATTTCTCCCAGGCCCCGAAGATCCACGAGCTGCAGGTCGAGGACGGGGTGACCGACTTCTTTCGCCCGCAGCGTGCCGAGCACCGACTGGTCGGGATCGAGCACGTGCTGTTCGACCGCTACCGGCTCGAAGCCAGCCTGTACCAGAAGCTCATGGACGATCCATCCCCGCGCTTCGAGAACGCGTGGGATCCGGGAGGCTTCTTCCCGGAGGCCGGCAACGATCGGCTGCGGATCGACCCGATACGAGGACGAGCGGAGGGGCTCGAGCTGAGCGCCCGGAGCGCGGGGAACGGACGGGTACAGTGGCGGGCGAGCTACGCGCTCGCGCGCGCCGAGGACGAGATCGACGGCGCCTGGGTCCCGCGAAGCTGGGACCAGCGGCATTCCGTGGACCTCGGCGTTCGGTGGACCCCCGCCGAGCGGTGGAGCGTCAGCTTGAGCGGCGACTTGCACTCGGGGCAGCCGACCACTCCCCTCGGTAGCGCAAGCTCGACCCCGACCGACGGCGTGGAGGTCGACCCGATCCCGGGCGCGCGCAACAGCGCCAGACTTCCGGACTACGTGCGGCTCGACGCCGGGGTCGGTCGGCTCTTCACGGTGCGCGGCACCACGCTCCGGACCTTCCTGAATGTCACGAACGTCCTCGATCGCGAGAACGTCTGCTGCGTCGAGCGCCTGCGCGTCGTCCCGCTGAACGACGGCTCGACGACGGTCGAGCCCGTGTACCGGAACGGCCTGCCGCGCCTCGTGACCGCCGGAGTGAGCTGGACGTTCTAGTGTTCCCACGCAGAGGTCCGGCATCCATTCCAGCGAGCCATCGGTGGGGCCGGCAACGCGGGCGGGCAGGCTCGGCTAGGATGGCGGGGCCAGCGAAGGAGGCCCCGTGCGCATCCCCACTCTCACCGCCTGCTTGATCCTCGCGGCCGCACCGTCCTCGGCGGAGACGGTGACCGTCGCAGCGGCCCGCCTGCTCGACGTCGAGGCCGGTCGGCTCTTGGCCGACACGGTCGTTGAGATCGACGACGGCGTCATCACGGCGGTCGGCCCGGGTCGAGCGGGCCAACCTGTGACCCACGATCTCGGGGACGTGACGCTCGTACCCGGACTGATCGACGTCCACGTCCATCTGATCGGGCGCATCGAGGAAACACCGTTCGAGCGGCTCGTCGAGACCACGGCCCGCGCGGCGATCGAGGGGGTCGCGAACGCGAAAGCCACCATCGAGGCCGGGTTCACGACCGTGAGGGACCTCGGCGCGCGCGACGTGGCCGATATCGCGCTGCGCGACGCGATCGCCCAGGGGCGCGTGCTCGGCCCGCGGATGCTCGTGGCCGTGAAGTCGATCTCCTCGACCGGGGGGCACGGGGATCGCAACGACCTCCCGGACGATGTCGAGGTCCACCGGATCTCCGCGATCGCCGACGGCCCCGAGGAGGTGCGTCGTCGCGTGCGCGAGAACTGCAAGCGCGGCGCGGACTGGATCAAGGTCCTGGCCACGGGCGGCGTCATGTCCGCGGGAACGGACCCGCGGATGGCCGACTACACCGAAGAGGAGCTACGGGCAGCGGTCGAATCCGCAGCGGCCAAGGGACGTGACGTGGCGGTCCACGCGCACGGGACGGAGGGGATCCGGCGTGCACTCCTCGCCGGAGCGCGATCGATCGAGCATGCGTCGATGCTCGACGACGCGACGATCGCGCTGGCCAAGGAGCGGGGCGCGTTCGTCGTTCCCAACCCGTTCACGAACGCATGGATCCTCGAGCGGGGCGCGGCGGGCGGGTACCAGCCGTACCAGGTCGAGAAATCGCGGCAGGTGTACACGGCGAAGCTGGAGAGCCTCCGCGCGGCGGTCCGCGCCGGGGTCCAGGTGGCCTATGGGACGGACAGCGGCGTCCAGCCGCACGGGATGAATGGGCGTCAACTCCGGGTGTTCGTCGAGGCCGGCATGACCCCGCTCGACGCGATCCGGTCGGCAACGCTCGTGAACGCCCGGCTGCTGCGGATGGACGGGAAGGTCGGCGTACTCCGCCCTGGTGCGTTCGGCGACATCGTCGCCGTGCCGGGGAACCCGCTCGTCGACGTGACCGTCGTCGAGCGTCCGGCGTTCGTGATGAAGGGGGGTCGTGTCATCGTCGGGGACCGACGTTGAAGCTGCTTCGCACGCTCCTGCTGCTGCTCCTGACGGTGGGCCTCGGCTGCCGCGCCGCGTCCCCGACGCTCCCGGTCGCCGTCGAGCGCGCTCCCGCGGCGTGGCAGTATCGCCTGGACGCCGAGGCCGCGGTCGGAGCCCGCGGGATGGTCGTGACCGAGGCTCCGCTCGCGACCCGCGTGGGACTCGCGGTGCTCGAGCGAGGAGGCAACGCCGTCGACGCGGCGGTTGCAACCGCGTTCGCGCTCGCGGTCGTGTTGCCCTCCGCGGGAAACATCGGCGGAGGTGGATTCCTGTTGCTCCGCATCGACGGTGAACTGTACGCCCTCGATTACCGCGAGACCGCGCCTGGTGCGGCGCACCGCGACATGTACCTGGACGCTCGCGGCGAGCCGACCGTCGCTTCGCGAACCGGGCAGCTCGCCGCCGGAGTGCCGGGGAGCGTGGCCGGACTATGGGAGGCCCACCGCCGCCTCGGCTCGCGACCGTGGGCTGCGCTCGTGGAACCGGCGATCCGCCTCGCGGACGAGGGGTTCGAGATCGACGCCGACTTCGCGGCGGAGCTGCGAGGAGACGAGGAGCGGCTCGCGCGATTCCCCTCGTCGGCGGAGCTGTTCCTGCCTCGCGGGGAGCCGCTCGCACAGGGCGCCCTGTTTCGGAACCCCGATCTGGCTCGCACGCTGCGCCGGATCGCCGACCGCGGACCCGCGGGCTTCTACGAAGGCGAGACCTCGGAGCTGATCGTCGCCGAGATGCGCCGTGGCACCGGGACCGTGACGAACGAGGATCTCCGCGCGTACCGGGCGAAATGGCGTGAGCCCCTCGAGTTCTCCTACCGCGGGCGGCGCGTGGTCAGCATGCCGCCGCCCTCGTCCGGCGGCGTTGCGCTGGCGCTGATCGCGCACCAGCTCGAGGCCCACGACCTAGCCGCGCTCGGTTGGCGGTCGCCGGCGTCGATCCACGTCCAGGTCGAGGCGATCCGGCGCGCGTTCGCCGTTCGGAACAGCATGCTCGGCGACCCGGACTTCGTCGAGATCCCGCTCGCGCGACTCCTCTCCGCCGGCTTCGCGGCCGATCTCGCGGCGTCGTTCACGGCCGAGCGAGCGACCCCTTCGGCGCGCGTCGGCCCCGGGCTCGGTACGGATGCGGAGGGCCAGCACACGACGCACGTCTCCGTCGCCGACGAACACGGTAACGTGGCGGCGATGACGACGACACTCAACGCATCCCACGGCTCCGCGGTCACGGTTCGTGGAGCCGGGTTCCTGCTGAACAACGAGATGGACGATTTCACCGTCAAGCCGGGGGCTCCGAACATGTTCGGACTCGAGCAGGGGGAAGCGAACGCAATCGCCCCCGGCAAACGCATGCTGTCGTCGATGACGCCGACGATCGTGCTCGATCCCCGCGGCGAGCCGGTGCTCGTCACGGGAGCGAGCGGCGGCCCGCGCATCATCACCGCGACCTTCCTCATCCTTTCCGCCGTTCTCGATCACGGAATGGGGGTCGCCGGGGCGCTCGCCGCGCCTCGCTTCCATCACCAGCACCTTCCGGACGCGATCGCTCTCGAGCGCGACGGCTTCGAGGCCCCACTCGTGCGGACCCTCGGCGAGCTGGGGCACGAGATCCGGTGGCTCGACCCCGTGTCCGGCAGTCTGTCCGCGACGATCGAGCGTCGCGACGATCGCTGGTCCGGCGCATCCGATCCACGGACGCACGGCCTGGCCCTCGGGTATTGAGCGTGCTTCCGACCGTGCCTCCCGTACACTGCGCACGTCCGCCAGCGAGAGGAGCCAGATCGTGCCCAGGCCCTTGACCCTCGAGCGCATCGCGAAGTTCATCGACCCGTACCGCGTCACGAAGGGCAAGGGCTTTCGCCTGGAGGACATCGACCCGGACGACACGCGTGAGATCAAGTCCGACCAGAAGCGCGAGGCGAAGGAGCTGCTCGCCTCGGGCGTCGAGTGGCTCGCCGAGCAACAGACCCGGCTCTACGCGCTCGACCGCTGGTCGGTGCTGCTCGTGTTCCAGGCGATGGACGCGGCAGGCAAGGACAGCACGATCAAGCACGTCATGTCCGGCGTGAACCCGCAGGGCTGCCAGGTCTACTCGTTCAAGCAGCCCTCGCCGGAGGAGCTGGAGCACGACTTCCTGCGGCGCTACGTGAAGTGCCTTCCCGAGCGCGGGCGAATCGGCATCTTCAACCGCTCGTACTACGAGGAGGTGCTGATCGTCCGTGTGCACGAAGAGATCCTAGGACGGCAGAAGCTGCCGGCCCGCCTCGTGACCCGGCGCATCTGGAGCGAGCGACTCCTCGACATCGCCCAGTTCGAGGCCTATCTCGCGCGCCAGGGCACGATCGTGCTCAAGTTCTTCCTGCACGTCTCGCGCAACGAGCAGAAGAAGCGCTTCCTCGAGCGGCTCGACCGGCCGGACAAGCACTGGAAATTCTCGGCGGCCGACGTGCACGAGCGCGCGTTCTGGGACGGCTACATGGCGGCCTACGAGGACGCGATCCGGAGGACGGCCTCGAAGCACGCGCCGTGGTACGTCGTTCCCGCCGACCACAAGTGGTTCGCGCGGCTGGTCGTCGCGGCGGCGATCGTCGACGCCTTGGCCAAACTCGACCTGGCCTACCCCAAGATCGGCACAGAGAGGATGAAGGAGCTCGATGCGGCGCGCGCCGAGCTGGCCCGCGAGAAGTAGCGACCAGTCGCCTCCGGCGGATCAGAAATCGCGCCTCCAGCCGGCATAGAGTCGGAGATCCGGCCCACCGGTTGCGTCGGATCGCAGGCTTCGACCCACGGAGAGATGGAGCTGCTGTCGATCCGGG
>Ga0247727_10011573_pt1 | contig 15352 bp, 6 predicted proteins | sample WisWelCaveWW1625_FD_202498 | JGI IMG/M metagenome (GOLD analysis project Ga0247727, IMG submission 202498) | Biofilm microbial communities from Wishing Well Cave, Virginia, United States - WW16-25 | ecosystem: Environmental > Aquatic > Deep subsurface > Groundwater > Cave microbial mat | place... | reverse complement strand
CTTCAAGACGTTTCCCACAGGACGGAGGGTATCGCCCTCGCGTCCGAGTTAACGTCCTGGATCGTGGTTTATCGTTGGCCGGTTTTGAAGTGGCCACCTATGGCCGGTTTTGGGTGGCCCCTGAGGCTCCGCGAACGACGGATTGGGCGCCAGCCTTTACGGGGGCCGCTGGAATCATAAAGGAACCCCGGTCATCTACACCGCAGGAAGCCGAGCGCTTTGCGCCCTTGAAGTTCTCGCGACTGCCGGCGAGTTGGCGGGTGACTATGTCGTCACGCCGATCGAAGTGCCTGACGACCTTGCTAGGAAGACGTTATCTGTCGACGCACTTTCCACGAACTGGGATGCCGGGGAACCAACGAACGACACCCGCAATATCGGAACGGATTGGGCGAAGGCCCTAACAAGCGCTGTGCTTGCGGTACCATCGGCAGTGATCCCGCGAGAGTACAACTACATTTCGAATCCCCGTCATCCAGACTTTGCTAGAATTCGATTCTTCAGTCCAGAGCCGTTCTACTTCGATGATCGATTGGGCCGCGTATGGCGACGGAAATGAACGCACGGGTTTACCGGGGCGCGATAGTCCTGCTGGCTTGACTGGACCCGGAGCTCAAACCGCGAACGGGTGACTTCCCCGAACGCCGTGTGGGGGAACTTGAGCCTGGTCGGCGCATTTCTACGGGTCGGCGTCATCTCCCGTTCTGCGCCACCAGCAGGTTCTTCGGCGCTCGGCAAAAGTGGCCCATTTGTGCTCGCCAAAAGTGACCCACACTGAGAACACGATTTGGAACAGGATTTGGAACGCGATCTAGAGCAGGGAGGAAGTTTTCAGGAGGAGGCAAAGAAGACTCTGCCCCCTCCGCCGCGACCCTTTGCCCCAGGGCAAGAACCACCTCTGTGGTGCGTCCACGAGGATGGAAGGCAAGCATTAGCATCGCGCCTTAGGGCGTGTAAGGTTCTCAGCTTCCAAGACAACGATCGGGGAGCGCAAAGCCTGGAACCTGCTTTGGCGCACTTTGGGCGGGCGCCAAAAGCAGTCTTCGCCAGGGAGTGAGCCCTCATTATCATCCACGCCGAAGGCGTGCAGGGGAAGGAGGACGCTTCCATGCAGGCTCGGGTTACAGGAGACATCCGCCGTGGTTTGCCGCCAGGCAAACAGGGTTCGTCGCCCGTCGCCAGACGGGGTCCTAGTACTCCCTGTGTGGGTCACTGCCAAACACGCCCGGGTCATTTCTCGCGAGTGCCGAAGAGCAGGTTCTCGATCGCCCAGATTTCGGCTGTCTCCCGTCCGACATCAAAGGCCACGCGCCGCCCGTCCGGATGAACCCGCAGCTCGGTGGGACGCTCCGTCATGAGGCCGAGCCGGCGGGATTCGCCGGTTTCGGCAGAAACCAGCCACCAGTCGGCCTGGTTCTTTGAAGCCGGGCGGTTCCGGGCAAAGATCAGGTGGCGTCCGTCCCGCGTCCAGTCCAGGGCGTGGACGAACGCCTGGGGATCGGGCACGCGGATCAGCTCGCGTGACTGCCCGCCGTCGACGCTCACGATGTGGAGCACAGCCCACTTGCCCGACTCGTCCCGGGAGCTCACCGCCAGCCACCGGCCGTCCGGCGAGAGGGCGAAGTTACCGCCGCGGCGATAGATTTCCGTCTCCTGGCCGGAGGCCGGGTCCCGGAGCAGGATGGGGGCGCCGGCATGCTTGTAGACGACCTTGCCATCGGGCGTCCAGGCCGACTGCCGGGGATAACCCCCAGCGCTGTAGACGACGGCGCTAGCCTTGCCGGTTTCTATATCAATCTGATACAACCCGCCCCGGCCGGTGGGATCGCGAGCATTGGCCAGCAGCGAGCGCCCATCGGGTGACCAGCGCAGGCGCGACAGATACCGCACCGCAGGATACAGCTCGCGCTCCTGGCCCGTTTCGAGCGACTGAAACCTGAGACTCGCGCCGCGCGGTCCGGCGCCTCCCACTTGCGCATGAGAGACATACGCCAGTTGCTTTCCGTCCGGCGACCACTCCGGCCAGCGGTGGGAGCCGATGAATCGCCCGCCGGCTCGCGAGGGGGGGCTGAGGACCGCGCCCGTGGCCACGTCGATGGAGGCGATGTAGACATCCTCGGTTCCTGTTTGCACCGCGTAGAAATACGACCCCTTGGCCGTGAACCCGAGCGGCACGACTTGTCCGATGTCCGGCTTCAGCAAATGTGGAGGTCCCTTGGGCCGGCCTTCGGCGACCTCCACGGCCCAGCATCCCGAAGTCCTGGTGCGGTCGCTGACGAAGATGATGCGGCTTCCGTCCGGCGTCCACAGGGGGTACCGGTCGTCGGCCGGATGCTCCACGGCGCGGACCTCGCGGCTGGCGTCGGCGGCGAGCAGGTAAATGTCCCGCTCGGGCGCATCCTCGCTCGGCGGGAAGTCATAAGCGATGTAGCGGCCGTCCGGAGAGAAGCTCATCTTCATGGGGAAGCGCCAGTCGAGTGACTTCAGCACGCGGACACGGCAATCGGCGGCTGACACCAGCGCGATCTGGTGGGTCCGGTCTTTGTTGCGGAACCACGCCAGGATGGACCTGCCATCCGGAGACCAGGCCGCCGGCTGCACGTATTCCATCTGCTCTTTGCGGCACTTGAGTCGCGGTGCGGAGCCGTCAACGCCGATCACGTGGAGCTCGAAGACTTCCTTCTCGTCCGCCCAGGCGTAAGCCACCTGCCTCCCATCCGGCGAAATCACCGAATGCTGGGCGAACCCGCGCCATGGCGTCACGGTACCGTTGTTCGTCAAGCGGCGGTTCTGCCCCGTGGAAAGATCGCGGAGCGCCAGGTCGCCGGTCTCCCAATCGACGAAGGAAAGGTAGCGGCCATCAGGTGATGGAGAGCCCATGGAATCCGCTCCGGCGCCCCAGACTCGCCGCGCGACCATCTCCTGGCCGCGGCCTGTCCCGGAAAGGCGCTCGATGGCGGAAAGCCGGGCCCTGGCTTCGGCCACGGCATCGCGCTGGTCGGCGAAATCGCGGATGAGCCGCCGGTAAACCTTCCGCACTTCCTCCTGACCCAGCTTCTCGTGGCACAGGCCCAGGTGCAGCAGGGCCCGCGCCGCTACCGAGCGGTCCGGTCCCCGCGCCACCTCCTCCAGCAGCCGTACCGCCGCGCGGTAGTCCCCCTTGCTCTCCATGCGCTCGATGGCCTGCTGGAGCTGTTGCGCCTGCCGGCGGTCGCTGGCCGCGATGGTCGCGGCGCAGAGCACCGCCACAGTCACTAACGCCAGGCTTCTCACGCTTTCCATGCCCATCAGAAAGTGTACCTTGCGACGAACTGGATGCGCCGGGGGCCGAAGGTCCCGAAGGTCCGTCCGAAATTCGCGTTGCTGGTGTACAACCCCATGAAGGCCGGGAAGGTGAACTGCGCGTGATTGAACACGTTCGCGGCGTCCGCGCGGATCTCGACGCGATGCCCTTCCCGGATCGTCACCCGCTTGAGCAGGCTCACGTCCACGTTGTTCATGCCCGGAGCGCTGAACACGTTGCGGCCGAGGTTGCCGGGCCGCGCCTCGGAGGCGTTGCGCGGCTGCACAGTCCCGAAGACGGTGGGGTCAAACAGGAAGTTTCCGGCGAAGGTCCGCCCGTTAGGTAGTCGGAAGCTCTGCCGCTCCCGCGGATCGAACTTCCGAAACGAGCCGGTGATGTCCGGGTAGCCCGCCGTGATGCCTTGCAGCGTGGAATCGACGCCGTTGCGAATGTTGAGAGGCATGCCGGAGCGGAACTGGACGATGCCGGCGAGCTGCCAGCCCGAGAGGATGGGACGCAACGCTTTCGCGCCGCGAAAACCGGGGAGCTCGGCGGTCGAGTAGAGGACAAATTGATGCCGCCGGTCGAAGTTGGCGCGGCCCCACGGGGTGACCTCCCGGTCCGCCTGGCTCCAGATATTGCGGCCCTCGCCGCCGTTGTTGTCAAGCGCCTTGGACCACACGTAGTGGGCGGTGAGCTGGAGACGCGGGGTGAATCGCCGGGACACCATGGCCTGGAGGCCGTGGTAGACCGAAACCCCATCCCCGGCGTGCCCCTGCACTGGGCCGAAGGCTCCGTACCGGCGCCTGGATTGAATGTTGCCCAGAGTGGCCTGCGGGGTCAGCAGGCCTGGATTGACTTCATACCTTCGGGTCAGATGCAGGGCTCGATTGCCCGCGTATGTTAGCGTCACCGTCACCTGCTTCGGGAGTTGGCGCGCCAGAGAAAAGCTCCACTGGTGCTGGTAGGGGTGACCAAGAGCCGGCTCGACAAAGCGGACCTCTTGGAGCGGGACGGCAAACGGCCGCTCCGAAAGAGGCGCCGGAAACGGGTTCAGATCGTTGCCCCAGGGATTGGCGAAGCCGGCCGCGGCGGCGCGAATCTCCGCCGCGTCTCGCCGCACGATGAAGATCCACGGCGGCGCCTCGTTGGCGTAGATAAGGCTCCGCCCTAGCAGGTTGAACAGGCCGTAGCCGGCGCGGATGGAGGTGCGTCCCCCGGGCGACCAGGCGATGCCGAAACGAGGCGCGAAATCATTGTGGTCGGGGGGAGTCAGGGCGCGACCGAGCGTCCCGCCCACCAGCGAATCCTGGTCCCCGGGAAAAATGACCCCGCGGGGCGCTCTCGGGAAAACGCTGGAAGTCGCCCCCGGGCGGAAGGCGGCGTTGCGGCCGTCCCGGTCGGTGAGGACGCCGTTGAGCTCGTAGCGCAACCCCAGGTTCAGGGTCAGATTCGACTTCAGCTTAATGTCGTCCTGGAAGTAGAAGGCGCTGAGCAGCCGGCTGGCGTAATCCTCGTAGTCCGTGCCCTGGGAATAACTGAAAGGTATCCCCAGCAGGAAATCCGCCGCTTCCTGGCCGGTTCCGAAGGGATTGAAGTCGGCGAACGCAAAGGCAGGAGCGGCGGGGAAAGCGAAGAAGTTCACACCGCGCAACCAGCGGACCTCCGCCCCGGCCTTGAGCGCGTGTTGACCTTTGTGGAGGGAAAGGTCGTCCCTCCAGGTCCAGGGCGAGTTCTTGACCCGCGCGTAATCGTAGCGGCCCGGGTCAAACATGTTGGTATTAAACAGAGTGACCTGCGGGAATCCGGTGTAGGAGCCGGTTGCGCTGCGGATGTTGTAGCCGTGCCGCGTAAGGTCAGGGGCGTCCACTTTGCCGAGAAAAGTGTATTGGTTGCGATTGTCGGTGCGCCCGAAGGTGAAGGAGTTCACCGCGGCGGGCGAGAAGCTGTGGGTGTAAGCGACCGACAGGCTGTGCGCCCACGCCGGGGCCACGTACTTCGTCAACGTTCCTTCCGTGCTCCAGTGGGGCTCATCCCACGAGGTGGTGTGGCCGAAAACACTGGCGCTGAGAATCCGGGAAGGCGAGAACTGGTGATCCACTCGCGCCGACAATTGCACCCCGCCCGGGTTTACTTGCGGGGAGGTGACCCACTCACTGCCCTCGGTCGGCCGCGGAATGAACTGGTCGATATAGAAGCGGGACTGGGGAAGGATGCGGCTCGGGGGAATGACGCCGCCGGGGAATGGCTGCCCGCTGAGAGGATCCCGCGGTCGCGCCCGCTCCGGGAGCTCGGCGAAGTCGCCGGCTCGCTGGGCGTTGCTGAGGACAGGCTGGCGGGCGGGGTAGCCGATCTGGGAGCGCGTGCTTTCCACGTCCACGAAGAAAAAGGTCCGGTCGCGGCCCCGGTAGAGCCCGGGCAGCATCACGGGTCCGGAGAGCTGCCCGCCGCCGGCGTAGGTGCTGAACAGGGATCTCTTTGCCCCGTCAAAGAAGTCCCGGACGGTCAAGGCCGGATGGAGCACGATGGCGCGGGCCTGGCCATGAAATTCGTTCCCGCCGCTCTTGGTTTGCAGATGGACCAGGACCGGCTGGCTGCCCGCCTCGGCCTTGAAGGTGTGAGCCAGGACAGAGAACTCCCCCAGGGCGTCGGGGTGAGGGCCCGCGGCGACGGCGCCTCCGTTGGAGGAGTTGAAGGAGTAGTTGTCCACACCATCGGTGTAATACCCGATCCCTTGCACGGGGGAGCCAAGGATCGAGACGGCAGTGTGGCCGGACGCGACCGGGCCCCGGGGCCCGAAGGAACTGGCCCCGGGCACAAGCAGCAGGAGCGTATCCAGGGGGTTCCGGCCGGTGGGGCCGATCAGGATCGGCAGATCCCGCACCTCAACTCCGGCGATCACATGGGTCACCGCCGGACCACGCGTCTCGATCCGGTTCGGTTCCGCGGCGACCGTGATCTGCGTCTCGGGCCCGCCCACCTTCAGCACCAGCGACAGATCCAACCTCTGGTTGAGCTCCACCCGGATGCCTTCCATCTTCAGGCGGGAAAACCCCGGCGAGTCGGCGGTAAGGGTGTAGCTGCCGGCAGGAAGGAAGGGGAACAGGAAATCGCCCGTTCCCCCGGTCTTGGCGGCATACTGGTGGCCGGTGTCCTGGTGGCGAAGCTCGAGCGAGACGTTGAGAAGCACGGCCCCGGTCTCGTCGGCCACCCGGCCCGAGATCTCCGCCCGGTCTCCGGTCTGGGCCAGACCGGCGACTGTGACTACCAGAGCCGCCAGCAGGGCAGCGGCGCATGTCTTGTTGCACAGCGACATGGGATGTCGCCTCCTTTCTTCAAGGATGTGTCACGGAAATCGTGATGCTGCCGTTGCCGGTCGCCAGGGTGCGAATGCAGCGGGCGCCGGCCCCGAGGGTCAGCGCGAGCAGGTCGCCCGCCTGAGGCTGGTTTTTGGTGACGCGTCCACTCGACTGCACCGTTCCCACATTCATATTCGGGCAGATCGCCTGGGGCCGACCCAAGGCATCGAAGCCCGTTCCGGTATAGCTGGCACACACGGTGGGCTCCCCATCCACTGTCGACGGGCCGGCGTTGATCCAGGTCTGGATGGTCAGCCTCGAGATGCTGCCGCTGATCGCCGTGATCGTAAAGACCCAGCCGCCCGCGGTGGAACTGTCCTCGCAGGCGGCTCGATTAGCCGTGCCGTTGACCGGAGTGACGATCACCTGCGCCGGACTGTGGGCGTAAAGCGAAGCGCCGGCCAGTGTCAGGACTGCCAGAAACGTCTTGAGCATGAACTCACCTCCTCGCCCAGTGTCGCCCGGGCGGAGGCGGAAGTTGTTACGGCCGCAGTAAAACATTGTTAAGGATTGTTTAGCCGGCGAACTCAACAGAATTGCCAGGCGCGCCGTGTCGCACCATCTAGGACCGTTTCAGAAATTCAGCCGGGCGCTGACGGCCATGACCCGGTTGCCGGAGGCGAAGGTTATGCGGCCGAAGTTGGGTGAGTTGATGTCAGCGATCGGCTGGCCGAACTGGGGGTGGTTGGTGAGGCTCTCCGCGTCGGCCCGCAGTTCGAACTCTTTGCGCTCGCTGATCCGGAGGCGCTTGATCAGGTTGGCGTTGATCTGATACCTGCCCGGCCCTTCCAGAAACCGCCGGCCGAGGTTCCCGATCACGCCCGGCGTCGGGTTCACCAACAGGACCTGACCGGTGGAATCCGCGATTGCCCGCAAGTTGCTGCGGGCGCGGATATTGTTGAGCGTCGTCAGAGAGGCGATGGAAGGATCGGGGACCTGCGCCAGTCCGGCGAAGTAGATCACGCCCTGGCCGGTGCGCTGGACCTCGCCGGCGCCCTTGGGAAACGGGGCCAGCGCCAGCGGGGTGCTGACGCCGGTGAAGTTCCAGGAGCGCGTGTTGGAGACCAGGTCGATCGGCGCGCCGGTAACCATGGTGATCCCGAGTCCCACCTGCCAGCCCTCTATGATCCTCGCTACGGGTCCCCTGCGGGATCTTCCCAACGTCTTGCCGGGACCGAAAGGCAGCTCCCACAGGCCGTGCCCGCGAAACAAATGGGTGCGGTGGAACGACATGAGCCGCTTGTCGAGCTGCCAGTTGCGCAGGTCGCGGAAGTTGGCGACTAAGCCGGGGTCATCTCCTTCGCTTCCACCGATAGCTCGGCTCCAGGTATAGTGCCCCTGAAACGTCCAGCCGGCCGCGAGTCGCCGCAGGACCTCCACTTGCAGCGAGTGGTAGGTGGAGTTGTCGGGGTTTCCGACCAGCATGGCGCCGCGGAATTGGGGATTGGCCACGACCCAGTTCTCAGGGAGCCCCGCCCGGCGCAACAGGCCGCCGCGCTCCCCTGTGAACTGGTTGGTGGAATACAGATAGTCAGCAAGCGACGCGACCCCATGGTTCGCAAACGAGCCCTGGGTGGTGCTGTTGAATCTCGCCGCATCGGAGCCGGTGATGCGGACGCCGTCGACGACGCCGAGGCCGGGGATGTTCAGTCCCCTGAAGATATCATTGAAAAGCGGCGAGGCGCCGCCGGCCTGGGTGATGCGAAAAGCCTCCAGAATCCCGTTCTCGAAGATGTTGCGCTCATTGATGTCGAACTGCCGCATCAGGCGGGTGCCTTTGGCGCCGACGTAGCGCACGTCGAGCGACAGGTTGCCGGGGAGCGCGCGCCGCAGCGACACGTTCCAGTTCTGGATGTAGGGCGTGCGAAGCCTGCGCTCGTAGGCCCGCACGGTTTGGGTACGGTCGGTTAGCGGGACGGTCTCCAGCGGTCGGCCCAGCGGCTGGAGGGGCAGTTGAAGGCTGGCGAGGTCTATGTGCGACGCGGACGTGAAGTTCCGGCCCCCGCGCAGCCCCAGTTGCGGCTGTGACAGCATTGCGTACAGCTCCAAGGCCTGGCGCTCGTAGCCCATTCCGTAACCCAGTCGCAACACCGTGTTGTTGTTGCCGAACAGTTTCCAAAAGGGGGGCAGGGACCAGCTCAGCCCGAGGGCGGGGGCGAAATTGTTGTTGTCGTTGTCGTAGTGCTTCAGCCCGGAATTCGGCGAGCGAGGCCCGACGAGTTGCAATCGCGTCAACGACCCGGCCAGGTGTCCCGGCTGATACAAGTCGGCCAGGCTGGCGCCGGAGAGTCCGAACAAGCCGGCCTCGCCGCCCACCACCGCCGCGCTCTTGCCGTTGGCCTCGAACGGAACCCCGTACCACTCGTAGCGCAGCCCCAGGTTCAAGGTCAGGCTGGGGCTCAGCTTGAAATCGTCCTTGAAAAAGAGACTGAACTCCCGCTGGCGCCAGGAGCGCTGGTAATGCTCGCCCGGCAGGAACTGCGGGTTCGCGCCGCCCGGCGAGTTGAAGAACTGTTGAATACTGCCCACCGAGCCGCTCAGCTCGTTCAGCAGCCCTTCGGCGAAGCCCAGGTTGGGGCCGATGCCGGCGATGCTGGACAGATTCCGGAGCGGCACGCCCCCCGTACCCAGCGATACACGCGGGATCACCGAGTCGCTGTTGAGATCGTTGGCGCTGACGAAGCGGACCTCGCCGCCGGCCTTGAAGGAATGGCGGCCCACAAGCCAGTTCCAGTGATTGGAAGCCTGATAAAGCGGTAAAACAGTGCGGCCGGATTCGGAGGGATTCAAAGGATTCGTTGCCAGGCCGAGCATCAACTGGTAGGGCTCGCTGCCGGCGCGCAGCAACCCCTCGGGGCTTCGTTCCCACGGTGCGTAGGCACGAAAAGTCGGACGCACGACCGCAGCCCGGAATTCGTTCAACCGGCGAGGACCCAGGGTGGAGGTCAGGGTCAAGGAGCCCAACTGGGTCCGGCTCGCACCGTCCCCGCCCGGGGATTGCGGGAATGGCGGCGGGGCGTACGTGTTGGCCCCCCCGTACTCAAACGTGTGGCTGTAGCTGAGCCGGTGGCGGTCACTAAAGAGGTGGTCGAGTTTGGCGTTGAACTTGTTGAACGGATTGACCTCGCCGCGGCTCCAGGTGTAGCCGGCGGTATTGAGCCCGTCGCCGAAGCGAAAATCGTTGGGGAGCGGCATCAGGTTTACAATCCGCTGCATTGCCCCCGTGTGGTCCGGCGCCAGGCGAACGGGGTCCCGCCCGAACAGGCTGACCTCTTGCAGCGGCCCGGCCGCCTGCGGGGGGCGCACGGGGTTCCCCAGCAGGTCGACGGTGGGCGCCAGGGCGTTGGCGTTGCGGTTCTGTACGCCTGGAAAGAACCGGAAGATCCCCCGCCGGGCCGGCTCCGTGTAGGCAGTGGCGGTGAAGGGGAAGCGGCCCCGGGCACGCCCCAGCTCCACCAGCGCATGGAAGAACGTTCGGTTCTTAATGACGGGCCCGCCCAGCCGCCCTCCAAACGTGTTGTTGATCTGCACGTCACGGGGTGAAATGACTTCCCCGGTTTGCGGATCCCGGCCGCGCTGGTTGTTAAACCAGGTGTTGGCGTTCAGCGCCGTGTTGCGATGAAGCTCGAACAGGCTGCCGTGAAACTCATTGCTGCCTGAGCGGGAGACCATCTGGAACTGGCCGGAGCCTCGGCCAAACTCGGCATCCGCCGGGGAGGTGATGAGCCGAACCTCCTCGATCTGGTCGATGGTGGGAAAAACAACCGCAAAGGGCGACGGGCGGTTGTAGTTGTCCTGGACGTTAATCCCGTCCAGCGTCATGTTCATCGCCGACCGTCTCTGGCCGCCCATGATGGAGGCGGCCAGCAGGGGCGTGGCCGGGGCGAATGCCAGGGCGCGGCCGATGATCCCCCGGCCCGCCGCCGGCGCGTCCTCCAAACGCCGGCCCCTGACCGTGACGCCCACCGAGCTGGTCGTGGCGCCGAGCAGCATTTCCGAGGTTGCCTGGACCTCGATCGACTCCTGCACGCTGCCGAGCTGCAAGGGGAGGTTCAGCTTGACGCGGGCGCTCAATTCGAGCTCGACATTGTCGTAAACCAGCCTCTTGAAACCGGGCTGCTCCGCTGTGACGCGGTACACGCCGGGCTGGAGGGCGGGAAAGACGAAAACGCCAGCAAGGTTGGCGGTGGTCTTAGTGAGAACGGCCGTCCGGATGCTCTCGGCGGTCACTGCCGCGCCGGGAACCACCGCGCCGCTGGGATCGGTGACCGTTCCGGATAGCACCGCGTCGGTGCTTTGACCTCCAGCCGGCCCGGTGGATGCGATCAGCACGCCGGCGGCAAGGAGCGCGATTCGGCAGGTCCCCTTACTGAAAAGTCTTTTCATTCTCAAGTCTCCTTTCCCAGCCCACCGCCCCTAAACTAACAGCCCGTGGTAATAGTGGCGTAGCACCGCTCGCTCACGCTGTGGGGTTACCGAGCCGCAGTCAGGGAGCGGTTTTACCAGACCACGCTACTCGAAGCGAAGCAACCGGTTGTCAACTGAGAGGTAAAAGATTGTTAAGGATTGTTCACCCGGCGAACTTGTAGTCCTGGCCGTAAATTGACACAATGTATTTCGAATTGACAGGACCCGCCTACTACACCTGCGTGGCGCCAGGAGAAACTTGAACCGCCTCGTGAGTACCTGTTTAGTGCAGTATTGGCACCGGGCGCGTACTGGGAGACGAAACCGCACACGCCTGGCCGGGCCGTTAGCGGACTGGTGAGGTCGAAACCCGCGGCGGCCGCCGCCGCTGACCCGCAGTCAGGCTGTGTGAATATCCCCGTGTCACTCAAGTGATGGTCAACGGAAAGGTGGCCGTGTTGTTGGCCTCGTTGTTCTCGAGGATCAGGTCGTTGGGGTCGGCGGTCACCTTGATTAGGTAGGCGCCGGGCAGCGCGTTGCGGAGTGTGGCGGTCACGACGACAAATGAGCCGGGAGCGATGGATCCGGCGGAGATCAGGCCGCCGATATCCGAGTAGGTGGCGCCACCGTCGGAGCTGACGGAGAATTGGATCTGGACATTGGGGGCTCCGGCCGGCCCGAGGTTCGCGATGGTTGCGTTCAGGCTCACGTCGAACCTGCCGGGAGGGCCGGCCGGAGTCACGACAGAGGAGAAGCCTGTCACGGCATAATCGGGGCGGGGAATGACGATGGGGATGACCGCCGTGTTGTCACTGTCGATTGCTTCGACGATGAGGTTGTCGGGGTCGACGACGGCGACGGCCTGATACGAACCACCCGGGGGGGCGGCAAAGCTCATGCTGACGGCACGGCTGGCGCCGGCGGCGAGATTGGTGACGGTGGTTTGGGAAGAGGCTTCGCCGGAATCGAGAGCGGCATTCGAGTTCGTGTCGAGGAAGATGCGGAGCCCAACCGCAGGCAAATCAAATGCGCCGTTGTTGGCGACCGTCGCGGTCAGGACTAGCGGGCTATTACTGCCCGGCAACGGGAGGTTGCTGGTGAGGGAGGTGACAGCGAGGTTGGAGGTGCCGATCTTGGCGACGAACGGATTGAATCCCTCCGTGCTCGGCAGAATCGGGTTCACGACGGGGAACAGGGAGGATTCGGCGACGCCGGTGAAGTAAATGCTGCCGGCGGCATCAACGGCGACGTTGAGGGCCCAGTCCTGGTAAGGCCCGCCCCAAAGGGTGGAGAAGGCCAGGCTGTTGGAGGTGGGATTCAGCACAAAGACCAAGGCATCCGTGTATCCGGCGACAGTAGATTGCAGGGGATTCACGGTGGGGAAGTTCGAGGAAGAGCTCCGCCCGACGACGGCAATATGGCCGTAGGGCAGCACCGCGACGCCGTAGCCGTTGTCGTAGCTGGCTCCGCCTACGTAGGTGGAATAGGGCAAAGTCGAGCCGGAGGGATTCAAAGAGAAGAGAACCACGTCGTCGGCGCCGTTGTTGCTGGTTTGGAACGCGCCGGCGAGCGGGAAGTTGGGAGAGGACGATGTCCCGGCAATCCAGATGTTGCCGGCCGAGTCGAAGGAAATCGAGTTGCCCGGACTATCCCACCAACTCCCGCCGACGTAGGTCGAGAAGACGACAGCGTTCCCGGCGGGGGTGAGACGGGTGACGAAGATGTCATAGTAGCCGCCACTGGTGGGCTGCAAGGCGTTGACGACCGGGAAGGCCAGCGAATTGGTATAACCGGCGACTACCGCGCTACCTGAAGCGTCCACGGCGACCGCCGTTCCGAGGTCGTAGCCTTCGCCGCCAATGAGCGTCGAGTAGACAAACGACGAACCGGAAGAGCTGACCTTGGTGAGGAAAGCATCGACGGACATCATCTGGGTTTGGACGGCGTTGACCAGCGGGAAGTTGGTGGAGCTCGCTTCGCCGGTGACGTACGCGTTGCCGGCGGCATCGACAGCGATGCCGAAGCCGCGGTCAGGCCCGTTGCCGCCCAGGTAGGTGGAGTAGGCCAGGGCGTTGCCGGCCGGATTCAGCTTAACCACGTAGGCGTCGTAGTATCCGCCGAGGGCCGGCTGCGCGGCGTTGACCGTCGTAGGAAGTCCGTCGCCAGCCTGGCCGGTGATGTAAGCGCTGCCCTGGGCATCGACGGCGATGGCGGTGCCGCCATAACCGATGGGACCGGAGATGTAGGTGGAGTAAACGATTGAAGTACCGGCCGCGTTGATCTTGGTGATGAATGCCTCGCCTGAACTGGACACGCCGCGGACCACGGGAAAGCCGCTGCCGTAGACGCGGCCGGTGATATAGGCGTTGCCCTGGGAGTCAACGGCAATTCCCCAACCCTCGTCGTAGCCTGGGCCACCGATGATGGAAGCATATATCATGACGGGGTCAATGACCAGGGGATAACGGGTATCGTAGCGGGCAAGAGAGAATCCGAGACGATTGCGGCCCTTGAGGACGAAGCGTCCCTCAACGGGGACTTCGCGACCGGCGATGGTCTGGTAGATATGGGGCCTCGGCTGGCGCAATTCGGTCTCACCCACCTTGACAACGGCGCCGCCGTTTGCGTCGAGGCGCACTGAATCGGCGCCTTCGAAGGCGACGCTGATTGGGGCAGGGTCGGAGCCGGGCGCGACAACGAAGTCGTACTCCAGGTGACCGCTCCTGGCGCCATGGAAGACAAGGTCGACGCCCGGGTAGACGGAACGATACGCGACTTTCGAAAAGGTCGGCACATCGGTGCGCCAGTTAGATGGCTTAGGGCCGTGGAAGTAGTTACTCTTGCCGGGTAGAGCCGCCAGGCCTTCCATGCGCGGGGCTTGGTTTGAGCCTGGGAGCCTCATTCGAAGGACGAACGCTGGCTTATCGGGGTCAGCCTCAAGATGCAGGACAGCTTCGCGAGGCGTGAGGAAGAGGCCGATGCCTGGGGCACGCGCGAGGAACTTTACACGGGAGTCGGTCTGGCCGCGGTTGGCCTCGAAACCCAGGGGCAGGTTGAACAAGCCTTGGCGGGCGGGTCGGTGGGTGATGGATGGCCCCGCGGTGGCGCTGACAGAAATCGCGAACAGTGACAAGACTAGAGTCTTCACGGTCGACACGATCATTAGAGCCGACATCAACACCTTTACCAGAACGCGCATCTTGGTCTCCTCCTTGGAGCGAAAGCAGTCCCTTGAAAGCTGAATTGACTAGACCCCTGCAGATCGATCCTCCACGGCCGCGCCGGTGATCACGAGGCCTGCTCAAGCATGCCCTCACCTCGCCACCCGCTCTTGTACCCCCACCGCAGGGGCCAATTGTCAAGATTCGAGTAAAAGATTGTTAAGATTTGTTCACACGGCGAACTTGTATCCCTCGATTGGCTCCCCGTGCGTCGTCCACACTCCACACCCACGCGCGTTGTTCAGCCACTTCTAAGTTTGCGCGGTGCCACCCGCGCGGAATTCCTCACCGGGCGTTACCACGCACGCGGCGGAGTGCGCGGCGTGTCGACGCTGAACCTCGACGAAACGACGATTGCCCAGACGTTCCAGGCGGGCGGCTAGGCCACAAGTATCTTCGGCAAGTGGCACAATGGTTCGCAGCACCCCTATCAACCGTTTGAAAACAAAGGTTGTCGGTTTGCTTCACACGCCGGAAGTCACAGGTTCGAGTCCTGTCGCACTCTAGCCCGAGCCGCCCCGTCAATGGAATCCAACCAATTCGGCCACTTCCACAAATTCCTGCTCAGACGCAACTGGCGCAGTCCAGAACAAGGTCGTTGTGGCACGAGAAACATCCCGGCGGGGGGGCGGGGCAGGGGTTTTTGTTGCCGAATTTCTCCTGGCAGACGAACCCGCCGCAGCTAGTGGTGCTGTCACCGCAGACTCTGAAGTATTTACAGCACCTCTTTTGTCCCGGGTCTTCTTTTTTTACTGCCGCCTCTGCCGGCTGCGGCATCAGAAGGGCAGCCAGCCCCGCGGCAGCCAGAGCCCCCCAACCAGCCAGCCAGTCCAAGAACATGCGGCGCGAAGCCCTCACAGCCAAACTCTCCGCCCGCTCCATCATTTTCTGACTCATGGTTCATCTCCTTGACGACTCATGGTGAGTGAGCATCTCACGAATCGCCTCCTCCGGCTCCGGACAGCACGGGTTCGGCTTCCTGGCCTTGCACCGCATCGCCGGCGCTGGAGAGGAGAAACTTGATATGCTCTTCCTTATTGATGATGCCCTTTGCCCGGACGACACCCTCGCCGTCGATCAAG
>Ga0247727_10011572_pt1 | contig 15352 bp, 17 predicted proteins | sample WisWelCaveWW1625_FD_202498 | JGI IMG/M metagenome (GOLD analysis project Ga0247727, IMG submission 202498) | Biofilm microbial communities from Wishing Well Cave, Virginia, United States - WW16-25 | ecosystem: Environmental > Aquatic > Deep subsurface > Groundwater > Cave microbial mat | place... | reverse complement strand
ACAGCGCCATGTAACGGAAAAAGTTCTTAATGAAAAACATGACCACAACCATGACGCAGATAAAGCTGAGTGCGCTCAGTTTCCCTTCCTGCTCAATGAGCATGCTGATGTAATAGTAAAAATTATTGATGAGCGCCTTTGCCGAAAGCGACCATTCCACCAGTTCATATTTCTGCGGCTGCTGGTCGAAAAGAATATTAAGAAAAGGAACAATCATGGTGAGCGATATAAGCGAAAAACTCACAGCTAAAAGATTGCTCAGTACGTGCAAAACGGCATACCCTTTGTAGTGACGTATGTAGCGGATGAGGCGGAAATAATTTTTCATTGTGACAAACCGGCAGGACAAAGATATTCCTGCCGCAACAAATGACAACTTCGCTTCTTTTTACGTAGTTCCACAGTTTAATTTTTTTCTTTGTGCTTTCTTCGTGGCTTTGTGACTTTGTGGCAAGAAACGTTTAAAAAATTAGCGACAAAGGCGCTAAGTCACTAAGGTTCACTAAGTGATTTTTAGCTGAGACAATACCTCTTTTTAAGCATATCTTTGCACAATGGACTCCACCAAACAACTGAAAGTCGCTAAAATGATTCAGAAAGAGCTGGGCGAAATTTTTCAGCGCGAAAGTTATGCTCAGTCAGCCAGGGCATTGCTTACCGTTACGCGGGTTCGCACCACCCCCGACCTGGGCATAGCCATGATTTACCTGAGCATTTTTGGGGGAAGCGAACCAAGAAAACTTTTTGATTCTATTGTTGCAAAAAATTATGAAATCAGGAAAAAACTCGGAGAAAGAATCCGCCACCGGGTACGGATTATTCCTGAGCTGAAATTTTTCTTTGACGACTCCCAGGAGTATGCAGAAAAGATTGACAAGCTGCTGAGGGAAGCGAAAAAGTTATAAGTTATACGTTATAAGTTATTAGGAAAAATTTTTTAGTTTTTTATTCTCGTATAACATATAACATATAACGTATATCGCATATGAAATATGATTCGGTAAAGAAATCGCTCGGCAGTTTTTTTAACCGGAGTGCTTTTCTCAGGAAGATTTTTTACCGGCTACTCGATTTGCTGCTGCTTCGTGCATGGCATATACATAAAGAATTACGCCTCACCCCTAACCCCTCTCCAAAGGAGAGGGGAACGCCCTTTACAATTCTTGATGCAGGTGCCGGTTTCGGGCAATATTCGTTCTGGATGCAACGGCATTTTAAAAATTGCACCATCCATGCTGTAGATGTAAAAGAGGAGCAGGTTGCTGATTGCAATTCTTTTTTCAGGCGAATCGGCGCGGATAATGTGCGGTTTGAAGTGGCTGACCTGACGGCTTTCAAAAAAGAAAACAATTTCGACCTTGTTCTTTGCGTTGATGTAATGGAACACATAGAGCAAGACGTGCTGGTATTGAAAAATTTTTGCGCTTCGCTTAAGCCGGGTGGCACGCTCCTCATTTCCACTCCGTCTGATAAAGGCGGCTCCGATGTGCATGATGGTTCATCCGAGTCCTTTATTGAAGAGCACGTGCGCAACGGCTACAATGTTGGTGAAATGAGAAACAAGCTGAAGGAAGCCGGGTTCAGCAGTTCAGAAATTAAATATTCCTATGGAGTGCCGGGGGAAATTTCATGGAAATTCTCCATGAAATATCCGATTCTGCTTGCAGGTGTTTCAAAAATATTTTTATTGATTCTTCCTTTCTATTACCTGGTGGTTTACCCGTTTGCATTTATTCTTAATTATGCCGATGTGCGCATTCATCATAAAGAGGGAACGGGGCTAATTGTAAAAGCATGGAAATAATTACGGGGCTTTTTGTAATTTTGTTGAGATAAAACATTAAGCATGAGTTCAATTAATGATATTCTAAGATTAAGTGTTGCTAAACGGCTGCGTATACTGGAAAAAATATGGAACAGCATAACCACCGATGAAATCCGGATTACCGATGAGCAGAAGAAGGAACTGGACAGGCGACTTGAACGGATGAAAAAAGGAGAGACCAGATTTTTTACCTGGGAAGAAGTGAAGGCGAACCTGCGCAGGAAATGAAAAGGCAGTATTCGCTCATCATTTCTGATGAAGCGTATTTTGATATTCTTGATGCTTACCTTTGGTACAATGCATTACGCAGCGGATTGGGAGACGAATTTGAACTGAACCTTGAAAAGGAATTATTGCGTTTGCTTGACAATCCCGAACAGTTTCAGATTAAATATAAAAGTGTCCGCGTTACATATCTTGAAAAATTCCCTTATGGAATTCATTATCTCATTGAAGAAAATTTTATCAAAGTAGCGGCTGTATTTCATACCTCACGAAATCCGCAGAACTGGAAAAACCGGTTGTAAACCTTCTCTGATTCGTGCGCCTCACATTTTTTATAGCTTCAAAATATTTTTTCTCCCGCAAATCACCGCGGGCGGTAAATATTATTTCTCTCATTTCTGTTATTGCCGTTACGCTGGGAACATCGGCACTCATCATCGTCCTGTCTGTCTTCAATGGGTTTGAAACGCTGGTGCGTTCTCTTTACAATTCTTTTGACCCCGATGTTAAAATCACTGCTGCAGCCGGAAAGACATTTAAGCAGGAAATCATTCCTGTGGAGCAACTAAAAAAAATAGAAGGTGTGCAGTTTATCGTTCCTGTCATAGAGGAAAATGCCTTGCTCCGGTACCAGGACAAGCAGCACATCGCGGTTATAAAAGGCGTTACTCCCGATTTTGCAAAAATGTCGGGGCTCGACACCATGATGATTGAGGGGCAAATGCTTTTGCAGAATGGCGACACCAACTTTGCCGTGGTCGGCAGCGGCATTGCTTATAACCTTAATCTCAGCATCGGTGACTTTGACGGGCAGCTTAGTGTTTATGTTCCGCAAATAGAGATTAAAGCATCGGTCAATCCCGAAGATGCTTTCAACCGCGGGTTTATTTTTCCGTCTGGGGTATTTTCAATTCAGCAGGATTTTGATACCAAGTACATTCTTGTTCCGCTTCGCTTTGCTAAAGAGATGACCGGGTACGATTCTGAAATTACTGCCATTGAAATAGGTTTGAGCAGCGGTGCCGACAAAGAAAAGTGCCTGTCGGAAATAAAGACATTGGCAGGAAACAATTTTCTGGTGCGCGACCGGTTTCAGCAGCACGAGCTTCTGTATAAAATAATGAAGAGCGAAAAGTGGGCAGTGTATCTGATTCTTACGCTTATTCTCATCATCGCCATTTTTAATCTGGTGGGTTCTCTGACCATGCTCATCATATCCAAACAAAAAGACATTGCCGTGCTGCAAAGCATGGGCGCAGATGTATCGGTAATCCGCAAAATATTTCTTGCCGATGGAGTGATGATAACGTTGAGCGGAGCCATTGCCGGGATCATAATCGGGTACGCGGTTTGCTGGCTGCAGCTCCGGTACGGGTTAATATCACTCGGCAGCCCCGGTTCTTTTGTCATCAGTCAGTATCCTGTTGAAATGCAACTGCCCGATTTCATTTATGTTTTTCTCACCGTGCTTGCCATCGGGCTGGCTGCGGCAGTATATCCTTCTGTAAAAGTTATCAGGCAGGAAAAACAAATCAAAGTGGCGGATACCGCCTAAAAAATTATTTTTGGAACATGAAAAAAATTCTCTTCACCTTAATTCTCTTCTCTGGAATCACCGTTCATCTTTATGCCCAGGACGATGAAGTATGCGGCTTCAGCGCCGAAGAAGCATGGGGTGGTGATACAGCAGCCATGAATGCCTTCCTCGCATCGTGCGGAAGAATTGATACCGTGAACGTGGACGAGCATAACAAACCGGTAAAAGCAAAAGCGAAAACAAAAATCCATCATCAAACCATTAAAATGGTTCTGCACTCGGGCAAAGTGTTGAAGTCCGATAGTATCTTTTTTGTTGCCGAAAAAATGCCGCAGTTCCCCGGTGGCGATAACGGCTTATTCCGGTACCTGAAAAAAAATGTGGTGGTTCCCGCTCTGGCGCGCCAGCAAAAAATTCAGGGACGGGTTTATGTTGAATTTATTGTTGAGCGTGACGGCTCGGTAAGTCATGTAAAAGTTACCCGCGGAATCGGAGGCGGATGTAACGAGGAAGCCGCCCGCCTGGTGGCGCAGATGCCTAAATGGACTTCGGGAAAAATGAATGATAACCCTGTGCGGGTTCAATACACGCTGCCGGTAAAATTTACATTGTAAATTCCGGCAAGGAAATTAACGGCTTGCCGTGAGCGTTGTCAGCGTACTCTTCAAAAAAATCATTTTTACAAATCAGTTACGAATCCGCTAAAAAGCAGATTCATGCGATTCGTATATTCGTACCTGATTCGTATTTCGCAGATATTTAATTGTACGCATCGCACTGATTCTGCCTGCCGCGTTTTCCTTTGCGGATAAAGTCGTAATCGGATAGCTTGATACCAAAATAAAAATCCATGCCGGTAACATCTTTGTCGGTTACGTACGGTCCCAGCTTATCGGTGCCGAGCACTAAGAAACGGTAACGCACGGCAACGCCTATGCGGTTAAGGTAGTAATCATATAAGCTATACGGCAGCGCTATTTCAAAGAAAGATGTTTCATAACGCGGAGTCACCGAAACAATGTTGGGGAAATCAACGTGAGGCGCAGGAGGATTGGCGCGCTGAACCACCGTGGCATTTGCATACCAGCGCGGAGCAAGGCATACGTCCAATTGTGCGCTCAATGCCATGGGTGTTATTAAGCTGAATGAATTATCTATGCTGTTGGTTCCGGTCATGAATTCGTTCAAGATGAATGCATCCAAACCATCCACGCCTACGGGACTGATGGTATTGACACTGTCAAGCTGCGTGGAAGAATTGTTGAAGGTATATACATGCGCGTTCTTATTGAAGAAAACCATTCCGGCATCAATAAGAGAAACGCCAAAGCGGTAATCATACCGTTTGCGGGCAATGGTGCGCGCTTCTTTAAAATTACCACGATAAGGATTGGATACATACGTGAAGCCAAGGTTCACCGATGCGCCTTTTCCGCGGATGGTCATCGCCTCGTCCTGGTTGCTCGGAAGGTCAAAGGCAAGTTCGGCATCCATATTATTAACTGTCATGGTCATGTTGGTGTCGCCATAAACCGTTAAGTCCGTATGGTTATTATAAAAATATAATCCCTGGAATGCGCCAATAAGATTAAGCGTGCCTGCAACAATAAGGAAGTCGCTTCCTTTGTTAATCAATTTTCCATAGCTCAATCCAATTTCAGCCCATGTCATTCCTGCAATGCGGAAGGGGTCAACAACAATCGGAGCTCCGGACAGCGCAGTGTATTCAAGCCCTTCATACATATACTTGGCGAGATTAGGAGCAATGTTACGCAAGCTCACATCGCCACGCAGCGCCAGGTGAATTCCGAATGCCTGCTCCCGTGTTCTGTATATGAACGAAGGCAGCCGCAGGAATGTGTGTGCGTGTCCGTTCTTGGGCGTGGAAGTATAGGTATCGAGCAAACCGCCATGGGGCAGGGTAGTGGTGGTTCCTTCGGTGGATGCCATCACCTGCTGTTTGGGATAGCGCACATAATTGTTTTCAAGAAAAATATCTCCCGAAATAATATTGGCTTCCCAGCGATAGGGCATCAGCAGCATGGATGCAGGGTTAAGACCCATGCCCATGTTGCCGGCAAAGTTGCTGTTGGCTATGCCGAGCATTACCTGCCCTTGCGCGGTAATGGATGAGATAAGTATGGATATGAATAGAAGACGTTTCATGCCGGTGGTTTTGTTGGCACTAAAAAACGATTTTTACCCCCTCTTGTGGGCGCAAAACGAATGGAAATATTACATGGCAAAAACGAGTAGCGGAAACAAGCGGCAGTAAGCAGCAGCAGTCCGTCAGCTGACGGACACTGCCTACTTTAATTTTCGGAAACCTGATTACTTTGGGTATAATAAGACCTTCCTTGCTCAAAGTGCCAGCCAAACACACCGGAAAGAGGAAAATTTATACCGGATTAGGCAAATGAAAGCTTGTTTATGTGAAAAATATGGACTGAATAATCAATATTATGGTGTGAATTATAAAAATTATGGTGTGAATATTGAATAATCCGGCTTAAATAATGGAAAATCCGGCTGAAATATTAACAAATCCGGCTGAAATAATGGATAAAATGGTGTGAATATTGAAAAATCCGGTCAAAATTTAGAATAATCTGGTCAAAATATTCGTAATTCTGGTCAAAATATTGAATAATCTGGTCAAAATTTATGATATTCTGGTCAAAATATTTAATAATCTGGTCAAAATTCAGTATAATCTGGTCAAAATATTCGTAATTCTGGTCAAAATATTAAAAAATCTGGTCAGAATTTAGTTCACTTTAATAAGAATTCAGAATATTTTACAAAAAAAGCGGGGTTACAGCCCCGCCTCCTCAACACTTCTGACTAATAATTATTTTCTGCCCAGGTACCAAGCCAGCCAAAGCCCGTTAAGCCCCCAGCCGATAGCCGTATCAAGAACAAAATCGCGGGTATATTCCCATGTGTGTCCCATCCAGTTCCAGTTAAGCATATGTTCGCCGAAGATGATAATCAGGGCAACCATCATTACCATCCACCACCGGGAAAAGAAACTGCCGTTCATGTTGTTTACAAGCAGCATACAGGCAGCAAATACCATGAGAAAATTAAAGATTAATCCACCCGCATAAGTACCTCCTCCCATTCCCGGGTCTTCCTTAATATATTGAATGGCTGCGCCCGGCTTGCCTTTATTTTCCTCCATAATTTTCATCTGCTCTTCCTTGGTGGGCGCAGAAGGCATTCCATACATCCCGGTTTCAAGATTGCTTTCTGCCAGCACTTTCAGAATGGCATCCTGCGCAGGGGTGTATGAATAGGTGGTGGCATGAATGGGGAGTACCATCCAGGCAAGAAAGCTCCAGACGAACATAATAATGGCTCCTACCAGAGAAGCAACAAACATTTTTTTCATGAGTTAATGGTTTTGGTTTAGTATGAATAGCATTTACGAGAGAGGGACAGAAAGGTTATTCACAGCCCGATATGTTTTTCCCTTGAGGGATGTTCATTTCCTCACTTCGCCCCTAACGTTATTTTTGCCCGAATGCGAAAGAGCTCATTTTTCTTAATTATCTCTATATTCCTTTATCCTGTTTTATCGCCGGCGCAAAATTTCCGTGCAGGCGCCTTTGCGGGTATCAGCACTTCCCAGGTTTCGGGCGACCAGCTTGCCGGATTCAACAAAGCCGGCCTGTATGCAGGCGGATTTGTCAATACCGCCATGGGCGAAAAATGGAAGGTGCAAATGGAAATATCCTATATCGGCAAAGGCAGCCGCCCTACCGATGCAGACCGCGAGTTTAACCCTTATATGATATATCCCACCCTCAATTATGCCGAAGTGCCGGTGCTGTTTATCTATAAGGCAAGACCAAAAATCAATATAGAAGCCGGGCTGGCATTCGGTGTTCTGGTATATTCGCGTGAGGAAGACAGCTTTACTGAGCAGGGGATTCTGCGCCCATATTATAAAACCGAATTCTCATATATAATAGGCATTGATTATTTTCTGACAGAAAAGCTCTCCGTCAATTCGCGGTGGGATAACTCCTTTCTCCCCATCCGCAAGCATGCCTCGGGGCAAACGCACGGACTTAACCTGGGGCAGTATAATACGGTGATTGCATTTTCGCTGCGGTATCACTTTTAAAATTAAGAATTAAAAATTAAAAATGCAGAATGGAAAATAAAGGAATCCCCTGCTGTAACGCACAAAAGTAAATTAGTACGTCCCCCTTTAGGGGACAGGGGTAAAAATTAGAATTCCCTATCTTTACCTTAAATTTTTCATCATGAAAAAAATCTTCACTCTTTTTGCTGCCATTATTTTTTCTCTGAATGGTTTTTCACAGGCGCCGAACTGGCTTTGGCAAAAATCAATAGGAGATACAAGCAGTTGCAGTGGAATATCTATAGCGGTTGACGTTTTAGGAAATGTTTACACTGCGGGGTACTTTTATGGAGCTGTTGATTTTGATCCAGGGCCGGGGGCGTTTACGGTAGTTTCTTTGGGAACCAATGATGTTTTCATTTCAAAGGTAGATGATGCGGGCAACTTTCTTTGGGCAAAGTCATTCGGTGGCACATTTATAGATCAACCCTGGTCAATGGCACTTGATGCTTCAGGAAATATTTTCATAACAGGAAAAGTATTCAGTGTATTGGTCGATTTCGATCCTGGAGCTGACACATTCAATTTAACCGGAGGCAGATGTTTTATATCCAAATTAGATAGTGCGGGAAACTTGATTTGGGCCAAACGATTTGACGCACATGAATGTTACGCTATGGCAGTTGATACCTCAGGAAGTTGTGATGTTTACGTAACGGGTAGTTTTTCTGGAATAGTTGATTTCGATCCTAATGCTGGAGTTTCTAATTTAACTGCGTTAGGCGGTTACGACATCTTCATTTCAAAATTCGACAGTGCGGCAAATTTTGTTTGGGCTAAACGAATGGGAAGTACAAGTACAAGTTTCGAGTCAGGTCGTTCAATAGCCGTTGACCCTTCCGGAAGCGGAAATATTTATACTACGGGTATTTTCTTTGAAACAGTTGACTTTGATCCAGACACAGGAGTATTTAATTTATATGCTGTAGGTTCTGAGGATATTTTCATTTCCAAATTTGATGCTTCAGGTAATTTTATCTGGGCAAAAGCATTTGGTGGTTTATATCAAGCTATTGTATATTCAATCGCTTGTGATCCTGCGGGAAGCGGAGCAGTTTATACATCCGGCTATTTCTCCGGAACTACTGATTTTGACCCAGGCATAGGGGTATTCAACCTGATTTCAGGTGGGCCCAATAATATTTTTATTTCAAAGTTAGATGCTACAGGTAATTTTGTCTGGGCAGCGGGATTCGGTAGCGCAAGTGGAGGTATTGGGCGCTCCATTCGGGTTGACGCATCAGGGAATGTTTTTAGTACAGGTACCTGTACCGGAATAACGGATTTTGATCCGGAAGCAGGAGTATTTAATCTGACTGGGAAAGGAATTTTTATTTCCAAATTAAGCGCATCCGGTAATTTTGTTTGGGCAAAATTTGTTGCTGCGCCAGGCGCAGGAAGCACTCAAGGAGAGTCAATAGCATTTGGTTCTTTCGGCAATGTACATGTCACGGGATCTTTTTCTTCTCACTATGCCTACTTTGATTCTGATACTTTAATAAATATCGATAGTTCAAACTCTTCCAATATGTTTATAGCCAAACTCGATACCTTAGTTACAGGAATTAGTGAGAAAGAAAATTCTCATTCCTCAACAACCCTTTCCCCCAACCCCTTCCACGAAACCGCAACGCTCACCATCAACACCAATAAAATTCAGGAAGGCACAATAGAAATCAAAAATATTCTCGGGGCAGCCGTGCAGCAGCCCAAACATTTCACAGGCAATACAATCAAACTGCAAAGAAACAACCTCCCTGCCGGAATTTATTTTTACAGGATTACAACAAAAGAAGGCATGAGTATGAACGGGAAGTTTATTATTGACTAAAAGAATAGCACACAGATGACGCGGATAGGGTGGATTTACGCGGATTTTTATCCGCTTTAATCTGTTGCATCCGCGTCATCCGCGTTCCATTATAATTTTATTTATTATAGGCAACCTCAACCTTTTCTTTTCCCAGTGGAATAGGTCTTGCAACGGCTCCGTCAAAGGTTACAAAATCACCTTCGAGCAACGCTGCTTTTTCGCCGTTTGAGAAAATGATAGCGCCGGAGGGGGTTACCTGCATTCCTCTTTTGGTCCAGATTTCTTCGATAATGGCTGTGGCTTTTCCGTTTTCAGAAAGCCATACAGTGCCTTCTTTTAAAGTCAGCCCTTCCGGTTGTGTTTTTGCAACCTGTACGGCTGCATCTTGTTGTTGTTCGGGTTCGTCTGTCTGTGCAAACAGGTTCAAGCTTGCGCCGAGCGCAAGAAATAAAATAGTTAGTTTTTTCATGGTGTTCTTGTTTGTGTGCTTCGTTTTAAGAAACACGGTTAGTGATTAATGCGTTTTCATGAAGCAATATTCTCAGATAAAAAAAATGAGCCAGCTATTATATGTATAAACCAAAATTATGCCCTGCCAGATTTCCACCTTAAAATAATTTTTGAGCGGGCGCTAAAAGAAAAGGTGGGGAAACAATTCAACAGGTATTTAATTGCAAACTTTATGTTCCATTACCTTTGTTGCGTTATGATTAAAAAGTTCAAAGAACGATTGAAACCAATTCCCTCTCTGTGAAACTCCGTGTTCTCTGTGCCTCTGTGTTAAATTTTTTTTAATCTGCGAATCTGTGGCAAAAAAAATCCTGCTTCTGATTCTTTTCTCATCCCAATCGGCTTTTATTTATGCGCAGCAGAATATTATTACAGTCGGTATCCAGTATAAGCCCGTATTCACCGTTGACTTTTTAAACACAGCGGATGAAACCGTTTCTCAGAATGGCGTCACTTTTTCTGTCGGGCTTCACTCCGGATTCGCAGCCGGTATGGTGATTAGGCGCGGCATCACCGATACGTATTCCATTGAAGGAGGAATCAATTACATAAAGCGCACCTACTCAATGAAAATAGCGGAGGGAAACTTTTCGGGAGAATCAACTTTCAGAATCATCGGTTACGAAATTCCTCTCAGCGGACTGGTTTATATCCGCCTCAGCGAAAAATTTTATATGAATGTATCGTTAGGGATTGCCGCAGATATGTTTGCCTCCGATGCAACCACTTCCGGCTCCTATTTCAAAACCTATTCGCTCAGGAAGTCGGTTTTTAATGCGGGAGTTCTCGGAAATCTCGGTTGGGAATACCGCACGGAAAAGTCGGGTTATTTTTACCTTGGCGCTTCGTATCATAACCCGTTTTCCGCCATTTATTTATCGCGGCTTGAATACGACTACAACAGCAAAAATGAAGCGGTGGAGATTCCGCTTTCAGGAACATACCTGACGCTTGACCTGAGATACTTTTTCCACGAAAACCCGGCAAAGAAAAAGAAGAAGCAGGAAGAGGAATAACACTTCGACTCCGCTCAGTTTGACCGTATAAAAACACCAAAATTTAAAAAAGCTTTTTCAGCCGTCTCTTTTTGATTTTGGAAGCGGGAATTTCAATCGGGGCATTCTTCTTTTCAGACCATACAATAATACCCACCCCCATCGCCTTATGATAGTTTATGGCTTCGGCAACGGCGTATTTAGATGCTTCTACTATTTTTTTTGCAAGAATATTTCTCTCTCTCTTTGTCATATTTTGTATCTAGAAATTTTTTTCCAAAGGTCTTTGTCAATGATATTTTCATACTGAGCAAACAAGACCGGCTCATCAAATGTATTGTCAAAGATAAGCCAATCGTCCATATGAGGCAAATAAAGGTTAAACAGGTTGTGCAAACTACGTGTGTATCTTCTTCTTACAACTGTATGTGGCACTGCGTGTCCGCCTAATTCAACCCTGTTATCAATTCGCCTGATAGCAGTTTCAACATTCCTGAGATAAAAATAGATTAGGATAACACTGTATCCATTTGCTTTACAATGCAGCACAAATGGCAGAAACGATTTAGCAGCCAGCGTGGTTTCAAAAGCGAAATCAATCTTGTTTTCAGCAAGATGTTTAATCCGTTCCAGCATAATTCTTCCCGACGAGAATGCAGCCGCATCGGTGTTAAAAGCGGAAAGTCCGCTCGCAATCACATCAGCATTTACAAACTCATCGCATTTCAGGTAAGGCAAAATCTTTGCCGAAGCAGTTGACTTTCCCGCTCCGTTCGGTCCGGCAATGAGGTATAACCTTGGCATTGCTTAAATTAAAATTACTTTTTCCTGAAATCAATTCCCAACTCTTTCAGTTGCTCTTCTGATATGGCAGAAGGAGAATCAATCATCACATCTTTTCCCGCATTATTCTTTGGGAAGGCAATCACATCGCGGATAGAATCTACTCCATAAAACATGGCGCTTAGACGGTCAAAACCGTAAGCGATTCCTCCGTGTGGAGGAGCGCCATATTCAAAAGCATTCATCAAAAACCCGAACTGGTTCTGCGCTTCTTCTTTTGTGAAACCGAGAATCCCAAACATTCGCGATTGAAGCTCTTTGTTATGAATGCGGATGGAACCGCCGCCCATTTCCACTCCGTTAATCACCATATCGTACGCATTGGCGCGTACCGAACCGGGAGATGTTTCCAGCTTGTCAATGTCGTCCGCATGCGGTGATGTAAACGGATGATGCATGGCAAACCAGCGTTTCACTTCTTCATTCCACTCCAGCAAGGGAAAATCAATCACCCAGAGAACTTTATAAATATCTTTCTTTCTCAGGCCAAGGCGTTCTCCCATTTCAAGGCGAAGTTCTCCTGCTGCCTTCAGCGTTTTATTTTTTTCTCCTGCAAGAATCAGCAACAAATCATTTTGCTTTCCCCCGCAATGCTCAAACCATTTTTTTATTTCGTCAGTGGAATAAAATTTATCTACCGATGATTTGATGCTGCCATCGGCATTCCACTTTGCATACACCAATCCGCCCGCCCCGATTTGAGGGCGCTTCACCCAATCGGTCAATTCATCCAATTGTTTGCGTGTGTATTCCGCACATCCTTTCGAACAAATGGCAACAACCAATTCTGCCTCATCAAACACTTTAAAGTTTTTCCCCCGCACTAAATCAACCTCAACGCCTTTTCCCCTCTCCTTTGGAGAGGGGTCAGGGGTGAGGCGTATTAACTTTAAATCAAACCTCGTATCTGGCTTATCCATCCCGTAATTTTTCATTGCATCAGCATAGCTCATTCTCTGCACCTCTCCAATGTCAATTCCTTTTACCGCTTTGAAAAGATAGCGAATCATTCCTTCAAACGTTTTTAGTACGTCTTCTCTTTCCACAAAGCTCATCTCGCAGTCAATCTGCGTAAACTCCGGCTGACGGTCAGCACGCAGGTCCTCATCTCTAAAGCAGCGCACAAGCTGGTAATACCGGTCCATTCCAGCCACCATTAAAATCTGTTTGAATGTTTGCGGCGACTGCGGCAGCGCATAAAATTCTCCCGGATTCATCCTGGACGGCACTACAAAATCCCGCGCGCCTTCAGGAGTTGACTTGATAAGAACCGGGGTTTCTATTTCAACAAACCCTTGAGAGTTCAGGTAATTTCTTGTTTCGGTTGCAAGCTGCGCACGCAGAAGCAATGCCTCTTTAACAGGATTTCTCCTGATGTCAAGGTAACGGAACTTCATCCGCAGCTCTTCACCGCCATCGGTTTCGTCTTCAATAGTGAACGGAGGAATGCTTGCCGCGTTTAATATTTTTATTTCACTTGTAGTAATTTCTATGTCCCCCGTTTTCAGCTTCGGGTTTTTACTTTTTCTTTCAATGACTTTTCCTTTTGCCTGTACTACATTTTCCCTCGACAGTTTTCTCGCTTCTTCACAAAGCGCAGCATTGGATTCCATATTAAACACAAGCTGCGTAATTCCATAGCGGTCGCGCAGGTCAACAAACGTCATTCCCCCTAAATCGCGCGAACGCTGCACCCATCCGCAAAGCGTAACTTCTTTGCCGGTGTCTGCCATTGTTAATTCACCGCAAGTATGTGTCCGTAGTTGTGTCTGATGCATGACGGCAAATGTAAACGTTATAGGTTATTTGTTATACCTGCCTGCCGCAGGCAGGAGTTATATGGCTGAAAGAAAAGCATGGCTTGTTATTTTTTTAATTAAATTTATCGTCCCAAAAAATACGACATGAAAAAAATTACAAGTACATCTGTAATGCTAATGCTGCTTTTGTTTGCCGCTTCCGCAAGCGCACAAACCTTTTGCAACACCAACGCCAACATCGCCATTTACTCCAACTACGATGGCGGCAAGCTGGTGATTGATGTGGACACTCCCATCACCAATCTTAAAATCGGGATTGTGAGCTACGAGACCGATTCCATTATTCTCCAGGGAACGTATCTCAGCAGCGTAACGGGGGTTGAATGGGCGGGATATAACGGCACCAATAATCATTGCCCGGGACAGTCGCCTGCTGCAACAGTCATCGTGGGTTCCCCGGTAGTTCCAATTTATTCACTCTATCCTCCGGTTACATACAGCAATCCGTATGGCTACTCATCCATCATTTGCAACTATTCCTGCAACGTTACATCCAGCCAGGGCGGATGCAACACCGCTGACCAGATTTCCGACTACTTCTTCAATCAATTCGGCACCAATACCCTCCTGTTTCATTATACCCAATACGGATGCTGGACAGGAACGCGGTTTATTTCGGAAGGAGGAAATTGCTGTGCGGTTCCGATTGGAACATCGGTGGAAGAAGATTTAATTTTTCTGAATAATGAAAACGGCATTCTTGAATTTGCTTGCCGGAGTTCTTCAAATGTAAATATCCGTGTTTATGATTTTACCGGAAAAGAAATCGCTTCTTCAGAGTTTAACCAGAAAAGCAAAAAGATGGATTTATCCTTTCTCCCTACCGGCATTTACCTGCTGAAAGCAAATTCAGGAAATAAAACCTATGCCCGGAAAATTATAATCGGGTAATGACCAAGCAATTTAACCGTTAGTCATTCAAGCATTTTAAATTTTTATGATTTATTCTCCTGTTCTCGTTTCAGTTTTTCATATTCACGCTCTGCGCCGGAATCCTTATAAGAGTGGTACGCATCGCTATAGTTGAATGCAATGCCGATTCCCCATCCCAGCGTTACCCATGCGGGCCAGGGAATTCCTCCTTCGTTTCCGTGATAACCATCCGTGAAATACCAGATAGCCCAAAGAAAAACATTGATGACTGCATAAGAAAAAAAGTGCCGTTTAAAGTGCGCACGCTTTTTGGCGATTTTCCATAGGGTTTCGTCTTTTTGTTCCATAGGATTTGATTTAAAAATTAATTTTTTAGCCGCAGATTCGCCGATTTATTTTTTTATTTCTCTTCAATTTTAATCTGCGAATCTGCGGCAAAAAACATTGTAATCTGAAAACATCAATCTGCGAATCTGCGGCACCTTTTTTCATTTTAAATTTTTCCCCAGCTCTCAATCTCCTCCTTACTCCACAGCAAAGGATAAAAAATTCTTTTCTGCATTCGCGGAGGAAGATATTTCTGCCAGTTGGTTCCGCCCGTTGCGGGTACATCGCCCGCTTCCTGCTGAAGATAACGGGCAGCCGATTTATAATGTACCAGGGGCCAGCGCACGTTCACGTTCAAATCAAATTCTTTAAGCTGTTGTTTTAATTCAGGGTTATTTTTTTCTGCATCGCTGAGGGCAGAATATTTAGCC
>Ga0247727_10011571_pt1 | contig 15354 bp, 20 predicted proteins | sample WisWelCaveWW1625_FD_202498 | JGI IMG/M metagenome (GOLD analysis project Ga0247727, IMG submission 202498) | Biofilm microbial communities from Wishing Well Cave, Virginia, United States - WW16-25 | ecosystem: Environmental > Aquatic > Deep subsurface > Groundwater > Cave microbial mat | place... | reverse complement strand
CGGCGATAATGGCATTGATGGACGTTTGCTGCGCCACGTTTAACAAATTGGAGACGGTCAAAAAATGCGGGGTCAAAACCCAGAGCGCGAGGGATAGGCCAACCAGGCAGAAGAACGTTCCAAATTGACGGCCATAATTTAAAATCCAATCTTTAGTTGACATGCCTTTCCCCCAAAGCGCACTGTAAAATTTTTTCCTGGGCGGCTTCGGCAGCCGAAAATTCGCCGGTAATCCGCCCCTGATGCATAACCAAAATGCGGTCGCTCATCCCGAGTATTTCCGGCAGTTCGGACGATATCATGATAATTCCGGCGCCGTCCGCGGCCAGGCGATTGATGAAGTGATAAATTTCCACTTTGGAGCCGACATCGATGCCGCGGGTGGGTTCGTCGAAAATGAAAATATCGGCCTGACGGCACAGCCACTTGCTGAGCACCACTTTCTGCTGGTTGCCGCCGCTCAAAAACATCACCCTTTGGTTCAACCCCGGCGTTTTGATGCGCAGCTCGTTCACAAAATGCCCGGCCGCCGCGGCTTCCTCTTTCTGTTTAATCACCCCCCATTTGCACAGTTTTCCCAGGCTAGGCAGCACGATATTTTCTTTGACCGATCTCCCCAACATCAATCCTTGCGAAGCGCGATCTTCCGTGAGAAAGCCCATTCCCAGAGCGATGGCGGCGCGCGGCGAACGAATCCGGCGCGGGATATTTTTGATGTAGATTTGGCCGGAGCGGATCGCCTGCACCCCGAAAATCGCGCGGGCCAATTCAGTGCGCCCGGAGCCCAGCAGCCCGGCGATGCCCAGCACTTCTCCCCGGCGCAAAGAAAAATGGATGTTAGTCAACACCCCCGGCGCCGATACCTTTTCGACGCGCAAAATTTCCTCGCCGGGCGCGGCCGTCTGTTTCGGATACTGCTGCGCGAGCTCGCGATTCACCATCATCGTGATGAGTTGCAGCCGGGTCACCTGTTGGATGTCGCGGGTGCCGACGCATTTGCCATCGCGCAGCACGGTCACGCGGTCGCCAATTTCAAAAATTTCTTCGAGCCGGTGTGAAATGTAAATGATGCCCACCCCTCGAGCCTTCATCCTTCGAATGGCGGCGAACAGCTCTTTGATTTCATGCTCCGTGAGCGCCGAAGTGGGTTCGTCCATAATTAGAATTTTGGCGTCCAGCGACAGGGCTTTGGCTACCTCCACCATCTGCTTTTGCGCCACGCCCAGATCTTTGACACGCGCCCGGGCGGAAATGGCTGCCCCGAGGTCGTCCAGAATCTTTTGGGCGGATTGAAACAACTTTCGATAATCGATCACGCCGGCAAACCGCAGGGGTTCGCGGCCAAGAAAGATGTTCTCGCCGGCAGTCAACGTGGAAATAAGATTGAATTCCTGGTAAATGGTGCTGATGCCGAGCGCCAGCGCGTGTTTGGGCGATTTAATTTCGACTTCCCGGCCGTGCAAACAGAGGCGGCCAGCGGTTTTCTGGTGAGCCCCGCTCAAAATTTTCATCAAGGTAGATTTGCCCGCGCCATTCTCGCCCAACAGAACGTGCACTTCGCCGGCGCGCAATTCAAAATCCACGTGGTCAAGGGCGACCACGCCGGGAAAGGTCTTGCGGATACCTGACATGGTTAAGATGACCAGGATGTCCATCGCGTTACTTCTATTCGTAGTTTTTTAGCAAAAAAAACCTGACTGTGCAGGATCGCGATTAAACGGCGCGCAATATTTTGGAAGACGCTTATTTCTTCAGCAAGTTCTCCAGAACCCTTCCCTGCAAGCCGCCCGGAAAATCCACTCCGAGGATCACCGCTAAAGTGGGAGCGATGTCGACAATACTGACCGCGCCATAATACTTCCCCGGTTGGATGGCCGCGCCGTACCACAGCATCGGCACGTGGGTGTCGTAGGCCCACGGCGAACCGTGAGTGGTGCCGGTGGGTTCCTTCTCAATCGAATACGGCCGCAGTTGATAAAAAATGTCTCCCGAACGGGTGGGGGAAAAACTGTTTAGAGCTTTACGGCCGATTTCATCCTGAACCTGTCCCCTTTCCAACTCCGTGCGCGTGTACACTCGGTGAATATAAGGCAGGTGTCCAAGCGCATTCTTGAGAATTTGTTCGGCGATCGTGCGCTCGATGCCTTTTTCTGCAAACAGCGACTGGTTCAGATAAAGATTGCTGCCTTCCTCCGCAAGTATCCAGGGCTGTCCGTTTTGCGGCGCGCTCCATTTTTGCTGGAGTACTTTCTCGGCGAATGCCATCAAACTATCATCGCTCACCCGGTAGACTGCTGCAATTTTGCTATTCTGTTTTTTGATACGTTCCGGCAAATCGGCCACGCCGTGATCGCTGGTAAGCACCATCGTGCAGTTTGCCAGCCCGACTTTTTGATCGATAAAATTGAAAAAATTTTCCAAGATGCGATCGGTGCGGATGGTTAGGTCCATCACTTCGTGGCTGCCGGGGCCAAAATCATGGCCGACCACATCGTTCGCCGAAAAACTGATGCAGAGCAGATCGGTAACGCCGCGCTGTCCCAGCTTTTCCGCAACGACGGCCTCTTTGGCAAAATCCGCCAACACCTCGCTCGAAAACGGCGACTTGCGAAACGCTTCAAAAAACTCCTCCGTAATCTTCTTTTGTCCGCCATTGATGCGATGAGGAAATGTCGTCCCCATTCCATCATCGGCTTCCTCCCCCGGCGCGTCGTCTGCCCCCTGTCGGGCGTATGCGCTGGCGGGGAGCAGGCGATCCCACACTTTGCCAAAATTGGAATTGACTTTGCGCGCGGCATTAAACTTTTGCACCCATTTTGGCAGCTTGTCAAAATAATAGGTGGAGGACACGAACGACGAATCCACCAGCCAGTACGCCGCGTCCGCCAATTTCCCGCCCAGCAAAATGGCGGCGCGGTCTTTAAGCGAAACCGCAATCACTTTGGCTTGCCCGGCGTTGCTCAGCTTGAGAACATCGCCAACCGTCATGCCAATGAAATTCTTTGGCGATCGACCTTCTTCGCCCTGGACGCCCAAAATTTGTACTCCCTCGTCTTCGACGCAGTAGACGGTTTGGTTGCGTTGGACATCGAACCAGTCGTTGGCGATGATGCCGTTCACGGCGGGGTGACTTCCACTCAGGATCACCGCATGGCCCGGCCCGGTGGTGGTGCCCGAGTGATCAAACTGGGCGTTGACAAAACTGGCGCCGTGGTTGAAAAATAAATTAAAGCCGCGTGCGCCAAACTGATCGCCAAAGCGCGTCAAATAATCGTATCGAAACTGGTCGACGCTGATGACCAACACCAGTTGCGGTTTTTGCTGCGCGAAGACTGCCAGATGAGCAAGCAAAAAAAAGAGCGGCACAAAAATTCTAACCATCACTGGAGCCAGGACCTTTGCCAGTTTTCCAAAGAAAAATTTATGTGAGCGATTGCGGTGAAAGCCAATCTGCTTCTAAATTAAAAAGAGACTTCCCGATTCAGATAATCTGAATAGTCTTTTAACTTTGGCTGGTAATGCTCATTAATCAAGGGAGACGAAATGATAAAATCGGCTGACGAGCGATTGCAGGCAATTGGAATATTATAGACCACGGCAATTCTTAACAAAGCTTTGACATCCACATCGTGGGGGTGCGGCTCCATCGGGTCCCAGAAAAAAATCAACACATCCACTTTGCCATCGGTAATTAATGCCCCCAATTGCTGGTCACCGCCCAACGGGCCCGACTTTAGTTTCGAGACCAACTTTGGCTTCATCGCTGGGTTCTCTTTTTCGAGTCTGCTGTTGATCGCTTTTTCGATCATCAACCCGGTCGTTCCCGTGCAAATCAAATTATGGGAAAGCAGTGTTTGATAATTCCACTCGACCCATTCGATCAAATCTTTCTTTCGGTTGTCATGGGCAACCAACGCCAGATTTTTTAATTTCTCCATCGTACTCCTCAATCTAAGTTGTAGGCGTTCTTCACCAATTCATACGCGAGCTCATCGCTCATATCGATGACCTGCCGCGCCACCAGATTCGCCAAATAATTACTGTCCATTCTACGCGCCAAAACATGCCGCGCCGGAATGGCAGGAAACGCGCGTGGCCAACGCTCCACTTTTGTACGCCTCATTGCAGCAATAGGAGCTTTTTAGTACGAACAAAACCATCCGCTTGAATACGATAGAAATATACCCCACTGGGCAAGCCTTCTGCTTCGAAAGTGACCTGGTATTCTCCTGGCTGCAGTTCTTCATCGAGCAGCGTGGTGACTTGTCGACCAAGTAAATCAAAAACCTGCAACTTTACAGATGTACGCTTCGGAAGTGCAAACTCAATCGTTGTTAAGGGGTTGAATGGATTAGGATAATTCTGTTGCAGCTTGAACTGCTTTGGCAGAGTGTTGGATATTTGCTCAACGCTGGTAACGAGGTCTCCGGCTTGATACCAGAAACCCACTTTATTGATGTTGGACGAATTACTTGCCACGCCAATTACCGTCTGCCCTGTGGTGCTAATAATACTGTTTTTGCCGCTGGTAATTCTGGCGCCGCCGTTTCCAAACACACTGTTTGCCAATTTGATTTGGGCTTCGGCATGTTGAAGCATAGAGAAATGAAGAGCAAGTATTAAACAGATTTTCGCAGAGTTCATTTTTAAATGCTCCGTCTTCTATTTGTAAAAAATTGGCCGTGGTCAATCATCGGCTGGTCACGTGATAATTTTTCTCCAACGTTGTTACTCGATTTTGCAACGTTTGAATGGTCGTCTTTTGCTGTTCAATTTCTTTTTGTTGTTCCTTCATGGCTTCAATCAAAACAGCGACCAAACGGGCATAGTCCACCGCCTTCGCATCTTCTCCGTTTTCCTCATAGGCCACAACTTCCGGAATCACTTCGCCCACCTCCTCGGCGATGAGGCCGATGTCCGGCTTGCCGTTTTCTTTCCAATCAAAAGATACGCCGCGCAGACGCTCCACCTTATTAAGTGCACCGTCGATTGGCTCGATATTCGTTTTCCATCTCCTCGAGCTGTAGGTCGTCCACGCATCTGCAATGGGGTCGGTGGCAGAGCCTTGATCCACCGTTAAAATATTCGCCGGATTTATATCGCCGATGCCAACGTTGCCGCCGTCATTAACGACAACCTTAGTCTCGGTACCCGTGCCTCCTAATCGGAATTCAAGCGCATTATTGTCGGTATTATAGACTATCGCGACATCGTTGCCGAGACCATTCGTAAACCGCAGCTTGGTATCGCCATCCGAGCTCAAGTGTAAATTTCCCCGAGGATGGTCTGTCCCGATGCCAACGGAATCCGCAAAATATACTTCTCCCCCCACTGAATATATCGCATAACTATTTGGCCCTATATCTTGATTTTCAATAAAAAGGCCATAATTGTTTTCTATCGTTCCTGTGTTGACTGGTGATGCAATAAACACACTACGGGCGTGCTCGATCGTTCCTGTACCGGTATTTACAAGAGTGGTGTACAAGCCGTTTGCTACTTCTATGGAGCCAGTTGATCTATTAATCACTAAACCGCGAAGCGCGCTGGCCTCCGTAATTTCGCCAGCCGATGAAACATTTTCTACCCACGCCTCCACAGCCTTGGGCGCAAAATAGGTCCCGGTTGGACTGGTGTAGATGGATTTAACATGCAAACCCTGAGTATTTCTCAGGCTGATGTTATCAGCTACAGTACGTATTAAATTTATGCCCGCGGCATTAAAGAAATCTTCTGTTCCCAAGTCATCGGTCTCCTCAACAGTCAGTTTACGAAGTGGGTTCGCTGTGCCGATGCCGACGTTGCCCTCTACAACAAGTCCATCCGGTCCGGCAATATCCACAGCACCGGCATCAGCAACAATTTGCCTGCCGCCGCCTTCACCCCCTTGGTCATACGCCTGATCCAGCGTGTTGCCGCCGCCATCTCCTGCTGCGGCTGCAATGGTGAGCGTATTGCCCTCTTGTGTGATGGTAACGTTATCCCCCGCTGCCAACGCGACCTCATCCCTGATTGAATTGACACTGCGCACGATCTGATCATTGGCAATCTTGCTGCCGGTCACAGCGCTATCGGCTATCGAACGGGCGTTCAAGCTATACGCCGAGGCCGTCAATTCGATGCGCGGTGTCAGTTCTGAATCCTGGCCGAGAGTCAGTCCAAGCCAATAAGGTCTGTCAAAGCCAAGCGTCAGCGGAGTGATACTACCTAAGATCACGTTGAATAGGCCTTTGCTGACCTCCACAGATTGTGCCTCTGACCAGAGCTCTGTGCCGTCGGTCGCGGCGTCATAAAGTTTGAAGGCAAGATTGTAGTTACCGTCAGGTACAGCTTCGCCGCTGGCGTTAGTTAAAACTCCTTGATAACTGATGGTTTGCGGAATCTGGCCCCAAGCCGCTTGCATTCCCAACACGAAAAAGAGTGCACTAAGAATGAGTATCTGTTTCATTGTTTTTCCCTCCCTTTTGTATTTAAGTTAATAGAGAGTAGAGCCGCCCTCGAGAATGGCCTCGGCCACTTAGCTTTTTTTAAGAACGGCTCATATTTTCATTCGCTCTTTTGCCACAGCGGTTAGATACCTTCCAATAGCGATTAAAGTCTGTCGCTCTAAAATGCGGTCTTCATTATTGAAATCCAGAATTTGAGCCGTAACTTTGCCGATGTTGGTCAGCGGTTTTATAATCGCGCCTTCGAGTTTGAAGTGGCGTGCCCACCTGTCTGTGCGTGGATTAAAAAAGCGAGTGAATTTCCGCGAAGGAAACAAAATTGAACCGACGTCACTTCCCTTATTTCGATTGCAGACTGCACAGGCATAAGCCAAGTTAGCCGCTTCCGTCTGACCACCATGTTTGACGCTGACATATGGTCAACTTGGCACTGAAAGAAAGTGTCTTCTTCGTGTATCAAGCAATATTCACATAAGCGCTCTGAGCGAGCGGCAACCAACTCTCGAAGTTCTTCGCTAACATAACTACTCATGAGCAAAGTACCTGCGGGCGCGTGCTTTTGCAAGCCTCATGATATGTTCCAACTGCATATAGTTGTCCAATTCCGATTTTTCTTCTGGAGTGAGCCCGCTGGTTTTTTCCTGATGAATTAAGTTGGCGACACGATTCTTCGCCGCCTGTGATGGTTCGTATGCAATAACATCATCTGGCTTGCTGCCAGCCGCAATGAAATCAATTAGCTCCTCGTATGCCTTCGTAGTGGTGTTCATAAATATTACTCCATCTGTTATTTCTGCTCGAATTGATTTTAGCAAATCCAGTTCAATGAAGCAAGAACTCCCTCTCTCGAAATCTTAAAGCTTGCGGGAATCGCTCATGCGAATGACGGCAACCGCGCCCTCGTAGGTTGATGCCATCAAGAATTTCTTTTCGTGACATGATTCCTCGTGGAAGATTTGATACTCAATTTTCTGGATTACGTTTAGAAAACTTTCTTGCTCCAATTAACGATTTTCAAATCTTTGATTCGTTTGAAATCACTTTCGTTATTCGTTGCAAGCACTAACTTATTTGAAACGGCAATGCCAGCAATGAGCAAATCGATATCATCGATGGGTTGGCCTTTCTTGCGCAGGTTGGCGTAGATTTCGGCAGAGATAGTTGCAGATTCTTCAGTTAAAAACAGAATGGTATTTTGATTTGCAAAACCTAAGAAGGAATTAAGCTGCTTTTTTGCATCACGGTATTTCAAGCCACTTACTATCTCATAATAAGTAATGATGCTCAGATTGACCTTCCCATATTGCCCAAGACATTTGTCAAGGTTTGCTTTTACCGTTTCATTGCCTCGGAAATACATTGACAGGATATCGGTATCAACCAACGTTGGTTTCACGATTCCGTCTCCTCGAAAAAGCGGCCTGTCGACGTTGACTTACTTCACTCATAAAATCCTGGTATAAATCTTCTGGCATATCTTTCCAACAGCCAGCATAGTTGGTGATTTTGTCAGTCTTCTTTCTGGAAAATTGCAAACCTACTCGGAAGTGATGTATCAGATCCAATATTTGAGGTAATCTTTCTTCCGGGATTTGATTCACCTCTTCTACGACTTTTTCACGAATGGTGGAAATTTTCATTTTCATTAATCCAGTTAAAAGTTATGGTCGAATGCTTGATGTATTGACAAATGTATTTAAAATAGTTTCGTGTTTCAAGTATGAATCTTCACACAGCCCTTGAGCGCGTTGGGCGTGGTCATGGTGATTTCAATGCAGCTAGCCAGCCCGCGCGGATGGCTTCGGCGACTTTCATGAGAGTATGCGGGAATCAGCCGTGCGGATGACTGCAACCGCGCCTTCAGTGATGATGCGATCAAGGATTTCTTTGAGTATGGTGTTTTCTCGCAAATTTCCAATCAAGTGATCGTTATGATAACCCCAAAATCCAGAGCCCAATCATTAGCTCCAGCGATGTTAGGGATTCTTTTAAAGCAGGGCACGAAAATTAAAAATGAACTCTGACAGTCGGAGATTTTTATTGTCTTTATCAGGTAAAAATATTCTCAAATGTTTCGTCATTATATCATTGCCTAAATAAATCTCTAGAGACTCGTGCTTCCAACCTATCGTGATTGATGTAGCATACTTCATAAAAAAATGAATATGGAACTGATGAGGAGTAAACTGGATAAGATGAATTGGTTTTGCATCCATATCATTTCTTAATTGTTCGAAGCATTTTATTTGTTCTAACTTGTCACCATTCAGAGCATGTGATCTCAGAGTCTCCAGGTTTTCGATCTCATCTTGAATTCGTAGCAGGTGAGCAAACTCTACGCAGGCTTTGGCAAGGAACCTGTGAGGAGTTTTGCCGCTCATGAAAGTTTTTCTAATTCTATCTTTTCTCTCAGGATTAACAGTGATGTCAAAAATCTCATCAACGTAAATATCACCTAGCTGACAATGTTTATTGAAATATAGATAATCGGTTATCTTTTGCTGGGCGACGTGATCTGGGATCCCTTGCCTCTTTGCAATTCTCGTGATTTGGTTCTTAATGAATTTCGTGTCTGAATGGTCTATTACAAAATCCCCTTCCCTGATCTTTGTCGGAATTATTTTAGAACTCTTATTTGATTTCGCGACTTTGATTTGATTTCCTCGTTCGTCCTCGAAGTAGGTGTCATTGAAATGAAATTCGAGATCGATTTCATATTGTTTTTTTATCGCAGAAAAGGCATCGTAAATGTGTCTATGCTTATTAAGCTCAGAATCAACTTCTGTGCCTAACTTACTGTTGCAATCTCGGCAGACGTTACTTATCGTAACAATACCCCCAATGCTTTCTGGGATGATATGTTCTTCTGAATGCTTCTTTTCTTGCCTGCAAAAAATACATCTCATGGTTGAAATCTTTGCTTTTTCTCCTAACCCAATCTATACCCCTTCTTCACCAACTCATACGCCAGCGCCCGGCTCATGGCGCGAGCATCCTCCAGGTCGATGATGTGGCGCGCGACCAGTCCTGCGAGAAAGTCGCTATCCATCCTAAACTCACGAATTCACTTCCTCAGCCGAACGCTTGTGAATCGGCAAAGAAACTATTTGGCGTCCACTTTTCTTTTCCTGCTCCTTCAAATCATCGTAGATCGCTTTTAAATCAAAATTGAATTTTCGGGCGTGTTCCTCCCGAATCTTATGGATTTTTTCAACAATCGGATCTTCCCACATGATTTATTCTCCCATCAGTTCATACGGTGTACAAATTATTGGAAGCTCATAGCCTTCGTCAAGGCAAATCTTTGCAAGTCTTCTCTGAATCTCCGCATTGGGCCATGTGTTTACAATTCCTCGTTAATAAATAGTCGATCCCATAAATTGTGGCAACAGAAATATGTAATGCGTCATCTGCGGCTTTCTTAGGAAGCACTTTGTCGCTCAAGAACATGTTTGCCAGATCTCGAGCTTCGATTCTTAAGGAATACCTTTGACAGTATCCAGTCGCTTCTTGACCTCTTCCTCATCACCTTTGCGTGATTCTTGAATCACCAGTTGCGATATGTACAAATCAAACCCAGAAACGACGATTATCCCACCACTCGTTGGTAACCTGTTGCTGGGCGGCCGCGATCAAATTTTGGCTCGGCCGGCCTACAAAATAGCTTATGAGACTTGTTTCAATATAAACCTTTGGCTTCATGAACGACATCGCCTCTAACGTAACTTGTAACCTTTCTTCACCAACTCATACGCCAGCGCCCGGCTCATGGCGCGGGCGTCCTCCAGGTCGATGATGTGGAGCGCGACCAGCAATTTTGCGAAAGACTAAAACTGGTCATCCCCATCTGCCGGTACATCTGGCACCTTCTCCATTATCGCTTCAAACTCTTTTCGACTCGGCTTCCGGTTTGCTCTTTTCATCAAATAGTCCTCCGTCATCAGCGCAGATATCTTTTCCGCCAGCGCTGTTGCCACAAATTGATTGATCGAAATTTGCTCCTATTTCGCCAATTCTCGAATGGCCTTATGCAGGGATTTCGGAAGACGAATACTTATCGTGCTCATTTTTCCCAATCTTCTACTTCTAATCCTTCCACCTTGCCAAATTCTCTTGTATTGTGCGTCACCAAAGTGACATCGTTAGCCCGGCTGATGGCAGCAATCAATAGATCATTTGGTCCAATTGGAGTCCCGGCCTTCTCTAATGTAGAGCGAATTTTACCATATTCCTCTGAAGCCTTATCATCGAAAGGAAAGGAGACAAATCGGTCTGAAAATCGATGAACTTTTTGCAGGTTCTCTTCCGGTTTTGCACTCTTGAGGGCGCCATAAAATAGTTCCGCTTTTACGACAGAACACAAAACAATATCTTCGGGCAGTTTCGATTCCAATTGCTTGCGGATATTTTCAGATTTGCCATTCAAATATCTTATGCAAGTGTTGGTATCCAACAAATAGCTCATCCCATCGCCTCTCGAACCTCAAACACGCCTTGATCACCGCGTTTAATTTTCGCATCAGCTAAGCAGCCATACGTCGCTTGAATGAATTGATGCCATTCTGATTTCTTGTCTGTTTTAGCTGGTTCCTTAGATAAAACTTGAGATGGTTTTCCTTTAAGAGCTTCGATGATTCTATGTAAAATCACCAAATACTCCTCCCTTTTTATATTGTCGATTTCTTCTTTAAGCAATTCTTTGGAGATCATTATTTTCACCTCGAATTTTTCTTTTTCCAAATAAGAATAAAAAGTCTTCTGCTTCCAATCAAGGGAATTATAATTTATAGCCCTTCTTCACCAACTCATACGCCAGCGCCCGACTCATAGCGCGAGCATCCTCCAGGTCGATGATATGGCGCGCGACCAGCCCCGCCAGAAAATCGCTATCCATGCGGCGGGACAGATCGTGGCGCGCGGGAATGGAAGGAAACGCGCGGGTGTCATCGTTGAAACCGACGGTGTTGTAAATGCCGGCGGTTTCCGTCACCCGCTGGCGGAAGCGCTGCATCCCCTCAAGGCTGTCGTGGAACCACCACGGCGGACCGAGCTTCATCGCGGGATAATGTCCCACCAGCGGCGCCAGCTCCCGCGAATAGGTAGTTTCATCGAGCGTGAAAACGATGACGGTGAAGTCCGGATTGTTGCCGTACTTGTGCAGCAGCTCGTGCAAGTTGCGGGTGTACTCGGTCTGCACCGGGATATCCGCCCCTTTGTCCGGACCAAATCGCTGAAAGATTTTTTGATTGTGATTGCGAAACGAGCCGGGGTGAATTTGCATCACCAATCCATCGTCCTGACTCATGCGCGCCATCTCCATCAGCATGTGCGCGGTGAACAACCCGGCATCGTCTGCCGTGGCCGCGCCGCGCAGAGCTTTGGTGAAAATGGCCTCGGTTTTCTGTGGCGACAGCTCGTGGGTGTATGGGCTATACACCCCGTGGTCGGTGGAAACCGCTCCCATGAATTTAAAGAATTCTCGCCGGCTCTCTAACGCTTGAATAAAACTTCGATACGAGTCGATGGCCAAGCCGCTCACGTCACTGAGACGCTCAATGTTTTGCTTCCACTCTTTTTTGCTCAAATCCGTGACCCCATCCGGACGGAAACAGGGGATCACGTTACCGTTCCAACCGGATGCTTTGATTTTTTTATGATGCTCCAGAGTAGACTCCGCCGCGTCGGTGGTCGTCAATACCTCGATGTTGAAGCGGTCAAACATGGCGCGGGGACGAAACTCCGGCGAGCGTAATTTCTCGTTGATCTGATCGTAAATGTGCATGGCCGACTCGCCAGTCAATTTTTCTTCGATTCCAAACACGGTCGAGAATTCATGATTCAACCAGATTCCCGTGGGAGCGCCGGCAAACAGATAGAAATGGTCACCAAAAATTTGCCAGATCTTGCGGTGATCTTTCTCCACTGGCGCGCCATCAACGGTGGGAATGCCAAGGGATTCCAACGAAACGCCCTGGGAATAGAGCATTCGGAAAACATAATGATCGGGAATGATGATCAGCTCGGTCGGATCTGGAAACGGTTCATTTTTGCTGAACCAGGCCGGCTCACAATGGCCATGAGGACTCACGATAGACAGCGTCTTCACATCCTCGTATAACTCGCGGGCAATTTTACGAACCATCGGTTGCGGATCGAAAAAACGATTTTCGTCTAAGATCAATTTGGACATGGAAAATCGTAGTAATTCTGTGCGTAAATATCAAGGAAAATTCACAGCCGTTAAGGGGACACACCTTGAGGATGTTTTCCGATTACTCTAACTGGGATTCGACGTACTCCTCACCTCTTGGTTCGAGATGATGGCGCATAATGAGGCGGGCACAGGTGTTCCAGCGCAGGATGGCATCATCGTTGCCGGGCGGACGAATGGCTTCGGCATTCTCGTAATGCTCCATGGCGTCGCGCAGCCACTCGTAAGCCATAAATTTACCGCCGGGGATCCCCTGGTCGAGGATGCCTTTCCCGTGGCGTTCCCAGATAATGCCGGCATAGTAATGACGTTCATATTCGTCGCGCAGACGGGGCAGAAGTTCCCGCGCTTGATTCACGTCCACCGCTGCCGATGTGCCGAACTGATCCGTCAGCGCCAGCAGCAGAATCACGATGGCCTTATGATTATCCGGGTCGACTTCCAGAATATCGAGGCAAATACTTTCGGCTAATCGCGGCTCATTGAGCAGCCGATAGCGTTCGGCTTTTTCCAGCGCCGCTGGGATGCCGGCTTTGGAGATGGGTTTGAGTTGAAACATGATTCACTCCAGTTACGGTTTCATCTGTTGAATTTCCAAGAAACAGTTGCCACGCCTCAGGTGACTGTATCTGAAAATTTCATGCAGTAGCCGCAATCTCCGCTGGGTGCAGGCTCAGATATTCGCGAACCTCTAACTGCATACGATCAATTTCCGCAAGAAAACCAGAAACTGCCGCATGATAATTGGCGGGATTGGTTTCCACCTTGCGAAGATGAGCAACTTGAGATTGAAAATGTGCGATTCGTTCGAGAGTAACTTTTAATTCTTGATCATTGGCAATCATAATTTACTCCGATATTATTTCGACAATTCCTCTTTGCTTACCATCTCTTTTGATTTGCCAGTATTCAATGGTAGCCTGTTCGCCGTTTAAGGCAGCCAAACGTCTTATCCAAAAAATACTTGCGCCAAAATGAGTTTGAGCAGCGGCGTGATCAAAAATAAGTCGGGCTTCCCCAGTAAGCTGATTTACATCAAAAGTATCTTCCATTAGAATGAATACATCCACATCGTTTGGTTCAGGCTTAGAAGTAACAAATGATCCAAACACGATGAACCTTGCCAATTGGCCAGTTTCAGAGACCAGTCGATAAATACGTTCTAAGCGTAAGCCTAAAACCTTACGCTTAACGGTTTTTGTGCCGAATCGTTTTAATGTTTCTTTCAACGATGCGCGGTGAATACCAACTGATAGATCTACATTTTTATTAAATGAAGGTAGCGGCACATCATCTCCTGACTCAAACTTTACTACCTATCCAAAACCGCCAAGGATGAGTTCTCTTTTCACTATGCCAAGCATTTTTTAGTCTTTTAAAGATAATAAAAGATTGCGAACAAATCAAATAGAGTGTACAAATAGAGATGTCAACATTGGCACTTAAGTCGCGGTATGGCGAGGGTCTTATGGCCTAAGAATGGCTTTATGATTTTCCGGGTCCATCTCCAGAATGTCCAGGCAGATGCTTTCAGCTAATCGCGGCTCATTAAGCTGCCGATAGCGTTCGGCCTTTTCCAGGGCCGCCGCGATGCCGGCTTTGGAGATGGGTTTGAGTTGAAACATGATTGACTCCTACCCTAATTGTATTCTACAAGATTAAAATTGTGTTCACGTCCGCGGACGGAAAATTCGAAAAAGTTTTTTAAGCGGATCGTAAAATTCGTCCACCACGCGTTCCTTGAGCGGGATGATGGCGTTGTCGGTAATCGTGATGTCTTCCGGGCAAACTTTGGTGCAGCATTTGGTGATGTTGCAATAGCCGATGCCGTCCGCGTTCTTCAAATCTTCGAGACGATTTTCAACATCGAGCGGGTGCATTTCCAGCGCGGCCACGTGCACAAAAAAGCGCGGGCCAATGAACTCGTCGTGAAGGTGATGCTCGCGCAGCACGTGACAGACGTCCTGGCACAGAAAACATTCTATGCATTTGCGAAATTCCTGCACGCGGTCGATATCTGCCTGCGCCATGCGCCAGGTGCCATCGTTATCATCCGGCGGTCGCGGTTTGAATTTTTTGATTTTTTTCTTTACCCGAAAATTCCATGACACATCCGTGACTAAATCCTTAATCAAAGGAAACGCCTTCATCGGCTCAACCGTCACCGGCTTGTCGAGGGAAAGCTCGCTCAGTCGAGTCATGCACATGAGCTTGGGGTGACCGTTGACTTCGGCAGAGCAAGAGCCGCAGCGGCCGGCTTTGCAGTTCCAGCGCACCGCCAGATCGTTGGTCTGCTCCGCTTGAATCTGATGCACCGCGTCGAGGACGACCATACCCTCAACGATTTCGGTAGTATAATCCTCGAATTTTCCACCTTTGCTGTCGCCGCGCCAGATTCGAAACGTTGCCGTCGCCATCATTTCATCTCCTCGATGATTTGTTTTAGATCGGGACGCATTTCCGGAAGGGGTTCGCGGCGCACCTGCATTTGGCCATCCCCATCTTTGCGAATAATGTAATTGCATTTGCCGGTCTTGTCATTTTTTTCCGGATAATCTTCGCGAAAATGGGCGCCGCGGCTTTCCTTTCGTTCGATGGCCGCCCTCGTAATCGCTTCCGATACGGTCAGCAAGCTGTGCAAGTCCAGCGCGGTGTGCCAACCCGAATTGTATTCGCGATTGCCCATAATCCGATCAT
>Ga0247727_10011570_pt1 | contig 15356 bp, 12 predicted proteins | sample WisWelCaveWW1625_FD_202498 | JGI IMG/M metagenome (GOLD analysis project Ga0247727, IMG submission 202498) | Biofilm microbial communities from Wishing Well Cave, Virginia, United States - WW16-25 | ecosystem: Environmental > Aquatic > Deep subsurface > Groundwater > Cave microbial mat | place... | reverse complement strand
GAGCAGGGGCCCCACGGGCGTGACGACCATGGCCCAGAGTGCGGCCGACTTGAGGGACTCCTCGAGGCAGCGTCCGCCGTCGGGGAGGAGGGGGTACCAGCCGAGCCGGGCGAGGTGCCTTCCGAGTGCCAGGGCCAGGGGGACGAGGACGAGGAGCCCGGCGGCCGTGGAGCCGGCCCGGACGACGGCCAGGCGGCCGTTGGCCGACCCGTGGCCCGCGAGGAACCCGATTCCCGCGCCGAAGATCACCGCCACGAGGATGGAGGCCAGCGAGTAGCCGAGGTCCCCGAGCGAGACCCCGCCGACGAGCAGCGCCATCCCCTCCACCGGGAGGACCGCCAGGAGCATCGTGAAGGCCAGCAGCACCCGGGAGGCGAGGAAGCCGACCGCGAGGCGCCGTGGCGAGAGGGGGACCGTGAGGAGCGCCGTGAGAGTCCCCGCCGAGCGCTCCACGGGGACCGCCAGCGCGCTCTCGGTGAGGGCCAGGCCGAAGGTGAACAGCATCGCCATCCAGGAGAACATCCCGTGGATCATCCGCCCGACCTGGTCGGGGGACTGCCGGTCCACGGTGGCGCCGTAGGCGAAGAGGACGACGGCCCCGCAGCCGGCCACCGCCAGGGAGCGGTGGAGGAAGGCCGCCGGTCGCGAGCAGAGCCTCGTGTAGTCCCGCTCGATGAGCGGGTGGCGGAGGTCCACGGGGCGGGGGAGCGAGAGGGCCAAGGGGGGCTCCCCGGCGCGGCGCCTAGGACACCACGCCCTTGGTGATGTGGAGGAAGACCTCCTCGAGGTCCACGGCCTCCTCGGCGAAGTGAAGGATTCGGAACCCCCGGGACGCCAGGTCCGCGGAGACGACGCTCGGGTCGGCGCACTCGGGCTTGAGCAGGACCTCGAAGCCCGCCTCGCCCGGCCGCAGCGCCTCCACCGCCGGGTGGCCGCGGAGCACCTCCATGGCCTCGGCATGGGTCCGCCCCGCCTCGGGCTCCTCCTTGAGGCGGACCTGCACCCGGGTCCCGGGGCGCACCCTCTTCTGCACATCCTCGATGGACCCGGCGAAGAGCATCTTCCCCTGCTCGATGATCCCGATGGTGTTGCACATCTCCCCGATCTCGCCCAGGATGTGGCTCGAGATGAGGAGCGTCTTCCCCATGCGCCGCAGTTCCAGCACCAGCTGCTTGAACTCGATGCGCGCCCGGGGGTCGAGCCCGGCCGCGGGCTCGTCGAGCAGCAGCACCTTCGGGTCGTGGAGGAGGACCCGCGCGAGGCCCAGGCGCTGCCCCATGCCGCGGGAGAGGCTCCGGACCTGGGCCTCGCGCTTGATGCCGAGGTCGGTGAGGGACAGGACGTCGTCGATGACCTTCCGGCGCCGCTCCCCGTGGATGCGGTAGGCGGCCGCGAAGAATTCCAGGTACTCCTGCACCAGCATGTCGTCGTAGACCCCGAGCACGTCCGGCATGTACCCGATGAGGGGCTTCACCTCCTCGGGGCGGCGGGCCACGTCGATGCCGCAGACCAGCGCCCGCCCCGCCGACGGCCGCAGCAGCGTGGCGAGGATCTTCAGCGTGGTGGTCTTCCCGGCCCCGTTGGGCCCGATGAAGCCGAAGGCGTCCCCCTCGCCGATCTCCAGGTCCACGGACCGCAGCGCGTGGACCTCCCGGTAGCGCTTCTCCACCTTCTCCAGCCGGACGACGATCATTCCCCGCCCTCCTCCGACCCGGGCATCGGCAGGACCCGGCGGACCACCACCACCGTGGATTCGGCCTCGGCACCCCCCGGGAGCCCGCCCAGCGGGTCGGCCTCGCACCAGCCGAGGAGGACGGGGCGGCCCTCTCCCACCTGCCGCGACAGATCGATCCCCTGGCGGGCCAGGACCCGGATCTGGCGGTCGGTGACGGGGGTGCCGGCCGCCGTCCGCCCCGTGAGCGAGGCGCCCATTGCGGCCCGCGCGATCCCCCGGCGGGCCTCGGCCTTCGCCGCCTCCGAGTCGTCGGGGGGGACGAAGCCGTCCTCGCCGCTCCCGAAGTAGATGGGGGGGCCGGTGCCCCGCCACTGTCCTCCCCGCCCGGTGAACAGGCCGCCCGGCCCATAGGGGGAGGGGAGGCGATCGTCCCCGGCGGAGAGCGCCGTCCAGCCCGGGGCCGCCAGGTCCGCCTCGGTGCGCCCGCCGGGCTCGAGGTCCCCGAGGAAGCGGGCCCGGTCGCCCTCCACGAGCACGAGGTCCCGGACGCGCACTTTGAAGCCGTTGCGCACCTCCAGGACGCGGCTCCCGTCCCGGCTCCGCACCGCCGCGTAGAGGGCGAGCGGGATCTCGCCCGAGAAGCGCCCCTGCACCGTGCGCTGGGAGCGGAGCGGGACGTCCACGGCGGCCGCGCACCGGCCGTCCGGACCGAAGGCGAGGCTCCCGCTGAGGGTGCGGCCCTCGCCCTGGTCGAAGAAGGCGGCCCCTGAGCCCAGCCACGGGGATTCGATGAACTCCCGCGGCTGGTCGTAGGAGACCTGGAGCGTCGTCCCCGTGGGGCTGTAGGCCCCGAGGAAGTCGAGCCCGCGCATGGAATCGGCGTCCCCCGACGGCGCGGTGGCGAGATCCACCCAGGCGACCCGCACCTTGCCCGCGTGGCCTCCGAAGAGCAGGAAGGAGGCGCCCCAGGCGAGCAGCGTGAAGGCCACCACGATGAGCGGGAAGGTGATGACCGTGCGGCGCAACTTCCCCCGCCGCTTGAGGATGTAGTAGTCCGCGGGCCCGATGGCGACCACGTAGAGGGTGAGCCCCAGGATGAGCAGCCCCAGCGGCGGGGAGGCGAGGAAGCGCTTCCGGAGGTGGTTCACCAGCGGGTCCAGCGAGATGCCCGGGCCGTAGTTGGGGTTCCGGTTCTGCTCGGTCCGGACCAGCGACCCGAAGAGCCCCCGCAGCAGCGCGGCCCGGTCCGCGTCCTTCGAACCCGAGAGGAGGCGCGGGTCGAAGGCGAGGAGTTCCACGGTCCCGATCCCGTGGTCGGCGACCACCGCCAGCGGGCGGCCGTCCGGCAGCGAGGCCCGCACGCGGCCGCGGACCCCGGCGAGACGGGCCAGCGGGATCATCCCCCCCTCCACCTTCTCCCGGAGGGAGCCGGCCAGCGCCAGCGCGACGTCGGCGGGGGCGGCCTCGCCGTGGCCGAGGATCCGGGCCGGGAGCGCCCGGGTGAGCGGGGAGTCGGCCGCGAGGCGCGCCCCGGGCGTCGCCGCCACGAGCAGCCGCCCCCCGTTCGCCGCCCAGCCGAGCAGGGCGTCCATCCGCGCGGCGTCCCGGAGCGCCTCGGTGTCGGGGTCGATCCAGAGAACGGCGTCGAATCCCTCGTAGCAGAGCCAGTTGTCCGGCGCCGCCGAGGGGGAGATCCCGACGAAGGCCGGCAGCGCGGCGAAGTCCTTGTCCCCGGGCGACGCGACGGCCTTCCCGGTCCAGGGCCCCTGCCGCAGGAGCTTCTGGGAGTCCACGCCGACGCGGGAGAGCCAGGCCACACCCAGCGAGGGGTCCCCGAGCACGCCGACCACGGGCGCCCCGGAATCGGCGGCGGTGAAGCCCTGGGAGGGCGGCCCCGTCCCCGTGGACCCGACGTAGACCGTCATCTCCCGGGCGTCCTCGTACTGCGTCCCGTGGCGGAGAAGGGTCCGGCGGCTCGAGGCTATGCGGAGGCGCCACTCCGCGTCCACCATGGAGGTGCGGGAGAGGACCGGGAGCGTGAGGCGTTTCTTCGCCCCGGGCGCGAGGAAGGCCGAGGCCTCGTAGGTCATCCCCTCGCCGCCGACGCCCACGAGCGTGCGGGGCGGGAGGACCTCGAACCGGACCTCGACGGGCTCCTTCTCGCTGCTCGTCACCTCGATGTCGACGGGGGTGACCGAGCCCGGGACGTGGGTCCCGTCGAAGCCGAACCTCGAGACCACGGTGACGTCCGCGAGCGCCGCCGGGGAGGCGAGCAGGAGCGCCAGCGCGGCGGGGAGAGGCCACCTCATCGGGCGGACTCCGCGGCGGGGGCCTTCCACGGGATCCGGTCCAGGAGGAACCGCTGGACGCGGTGGTTCTCCGTGTCGGCCACGAAGAGCCAGGGGGGATCCAGGGCGAGGTCGTAGGGCCCCCGGAACTCCCCGGGGCCGGATCCGTTCGCCCCGAAGGTGCCGAGGCACCTCCCCTCCGCGTCGAGGCGCTGGAGGCGGTGGTTCCCGGCCTCGCAGACCACCACGCCGCCGCCGGGGAGCGCGGCGAGCCCCGTGGGCCAGCGGAACCGGCCCGGCCCGTCCCCCTCACCGCCCACGGTCGAGAGGAGGCGGCCCGTGCGGGGGTCGAGGCGGAAGAGGCGGTTGCCGGCGTCGGCCACCCAGAGGACGCCCGCCGCGTCCACCGCGATCCCCATGGGGCGCTGGAAGACGGCCTCGGTGCCGGGGCCGCCGAGGCGGCGGAGGAACCGGCCATCGGGCGCGAAGACCTGCACGCGGCGGCAGGGCTCGTAGCCGAACTCGGAGACGAAGACCTCGCCCTCCCACTCGACGGCCCGCTGGGGCATGCAGAACTCCCCGTCCCGGACGCCCCCGTTCCCGCGGCGGGAGGTCTCCTTCCCGTCGGGGCCGTAGGAGACGAGCGCCGCCTCGTGGGTGTGGACGACGAGCGTCCCCCCGTCCGGCCGCAGGAGGAGGCCCAGCGGGAATCCCCGCACGGACCCCGGGGGCATGACCGGCCAGGACCTCTCGAGGGCGCCGTCGGCGGCGAAGCGCTGGAGGCGGCCCGAGGTGTCGAGCACGGCGACGCGGCCTCCGCGGGCGGCGATGCCGCGGGGGCGGACGAAGCGGCCCGGCTCGGAGCCGGGCCCCCCGATGACCAGCGGGGCGGGGGCCTCGCAGGCCAGGAGCAGGGGGAGGAGGAGAGGGAGTGCCGTGGCCGCGAGGCGCGGGCGTCCCATGGGTCCTCCCTCCAAGGGCGGCGATTGTAGCCGTGGAACTCGCGAACCGGCGGTGGGTTCACCTCTCCCGGACGACGACGGTGAGCCGCCCTTCCTCCTCCCCCTCCTCGAATTCGTGGAAGGCCGGGAGCACCGCGAGGCCGTCGGCGGGGACGCGCAGGACCCCGCCTCTCCAGCGGACCCCGAGGCCCCTCTCCCTCGCCCTGAGGAGCGCCCGGGGGTCCAGCACGACCTCGAGGAAGTGGTCGTCGTGGAGCCGCCAGAGCCCCTCACCCTCCCTCTCCCCGCAGCGGTAGAAGGCGGGCGCGAAGGGGAGGCCCTCCAGCCTCCGCTCGTTCTGCTCCTCGGCGGCGTCCTCGTCGCGGAGCGCCGCCGACCCGGCCCGGTCCTCGATGTGGTGGCGGATCTCGTGGCGGACCGTCTCGCGCACCTCGGCGGCGACGTCGAACCCCGGGTCCTGCATGGCGCAGGCCACGAAGGAGCCGTAGTAGAGGAACACGGTGGAGAGGTGCTCCTCGCCCAGCGTGAACATCGTGGAGACCGGCACGCACTGCCCGAGCGTGTAGTAGCCCGGGAGGAAGGCGTGGCGCTTCGCCCGCCGGACCACGACGGGGCCCCCGACCCCGGCCCGGAACTCCTCCGGGACGGCCTCGAGCTCCTCCTCCGCGAGGCGGACGAAGTCGCGCAGCCGCACGTCCTATACGATACCCGTCCCGTGATCCCGCCCGCCCTCCGTCCCCTCGCGCTCCTCCTCGCCACCGGCGCGGCGGCCGGGGCCTGCCGCCCCGCCGCCGCGCCCCCGGCCCCGGTCCCGGCGGCGCTGGAGGAGGCGGAACGGGCGCTCCTGGAGGGGCGCTTCGGCGCCGCCCGCAAGGGGCTCCGGACCCTCCCCCGCGCGGCGCTCGAGACCCGGGAGGCGCGCCTGCGCGGGGCCTCCGCGGCGATGAAGGCCCGGGAGCCTTCGCTGGCGGCGGACATCCTCTCCGCCGACGCGGAGGAGCCGGCCCGGCTCCTGCGGTGCGAGGCGCTCCTCCGGTCGCGGCGCTTCGGCGAGGCCCGGTCGGCGCTCGACGCGCTCCCGAAGGACGGTCCCGGGAACGAGCGGCGCCGGGTGCTCGGGGTCATGCTCGGCATGCTCGAGGGCCGCAGGGACGAGGCACGCGCCGAGGCGGCGGCGCTCGTCCGGGAGGGGACCCTCGACCCCGACGCCCACGTCCTCCACGCGCAGGAGCTCACCGAGACCCCGGCCATCGTCGAACGCCTCCTCCAGGAGGCTCTCGGCCGGGTGTCGGACCGCGCTCCGGTCCTCCGGGCCCTGGGGCGGCTCCTTCTGTACGTGGAGGGGAACCCGCGGCGGGCGGCGGAGCCGCTCGAGATCGCGGTCCGGGAGCGCCCCTGGGACAGGGACGCGCGCCTCGACCTCGCGACGGCGCTCCGCCGCACGGGGCGGGACGGGGACCTCGCGCGTGCCGTCACGCAGGCGAGGAGCCTCCGCGCGGAGGACCCGTCGGACGCCGAGGCGACTCTCGTCCTCGCGGAGGTCCTCGCGGAGGGGATCCGCTCGGCGGCGGCGGGGGCCGGGGGGACCGGAGTCCTCCGGGGCGAGGCCTTCGCGGAGGCGCTGGCCCTGTACGAGGAGCTGGCGGGGAGGCCTCCCGCGGAGGACCCGGCGCGGGCGGTGCGCGTCCTCCAGGGCCTCGCCCGTCTCCACGTCGAGGCCATCCTCGTGGACGACCCCGCGCGGGCGACCGTCCCGGGATCCCGCTTCCGCCGGGCCATGGAGACGCTCGACCGGGCATGGGCCCTGGACCCCGAGGGGAAACTCAGGGATGGAGCCGGGGTGCGCCTGTCGGCCGAGACGCTGTTCCTGCGCGGGAAGGCCTGCAAGAAGGCCCATACGGGCGACATGGACCACACCCTGGCCGTGGGCTGGTACGAGAAGGCCCTCGACCCTCGCGTGGGGGGCGACCCGCGCCACCTCGAGGCGCACTGGGACCTCGGGCTGCTGTACGCGGACTTCCTCCGGACCCCCGACTACATCCGGAAGGCGCGGTCCCAGTTCGAGGACCACATCACCGAGCGGGAGCGCCGGGGGCTCCCCCCGCTCGCCCCGGACCTCCTGCGCATCGTGGCCCAGGTCCGTGCGCTCGCGGAGAAGGGGCTCGGGCTCGAGCCGGGGACCTCGCTCGGGGCGGACCCCCCGAAGTGACGGGGGGGGTGGTGGGCCGTGCTGGATTTGAACCAGCGACTTCCACCGTGTGAGGGTGATGACGGCATCCGTAACCTGCTGCAAAACCTTTGGTTACGGCGACCCAAGGCAAGCGGTCCCCCCGGAGGTTCCCCGAAATGCGCCGAATCAGGCCCCGGAGGCCGCCCGGTAGGTGTCCTTGGGGTCGGCGACGGCGGGGGATGCGGGGACGGGGTCCGGCTTCGCCCCCACGAGCCCCGGCTCGGCCCCCTCCAGCAACCGGATGGCGTGCCGGGCCGCGTCCTCGGGGGCGTGGCGGCCGTACCGCGCCGCGCAGGTCAGGGTCGAGTGTCCCGTCACCGCCGCGACGAACGAGAGGGGTACCCCCTTGGCGACCATCCTGGTCGAGGACAATCGGGCGGCGCACGTGCCCCTCGATTGGGGACCCTCCTCCACCTGGAAGGCATCGTCGGGAAGCCCCTGAGCCGGTGGAACCGCGAGGACTTCCAGGGTCTGCTGGACAAGCGCGGCCTGTCCAGCGCGGAATGGTTGCTCGTCCTCCGGCGGTTCTACGAGGTCCTGTGCGGCGCAGATGACTGCGCCCCGTCACCCAAAGGAGAGCTTCCACGGGAGCCCCTGACCGAGGAGGGTCTCCTCGCCGAGATGATCGACGAGGTCAACTGCGAGTCCAGGCTCACGCCCGCGCAGAAGGCGGAGACCAGGGCGATGCTCCGGGGCATCTGGAACGACCCCAACATCTAGCCTGGCTGGTGCACCGTCGGCTCCGCCTCTTCAACGACCTGGGTGTGAAGTAGTTCCCCCCCTCCCGGGAGGCCCGGGGTGCGGGGGGGATGGGAATGCTGCTAGATCCCGGTGGCACTGTTTCGCTTCACCCCCTTGGAGGACGGCCGCGCTCCGGCGCTGTCGATCACAGCCTCCTCTGGCTAGACTCGTGCACGATGGAACACAGACCCCGAGTTCGGGCAGCCTTCTTGATTCTCTTCGGCAGCCTTCTACTTCTCGGTTCCTACCTGGTCGCGCGGTACGGGTCGCAGCCGCTCAAGGTATGGAGCTTCGTCGGGTTGCCGGTTTTTCAGTCCTTCGTCTCGGCCGGCATCCTCATCGGCCTCGCGCCAGGGAAACGAGCTTACCTCTTGCCATCCATCGGCCTGGTCGGGGGTGCAGTGGTCGCCGTCGCGCTCGCGTGGATGGGGCGGGTGGACGGTGGGCTTCCTTTCCTGCCCGAGCTGGACTTCACCGTCCTGAATGCCCTGATCTACGGGGTCGTTCCGGCCTTCACCCTTGCCCTCGTGTGCCGCCGCCATCTCGATCACCCCGGTTGGGGGCGGTTCTTCCGCGGATCCGCCCGCGCCCTCTTCACGACCTCGGCCTTCCTCGGCATGCTTGCCCTCTCCCTCCCACCCTCCACCTGGTTCCACCGCTGGGAGCTGAATCGCGCAAAGGAGCATGTCGAAGCAGTGGCCGTCGAAGTGGAGAGAGCAACAAGGTCCGCTGGCCGTCCTGTCACCGAGATTGGGGAGATTCTCCCGCGCCTCGGCAACCTGCCTCCCCTCCTCAAGCGCAGTCCGGACGGGCTCAAGTGCGAGGACCGGGACGGCCATGTCGTCCTCGAGTTCTTCGAGTGCCCTGGGGGCATGCAACTCGTCCTCTGGACCTATCGCGTTCCCTCAGGGCCCTGGGAGCGTCGGAGCCTCTGAGGCGGGCTCCGGAGACACCCCCCTGGTTCATCCCGCGCCCGCTTTCGGTAGGTGGGCCGGGGCCAGGGCATCCTGAGGTCTCTCCCCCTCCGCCCCTCCCGGGAGGCCCGGGGCACGGGGAAACTGAGAACCCGACGGGGACCCCGGTCGGGACCCCGACCGCTTCCTCCCATCCCCTACGAAACGACCGTCCGGCCTCCGCCCCCGGGAGGACGGAGGGGGGAGGGGGGCAAGTTCACCCATCACCTCGATCGCGGTTCCAGCTGCACCTCAGCAACGACGGGCACGATCGCCTTGGCGCGCTTCACCGCAACCTCTTCGAGGCGGCCAAGGACGCGAGAATCCGATCCCGGCGCTCCAGCAGCTCCGGCAGCGGCATCGTCGCGTAGTCCACCTGCGAACCCCCGGGGGTGGAGACCGCCGCCTCGACCCTCCGCGGGACCGAGGGGAGCAGGCCGGTCCTCTGGAGCAGCCGGATCCGGAGGTCCATCGCCCGGAGCGCCTGCCCCATGAGGGCCGCCCGCTCCATCGGGCTCTTCGCCGCACTCATCTCCTGGAGGGCGAGTTGGGCGAGGCGCTCGAACTTGGCCGCTTGAAGTCCGATCTCCGCATGGACGTCGCACCCGTCCGACCTCCCCTTCATCTCCTCCCGGAGCGCGGCGAGGTCCCCGGCGACGGTCCTTGGCGAGACCGCCAGCGCCTTGGCGACGGCCGGGGTGCTGAACCCCTTGAGGACGACCATCTCGAACACGGACCGCCTGCGGGCCAGGATCGCGGCCTGCGAGTAGCGACCACCGCGAGGAGCCTCACCGACCGTGGTCAGACCGTTCGGGGGTCCGGACGCGCGGAGGACCGGGGCAGGGGTTGCGCAGGTTTGCATGGTTCCTGGGGAGGAGAGTACCTCCCCCCAGCGGCAGAGTTCGGGGTCCCGCGTGGCCGCGCCAAGGGTTCTCGGCGGCCGCCAGGCCGCGGCCTGCCGGGCGATGCGTCGTCGTGGCTATCATCGATGACCCGGCGAGAAGGCGAGGCCCGTGGCGGGGCTCCCAGAGCGTCCAGTGCCGTCCCAGAGGCGCGGCCGCGATGGGCTGGAATTACAACCCGAAAGCGGTCCCCCCTGCGGTCCCCCGAACGAGGGTCCGTCGTCGCCCCTGACGGATCCGCGAGGTTCCGCCAGCGGAGTCGACCAGATCGCCCGAAACCCAGGCGTCCTGCGGGTTTCGAGCCTGCGACGGGGGGAAACGGTGGTGGGCCGTGCTGGATTTGAACCAGCGACTTCCACCGTGTGAGGATGGCACTCTATCCGCTGAGTTAACGGCCCTGTCCCATACGGTACCTGACCCAAAACCGCCGCATTCAGCGTTTCCGGACCCGGGCAGGCTCCTCGCTTCCGGGTGTGCAAGGGCCGGAAGCCTCGAGCGAAGTCCCCGAGGAGGATGTCCGCAACCCCCTGTCCAGTCCTGCGCCTGCGACGCTCCGGTCCTCCTGCCTCGGCCTCCGGATCACCGGCCCTTGCACACACGGAAGCGAGTGGCCGGGAAGGGCGACCGGCGCGAATCCGGCGGTTTCGGGTCAGGTACCGTATCGCTCACCAGTACTCGGTCGTCACCATCGCGTCGCCGCGGACGCGGACCTGGCAGGCGGCCCGCTCGTCGGGGCCGAAGCGCTCCCGCGCCATGAGGCGGCGCTCCTCCGGGGTGGGGCGGGAGAGGTTCGAGGCCCCGCGGAGCACCGTCACCGCGCAGGCGGAGCAGGCGGCCACGCCGCCGCAGGAGGCCCCGAGCGGGACGCCGCGGCGGCGCGCCGCGTCGAGCAGCGTCTCCCCCGGGAGCGGGGCCAGCCAGCGCCGCCCGGGACGGAGGTGGACGCGGGGGCGGCGGCGCCCGCTCAAGCGCCGTCGGTCCCCGCGGACTTCGCGCGGTTGAGGAGCGCCGAGGCGCGGGGGTCCCCGGGCAGGATGCGCAGCGCCACCTGGGCGAGCCGGGCCGCCTCGGCGGCGCGCCCGCGGCCCTGGAGGAGCCGCTCGACCCGCGCCAGGATCTTCTCCCGGGACCCCAGCAGGTGATCGGCCAGGGCCAGGACCTCGGCCCCCTCGGCGTCCCCCGGGTGCTTCCCGGCGAAGGACTTCGCCTCGGACGCCGCCTTCTCGACCTCGCCCGCCGCGAGCAGTTCCGCGATACCGGCGAGGTCCCGGACGCGCGCCGCGGCCTCCTCCTCGATGCGATGCAGCTCGGCCGCGGCGGCCGCGTCGGCGGGGGCCACCTCGAGCAGCCTCCAGAGGATCTCCGCCGCCTTCGCCGCGTCCCCCCCGCGGCGCGCCTCCTGGGCCTCCTTCCGGAGCGCCTCGACCTTCTTCCGGGCCTCGGAGGTGCGCCGGAGGCCCTCGGAGGCGCCGGCGTCCTCGGGCGACGCCTCGGCGGCCTCGAGGAACGCCTCCTCCGCGGCGGCGAGGTCGCCCGCCTTCTCCGCCGCCCCCGCCCCGGCCACCAGGTCCGCGGCGCGGGCCAGTTCCGCGCGGGCCTTCTCGGCGGCCTCCTTCGCGGCGGCGTTCGCGGGGTCGGCCGCGAGGACCTCGCCGGCGGCGTCCCGGGCCTGGGCCCACCGGCGCGCCTTGACGAGAGCGGCGACCTTCGTGACCTTCTCCCGCAGCCCCGCGGAGCGCCGCGCCGCGCGCACCTCCTCCTCGAGCGGCGCGATCTCGGAGGCCGCCGCGAACTTCGCCTTCAGGCCCTCGAAGGCGGACTCGGCCCGATCCACGTCATCGGCGGCGAGCAGCCTCCGCACGCCCTCGGCGCCGGCGGCGAGGTCCTTCGCCGCCGCCCGGGCCCGACCGAGGAAGTCCGCCACGCGCGGGTCGGACTTCGCCGGGCCCCCCTCCCCCTCGATCTGGCGGACGGCCCCCGCGGGGTCGCCGGAGGAGAGCGACTTCCCCGCGGCGTCCAGCAGCCCGTCCACCGCCCCGAGGGATTCCTCCAGAGCCTTCAGGCGCTTGCGGGCCTCGGGATGGTCGGGGCTGAGCTCCAGCACCGCCTTCCAGGCCGAGACCGCCGCCGCGGCGTCCCCCTCGCCGTCGACCGCCTTGGCCCTCGCCGTCCGCTCCTGCACCTGGGCGAGCGACCTCTGCGCCTCCTCCAGGAGCCCCACGAGGTCGGGGTTGCGCCCCTCGGACATCATGAGGCGCTCGGCCGCCTCCCGGGCCTCGGCGTAGCGGTGGGCGCGGAGCAGCGCCTGCACCGTGAACTTCCCCTGGCCCTTGCGGCTCACCGCGCGCGCCTTCTCGAGGTCCCCCTGGAGGCCGGTGAGCTGCTCGTCCCCGGGGTAGATCCCCAGCGCGCCCTTCAGGCGCTGGTCGGCGCGGTCGAAGTCGCCCGCCGCCAGCAGCGCGCTCACCGCCGTGCGCTCCTTGTCGAGGCCGTCGCTGCGGCTCTCGGCCTCGCGGAGGAGCGAGACCACCTCGGCGTTGAGGGGGGACTTCTCCTGCGCCTCCTTCAGCTTATCGATGGCCCGGGCGTAGTTGGAGGCCCCGAGCAGGGCCTTCCCTTCCTGGGCGAGGACCTTGACCTCCCGCTCCATGGGGATGTTCGCGCCGCAGTCCCCGCAGAACCTGATCCCCACGTCCTCCTCGGCCCCGCACACGGGGCACTTGTCCCGCATGGAGGAGGAGCACCCCTTGCACTTGGTGGCGCCCGCCTCGTTGGGGATCCCGCACTCGGGGCAGAAGACCTTCTCGGTCTCGTCGGGCCGGCGCAGCCGCGCCAGGTCCTCGAGGATCTGGTCGCAGTCCTGGTAGCGCTCCTCCAGGTCGCGGTGGATCATCTTCCGCACGACCTTCCAGACGGACTCGGAGACGTCCGGGCGGAGCTCCATGATGGGCGTGGGGTCCTTCGTCATGATGGCCACGAGGATCTGCGGCGGCGTGGAGCCGGTGAAGGGACGCTTCATGGTGAGCATGAAGTACATGGTGACGCCGAGCGCGTAGATGTCCGTGCGGCCGTCCTTGGCCTTGCCCTCGAACTGCTCGGGGGGCATGAAGAACGGCGTCCCGATGACCATGGACTTCGCCTGCTCCTCGGAGTCGAAGACCTTGGCCAGGCCGAAGTCGGCGATCTTCACGCCCTTGTTGGGCATGATCATGATGTTCCCGGGCTTGATGTCCCGGTGGATGATGTTCTTCACGTGGGCGGCGCCGAGCCCGCGGCAGCACTGGGAGATGATCTCGACCGTCTCCTCCACCGAGAGCGGGCCCCGCTCCTGGAGGACGTCGTGGAGGGTCAGCCCCTCGACGTACTCCATGGCGAGGTAGTGGGTCTTGAGCTTCTCGTCGAACTTCACGTCGTGGATGGCGACGATGTTGGGGTGGCTGAGCTGCCCCGCGGTGCGCGCCTCGCGGTAGAACTTCGCCACGTACTCCTTGTTGGAGGCGCGGGTGCCGAGCATGAGCTTGACCGCCACCTTGCGATGCAGCGTGCGGTCGATGGCCTCGTAGACCGCCCCGTAGCCGCCCTCGCCGAGCTTGCGGGTGATCTCGAACTCGCCCCCGACCGCGTAGCCGGCGAGTTCGTCCTTGGCTGGGTCCGGGGCGGCGGGGGCCGGGGGAGGGGGGGCGGCGGGTCGCGGCGGGGCCTGGACGGTCATCTTCTGCGTCGCGCCCGCGGGGGCGGGCCGCGGGGCCGGGGCGGGGCGGGGGGCGGGGGCCGGCTGCGGCCGGGGGACGGGCATCGAGACCGGCGCGACCGCGACGTCGTCCTCGCCCGGGATGCGCAGGACCGTCTGGCAGGCCCCGCACCGGATCCGCTGGCCCGGCTTGAATCCGGAGATGTCCAGCTGGGTCTTGCACTTCGGACAGTTGGTGACCTTCCCTGCCATCGGTTCTCCCGATCGCCGAGGACCCGGCAGGGATCCGCGTCCTCCCCCCGGGGGATGACCTTCGCCGGGATTGTACGGGGGGTCCCGCGGCGGACTCCACGCCAATCCTCCCCGGGGCCCGCCTCGCCGGAATTGTGTCCGGGTTCCGGGCGCCGCTAGGATGCCGGACGACCTTCGGTGGGGGTATAGCTCAGCTGGGAGAGCGCCTGGTTCGCAATCAGGAGGTCAAGGGTTCAAGTCCCTTTACCTCCACCATCCGCAGGCCGGGTCGCCGCAGGCGGTTGCGGCGGCCCGGCCTGCGCGATTCGAGGAGAGCGCGCAATCCGGACAGCCACAGCCGGATGCCGACCCAGGGCTCCAGGCAAGACGTTCGAGGTGGAGATTCGACGGGAGAAGCAGCGGAGGTCCCGTCGCGTCACCGGAAAGCGACGGACCTCCTATTCTCCCCCGGGAGACGGTCTCTCTCCGGCGACCCAGCTCCCGGGGCGGGGCCGCCAGTCGCCGGGGCCGAGGATGCCGGAGACCTCGGCGGCGAGGCTCCCGCTGTAGACTTCGCGATGGGCCGACTCCCCTGCGTCTTCGGCGCGGGCGCGGAGGACGAACGCCCGGAATCGGGCGAGGTCGCGGGCGAGGGACTTAACAAGGAGGTATCCGAGGGTGTATCCCAGTTCGAAGCCGTCGATGGGCCTGTGGAAGGAGCCTCCGGACCAGAAAAGCTGGATCGTCTCGGCGTTCCAGTAGCTCCGCTGGTCCCTGACTTCCTGCGGAGTCAGCAGTCGCGCGGAGCCCCCGGTGGCGATGTTCTCGATCACGCTGGCCATGCCCTCGTTGAGCCACGCGGGGATCGGGAGGTGGCCGAGGCAAGCGTGGGCCAGTTCGTGGGCGACGGTCCTCTCCGCTACGAAGAGGTCGTCCCAGGGGAGCACGAAGTGGCCGTAGCCTTCGGGGAGGAACATGCCTCCGGAGAAAGGATAGGCGCCGCCGTCGGGGTGGAACCAGTCCACGTAGTCGTAGTAGCGCTCGTGCGAATCGAGGACGAGGGCGGCGTGGCGGCCGAAACCGTCGTCGGAGGCGATGCCGGGCAGCGACTCGAGAACGGTCTTCAGGGAGCGCTCGAGGGACTGCAGAAGCGCGTCCTCCTCCCCTCCGAGGCCGGGCACCAGGAGGAGGAAGTTGCGGGATTTGAGCAGGCGGTAGTCGGGACCCAGCATCGCCGCGGTGCGGTGCAGCCAGAACTGGGCGGCCGCGTCCCAAGTCTCGTTCCAGCGATTCTCTCCGACCGTCTCCCGGATGCGCCCGCCGATGGCCTCCCAGTCGGGGCGAGGGAAGCCCCGGTGCTCCGTGAAGTGCTCCTCGACCCAGGCGACGTTCGGTGCTCCCGGCATTTCAACTCTCCATCTCCTCCGCGACCCCGTCCAGCGTACCGGAACCTCTGAGATCGAGGAAGCGGCGGAGAGCGATCCGGGTCCGGGAGGCTCAGGGGAAGGCCGCGGAGAGGGCGAAGGAGTCCCCGTAGGCTCGGTACCTCTCACGACGGTCAGTGAATGAGAGAGACGAACTCCTCCACGGTGAGACCAGCGTCCCGAATGAGCGCCAGGAGGTGCCCTTTGGCTACCTCCTTGTGGTCCGGCACCGTGAGGCGACGGTGGGGCGGGGCCGTCT
>Ga0247727_10011569_pt1 | contig 15357 bp, 11 predicted proteins | sample WisWelCaveWW1625_FD_202498 | JGI IMG/M metagenome (GOLD analysis project Ga0247727, IMG submission 202498) | Biofilm microbial communities from Wishing Well Cave, Virginia, United States - WW16-25 | ecosystem: Environmental > Aquatic > Deep subsurface > Groundwater > Cave microbial mat | place... | reverse complement strand
GCTCGCGCTGCCGTTGATCGAAGTGTCCGCTAAAATCCGCACCGGCCCGCCGAAAGACGATGAAGAAGATCTGGCGATCCCGGTGTGGGCCGGCGAATTGCCGCTGCGAATCATACCCGGCGAGCCGGTTGACGATCCGCATTTGCCGAACGGAGTGAGCCTGCCGTCTTACGTCGCGAATTATTCAAGACAAGGAGAACCACGATGACACAGGAAGAGAGAAAAGCGCTGATTGCCAGATACGCTGCCGGTTACGACGAAGTGATCAAAGCACTCGACGGATTTCCCAAAGCCAAACTGACGGCGCACCCGATTGCGGGCAAATGGAGCGCCGCCGAGATCGCGCAGCATCTGGCCGACAGCGAGATGACCAGCGCGATCCGCCTGCGACGGTTGCTGGTCGAAGACCAGCCGGTGATTCAAGGCTACGACCAGGACTTGTTTGCGACCAGGTTGCTTTACAACGAACGCGACGTCGCGCCCGCGCTCGAAGCGTTTCGCGCCGCCCGCTCGACGACCGTGCAGTTGCTCGAACGAATGACTGAAGAAGATTGGCGGCGCGAAGGCACGCACACCGAGAGCGGGCGTTACACGGCTGAAGACTGGCTGCGGATTTACGCCGCACACGCGCACGGCCACGCCGATCAAATCCGCCGGTTGCGCGAGGCGCTGGCGGGAAAATGAATTTGAACCAGGAGCAAAAATGACGACCCGACCCGATTCGACGGAACACGCGCCGTATTTCGCCAAATACATTTCGCTCGTGCCCGACGGCGAGATTATTGCGACGCTGGGCAAGCAGATCGAAAGCACGCTGGGTTTGTTGCGGGGCTTGAGCGAAGCTCAAGGCGATCTCCGTTACGCGCCCGGCAAATGGAGCGTCAAAGAAGTGATTGGCCATCTGATTGACACCGAACGCATCTTCGCCTATCGCGCAATGCGTTTCGCGCGTAACGACCGGACGCCGCTCCCCGGATTCGATGAGAACAGTTTTGTCGCCAACGCCGATTTCGGCGCGCGCAGCTTGTCCGACCTGATCGAAGAGTTCGAGTGCGTGCGCGAATCGAGCCTCTACCTGTTCAAGCATCTCGACGACGAGGCGTGGTCGCGGCGCGGCGTCGCCAACGAGAACGAGATCAGCGTGCGCGCCCTGGCCTGGAACACTGCCGGTCACGAACTTCATCATCTGGGAATTCTCCGGTCGCGCTACCTCTGATTTGCAAACGCGGAGGTTGGTTGTGAATCCAACCTTGAATCGGTGTGCAGCCTGCCGACACTGATGTTAGACTCCCGGCGAATTTCAACCATACACGTCAGGAGAATCTATGATCAGACAAGCCAAACTTCTTGCCGCCCTTATTCTGCTTGCGGCCTTGCCACTCTTCGCTCAGGCTCAAAACGCCAGCTTGCATCACCTCAACGTTGACGGCCTGGTCGCCGGCCTCGAACCGGAGATCAAACGCGCTATGGCCGAAGGCAACATTCCTTCGGCCACGATTGCGCTGGTTTCCGACGACCGGATCGTCTGGTCGAACGCTTACGGCTATTCCAACCTGTGGTCGCGCACGCCGGCCAAGATTGATTCGGTTTACCTCATCGGCTCGACCTTCAAAGCGATGTCAACCGTGGCCTTGTTGCAATTGATGGAGCAGGGCAAATTCAAGCTCGACGATCCGGTCAATCAATACCTCGCCGACATCAAGATCAAAAACGAAGACCCGAAACAGCCTGTGACCTTTCGCCATCTGCTCACGCACACGTCGGGAATACCCGCTGATTTCGGCCCGTTCCCGGTGTGGGGCGATAAAAACCCGCCCGAGCTTGAAGGCTATTTGAAGACATCGCTCAAAGTCGCCACGCCGCCTTTGCAGAAAGAGGTTTACTCGAACATGGCTTATTCGCTCGTCGGCTATCTGGTGGAGAAGCTGTCGGGCGCGCCGTTCAAAAAATACGTTCAGGAAAACGTCTTCAATCCGCTCGAAATGAAAGACACGGCGTTCAACCTGCGACCGGATATGGACGAGCGTCTGACCGTGCCTTACGTCTTTGACGAGAAGACGGGAAAGCAGACGGCGACCGCGCGGCTCAGAGCGAGCGTCTGGCCCGCCGGCCTGGTTTACGGCACGATTTACGACCAGGCCAATTGGCTGATCGCCAATCTGAACGGAGGAGTCTTCAAAGGCAAACGGTTGATCGCCGAACCGACGCACGCGCAGATGCTGACCAAACAGTACCCGCAATTCAGAGGGCCGATAGAAAAAGTGTGGGGGAGCGAGCAGGCCGGATTCGGTCTGACCTGGTGGGTTGAAGACCGCGACGGCGAACTCTATTTCGCGCACAGCGGCAGCGTGCCCGGCTACACCGCATTTCTGCTCGGCAATCGCACGCGCAAGCTCGGCTTTGCGATTCTGACCAACGGCAACCGCGCGCATCCGCATTTGTTCAAACTGGCGGACAAGGCGATTGACCTGCTCAAGGCGCACGCGAAAACGCCCTGATTATTAGCTCGTCGAAGTGATTTCGTCGGCGCGCGGCTTGCTTTTTCAGCCGACTCGCATAGCATACGCGCCATGCTAACCACAAAAACCTGGCTCTTCATTGCGCTCGGCGGTTTCGCCGCCTTCTACCTGTTCACGTGGCTTTCCGCCATCAGGCAGAAGCAAAGCGATGAACCCGCTGCTCCTGGGCCGATTCACGCCGCCATCGGCTTCATCACCAATTTCTTCGACACGCTGGGCATCGGCTCGTTCGCCACGACCACTTCGTTATACAAGCTGCGTAATCTGGTCAAGGACGAAGTCATTCCCGGCACGCTCAATGTCGGTCACACGCTGCCGACCATCACGCAAGCCTTCATCTACATCGCCATCCTTCAGGTTGATATGAAGACGCTGATATTGATGATCGCAGCGGCGGTCTTGGGCGCCTGGCTTGGGGCCGGGATAGTCTCCGGCTGGTCGCGTCGCAAGGTGCAAATTGGAATGGGGGCAGCGCTTCTGGCGGCAGCCGCATTGCTTTTGCTGAAGATATTCAAGATCGCTCCGGCTGGCGCTGATACGCTTGGCTTGGATGGCGCGCGTCTTGCCATCGGGTTCGCCGGCAATTTCGTTTTAGGGGCGTTGATGTCGCTCGGCATCGGACTGTACGCGCCGTGCCTGATCCTCATCAGCTTCCTCGGAATGGTGGAGACCACGGCCTTCCCAATCATGATGGGATCGTGCGCGTTCTTAATGCCCGTCAGCAGCGCAGAATTCATTCGGAAGAGAAAGTTTGATCTGAAAGCGACAATCGGCCTGGCTCTCGGCGGCATCCCGGCGGTGCTGATTGCCGCTTACATCGTAAAATCTTTGGATCTTTATTACGTGCGCTGGCTGGTGGTGATCGTGGTGGTTTACACAGCGGTTTCGATGCTGCGTTCAGCCGCGTCTGAGAGCAAAGCCGCGGCCGCGCAGAAAGCCACGGCTTAATCGAGACGAACCCCGCGCTTCAAAGAGCCGCTCGTTTATGAGCTTGAGACTGAGCAATGATGACCAGGCGCAACTCGCAGGAGATTGCGGCCCTGCCGCGCGAATGGCGATGACGATCATCGTCCGAATGGCCGAAGTCTGCGACGCTGGATCGTTGATGGACATCACCGCCGCTCACATTGACAGCGCGCTTTACCAGGGCGGCGCCACGCTCGAATTTGCCGAACGCCTCGCCGGTCTGGAAGCGAAGGTCGTCGTTCCAACCACGCTCAACGTCAGCGGAGTTGACGAGCACGGATGGCGCGATTGGGCTGTGCCGCCGGAATGGGCCGTGAAGGCTCGCCGCCAGATGATCGCCTATCAGAGCATGGGCTGCCAGCCGACGTGGACTTGCGCTCCCTATCAAATCGAATCGAAGCCGAAATTCGGCCAGCAGATCGCGTGGGGAGAATCGAACGCGATCTGCTTTGCCAACTCGGTCATTGGCGCGCGCACCGAACGTTATCCCGACCTGATGGACATTTGCGCGGCGATCACCGGTCGTGTTCCCGCCGCCGGATTGCACCTGGCGGAAAATCGCGCCGGGCAGATTCTGATGCGGCTCGTTGATGTCCCACGCCGCGTGCAGGAGGACGACGAGTTCTACCCCGTGCTGGGGCATCTGATAGGAAAGATCGCGCAGGATCGGATTCCCGTCGTCGCCGGAATCGAAATAGTCCCAGCCGAAGATCAGCTCAAAGCGTTGTGCGCTGCAACCGCGTCATCCGGCGCAGTCGCTCTCGTTCATCTCGCCGGCATCACACCTGAAGCTTCGACGCTCGAAGCAGCTTTTCAGGGAAAATCGCCGCAACAAACGATTGAAGTAACGATGGAGCGTTTGCGCGCGGCGCGCCGTGAATTAACCACCGCCGATGGCGAGAAGCTCGATCTGGTCGCGCTCGGCAGCCCGCATTTTTCGCTGGCCGAATTTCAAAAACTGGCTCCGCTAGTCGAAGGAAAACAACGCCATCCGGGCGTGCAGTTCCTGGTCACCTCCAGCCGTTTGATGACCGAGCTTGCGGACAAGGCCGGATGCCTCGCGCCGCTCAAACAATTCGGCGGCCAGGTGACGGTTGACACCTGCGTTCTGACCACGCCGATGCTCCATCCTGAGATCAAAACGCTGATGACCAATTCGGCCAAATACGCCTACTACGCGCCGGGACTGCTCAACGCACAGGTCGTGTTCGGCAGGCTCGAAGATTGCGTGCGCTCGGCGGTCGAGGGCCGCGTCGTCAGGGATGAGTCGTTATGGAAAGAGTGATTCGAGGCCGGGCGATGGTCGCCGCCGAAGCCGAAGGCGAAGCGTTGGTGAGCGATGAGCCGTTGAGCTTCTGGGGCGGTTACGATCAGCGCACGGGCGAGATCATTGATCGCCGCCATCCGCTGTCGGGACAGATCGCCGCCGCGCGCGTGCTGGTGATCCCCGCTTCGCGCGGATCGAGCACCACGACCGCCGTGCTGCTGGAAGCCGTCCGTCTGGGCAAAGCTCCGGCGGCGATTGTGACCGGCACGGTTGATCATTTTTTTGCGCTGGCTTCAATCGTCGCCGATGAGATGTATCGGCGACCGATTCCCATCGTTGCCCTGCCGGCGGACGATTTCGCCACGCTGCAAACCGGCCAGTGGATTCAGGTTCGTCGCGACGGAACATTGATCGTCAAGGCGAGCCGCGAAGCATAGGTCAAAGATCAATGACGACGGGCTTTTTGCCTGCACGCGCGCTGACTGCCGCGCCGCCCCGCCAACGCCCCCGGCAAGATTCCCATCTGCAATCACGCGCTCTGCGGACGACGAACCCGGAAATACGGCTTGAACTACCTGCCGCCTTCGTGGTATTTGATTCACCTTTTTCGGCAATCGGCTCGATCATCTGCGAACCAATCGCGCTGATGATCGCCGGCGAAAAATGCAGTTGGAACACGTTATGTCTAAATCACTCGTAATCGTCGAATCGCCGTCGAAGGCGAAAACAATCAATAAATATCTGGGCAAGGATTTCCAGGTCATCGCGTCGGTCGGCCACATCAAGGATCTGCCGAAGAAAGGTCTCGGCGTAGACGTCGAAAACAACTTCGAGCCGACCTACGAAGTCATGCCCGGCAAGGAGAAGGTGGTCAAGGCGATCAAGGACGCGGCGAAAACCGCCGAGACGGTTTACGTCGCCACCGACCCCGACCGCGAAGGCGAAGCCATCGGCAGGCACATCGCCGAGCTGATCACCGGCACGCGCGGAATGACCAAGAAACAAATCTTCCGCGTGATGTTCAACGAGATCACGAAGAACGCGGTGCGGGAGGCCTTCAATCATCCCGGCGCGATCAATGAAAACCTGGTTGACGCGCAACAGGCTCGGCGCGTGCTCGACCGTCTGGTGGGCTACAAAGTCAGCCCGCTGCTCTGGGACAAAGTCCGTCGAGGATTGTCTGCGGGCCGCGTGCAGACCGTCGCCGTTCGTCTGGTCGTCGAGCGCGAGCGCGAGATTCAGGCCTTCGTCAGGACCGAATACTGGTCAATCATCGCCAACCTGTCGGCGCATCTGCCGCCGCCGTTCGACGCGCGGCTTTATCGGGTCGAATCGCTGACCGTCAAAACCTCCGGCTTCGACGAAGGCGTCAGGAAGAACGAATTCCACATCCGGGACGAAGACGCGGCGAAAAAGATTCTCAATGATCTGGAAGGCGCGCATTATGTCGTCTCGGAAGTCACGACCAAAGAGAAGAAACGCAATCCGGTTCCGTCGTTCATCACCTCGAAGCTGCAACAGGAAGCTTCACGCAAGCTGCGTTTTTCGGCGAAGAAGACGATGCAGATTGCGCAGCGGCTTTATGAAGGCATCGAATTGGGCAGCGAGGGCGCGGTCGGCTTGATCACTTACATGCGAACCGATTCGACGCGCGTCGCCGAGAGCGCGCTGGCCGAAGTCCGCGATTTCATCGCCAAACAATATGGCGAGAAATATCTGCCCGAAAAAGCCATTCACTACCGCTCGAAGAAAGACGCGCAGGACGCCCACGAAGCGATCCGCCCGACTTCAGCCGACCGCACGCCGGACAGAGTCGCGCCGTATCTGAACAAGGAAGAACTGGCGCTCTATCGCCTGATCTGGCAGCGTTTCGTCGCGTCGCAGATGATGCCCGCCCTGTTCGATCAAACGACGATTGACATCGCCGCAGGCGAAAAATACCTGTTCCGCGCCACCGGCTCGGTCATCAAGTTCGACGGCTTCCTCGCCGTTTACGAAGAAGGCAAGGACGAAAAGGACGAAGAGGACGAAGAGCGCGCGGCCAAATTGCCCAAGGTCGAAAAGGGCGAAGAGCTGAGGCTCAATTCGCTCACCCCCAACCAGCACTTCACCGAGCCTCCGCCGCGTTACACCGAGGCCACGCTGGTCAAGGCGCTCGAAGAGAAAGGCATCGGGCGGCCTTCGACCTACGCCTCGATTATGAGCGTCATTCAGGAGCGCGAGTACGTCGAGAAGCTCGAAGGCAAATTCCATCCGACCGAGCTTGGCATCCTCGTCAACGACCTGCTGGTGGAGAGCTTCGCCGATCTGTTCAACGTCGAATACACCGCGCGGATGGAAGAGGAATTGGACGAGGTCGAAGAAGGCAAGCTGAAATGGACCGAGGCGCTGCGCGGGTTTTACGACAAGTTCACCATTGACCTGAAAGCCGCCCATCAGCACATGCGCGACGTCAAGCGGCAGGAGATCATCACCGACGAGGTCTGCGACAAATGCGGCTCGAAGATGGCCATCAAGTTCGGACGCTTCGGTCAGTTCCTGGCCTGCACCAATTATCCCGAATGCAAGAACACGCGCGATCTGGCCAAGCCCGCGGCGGTCAATGGCAATGGCGAAGTGATGGCCGAGGCCACAGAGAACCCTTACGCCGGCGAGACCTGCGAAAAATGCGGGCGCCCGATGACGCTCAAACGCGGGCGCTTCGGACAATTCCTGGCCTGCACCGGCTATCCCGAATGCAAGAACACGCGCAAGATCACGAAGAGTGGCGCAGTTGCCGCCGCGCCGGTGATGCTCGAAGAGCAATGCCCCGAATGCGGCTCGCAGCTTTCAATCCGTCAGGGGCCGTATGGCGAATTCACCGCCTGCTCGCGCTATCCCGAATGCAAATTCATCAAGCGCCAGACGACGGGCGTGCCCTGCCCGCGCGCCGGATGCAAAGGCGAGATTCTGGTCAAGAAATCGAAGCGCGGAAAAATCTTCTACGGCTGCTCGGAATATCCGAAGTGCGACGCGGTCTTCTGGGACAAACCCGTCGCCGATCCCTGCCCCCGATGCAACCACCCGTTCCTGCTCGAAAAGTACAGCGCGAAGAAGGAAGAGACGGCGCGTTACTGTTCCGAAGAAGGCTGCGATTACAAAACCGTCAACGGCGAGGCGGTCACAGCGAAGAGAGCGTCGGGCAAACGCAGATCAAAGACAGCGGCGAGCGAATAACTCTGGGAACGCAGGCAAGCTGCCTGCGTTCCCAGGGGTTTCTCAGCTCTTCTTTCTCCTCCACAAATGTGGAACAGACTTTAGTCTGTTCGCATTCTGAACAGACTAAAGTCTGTTCCACATTTGCATTGTTTCAGGGCGTCGCTCGCGTCATGAACGACTCCTTTGCCGAAATAGTGATTGTGTTTGACGTTGAGCGCGTCGAGACCGCATTACGCGCAGGAAAGGCGGGCAAATCGTAATTCAGGGGGTGTGGCGGCTGTCAAACGGATTGACGCGAGGCTACAAACATTTTTTGGCAGGCGAAGCAGTGCGAAGCGACGCGCACTTGCGCCGCGCCGGCAGCCCGAGGAGGCCGCGGGCGCGGTTGTTTTTGTCTGCGACCGGCCGGAGCTTACGGCGCGAAATATCCCGACAGATCAACGATGAAGTTCGTCGCGGCGCTGGTGAAGATCTTGAAGGCGCCATCGCCGCCCAATCCCACCACGAACGAGTTCGGCACGATGTGGTTCGCCGTGAAGTTCAGGTTCGACGCGTTCGGGAGCGTGGCGTCGCTGGGGAAGAGAGTGACGAAGCCGCCGCCGGATTGGAAGTTCACCACCGTCGCATTGCCCAGCACTGATTTGGCATTGGCGGGCACGGTCTGCCCCTCGCAGATCATCTGCGCCTGCAGCGGGGTGATGCTGCCCGCTCCAAGCGGCGTGCTCGAGGAGATGCAGCTCACGAACGGGTCGGGCCGCGTGTCGAGCCACCTCGCGGGCGCCGACAGCGGGTAGAACAACAGCCCCTGCCCATTGACGTCCACCGCCTGATCGCTGAAGTAGCCCGCGATGTCAACGATGAAGTTGGTCGAAGCGCTGGTGAAGATGTTGAAGGAGCCTCCGGCGCTCAAGCCTGCCACGAAGGAGTTGGGCACGATGTGGTTGGCGGTGAAGTTCAGGTTCGAGGCATTGGGCGCTGTGCCATCGGGGAAGAGCGTGATGAAACCGCCGCCTGATTGGAAGTTGACTACCGTCGCGTTGCCGACGAGGGCTTTGGCCAAGGCGGGGATCGTCGCGCCGCTGCAATCGCCGATCGCGGGCAGCGTCATTGTGCCGCCGCCCACCAGTGGATCGCTCGATGGGAAGCAACTGGTGAAGGGATCGGGTCTGGTGTCGAGCAATCGCACGGGCGCTGGCAGCGGGTGGAAATACAACCCGCCCGCGCCCGGCGGCGCGTAGTAGCCGGTGATGTCCACGATGAAATTGGTCGTGGCGCTGGTGAAGATCTTGATCGCCCCGTCGCTGCCCAAGCCGACGGTGAAGGCGTTGGGCACGATGTGATTGGCGGTGAAGTTCAGGTTCGACGCGTTCGGGAGCGGCGCGTCGCTGGGGAAGAGCGTGATGAAGCCGCCGGAGGATTGGAAGTTGACGACTGTCGCATTGCCCACCACTGCCTTCGCGGATGCCGGGATGGCCAAGCCGTTGCAATTGCCGACCACTGGGAGAGTGAAGACGCCGCCGCCGGTGAGCGGATCGCTGGAGGGGACGCAACTGGAGAAAGGATCGGGTCGGGTGTCGAGCAATCTTACCGGGAATGGCAGCGGGTAGTACTGCAAACCACTTCCGATGATAACGAGCGTATAGCCGAGTTCGCCAAAACAGCCCTGGCCATCAGTGGCTCTGACAGTGAAGTTGAAGCTGCCTTGAGTCGTAGGCATGCCCGATAACGCGCCGGTGCTTGCATTCAATGACAAACCTCCGGGTAACGCGCCCGCGCTGACGCTGAAAGTGTAATTCGGCGTACCGCCGCTGGCCATAATAGTCTGGTTATAAGCCACGCCGACCGTCCCTTGCGGTAATGTTCCAGGCGACAGCGTGATCGTCGTGCAGATGATGACGGTCAGCGTGTAATCACGCGTTCCGTTGCAGCCGATGGAGTCAGTCGCCATCACCCTGAAGTTGAAACTGCCCGATTGAGTCGAAGCGCCGGAGATCACGCCTGCCGGAGACAGCGCCAGATTGGGTGGCAATCCTCCGCTGATGATCGTGAAGCTGTAAGGCGAAGCCCCGCCGGAGCCGGTGAGCGTTTGATTGTACGGCAGGCCCATAAAGCCGTTGGGCAGCGTCGCGGGATTGATCGTGATCGCCGGGCACGCGACGCCGCTGTCGTCAATCCTCATCGCAAATGCGTCCGATGCTCCGCCGAAGTTCAAGCCCGGTCCGACCATCGTGGGAAAGCCGCTACCCGACGTGCTGCGCCCGGCGACGTAAACCTGCCGCAAGCCATTGACCGCCGCGCCGAAGCCTTCCTCCAACCCGTTGCCGCCGAGGTACCCGGCATAACTCAACGCATTGCCCGCCGGATTGACCTTCGCAATGAAGCCATCCGAAGTTCCGTTCAACGTCAGATCGAAGGCGTTCGATTTCGGGAAGGTCGCCTCGCTCGAAGTAGTCCGCCCGGTCACGTGAGCGGCGCCTGCGCCATCCACCGCAATGCCGAAGCCTTCGTCATCGCCGCTGCCGCCGATGTAACCGGCGTAACTCAACGCCGAACCCGCCGAATTGACCTTCGCCACGAACGCATCAATCATCCCGTTGAAAGTCAGATCAGGCCCGACGATCTCAGGGAAAGTAGCTTCGGTTGAAGTCGTGCGCCCGGTGACGTAAGCATTGCCCGAACCATCAACCGCAATGCCATAAGCTTCGTCAATCCCGCTGCCGCCGATGTAGCCGGAATAACTGATCGCCGAACCGGTCGAGTTGATCTTGGCGACGAAAGCATCCGCGCCGCCGTTGAAGCTCGGATCGAGCGCGCCAACCATCGGGAAAGTAGCTTCAGTCGAAGTCGTCAGCCCCGCCACATAAGCATTGCCGCCCGCATCAACCGCGATGCCTCGCCCCTGATCATCGCCGCTGCCGCCCAGATAACCCGCATAATCCAGCCCCGAACCATCGGCCTTCACTCGCGCAACGAAAGCGTCAATCGCGCCTTTGAATAACAGCCCTGGCCCGACCAGCTTCGGGAACGTAGCTTCAGTCGAAGCCGTCAACCCTGTTACATAAGCCTTGCCTATCCCGTCAACTGCGATTCCCAAACCTTCGTCTTCGTCATCGCCGCCGATGTAGCCGCAATAGGTGAGCGCCGTCCCGCTCGGATTGATCTTCGCCACGAATGCGTCAATCGCGCCGTTGAAAGTCGCATCCAGCCCGCCCAGCACCGGGAAAGTAGCCTGCGTCGAAGTCGTCCATCCCGTCACGTAAGCATTCCCGCTCGCATCAACCGCGATGCTGTGCCCCGCGTCATCGCCATCGCCGCCGATGTACCCCGCATAAACCAGCCCAGAACCATCGGCCTTGATCTTGGCGACGAAAGCGTCCGTCCGCCCGTTGTAGGTCAGATCAGGCCCGGCGGTTTCAGGGAACGTCGCCTGCGCTGAAGTCGTCACGCCAGTGACGTAGGCGTTGCCTGCGCTGTCCACCGCAATGCTGTGGCCTTCGTCATCGCCGCTGCCGCCGATGAAGCCGGAGTAGATCAGGATGGCCGGGTCAATGACGAGCGTTTTGCGGCGGTCGTATTTGCCGACTTTGAAGCTGTATTGCTGAGAGCCGTCCGCCGCCTGCTCGTGAACGACGAATTCGGTTTTGACCTGCTTGCCATTGCCTTGATGCGAAACCGGCTTGTCATCGCGTATCACACCGAAGGGCGTGGGGATTTCCAGTTGACCTTGCTGATTGACGGCGAGCGGCGCGTTCGCGCCTCGATAAGCCAGCCTGATCTGCTGCGGATCGGCGCGGGGTTTGACGATGAATTCGTACTTCAGGCGATTCGTCGTGCCGCTGTAGACAAGATCAATACCCGGCCACAGATCACGATAGGCAATCGAAGAGTAGCTTCTGATACCGGTGCGCCAATCTTCCCGCGCGCCGCTGAAATAGCTGACTTGAGCATTGGCTAAATCCTTACCGCCTGGCAGCGCCGCAGTATTTGCGCCGACAAAATCGAGCTTCAGGTTCCAACGCTGGCGCACATTACTTTTCGCCCTCGCCGATTTTTCGTCTCCGTGTTGAGTAAACGCCAGCGTCAGCCCCTGCGCGGTGAAATATGCTGTCGTATCGCGACCTTGCGCCAAAAAAGCCGCGCGCGCATCGGCCTGCCCGCGATTCTCGATGAACGTAAGCGGCATGCCTGGCAAAGCTTTTGGTGAAATCTGCTGGCTGATCTGATTGCCCGTCTGCTGATTCGATGTGCGATTGAATGCGCCACTCGACCAGGCCTGCGCAAAGGTGGCAGCGGCCAGCAAAAAGCTGAGTATGAACATTGTCGAAAGTTTTCTACTTTTCATCACGCGCTACTCCAAAATAATCATTGCGGCTATAATCGCTTCGACCGATCCGGCATTCACAGGAGCTTAACCACATGGCGCTACCGCAATCCGAACTACAGATCACGGTTGAAGAATACCTGGCGCAGGAACGCCAGGCTGAAGAACGCCACGAATACCTCGACGGGTTCGTTTACAAAATGGCGGGCGAAACCCAGGAGCACGGCATCATCAGCGTCAACCTCGTGCGAGAACTCAGCACTAGGCTGCGCGGCGGCCCATGTCAGACCTTCACCAAAGATACCAAGGTACGCTGCGGGCCAGCGCCACAAGCCCCATATTCCACCAAAGGCCTCTTCGCCTACCCCGACCTGGTTGTCGTCTGCGGTGAGCGCCGCTACCACGACGAGCACCGCGACGTGCTGCTCAATCCGACTGTCATCCTCGAAATCCTTTCCGAAACCACCAAAGATTACGACCGGGGCGAAAAGTTCGAACGCTATCGCACCTGGCTGCCTTCGCTGGCGGAATACGTCATCATCCATCAAACACAACTGCGCATCGAACATCATCAACGCCAACCCACCGGGCAGTGGTTGCTGACGACCTTTGACGGGCTGGACGCGGTACTGAATCTGCCCGCCCTCGCTTGTTCCCTGGCGTTGCGAGACATCTACGAAGGCGTTGCCTTCCCCGTCCAGACAGAAAGCACGGAGTAATTTTCTCTGCGAGCGGGCGCGCCAACTCGCTTGCGCTCTCAGCTTGCTGCGACCCCGCCGTTGCTGCCCAACGCCGGGAAAGTCGCCTGCGTCGAAGTAGTCCATCCCGTCACGTAAGCGTTGCCGCTCGCATCCACCGCGATGCTGTGTCCTGCGTCATCGCCGTCGCCGCCGATGTAACCCGCATAAACCAACCCCGAACCATCGGCCTTGATCTTGGCGACGAAAGCATCCGTCCGCCCGTTGTAGGTCAGGTCAGGCCCGGCGGTTTCAGGGAACGTCGCCTGCGATGAAGTGGTCACGCCGGTGACGTAGGCGTTGCCTGCGCTGTCCACCGCGATGCTGTGGCCTTCGTCATCGCCGCTGCCGCCGATGAAGCCGGAGTAGACCAGGATGGCCGGATCAATGATCAAGGTTTTGCGCTTATCGTATTTGCCGACCTTGAAGCTGTAGGCTTGAGAGCCATCCGCCGCCCGCTCGTGAACGACGAATTCGGTTTTGACTTGTTTGCCTTTGCCTTGATGCGAGACCGGTTTGTCGTCGTGAATCACACCGAAAGGCGTGGGGATTTCCAATTGCCCTCGCTGATTGACGGTGAGCGGCGCGTTCGTCCCTCGATAAGACAGCCTGACCTGCTGCGGATCTGCTCCGGGTTTGACGACGAATTCGTATTTCAGGCGATTGGTTGTCCCGCCGTAGACCAGATCAATTCCCGGCCAGAGATTTGGATAAACAATCGAAGAGTAGGTCTGAATTCCAGTGCGCCAGTTCTGCGGCGGCCCGCTAAAATAGTTCACCTGCGCTTTCGCCAAGTTCCTTCCATCAGGCCGCACCGCCGGATTCGCGCTGATGAAATCAAGCTTCAAATTCCACCGCTTGAGGATGCGACTTGCGCCACTTCGCGTGACTGATGAAGAGTCGGGGGCGTAGTCCACGTGATTGCTGAAGGGTTGAGTAAGGGCTAGCGTTACTCCCTGAGCCGTGAAGTAGGCGGTGGTATGGCGGCCTTGCACAAGGAAAGTTGTGCGCGTGCCTACCTGCACGCGATTTTCGATAAAGGAGAGCGGCATGCCGTGCCAGACTCTAGGGTTGCTTGTATCCGCAGCTAGTGGCCTCTTGCTGGCGAATTGTGTTTGCTCATTCGGGGCTGCAACTGGGCGTTGCTTGGCTATAGCAGAGACCTTGGGCGGCGGAGTAAGCGGATGCGCGACAAAGCAAGCTGGCGCTCCGGCTCCTGCTGCCAGAAGTAGGACGAGGAAGAATTTGGTCACAGCCGAACTTTTCATCTGTCAGTTCCTCCTATCCTGATCTTGTGTCTTCTGTGGTACAGCAGGGTCTCACGATGAAAACCGCGCTGTGCTGGTCAATCCGGCAATAGTCATCGGTATGCGCTTACCCGCGATCGAAGCCTTTGACAACGTTGAATAACAACTAACTAGATTGATCGTGGTAGCTATGACGAATCTGTTTTGACTCAGCTTAGATTGCTTAGCGCAGCTTACGAACACTTATCAGAAAGTAACACTCGTCAACACCGGTAGCGTCAATTGTCCCAATACCATCTGGGTCATTGACTTCAAGTTACCAAGCCCTGGTACCCTTAAGTAATTTTAGCAACCTACTCGTCAAGATAACCTAATCACGATCGAAACACTCTTTGCATGAAGATGTGATGCAGACGCACGTCGTGCATCCCGGATCTCCGGTTTTACAAGATACATGCTCTGTTGAAGATGTGGTCGTAGTAGTACTCTCCGGTTGGTTCTGAGCCTCGTCCGCCTTGGGTTTGATTATTTGGGTCCAAAAGATATAGCCACCAACGAGACAGATACCTGCTACCACCCACAAGCTACTTTGCTTCCCATCTGGATCACGATAATTCACAGGGTCATTTTTGACATATCTATACAAGTTATGATCTTTGCCGTTGAAACCAATCGGGTCTTCTAATATAAACCGACCTTGTTGAGCGTCGTACCACCGCGCACGGTAATATAGTAGTCCGATTGGGTTGTCACGCTCTCTGCCAGTATAGCCATAACGTGTTAGTAAGCTACCTATATTCTCTCCATACGCTTCATACTGGGTTCGCTCAACCACGCTACCAGAAGTGTTTGTCAGTGCAGTGGTGCTACCAAGATGATCAGGTAGGAAGTAAATGTTTCCGCTGGTGTCTCTTTGCCTCAGCTTCTGGTCAATGCCTAATCCGTTTAGATAATCAACTGTGCTGTTACCATTGATTCAATCCTGTCCCACATGCATCTCATTGATGGGCAGGGGTTTAGCAGATAGGCATCATTGACTTTTTCAATCTAATCGCGAATCCTCCCCGCCTCGTGTTCAGAAAGGCGGAAAAGAAGTAACAAC
>Ga0247727_10011568_pt1 | contig 15359 bp, 17 predicted proteins | sample WisWelCaveWW1625_FD_202498 | JGI IMG/M metagenome (GOLD analysis project Ga0247727, IMG submission 202498) | Biofilm microbial communities from Wishing Well Cave, Virginia, United States - WW16-25 | ecosystem: Environmental > Aquatic > Deep subsurface > Groundwater > Cave microbial mat | place... | reverse complement strand
CAAGGTCAGCGATGCCGAGATGAAGCGTCTCGACATCACCGGCGACACCTTCCATCCTGACTGGAACTACACCGTCAGACCACGACGCCCGCAGAAATCGTAGCGGTTATTGTTCCGGGTGTCCTAACCCCTCGGATCCGCATCGGTATTCAGAGCCTCGCGGGGACGGCCCCCCTTGGGGCGCGAGGTTCCCACGTATCCGGATGGGCCTGCAATCGACGCGGACGAGACCCGGTCGCGCAGGCGGGCCGGTCGGCGCTCTGTCGGCAACCGCATCCGAACTGAGCCCGAGGTGGACAGATCGAACTCTACCAGCCGCGAGACGTGTGGTGACGCACTAGCGCGCCTTCGTCGCTACGCCGGCTCTTACCCTGACCAAGGCTTGACGCTGGGCCTGCACGGCGGCGATCGAGGCGTCGATCTCGGCGTTGCGCTGCAGGGCGAACTCCTCCGCCGTGCGCTGGGCCCGCACGGCCACGATCGAGGCGTCGATCTCGGCGTTGCGCTGCAGGGCGAACTCCGCCGCCGTGCGCTGGGCCTGCACGGCGACGATCGAGGCGTCGATCTCGGCGTTGCGCTGCAGGGCGAACTCCGCCGCCGTGCGCTGGGCCTCGACGCGGGCGATCGAGGCGTCGATCTCGGCGTTGCGCTGGCGAGCGAACTCCGCTGCCGTGCGCTGGGCCTCGACGCGGGCGATCGAGGCATCGATCTCGGCGTTGCGCTGGTGGGCGAACTCCTCTGCCGTGCGTTGGGCCTCGACACGTGCGATCGAGGCATCGATCTCGGCGTTGCGCTGCAGGGCGAACTCCTTTGCGCCGCGCTGGGCTTCGACGCGGGCGATCGAGGCATCGATCTCGGCCTTGCGCTGGCGGGCGAACTCCGCCACACGCTCGGCCTCGACGGCGGCGACCGGCTCGCCCGTGCGACCATCCGATCGGCTTGCCGGCAGAGAGACGAAGCAGGCGGCGGCTACGCCAACGGCTATCGGAATACGCATCATGGGTGATGTCCTCTTGGACGCTGGGTTGGGACCAGACTTGACCGACTTTGCTTAAAGTTCGGTGCATTGGAGGATTATACTCAGCATCCTGTGCGATATTAATGAACTCGTTACAGAGACTAATTTTCCGTTTCGCCCCGTTCGCCCCTGCTCGAGGCCGCCGGAGCGGTTCTCTCGAGACGGTCACGATAACTTTCTGAGCCATCGAGCCCCACAGCGATGTGCTCCGCTTGCCACGGAGCAAGGGCCTCTGCCGGCCGGATGTGCCGCTTCAGCAACAGGTCCCTTACATCTTGGCACTTGGGCCTCGCGGTCTGGTGTGCACGGACATATACTCCGTTCGGTTGCGGCTTTCGCGGCGCCATCGAGGTTGCAGGCATTGCAGGTGGCCAGAACATGCGCATCGCGGTCCTTCGTGCGGCGGTATCATCCATATTCTTGGCGGTGCTGGCAGGCGCCCCGGCGAGGGCCCAGCTCAATCAGCTGGAGATCAGACAGCCGAAGGTCGAGGCGGGTGAGGTCGAGGTCGAATACCTCGGCGACTATCATTTCCAGCGGCCCCGCCGACGCTTCATCGAGGAATCGCCGGGCACCTTTGTATTCGACGACAACGAGTTCAACCGCCAGCGGCATTCCCTTGGCATAGGCTACGGCCTGACGAGCTGGCTGGGTCTGCAGGTCGCCATCGAGGCCGAGCAGGCGCGCTTCGAAGATCCAGAGAGCGTTGGAAGGGCCAACGCCTTCGGCGAGCTCAAGGTTACGGAAATCCAGCTCGAGGGAACGATTGTCCTGGTACCTGCGGGCAAGCACGGCTTCGCCGCCGCGGCCCTGATCGAGCACAACATTGCGCTCGAGCGGGGCGAAGCACACCAGTTGTTCCTGGGGACTGCGCTGCAATACGCTCGGGGTCCATGGTCCGCGACCGCCAATCTCTATCTGGTCAAGAATTTCGGCGGCCGGGAGGAGCGTGATGGCGCCTTCATCAGGGATGAGCGCTGGGACTTTCAGTACGCCGCTCAGGTCAAGTACAAAGTCAACGACAGCTTCGCCCTTGCGCTCGAGGGCTATGGCGTCATCGAGCGGCTCGGCAGCAGCGGGACCAAAAGCGACGAGAGAGTAGTATTTGGCGACTTCGACAGGCACCTGCTCGGGCCGGTCTTCTACTACAGCTGGGGCGTCGACGACGGGGCCGGAAAGAGGACCGGCAAGGGCGCCCGGGTGCGCAATGCGGATGCCGACGACAAGAACGGCGACAAGGATGGTCCCAGGTACACCCTTGGGCGCCGGCGTCCTCTTCGGGCTCAACGAAAACACCTCGGATGTCGTCCTCAAGTGGACACTCGGCGTGGAATTCTGACAGCAGCGCCAGCTTTGCGGCCGCCCTAACCTCAGGGACGGCCGCAGGGCCGAGATCAGGCCTTCAGCACCCCCGACGCCTTGGCGACGTGGGTGGCGATGGCGTCCATCAGTGGTGGCGACAAGCAGTCGTAGGGCTCGAGCTTGAGCTCCCTCAGCCGGGCGCGAACGGCCGGCATCTGATCGGGCTTGGTGCCAGACTCGATGATTGAGGAGACGAACGCGGCAAAGTCCGGCGCCGACCAGCCTTGCTCTTTGGAAAGCTCCGTATGGATGAAATCGAGGCCGTAGAACGGATGCTTGGTGTTCTCGATGCGGCCGTACATGTGCACGCCGCAGCCCGTGCAGGCGTGCCGCTGAATGGCCGCACTGGCGTCCACGACCTTGAGCCGGTCGCCGTTCTTGGTCACGCGCAGCTTGTCGCGTGGCACCACGGCGACCTGCGAGAACAGCGCCCCCGCGGGCTTCCAGCATTTGCTACACCCGCACACGTGATTGTGGGCGCTCTGGCTCGCGATGCTCACCTCCACCGGATTGCTCGCGCATTTGCACTGAAGCGTGCCGCCCGCGAAGCTGGGTGAGCCGGGCTTCACGCCGTTGTTCACCGCCGGATGAATCGAGATCTGTGCCATGGCATGTCCTCCTTGGTCGGTTGGGGCGCGATTGTTGCGCCGTGCAGGAACGGTCACATGCTCGTGACGCGGTGCGCTTCGAAGGGCGCAAACAATCTCGCCCCGTCCGGGGCGCCCGCGCTCTTGCGGGAAGGCTCAACTCAAGCGTGTTTTTTCTGTACAATGCTCGTGCGTAGATACTAGACCTTTTCTGCCGAAAGGGAAGGATTGCTCAGGCGCAGGAGCATGCTGTTACATTGTAACGCTCGATGAGGTCCAGTGCCGGCGGTGAGCCGACGACGGCCCCGGCACATCAGGGCGAGCCAACCGCAACGACGAGGAGGAGGCCATGAAAACCCGCGCTGCCGTCGCATTGGAGAAGGCCAAGCCGCTCTCGATCATGGACGTGGATCTCGAGGGTCCGAAAGCCGGTGAGGTGCTGGTCGAGATCAAGGCTACGGGCATCTGCCACACCGACGAGTTCACCTTGTCGGGCGCCGACCCCGAAGGGCTGTTCCCGGCTGTCCTCGGGCATGAGGGCGCCGGCATCGTCGTGGACGTCGGCCCCGGTGTGAGCAGCGTCAAGAAGGGCGATCACGTGATCCCCCTTTACACCCCCGAATGCCGGCAGTGCCCGTCCTGCCTCTCGCGCAAGACCAACCTGTGCACCGCCATCCGCGCCACCCAGGGCCAGGGCGTGATGCCGGACGGCACCTCCCGCTTCTCGCTGGGCGGCAAGAAGCTGCACCACTACATGGGCACCTCGACCTTCGCCAACTTCACCGTGCTGCCGGAGATCGCGGTGGCGAAAATCCGCGAGGATGCGCCGTTCGACAAGGTCTGCTACATCGGCTGCGGCGTGACCACGGGCATCGGCGCGGTGCTCAACACGGCCAAGGTGGAACCTGGCGCGAAGGCCGTCGTGTTCGGGCTCGGCGGCATTGGCCTCAACGTCATCCAGGGCCTCAGGCTTGCCGGCGCCGACATGATCATCGGCGTCGATATCAACAATGACAAGAAGCCTTGGGGCGAGCGCTTCGGCATGACGCACTTCGTCAACCCCAAGGAGGCCGGCGGAGACCTCGTCGCCCACCTCGTCAACATGACCAAGAAGGGCGCCGACCAGATCGGCGGCGCCGACTACACTTTCGACTGCACCGGCAACGTCGCGGTGATGCGCCAGGCGCTGGAGGCCTGCCATCGCGGCTGGGGGGTGAGTGTCATCATCGGTGTGGCGCCGGCCGGCGCCGAGATTGCGACCCGGCCGTTCCAATTGGTGACGGGGCGGGTATGGAAAGGCACCGCGTTCGGCGGCGCGCGCGGGCGCACGGATGTGCCCAAGATCGTCGACTGGTACATGGAGAAGAAGATCGCCATCGACCCGATGATCACCCACACCATGCCGCTACAAGACATCAACAAGGGATTCGACCTCATGCACGCCGGCAAGAGCATCCGCAGCGTGGTCGTTTACTGACCCGCGCCGCGGCCCCCCGGCGCATCGCAAAGAAGGCAGGCATCGCAACGATTAGAGCGGCGCCAAGAGCAAGTCTCCGCATGCTTGCCAAAACTCCCTCCCCGTCTCGATCCTCGCTGCCGGGGCCAGGTAGCGCCGGCAAGAGCGCAGACGGCCCGCGCAACGCTCAGGGACTTTCCACGGCTGCCTTGCCAACAGGGTTTGCTCCAGGCAATGCGGGCTTGCGCGGGCGCCGGTAAACGAATGCCGGCGGCGGCTGACCAGCCTCACGCTCCGCAAGCGCCACGAACTCCTTGTGCCGCGAGGACTTGACGCATGCCGGATCGGCGGCGGCAGCGTCCCCGACCATGGCAAACGCCTGGCAGCGGCAACCGCCCCAGTCGATCTCACGCCGCTCACAGCTGCGGCATGGCTCGATCATCCATTCGGTCCCGCGGAACTTCTCGAACGCCTGGCCATGGAGCCAGATCTGGGCCAGCGGCTTGTCGCGCACGTTGTCGAAGATCAGGCCGGGAATTGTCTCTGCCGCATGGCAGGGCAGAACCTTGCCGGAGGGAGTGACGTTGATGATGCCGCTACCCCAGCCGCCCATGCACGGCTTCGGCCAGGTGGCGTAATAGTCGGGCACGACGAAGTCGATGACGAGAATGCCCTTGAGCCGCTCGCGCGCCGCATCGACGATCTCGATGCTGCGCATAACCTGCGCCCGGGTCGGCATCAGCGCCGCGCGGTTCTCGAGCGCCCAACCGTAGTACTGGACGTGCGCAACCTCGAGCCGCCCGGCCCCCATCTCCAGGGCGAAATCGATGATGCCGTCGAGCCGATCGAGGTTCTGGCGGTGCACCGGCGCGTTGATGGTGAGGGCCAGACCGACCTCGCGCACCATGCGCGCAAGCTCGCGCTTCTTCTTGTGGGCGCCCTCATAGTGGGCGATGCGGTCAGCGTTGTCCGGCTCCACATCCTGGATCGAAAGCTGCACGTGATCGAGGCCGCGCACGGCGAGCTCTTCGAGCCGCGAACGGCTCAGCAGGACGCCTGCGGTGATGAGGTTCGTGTAGAGGCCCACCTCGGCGGCGGTCGCGACGATGTCTTCCAGATCGCGCCGCACGGTGGGCTCGCCCCCCGAAAGATGCAATTGCAGGACGCCGAGGCGGGCTGCCTGGCGCAGCACATCCTGCCACCTCGCCGTGTCGAGCTCGGCGCCGGCGCCTTCCAGCTCAAGCGGATTGGAGCAGTAGGGGCATTGCAGCGGGCAGCGATGCGTCAGCTCAGCGAGCAACCCCACCGGCGCACGCTGACATGCTGAGCTGTCAGTCGCTGTCGACCGCATGGGATTGGTTTCGCTCACGGCTTCACGTAGCCTGACGCAGCGAGGGCGGCCCAGGAGCGCATCGATAGTGACGACGCTTGGTACAGGACGAGCCGATTCAGGCAGAGCACTTGCTTACTTCGGATCGGGTGAAGCGACGCTTGCGATCCTGCTCTCTAGGGTCGAAACCTTCTTCGATCAGCGCGCGCGGTCGAGCGCTGGACCGCCGCGCCAATTGAACGTCGAGACGAGAGATCGCGGAACAGGTGGCTTCGATCTCGGCCGGCAGGTAGCTCGTCACCTCGAGACCAACCTCCTGCTCCGTCACCTCTGGCTTGCTCCAGACTTCTTTCATTGGTTGTCTCCTCCTATTCGGCACGTTCGTGCCTCGATAGGCACCTCGCCGGGACAGAGCCCTCAGTGCAGCATCCCGGGCAACCGTTTGCAAATTATGCTGCATTTCCGGGCAGCGAGCAAACAGATTTGGCAGGTTGCAGGCCAACGAGCCGTTGAATTTACCAGCTACAGCGGCGCTGCAATCCATGATCGATGCTCTCGCCCGGCGACGAGGCGGTTCGCAACCAGCCAACGAATGCCACGAAGCCAAGTCTCATCGGTGTTGCCTCGGATATCGGCCTGGAGAACCTTGGTCAGCTTGCCACTGCCCTCACGCAAATGTGAAAGTTGAGGATCAAACTGGAGACCTTCACTTGGGAGGCATTTCACTCACTTTCTACAGAATCGTCGGGAGGCAAGCTCGATGCAACCTCCCAACCCCTTTCGGTCAGCGCCCAAACCCCCCAGGGAGTTGCGTGAGCGGGCTTCAATAGCTCCTCGATCCGCATCGCTCGCACCTCCCATTCAGCACTCTTTTCCCACCGAATGGTGCCCGAACTGATATCGGCTTTGTCGTACTCGGTCAGACGGTCCGCCATCTGTTCCTCGATTTCCTTCAGGGCTTGTAGACGACTAACTTCTCCGCCATGCGCCCTGAGGACCCTCAGTAGAGGTTGCCGAAAGGCTTGCTGGCTGGTCTTCTCGTTGCGTCCCTGATGGACCTCTCGCACTTGTGGCTCCTTCGCTTCAGGCGCACCAAGTCCTGAAATGCGCCTGAGCACAGAGTTCGGAGTATCCTCAAACGGGCGAGCTTGGGCCTGAAGCCACCCGTAAACCTCCTCGTCGATACGGATCGTTGGCGGCATAGTTTTCCTTGACTAGTGTTGCAGTGTTACACTAGCGTAAGCGTAAATAGAGGTCAAGGCGGGCCGAACATACGAACCGGAAACCCTGAGGCCCAGTGAAGGAATAGGACGATGACCTACCGTAGGCTTCACCGCCGAACCCCGTTGATAACCGGTCAGGAGTTGATCAGGTGTGGCGCTTGCCGGTGAAGCAGGCCCGGTTTCATCGTGATGGCACTTTCTTTATGCCGCCCACTCTGTTCCCGGTGGCGCTGTGCGATGTTGGGGGCTACGTGCTGTTTAGGACGGTCCAGGACTATCGGAGCAACCCCAAACTCAGCAAGCAGGGACCAAGGGTAAATCTGCCGGGCGGAGTGCCGTCATTACCGGAGTACGTGCGAGCAGATGACCCGGTTCGACAGCGCTGATGCCTTGCCGATCCTAATCCCGATTCGCACAATCTGATCGTTGCTTATGGCTTGGAGGGGTTCGATGCTTCGGAGGGCGGCGCAACTGGCTCTCGTTGTGTTGCTGGTCGTCGCGACAAGCGGAGTGAGGTCATCGGCACAATCCGACGACCTCTCCGCGCTCAATAGTAAGATCGACCAGCTTCGCAAGGCCGGTAAATACAGCGAGGCGATCCCATTTGCCCAGCGGGCGCTGGCAGGTGCCGAGGGCCTACATGGTCTGGACCACCGGTCTGTGGCCCTTGCGCTAAACCGCCTCGCCGAACTCTATCGTACCCAGGGTCGCTATACAGGCGCTCGCTTGCTATCCTTGAGAAGGCGCGGGGTGCCGACCACGCCGATGTGGGCACGTTGCTCAACAACCTCGCGGCGCTCTACTTGGCCCAAGGCCGCTACGCCGAGGCCGAGCCGTTCTTCAAACGCGCCATTTCCATCCTTGAAAAGGGGCTCGGTCCAGATCACCCGAATGTGGGCACTTTGCTCAACAACCTCGCCGACCTCTATCGTGCCCAGGGTCGCTATGCTGAGGCCGAACTTCTCTTCAAGCGCTCGCTTACGATCCGTGATAGAGCGCTGGGTGCGGACCACCCTGATGTGGCCGCCTCGCTCAACAACCTCGCCGACCTCTATCGTGTCCAAGGTCGCTATGCTGAGGCCGAGCCGCTCTTCAAACGCGCCATATCCTTGCTTGAGAAAGGGCTTGGTGCTGAGCACCCGGACGTGGGCGCGGCGCTCAGCGAACTCGCGGAACTCTATCGTGCCCAGGGTCGCCATGCGGAGGCAGAGCCGCTCTTCAAGCGCTCGCGTGCGATCCAAAAGAGGCGCTAGGTTCCGACAACCCTAACGGCGCGAAAGACCACACCTCAGGGCGATGGAACGACTCCGTCCCGCTGCCCTTGGTCGGTGGCAGGGAGGCTGTTGGGCAGTCCCGCGATGCCGAGTGCGAGCGAACCCACAACCACACGGGGGATCAGCACAGACCGCCCCTGGTCGGACAACGGGTGAGGGCGACTCAGCTACGCTCAAGTCGTCGGGCAAGACCCCGAGAGCACCAGCACTAAGCCGTGACCACTTTGCCTGCGTATCATCCCCGATAGGCCTATCGCTTGCCAAGCCCGTGCCCTCCCATCCGATTGGAGGTCCGCCGTCGCCCTCTATGGGGGGTTCCAGCGGACCGCTCGGCGGTCGAACGCACGGTCCCCGTGATGGCGACCTCTGCGCCGATGCGGCGCGCGATATCGATCTCGCATCCATTGCATTTGTAAAGCGGTGCGGACCTGTCGATTTCGGATGCGAGCCCGGCAAGGTCGAGAACCTCGTACCCGGCGCCTGCGCCACGGTGGTCGTCGCGAGCCCGACGAATGCGAACAGGAGACGGATCATCGGCGTCGGCCTTCCTCGAGCCAATTCGTCTGGGCCAAGTCGGCGGGTGAAGAGCCACAACAGTAGCACGAGTTCGTCGCGCCGGGCCGAAGGGGTTCGCTCGAGACATCGGACGAACCCCACTTGAACTATAGCGCACTGCGCTATATATTTCTTCAAGGAGGCGGCGGGCCGTGCGGACCTTCATGACGAAGGAATTCGCGCGGTTCGCGCGCCGGGAAGGCATCACCGACAAGGCCCTGTGCGATGCGGTTGACCGTGCCGAGCGTGGCCGGATCGATGCCGACCTGGGCAGCAATCTCATCAAGCAGCGCGTCGCTCGATCTGGACAGGGCCGCCGCGGGGCTTCCGTACGATCATTGTATGGCGGGCCCGCCAACGCTGCTTCTTCGTCTACGGCTTTGCCAAGAGCCGCAAGGCGGACCTCGCGCCGGACGAACTCGAAGACTACCAGGACTTGGCTGCGCTGCTGCTGGGATACAACGACGAAGCCCTCAAGATGGCGATAGCCGCAAAGGAATTCGTGGAGGTGACGTGTAGTGGCTAAGAGGAAGTACCGCAGCGACGCTCTGCGCTCCATTCATGTGACGGTCAAGGGCCTGCACGAGATCGGCCTGGTGGACAAGGCGACTATGCGCCGGTTCGATGCCTCGTGCCTGACAGTCGTCGAAGACCTGAGCCCGAAGGATATCGCCACCATCAGGGAGCACGCTGGCGTCAGCCAAGGCGTATTCGCCCGCTATCTCAACGTGCCCTCCACCCTCGTTTCGCAGTGGGAACGCGGCGAGCGCCGGCCGACCGGCACCGCTATCAAGCTTCTGTCGCTGGTGAAGCACAAGGGTCTTGAGGCAATCGCGTGAGTGCTATGACCGCTGTGCCTGATAAAGCGAATGGAGCGGAGTGGCCGTGAGCCACCTCAGGACTCTCCATTGCACGATGGCGTCAGACGCCACTGGAACCGTCGCTGATTGCCGCCATCGACGAGGTGGCATGTGTTTCCGGAACTAGCCGCTCGGACTACCTGGCACACGCAGCCACCCTCTGTCGACAGAGCTTGACAGAAGTCGGTGGCCTGAGCGAACTACTCGAATAGATGTCGTGGAGATCGCGGTCATCCGCAAGCGACCGGTCACATCCGGAGTCCACGCATGGGAGAAAACGCCAGTGAGTGGCCGCGCTGCGGCCCCGCCTGCTGCGCGGGCTGGCGTGCGTCTCTTCTTTCGGCGGCCTTTGCAGCGCAGTTGACTCTTGCGCCGATGGCCTCGGGCCAACAGCAAGCACCCTCCGGACCGATCCCTGCGGCGCCGACCGGCAAGGTGCAGCAGATGGCGATAGTCCTCGCCCGCGAGCTGCGCGACTTGCCGCCGCCGCTCTCGCTGCTCGATTTCCCGCCGCAGGACGACGGCGTCGCCGGCGCGCGCCTCGCCATCAACGACAACAACACGACCGGCCGCTTTCTGGGACAGGAGTTCACGCTCGAGGTGGTCCAAAGCGGTGCGGTCCCGGAGTTGATCTCGGAGGTCATAAAGCGTGTCGATGCGGGTGCTGCCTTCGTTGTCGCCGACACCAGCGCCGAGACCGTGCTGGCCCTCGCCGATGCACTCAAGGGGCGCGATGCACTGATCATAAATGCCGGCTCCAGCGACGACCGGCTGCGCGAGAAAGAATGCCGGCCCAACGTTGTGCACACGGCACCATCCCGCGCGATGCTGGCCGATGGACTGGCGCAGTACCTTGTGTGGAAGCAGTGGCGTCGCTGGTTCCTGGTGCGCGGAACGGGGCGCGACGACGAGGCCTTTGCCGAAGCACTGCGGCGCGCCGCCAAACGGTTCGGAGGCAAGATCGTGGAGGAGCGCGCATTCAAGGTGGAAAGCGGCAGCCGGCGGGCGGACGGCGGACACGAGCAGATCCAACAGCAAATCCCGACTTTCACCCAGAATGCGCCTGCTCATGACGTGCTGCTGGTCGCCGACGAAGGCGGCCAGTTCGGGGAGTATTTCCCGTATCGGACGTGGGACGCGCGGCCGGTGGCGGGAACGCAGGGCCTGGTGCCGACCAGCTGGCATCCGGCGCTGGAGCAATGGGGTGCAACCCAATTTCAGAACCGCTTCCGGCGCCTGGCCAACCGCCCCATGCGACCGCTCGATTACGACGTCTGGGTCGCCGTCCGCTCGATCGGTGAAGCTGCTACACGCGCGAAGTCGATGACGCCCAAGGCTCTGATCGCCTATCTGAAGTCGGCCGATTTCGACCTCGCTGCCTTCAAGGGGCGCAAGCTCACCTATCGGCCTTGGAACGGGCAGCTGCGCCAACCGATCCTTGTTGCAACCGCCAAGCTGCCGGTAACCGTCTCGCCCCAACCGGGCTTCCTGCACCAGTTCTCCGAGCTCGATACGCTGGGGATCGACAGGCCGGAGACCGAGTGCAGGGCTTACTCGCCTTGAGCCGGCCCAGTTGGGCTGAGAGACCATGGACGGGGAGGTAGCTGTGGGCAAATGGACGAGTGGCACGGCGACAGGTCTGGCCCTGGCGGCCTGGCTGACGGCCGCTGCGCCAGGCGGCGCCTACACCGTCTTCGTCACGAACGAGAAGGACAACACGGTCACCATCATCGACAGCACCAAGCTCGAGGTGGTCAGAACCGTCAAGGTCGGGCAGCGGCCGCGCGGCATCATCCTGTCGAAGGACCACAAGTGGCTGCTGATCTGCGCCAGCGACGACAACAACGTGCAGGTGTTCGACGCCCGCACCATGGAGTACGTCAAGACCTTGCCGTCGGGGCCGGATCCGGAGCTGTTCGTCCTGCATCCGTCCGGCAACCCGCTCTACATCGCCAACGAGGACGACAACCTCGTCACCGTCGTCGACATCGAGACGGACAAGGTGCTGGCGGAGATCCCGGTCGGCGTCGAGCCCGAGGGCATGGGCATCAGCCCGGACGGGAAGCTGCTGGTCAACACGTCCGAAACGACGAACATGGCGCACTTCATCGACACCGCGACCTACACGACCATCGCCAACGTGTTGGTGGACAGCCGGCCTCGCGTGGCCGAGTTCACGGCCGACGGCGCCCAGGTTTGGGTCAGCGCCGAGATCGGCGGCACGGTGACGGTGATCGATCCAAAAACGCGCAAGATCCTGGGCAAGGTCGAATTTCAGATTCCGGGCGTCAACCAGGATGCCATTCAGCCCGTCGGCGTGAAGATCACCAGGGACGGAAAGCGCGCCTTCGTCGCGCTCGGACCCGCCAACCGGGTTGCCGTGATCGATACGGCAACGTTCAAGGTTGAAAGGTATCTGTTGGTTGGCCAGCGCGTGTGGCAGCTCGCCTTCACGCCCGACGAGCGCCTTCTGTTCACCACCAACGGTACCTCCAACGATGTGTCCGTGATAGACGTGGAGAAACTCCGCGTTGTACGCTCGATCAAGGCCGGGCGCTACCCCTGGGGGGTCGTTGTGGCCCCGTTCTAGCCGGCGCGACCACAGGTCTTGGCATCTCGTGACATCCTCGAGGAGCTTCACATGTGCCGCCTGCCCTGCCTCATCCTCGCCTTGGCTATCGCTCTGCCAAACCTCGCGTTTGCCCAGGGCTATCTCGCGCAAAAACCCGAGAAGCTCCCTGACCTGGTGCTGGGGCCTGGGGGAGACCGGCTACGGCATCTCGCAAAAGGACTTCGCGCTGGCCACCGGCAAGGCCTATCGCCTGAAAATCAAGTCCACCGGACAGAAGGAGTGCGCCTGGCAGGCACCGGAGTTCACAAAATTCATCTGGCTGCGCAAGGTCGAGGTCAACCACGTGGAGATCAAGGCCAGCCACGTCTACGAGATCGAGATGGAGAGGGAGGGCGAGGCCGAAATCTTCTTCGTGCCGATCAAGCCCGGCGAGTATGCGTGGGGCTGCAGGGGCCTCGAAAGCAAGGGCATGGCCGGCAGGTTCATCGTGAAGTGATGACGCGCGTTGCGCCAGAATCATCCGAGGAAAGCGTGGACGCGCTTCTGGTGCGCGGCGTCAGCCATCGTTTCGGCTCGATCGTGGCGCTCGACAATGTCACGCTCGCCGTGCCGCGCGGGGCCTTCGTCGTGCTCCTGGGACCGAACGGCGCTGGTAAATCGACGCTGTTCGCCCTGGTGACCCGTCTCTACGACAACGTCAGCGGGGAGATCCGCATTCTCGGCCACGACGTGCGCCGGCACCCGACGGCGGCCCTGCAGCAGCTCGGCGTCGTGTTCCAGAGCCGCAGTCTCGACAGCGATCTGAGCGTCCTGCAAAACCTCACCTATCATGCCGCGCTGCAGGGGATCGGGCGGCGCGCAAGCCACGCCCGAGCGATGGAAGCGCTGGCCAAGGTCGGGCTGGCCGAACGAGCCAACGACAAGGTGCGGGGATTGTCCGGCGGCCAGGCACGGCGCGTCGAGATCGCCCGCGCGCTCCTGCACGATCCGGCTTGCCTGCTGCTGGACGAGGCGACCGTCGGCCTCGACGTCGCCTCGCGCGAGAGCGCGCTTGCCATTGTGCGCGGGCTCGTCAAGGAGCGAGGCGTCGGCGTGCTGTGGGCAACCCACCTCGTCGATGAGGTCGCGAGCGACGATCACATTGTGCTGCTGCACAAGGGGCGCGTCCGCTTTTCTGGGCCCGTGCCGGACCTGCTGGGCGTGGCCCAGGCCGCCAATCTGCGCGGCGCGTTCATGCGCGTCACCGAGGATACACGCGCGGAGGCCGCATGACCGCCACCACCGCAGCACCGCGGCGGCTCGACGCCTCGGGCTATTTCGCCTGCTTCAGCGGTATCGTGTGGCGTGAGGTGTTGCGCTTCCTGCATCAGCGCGAGCGCTTCCTGGCGGCCCTCGTCAGACCTCTGGTGTGGCTCTTCATCTTCGCCGCCGGCTTTCGCCAGGTGCTCGGCGTATCGATCATCCCGCCCTACCAGACCTATGTGCTTTACGAGGTATTCGTAACCCCTGGCCTGGTCGGCATGATCCTGCTGTTCAACGCCATGCAGTCGTCGCTGTCGATGGTCTACGATCGCGAGACGGGCGCCATGCGCACGCTGCTGGTCAGTCCCTTTCCCCGCTCCTTCCTGCTCGTCTCGAAGCTGCTGGGCGGCGTGGCGGTCGCCTTGCTGCAGGTGTACGCCTTTCTCATGATCGCCTACTTTTGGGAGATCGAGCCCCCACTGATTGGTTACCTCATAGTGTTGCCGGCGCTCGTGCTCTCCGGACTCATGCTGGGTTCGCTCGCGCTTTTCATGTCGTCGGTCATCAAGCAGCTGGAGAATTTTGCCGGCGTCATGAACTTCGTGATCTTTCCCATGTTCTTCGCGTCCTCGGCCCTCTACCCGCTCTGGCGCATCAAGGAGACGAGCCCGCTGCTCCATGAGATCTGCCGCGCCAACCCGTTCACGCATGCTGTCGAGCTCATCCGCTTTGCGCTCTACGGCCAGCTCGAGCTTGCGTCACTGGCGATGGTGCTGGGCTTTACAGCCGTTTTCCTGGCGGCGGCGACGTACGCCTACAATCCCTCGAAGGGGCTGCTCGGATGGCGCGGCGAGCCCGGTCGCGGAGGACGGTGACATGCCTCCCTCGAAGGCCGCCTTGGCCTTGATCGCAGCGCTGTCGCTGGCGCTCGCCGGATCGCGCTGCTTGGCCGCCGACGCGGCCAATCCCGACTGGCCGTGCGTGCAACGCAAGATTGCGACGCTCACCTCCGCGCAGATGTGGGACGGTCCCCCGGTCGATGGTCTCACGCAATGGCGCGACAACGAAGAGATCGGCAAGCTCATTGCAATCCTCTCCAGCCGCCGCGTGCCGGTGAAGCAGGCGGCGGCAGCCATCGAGACCTTTGCCGCGGCTCAGCCGCAAGACAAGCGCGATGGCACCCTGAAGCTGCTGTTCGCGGGCCTGCTCAGCACCGTCAACAACGACCGTGCCATCGTCATGAGCGGCATCGAGCGGTTCCAGAAGCGCCAGAGGGCGCGAGCGGCCGAGATCGAAAGGCAGGGCGCGGCGATCCGCCAGCTCAGGGAGAAGGCGGCGAGCGACGAGAAGGCGCGCGCCGAGCTCGCCGGGGCCGAGGACAGGTACAACTGGGACGTGCGCGTCTTCACGGAGCGCCAGCAGTCTCTGCCGCTCGCCTGCGAGATTCCCGTCCTGATCGAGCAGCGGCTGTTCGAGCTCGCCCGCGAGATCCGGTCGCGTATGCAGGATTGATACGCGCGTGCCAATTTTCCACCCGTCATCCCGGAAGCCGAGGCCTTGGCCGAGGCTGTCCGGCATCTGCAACAAGCGGTGGACCTCGCGGCAGATCCCGGCTCGCCTCACCGCCGTGGCTCGGTGATCGGGTTGTTCTGCTCGTCGAGCAGAGGCACGCCGTACTGCAGGAGCACGGCGTCGAATCTGCCCTGCAGCCTGGCGATCAGCGCGTTGAGCTGGCGCTTCCAGTCGTCCTCGAGCTGGCGCACGCCGAAGGTGATGCGATAGGTCAGGAGCTTCAGCTGCCAGGACCAGTTCCGAGCGATGGCCTTTGCCCAGCTGACGTGGCGCGACAGCCTGAGGGACACGGTCATCTGCCTCAGTGC
>Ga0247727_10011567_pt1 | contig 15359 bp, 14 predicted proteins | sample WisWelCaveWW1625_FD_202498 | JGI IMG/M metagenome (GOLD analysis project Ga0247727, IMG submission 202498) | Biofilm microbial communities from Wishing Well Cave, Virginia, United States - WW16-25 | ecosystem: Environmental > Aquatic > Deep subsurface > Groundwater > Cave microbial mat | place... | reverse complement strand
CACGTTGAATATTCCGCCGCTTTTTCTCGAAGAAGTTGACGCCGAGCGTCCGCGCAACATGAAGGTGAGCAACGCCGTGAAAATGTTTCCGCGCCTGCTCATTCTCGGCGAGCCTGGTGCGGGCAAAACGACTTCGCTCAAAAAACTCGCGGCGGAATATGCCGTGTGGCGCGGTGAAGGCAAAGAACCCGGCCTCAACGAGCCGGAAGATTTCAACCTGCCGATTTTCGTCGATCTCTCCGCTTATCCAACGGCCTCTGCCGGTGATTCCAAACATGGCTTGTGGCGGCTCATCACCGCAAGCGTGCGCGGCGTTCACGATGTCGATGTGCGCAAACGTCTTGCCGCAGGTGGTTGCTTGCTGTTGTTCGACGGCCTCAACGAAGTTGGCGAAGCGTATGATGAAGTCGCGTATCAAATTCGCCATCTCGTTAATACCGAAGCTCCCCACAATCGTTTCGTCGTGACCTGCCGGCCCGGCGTGTATCGCGACGAGCTGCGCAACGAGTTTGCCGCATTTCAATTAGAACGCTTGAGCAGCTTCAACGCCTCCAAAGTTTTGGAGATTGAAATCGGCGCCGAGAAAGCACAAGCCGCGTGGAAAGGCCTCGACGAATACACTCGCGATCTCTGCCGCAATCCGCTCATGCTCACTCTGCTCGCCGACGAGCTCCGCGCCAGCGACAACCCACCGCAAAACCGCGCCCAACTCTTTGACCGCTTTGTGGATCGCTATTTGAGCGAATGGGCCCGCGTCAAAGGCGCCGGCGCCGTGCGCGTGGAAAAAGAAATTCTCTCTGCGCTGGCCTGGCGACTCGGCACCAGCCGCACCTTGCTTTCTGCTGATGAAGCTGCTGCCGCAATGTCTGCTCGACTTGCTGAATTACAAAATAAAAAAGAAGCTCGACTCGATCTCAATGTTGACGAGCTCAATCGCGAATTTCTCCACCACGGCCTGCTGCGCGAAAGCGCCGGCCAAACTGGATTCTTTCATCAAGCCGTGCAGGAATATTTTTTCGCGCGCGAAGTGGCGTTGCATCAGTCGGGTGAATATGTTTTGAAAAACGTTGGTAATCCGGAGTGGGGGGAAGTTTTGGTGTTTGTGTGTGGGTTGATTGAGGACGCGACGGAAGTGGTGCGGGAGGTGATGAAGGTGGATCCGTATTTGGCGGCGAGGTGTACCACGTTCTCGAAGTCCACAGATGGCAAAGTCGTTGATGAGTTGGCGTTAATATTGATACAGAACTTGAAGGCTAAATTCGAGGCCGATATCTGGATCGGAAAATTATATCAAGACATGCTCGCGATTCTATCAATCGAGTCAAAAATTCACAGAAAAAAGATTTCAGATTTATTTTTGCTTGTATATGATCAGAACCCCCGAGCGTTAGACGATCTTTCCCGCTTGTTGATCGGCATGCGTATTCCTGAAAAAGCGATCATCTTTCTCGAACCTTTGGTAAACAAACAATTAGGTGCTGTTCGGCTAAGGGCTTGGCTTGCAGTGGCATTTCGACTTGTTGGAAATTATGAAACTGCTATAGCACATTTCAAAAAATGTTTAGAAGTGGCAGCCGAAGACGCACGGATTTGGGTAGATTTGGGCATCACATATAGAATAATACAAAAGTTTGAAGATGCTGAATTCTGTTTACACCGAGCCATCGAACTAGATAATAAATTGTTTTGGGCACATCATCATCTAGGTCGTACTTTGCAACAGCAAAAGAATTATGAAGGCGCCCTCGAAGAATTCAAACTAGCTATCAGCCCTGACTGGGATTATGCACCAGCACACACTGGTTTAGGAGATATTTATCGCGAATATCTCAATCAGCCAGAAAAGGCGATCTACGAATATGAAATTGCTATTCAGTTCGAGCAGCGTCCTTTTATACTACCCAATCTTAAAATTAAACTTGCCCGCGCCCTTGAGGCCGCCGGCCGCACCGCCGAAGCCCGGCAGCGTTATCAAGAATATCTCGACCGTTTCCCTTGGGGCGAGCATGCGTCCGAGGCGCTGGCGGCGTTGGAGCGGCTGGGGGCGGCATAGGCTATTTGGCCTAAACAACAACGCCCTCGTATTTTTCGTATTCTTCTTCCGTCATGGCGCTCAAACGGCTGATGAAGAGATCGCCATTGAGGTTCAACTTGGCATGTATGAAATCGAAGAGACTATCATGCCGCTCATACCTCGGCCAATTTTCAAAGCCTTTGCGGGCGATGACGAGCACGTGCACACTCGAGCCAAATCCGGTGGGTTTGATTTCAATCAAAGAGATTTCGACATTGTGAACGCGCGCCCATTCTTCAATCGCAGCACGCAGCTCTTTTAAAATTATTGAAGATTTCATCATTGCACCTCAAAAGTATTGAGACAAATATGTTATGACGCCATTCGCAGGATCAAACAAGGCCTGGTCAAACCGGTTTGAATCTTGTTGCGATTTGGTTGGGCCTTCATAACGAATGGACATCGACCAATCGTCAAGAATCAGTGAATAATTTTTTTCCAAAGCCGTGCCTGGCGCAAAACGGCTCCATTGTCCACTGCAACAAAGCAACAAATCAAGATCATGCACTTGAAAAATGGCCGGAAGATTTGTAATACCCAAATGTTTGCACATCACCAGTTTCAACGCCAACTCAAGCAATGTCCCACCGTGTAAAACTGCGCCCGACCATCTCCCCGCTGCTCGCAGGGCGTGTACTCGGCCTTGCGTTCCTGATAGGCTGCGCGCAAAGTTGTCGCATCTTGCTGGATAAATTTGAGAGCCATTACAGTTCCTCCCTGGAATTTGCATCGCGATTGTTTTTTAACAGGTACAAAGACCGCTCTCAACTGCATTAGCTAAATGTAACAGATCACCGGTTGAAAATCAAGAAGATTTCTCATCGTCACTTTTTCTTGGCGGTGCTGCATAAGTCTGCCGCACCGCCGAAGCCCGGCAGTGTTATCAAGAACCCTAAGGCTAAGATTGTAACGCACCATTTATCTTTTTTATCTTGCGCGTATTGTTTTCTCAACATAAATGTTGAGTTACGGAAAACACCTAAAAATCCGGATTCCTCCACCACTGCTGTTTATTGTAAACGGCGAAAACCCTGCCCGTCAAGTCCCACCCATGAAACGGCGTGTTGCGGGATTTGGAATAGGATTTTGTTTTATCGACCCGCCACGTTTTAGTTAGCGAGAAAAAGACGAGATTGGCCGGCTGGCCTTCTTTAATTTGGACGGGGGGGAGGTTGAGAATGCGGCGCGGCGCGACCGTGACTTTGGCGATGGCGTCCGCCAGCGAGAGCAAATTGGTTTTCACCAAGCGCGTGATGATCAATCCCAGCGCGGTTTCGAGGCCGATGATGCCGAACGGCGCGGCGGCATATTCCGCGTCTTTTTCTTCAATCGCATGCGGCGCGTGATCGGTGGCAATCACGTCAATCGTGCCGTCTTGCAAGCCCGCCATCATCGCCTCAACGTCGCGCGGCGAGCGCAGCGGCGGATTCATTTTGGTGTTGGTGTCGTAATTGGAAACCGCCACCGCCTCGTCGGTCAACGTGAAATGATGCGGCGTCACTTCGCAAGTAACTTGAATGCCGCGCTGCTTCGCCCAGCGAATCAGCTCGACCGAACGCGCCGAGGAGAGATGCGCAATGTGCACGCGGCTGCCGGTGTATTCGGCAAGCAGAATATCACGCGCCACGATGATGTCTTCGGCCACGGTTGGCATGCCGGGCAAGCCCAGCTTGGTCGAAAACATGCCTTCGTTCATCGCGCCGCCATCATCGAGCGTCGCCTCTTCCGCGTGTTCGATGATCGGCACGCCGAGCATGTTGGCATATTCCATCGCGCGCCGGGTCAATTCCGCCGTCGAAATCGCGCCGCCGTCGTCTGAGAAGGCTACCGCCCCGGCTTCCACCAACTCCGCCATTTCGGAAAGCTCATGGCCTTCGCGGCCTTTGGTGGCGGCGGCAATGGGATAAACCTCTACCAACGTGTCCTTTGATTTTTTAATGATCGATTCGACAATCTCGCGCTTGTCCATGGCCGGCGAGGTGTTGGGCATCGGGCAGGCTGCCGTAAAGCCTCCCGCTACGGCGGCGGCGCAGCCGGTTTCGATGGTCTCTTCGTCTTCGCGGCCCGGCTCGCGAAAATGCACGTGCATGTCGCACCAGCCGGGACTCACCACGAGATCGCGGCCGTCGATCATTTCAAAATTTTGCGGCGCAGCGAGGTTGTCGCCGATGCGGGTGATAACGCCGTTTTCGATCACCAGGTCGGCATGTTTGTCGAGCGCTTGCGAGGGATCGATGATTCTCGCGCCGCGAATGAGAAGATTTTTAATTGATTTCGTTTCAAGCTTGTGGGACATAGAGCAACCTTTTTATTGAACACGGATGACGCGGATTGGACGGATTTGCACGGATCAAAACTTAAAATAAAAATCCGTGCGAATCTGTGTGATCTGTGTCATCCGCGTTCAAAGCTTTTAATTATTTCCATTCATCACTTCCTGCTCGCCGCCGCTTTTGAGGTAGAGTACGGCCATGCGCACGGCAACGCCGTTGGTGACTTGATTGAGAATCACGGAAAACTCGCTATCGGCGAGATCGCTTTCCAATTCAACACCGCGATTGATCGGGCCGGGGTGCATGATCACGACGTCCTTCTTCGCGGTTTCAAGACGGCGGCGCGTGATGCCGAAGTGCATCGCATACTCGCGCAGCGACGGCAGTAAACCGTGCTTTTGCCGCTCGAGCTGCAAGCGCAGGACGTTAACCGCGTCGGCCCAGCCAATCGCCTCATCGACTTTTTTGAAGACGAGCAGGTCTTTGCCAAAGGCCGCCGGAATATCGCGCGGCAAAAGGGTAGCCGGGCCGCAGATCGCCACCGCCGCACCCATCGTCATCAACCCGTGGATATTGCTGCGCGCGACCCGGCTGTGTGTGATGTCGCCGACAATCGCCACTTTCAATCCTTGCAAGCGCCCGAATTTTTCCTGCAAGGTCATCATATCGAGCAGACCCTGGGTCGGATGCTCGTGCTGGCCGTCGCCGGCATTGATCACGCCGGCGTCGAGACATTGCGTCAGAAAGTGCGCCGCGCCGGAAGCCTGATGGCGAATCACCACCATGTCGATCTTCATCGCCTCGATATTGCGCACGGTGTCTTTCAGCGTTTCGCCCTTTGCCACCGAGGAGCCGGAGGTGGTAAAATTGATGCTGTCCGCCGAAAGGCGTTTTTCCGCCAACTCGAACGAGATGCGGGTGCGCGTGGAGGCTTCAAAAAAGAGATTGACGATGGTTTTGCCACGCAGTGTGGGAACCTTGGGAATGGGTCGGGTGAGAACTTCTTTGAAGGATTGGGCCGTTTTCAAAATCAGTGAAATCTCTTCGCGCTGAACACCTTCCAGGCCTAGCAGGTGTTTTGAGATGATCATTTATACCTCAACAGTTGCAAGTGGTCCCGATCTTGCCTTGAAGCTCGTGCTGAGGCAGCTCGGGTCCACGTTATTGAGAAGCTTGAATTTTTGTTTCACTCAACGCCTCGACTAAATAGACGCCGTCTTCGCCGTCAACGTTTTTTAATTTCACGCGAACTTCCTCGCCGGCGGTGGTTTTGACTTCCTGGCCGATGAAATCCGCCTTGATCGGCAGCTCGCGATGGCCGCGGTCGATGAGCACGGCGAGTTGAATGCGTGCCGGCCGGCCAAAATCCATCAGCGCGTCGAGCGCGGCGCGGATGGTGCGGCCGGTGTACAGCACGTCGTCCACCAGCATGACGACTTTGCCGTCGATATCGAAAGGAATGTTCGTGGCCTGCACGCGCGGCTTTTTCAGCCTGCGCAGCATGTCGTCGCGGTAAAACGTGATGTCGAGCATGCCGAGCGGCAGGCGCCGGCCTTCGAGCGGTTCGATTTTTTCGACGAGCCGTTCGGCGATTTGCACACCGCGGGTGAGAATGCCGACGAACACCAGATTCTCGGCGCCGCGATTCGATTCCACGATCTGATGCGCCAAACGCGACAGGGTGCGATTCAGCGACTTGTCGTCCATGAGCACCGCTTTGATTTTGTAGTCGCTATTGAACATTTGACCGAACGCTCCGGTTAGACATAAAAAAAGGCCTGCCGTAAAAAAATAGGGCAGACCTTCATTTAAATTCCCGATAAAGTTTTTGTCGCAACAACGCCGCTTCTCTGAAGACGCAGCTTTGTGCCATTCTGTTAATTGGCATTTCCCTTTCCACCCTTTATAAAAGTATTTTACACTTACCAGCTCCGAACCGGCCATCCTGATTTTGATTTCAACAAGTATACAAAATTTTCATGAGAGAGTCAAGTGATGTTTTAAGATTTTTTCTAAAAATTTATCTGCAATGCTTGCCGTTATTTTGCACCAGTGTGAGTAATGCAGAAACGGCAACGAAGGCAAGGGTTGAATGATTGGGGGAGACGGATGTTGCAAAAACTAAGCGGCCTCGAGGAATTGAGATTTCGCCACAAATTCGCCATAAGCCCATTTAAGCAAATCCTTGAAATGGACTCCGCGCAGGCTGGAACCAATAACATTAAAGGTGAAATCAAACTCCGGCAAAATCGCGCTAGTGAGATCTATGTCAGAAACTGTTTCGGTAAAATCAAGCGTTTCGATTCCAACAAGCGCGTTGGGGTTGTGTTTTTCGTGAAAAACGAGAAAGCTGTGATCGTACCCCATGGTCCTCGTCTCAACTTCGCGCTCAGGCAGAACACTGATAAACAAGACATCCTTTTCGGAGGAGTATTCGAGTCTAATATTTAGTTCTCGGGCCATAGCATTTTACCCTTTTTATTTTTGATAAGCGTTTCCTCGTTGGGGAGATAAAAAGTCTTGAACTTGTAGACTCTTTGTAATGTGCTGAAGTCGATTGTTGGTTCAACGACTACCTTGCAAGATTCTCCTGTTGATTCGTGAGCGTTCATGAAACAAGTATTGATATAGACCTCGGTAATGGATTTCTCTTTGCGACTCTCCGATACACTCTCTCGAATCTCTTCAGGGTTGCCAAGTGTTTCTTTGATATAGTGAAGCCTTTTTAAGCGAACACCGCCATCGGTCTTCTTTTGTAGATAGCTGAAGTCGCCAAAGTCAAATGATACTTTCAAGCCACGAACTTCGAGGCAACCTTTTGATAGCTCTTGTTTGAAGATTTCAAAGGCTTCCGCCTCCGAGTTCAGAGTAACGATACTCCTGGACTTTGATTGATTAGGCACAAAATTCGTTGTTGGATTCTGATTCGAATTTGAAACTTGTTCTTTCAGCTAAAAATTTACTAAGGTTAAGCATGACAAGCAAATATTTTAGATTATAACTGGCCTTCTTGCACTTGGGACTCTGCTGGGAATTATCTTTTTTCCACCGCCTCGCCAAACAGAAAATACCAGTCGTCGTAATTGTTCAAAATATCTTGCAGCGCCGTCGCCGCGTCGTCGCCAAAGACCGTCACCACCTGCGCCCATTTGTCTTGAAAGTGCACCGCGTTTTGCGCATACAGGAATTGCACAAGCTCTTCAAAAGCGTGCCGGCTGCCAGAGGGTTTGAACCGAAATTCGCGCGACAGCACATCCAACTCTTGAAAGGTCAGTAAATTGTATTCACCTTCCGCGATCCGCTGCGCTTCGCGCAAGGCGCTTTTGCGGGCTATCCATACCGCGGATTGCGAAATCGCCTCAACAAGCTCTTTCTGGCTGTTCGTCAAAACGCGCCCTTTCAACACGCCGGAATTCATCTCCGTCAAAAGCTTGCCGGCGATGCCGGCTTCGGCGAGCAAATTGGCCAGCTCGGCATAATTCTGCTCGGTCGAGGGCGGCGGTGGCGGCAATTCCGGCAGGCGTAAACCGATGGGATTTTGGGTTTGCGCCGGTTCCAGCCCTTGTTTGGTTAATCGCACGCCGGGACCGCTCGGAGGCGGCGGCAAATTTCGCGGTGTGGATTCCGCTTGCGGAGCCGGCCGTGATCTGGAAGGCGCGGGTTCTTGCGCCGGCTGGCTGAGGCCGCGCGCGGCGAGATATTCATTCATGGTTAAAGTCCGTCCGTCGCTGAGACGAACGGCGGCGACTTTTTCAATTTCGATGAAGTCGCCGTATTTGAACATCAGGCGCTTGCTGGCCGCCTCGAAATAAACATAGCCGTGTGAAACGCTTTTGATCCGGCAATCGATTTCCTCGCCGCTTTGCAGGATCAGGGTGGCTTTTTCGGTTTGCGCCGGCGCTGCCGCAATCAAACCGATCAGAAAAAGCAAAACGAGCTTCGGGTTTATCTTGACCATGGCATTTCGAGATTAATTTGCAAAGTTTTTTAATTGCAAATTGAAAATTTGCAATTTAAAATTTTCAATGAATTTGAAAGCCGCGCCACGCTCCAACAAACAGAACCCCGGCTCTTCTGCAACAGCGACTTGCGCCGTTGGGAAGAGACGGGGCCGTTTTTATGATAAAAGAAAGGAGAAAGGGCCGTTTTACCCCGATAATTCATGAACCATATTTTTAAGCTTGAGCTGTGAAGCAGAGTGTAGCCGATTTACGAACCGCGTGAATTATCGGGGTTTAAAAGCGAAACGCCAGCGCGGCAAAAAGTTTGTTGAAGGTGATTTTCTCCGAAATCGGCAGATCGTCGTCGCGATCGTCGACAAAATCGGTCAGCGGATCTTTGTAATCCGTCCACCGGCCGCTGATGACGCCCACGTCGAGGCGAACTTGCTTGTCGAGAAAAATGCCGACGCCGGCGGTAAAAAACTCGCGGTCGGCGTCTTTGGGAATGCGGCTGCCGGCAAAATAATCCTCGCCCAGCGGCGTGGGATCGTAGAAATAACCGCCGCGCACTTGCAGATCGATGAGCGGGAAGGTAAACTCCGCGCCGAGGTGATAGCGCGTGGTGTTGCGATATTTGCGCGCCAGTTCCTCGTTGGCCTCGATTTTTGAAACATCGGCGAACGGCGGGTCGGTGGTATAGCGCGCCTGCGACCAATCGCTGTTCTCAACGCTGGCGGCGAGCAGCAAATTGGCGACGTTCAGCGAGGCGCCGGCGCCGAAGGTGAACGGCGAGCGGATTTTGTATTCGATGTTGCCGCGATCAGTCACTTCGTCGGTGGTGTTGTCGTCAAACGTCGTACGATCGCTGTCGCGCCATTCGTCTTTCACCGTGTACGTGACCGGCGTGGCGATGGTAAAGCCCAGGCGAAAATTGGAAATCGGCCGGTACATGCCGCCGAGCTTGAGGTTGTAGCCGGTGAACGTCGAGGTGACGGTGTTGTCTTTGCGAAATTTGTTAAAGGTGTAGAGATCGAACGGCGCGTCGCTTTCGATGAAACTGAATTGATAATCGTCGGTGCCGCTCCAAACATTCAACGCCGCGCCGAGCGAAAAATTCGGCGAGACCTCGACGGCGCCGGCAAACACCCAGTTGTTCAAGCTGCCCTCTTCGATCTCGCTCCAATCCTGGCGCACCGAATCGCCCGGCGTGTTGTTCTGCCAGCCGAATTGCAGGCTGGAGTCAAACGGTTTGATTCGATGATAACCGAGCGAAAAAACCAAGCTGCCTTGATAGGTCGGCACCGGATACGCCAAGCCGATACTATTTACCCCCGTTGAGGTTAACTCATCCAAATCGTTTAAATCTTCAAACGAGGCGTCGTTCTTGCGCTGGGTGTAAGACAGCGTGCCGAAGCCTTCCAGCCGCCGAATCTGCGACAAGCCGGCCGGATTCCAAAAGCTGGCGCTGTAATCATCGGCGATGCCGATGTAGGCGCCGCCCATGCCCAGCGCCCGCGAGCCGATTCCCAATTCGACGCCGCGTTGAAACACTTCCTCTTGCGCGGTTGCAGCGGACAGTCCGGCGACCAGACTGGCCACTATTCCCAAGATCACACCTTTGCGTTTCATATTCCATCATCTCCTTAACATAGTTTCACAATTAATTCCGCGTGCGGCGATTGGAAGACGAACCGTTATTGGAGGAACCGCTGGAGCTTGGCGGCGGCGGCGCGCTTTGGCCCGATGAACCCGAGCCGGATGGAGGCGATACGCTGCCGCCGGAACCGGACGAGCCTTTGTTTGAGCCTCGGCGCGAACCGGAATCACCGGAATTCGGCTCATTTTTGCCGCGACGTTCCGAGCCACGAGAGTTGCCGTCGGAGCTGCCGCGATTTGCCGGCCGGCGATAGTTGGTGTCATCACTGCCGCGATTCGAACGCTTGATCGCGCGGCGGCCGCTGTCATCCCGGCTGCCGCTTTGAGGGTCGGCGATGGCTTTTGGAGCGCTTCCGAGGTCGGTGCCCGTTGCGTCCGTGCGCCGAACGCGCCGGTAACTGCCATCGTCGCCGCGCGCAAAGGTTCCGGCTGCCGGACGCGACAGGCTGCCGCGGCCGCCGGCATACGCGCCGGGCGAATCATTATCCTGTGGCGAGGAGCCGCGCCGGGTGATCGTGCGTTTTTTTTGTTCGACGTTGCGATCGCGATAGACATACTGGGGAGAATAAAAGGGGTCATAATAACGCCCGCCGGAGTAATAGGGATTCCAGTAACCGGCATAATAGTAATCCCACGGATCGCACCACGACCACGGCGTGCCGCACCAGCCCCACGGATCGAAAGCATTGTAGTAGCCGAAACCGAACGAAACATAAAAACGCGACCGCGGATAGCGGTACCAAGACGAGTACGGAGAATACCGATACGGCCGGTACCAGCCGCCGCCGTAAACGTACACATCCGTGTCATGGCGGCGATCGTAGTCCCGATCATCGTAATCCCTTTCGCCGGAGGCGCGCTCGGTTTCTTCGACCGTCGCTTCCGATTCCTCGGCGACCTGCGTGTCTTCTTCGAGGTCCGGCCGGGCTAATTGCGTGTAGCATCCGTTCCACACCAAACCGCTCAACGCCAGACCTGTGATCAACAACCAATTTTTTGCTTTCATGAGATCAGGTCTCCTTTTTTATTTTCAATCATAAAATTCCCCAATGCAAACCCGCAACAACTTGCCAAAAACTTTTTGCGTCGTCAAACCCTCCAGCGCGACTACTTCTTAAATGGCTGAAAATCAAGATTGTTCCCAGCTTTTTTCTTGCAATTGCAATGCCAGACGACCCTGGAGAAAAGGTAGAATTTTTAAGGGAGAAAAGCAACGTGTATTTTATGAACGAGCTAAAATTTAGGCGCGCCCGATTTGCGCCCGCAACGAAACGCTATTCACCCCGGCGTTGTTGCAATCGTGTCACCCAACCACGAAAGTGTATAGCAAGTGAACACAACGCGACGATTTGATCACTTCGCCGGAAAATCGCCGTGATGCACGTCTGTGATAAAATCGATGACGCCATCCATGAAAACTTTCTGATCGTCCCACATCGCCAGATGGCTGCCATTCGGGCAATACAGGTAGCGGCCGTTTTGCACGAGCTGGCTCATCTCCTCCATTTCCTGCGGATTCATCGTATCGTATTTCGCCCCAACCGTCAACGTCGGAACCGTCAGTTTCGGCAAGCGATCCCACACCGTCCAGCCCTTGAGGATGCCGCCCGGGACGAACTCGCTGGGGCCTTGCATGTATTCATAAACATGCTGGTTGGCATGCTTGAGGCTCCGCATCGCGGCCTCGGGCCATTCCGGCAGGCGGCAGAGATGTTTCGTGTAATATTCCGCAAAAACCAAATTTTGATAATCCGGATTATGATAATCGCCCTTGGATTCGTAGGCGCTCAGCGTGTCGATCAGCGAGGGTCGCATTTGGCTGCGGAGATGGGCATTATAAATCTCATACTTGGTGAAATCCGCGGTCATGTTGCAAATGAGCAGGCCCTTGAGATTCGCCTGATATTTGAGGGCGTATTCCATCGCCAGCATGCCGCCCCAGGAATTGCCCAGCAGGAAAAAATTGTCTTTGTTCAAGCCGAGGGCCTGGCGAACCTGTTCCACTTCTTCCACAAAGCGCTGCACGGTCCATAAACTATCGTTGTTCGCCTGGTCGGAATAATAAGATCCCAGTTGGTCATACTCGTAAAATTCAATGCCGGCCGGCGGAAAGAAGCTCTCAAAACACTCCATGTACTCATGCGTCATCGCCGGGCCGCCGTGCAGCAGCAGAACTTTCATCGGACTGTTGCCGAAACGCTTGGTCCAGACGCGGTAACCCTCGCGAAGCTGAATCATCCGCACGCCGCCGGCCTGCACCTCGCCGGGGGTTTGAAAATTAACATAGTCACAGTTGTTCTGCGCGCCTGATGGCGGCTGCTGGCAAGAGGCCAGGAGCATGGCGCAGACGAGTGCACCGCCAAGCCGGGCGAGGGGTTTGTTCATGGGATGTTCTCCTTAGTGAAGTTGAATTTCGCGAGGTGCTGCTTGCGGATCTTGTGAAGTTGTTTGATCATTGGATCAATCTACATATTGCAAATTTAGAATGTAGGCTACAATTTTTTTCACCCGCCTGGCGCTGCCATTTTCATGTTCCTAATATTAGCCATTTGTTTCCAATATTGGAACTTTTTGGCCAAATGTTTCTAATAGTAGCAGCCATTTTTCCGGCACCAGTTATTTCCGCTTTAATTCCTGCCGGTTTTCATTGCCGCTTCTCCAAACAAAAAAGCCCAAACCTCACGCGCGTAGTCTCGCCTGCCGGCCTGGATATCTCAAGCCGGTGAGACCGACGTCCGTGAAATTTGGGCTTGTCGCCATTGCAACGTGTACAATCTTGACGGCATGGTTTTCCCCTCCTGTGGGTTTAATTTATTATGGGCTGCCGTCCGTAAATTGAATGGTCAATAGTACCAAAAAAATGCGCCTTAGTCAAGTGAATTTCTAAAATTTTTTTACCCCTCGATCTCCACGATGAGCTGAATCTCCCGCAAAACGCCCATGACGCGAAAGCATTCGTTGAAGTCGCCGCTGAAGGCCATGGCCTTGCCTTTGGTGTGCGCCTCAAAGGCGATTTGTTCGGCGCGCTGCGGGCTGCACCCGGTGGCTTTTTGCAATTGCAGGATCACTTCGTCAAAGGTATGGATGTTGTCGTTGTACAGCACGACTTTCCAGGGATCGCCGATGCGCGTGCCGATGTCGTCGTCGATCAAAACGTCTTCGTCTTCGTAAGGCATCACCGCCGCATTGCGGGCCGGGCGCAAAGCGCCGATTTCGCCATGCGCTTTGCGCTTGATCTTCCGGGTTTTCGTCATGGTTCCACAACCTCATTCAACAAACGATCGATAATTTTGCGATTGGCATTGGGAAACGCCAGTTGTGTCAATTCCGTCGGCTCGACCCAGCGCCAGTTTTGGCAGCCCAGGGCTTGCGGCTCGCCGTTTTGATAGAGACAGTGATACACTTGCAACGTCACGCGCAAATGCGTGTACGCATGCTCGACCGACATGTAATAATCGCCGACTTCGACGTTCACGCCAAGCTCTTCCTGAATTTCGCGGCGCAAAGCCTGGGCCGGGGTTTCGCCGGTTTCGATTTTGCCGCCGGGAAATTCCCACAAGCCGCCGAGCAGGCCGTCGTTCCGGCGCTGGTCGATGAGCAATTTGCCCCGATATTCCTTTTTTTCTTTTGAAGGAAAATCGGAGTTCCAAATCAGGCCGATGGCGATTTGCTGATGCGGCACTTCCTGGCGCTGCCGTTTAACCGGAAGCCGGGCCGGGTCGTCAAGCTCTAAAAAGGCCCGGCAATAACGCATCACCGCGCAGACGTGGCATTTCGGCTGGCGCGGCGTGCAAAGGCGCGCGCCCAATTCCATCACCGCTTGATTCCAATGGCGCGCCTTGCCGGGCGGCAAAACCCACTGCGCCAGCTCGCGCAAAAGTTTTTTCGCCGGCGCCGCTTTGGGCGGGGTTTTGATTAAGAACCACCGGCACAGCACGCGCTCGACATTGCCGTCCACCACCGCCTGATCGCGATTGAAGGCGATGCTGGAAACGGCGGCCGCGGTGTAAGGCCCGATGCCGGGGATGTTGATCAGCTTGTCGTAATCGCGCGGCAGACGGCCTTTCAAATTTTCACAGACATACTTGGCGGCGCGATGCAGGTTGCGCGCCCGGGCATAATAGCCCAGGCCTTCCCAGGCTTTCAGCACCTCGTCCTGCGAGGCGTTCGCCAGCGCCGCCACGTTCGGGAAGCGCGCCAAAAAACGGTCGTAATACGCCAGCACTTTGGCGGTTTGCGTCTGCTGCAGCATGACTTCGGAAACCCAAATGCGATACGGCTCGCGCGTGCGCCGCCAGGGCAAATCCCGGCGTTGGGTTTTGTACCAGTACAGCAGGCGGCTTTGCAAAACCCGCAGCCGGCCGGGCGTGAGGTGGCGAATACTTTTGCGGGATTTTTTTTTCAGTTTGCCGGCCAAGTTCATGAATAAAATGTAGCACTTTCAGGGCAATTCGCCAAGAAAATTTTATGTGAAAATTTTATGAGAAAAATCGTTGAAACCGGTTGAGAAATTTCGTATATTAGTTTACGAACGACAAACAAACTTTGATTCATCAGCGGCAATAAAATCAAACGCCTCGATCCCCCTCGAGGCGTTGTCCGTTTGGCGCTGCGACTAAAATCTTGCAGGCAGCTTAAAAGCATAGGAGTGTTGCATGAAGCAATATTATTTCACTGAAGCCGGTTACGAAAAATTGCGCAAGGAAATCGAGCAGACCGAACGCTATTTGAAAAAGGATATTGCCCGGGAAATTGCCACCGCGCGCGAGCACGGCGATTTGCGTGAGAACGCCGAATACGAGTCCGCCAAAAACAAACAGGCGAATTACATGGCCAAGCTCGGGCTGCTGCAAGAGCGTTTTCAAAACGCCAGAATCATTCGCAAAGGCGATCTGCCGGACGGCGTCGTCACGCTCGGCAAGGTGGTGACCATTCAAGACACGGCCTCCAGGCGCGAGGAAAAATACATCATTCTCGGCGACGGGGAAACCGATATCGAAAAGGACATCATCAGTTATCAGTCGCCGCTGGCGAAATCTTTGATGAACCACAAAGTCGGCGAGGTGGTGGAAGTGAAACTGCCGCGCGGGGTGAAGAAATATGAAATCAAGGCAATCGGCTTTTACGAAGAGGCGGCGCCTGAAGAGGCTGCGCCCGTAGGGGCATGAGCTTTCCGCCAGCGCGCGAGCTGGCGTCTGACGATGGTGTTGAATCCCGATTCTCTCTTGCGGGCCGGGGAATCGGGATTTTCCTCCCAATAAATCTCCAACGCTTCCATTCCGGCGCAGGGCCGGACCACAATCCAATTCGAACGATTCTCTTCCTTTTCTTGCAAACGGATGCCGTCGCTGAACGCGCAGGGCAAATGGTCGTACGATTCAACCAAACGGCGCATGAGATAGGCTTTGGCTTCGT
>Ga0247727_10011566_pt1 | contig 15359 bp, 15 predicted proteins | sample WisWelCaveWW1625_FD_202498 | JGI IMG/M metagenome (GOLD analysis project Ga0247727, IMG submission 202498) | Biofilm microbial communities from Wishing Well Cave, Virginia, United States - WW16-25 | ecosystem: Environmental > Aquatic > Deep subsurface > Groundwater > Cave microbial mat | place... | reverse complement strand
GATGCTGGCAAATCAGTAATACTTTACAGCCAACCGTGGAACCTACGATTTGATGATCCAAGAGCAAAAAGAATTTCTCAATTAAAAGATGCTATTCCTATAATAAAGACACATTATATGTGATATACATAGATATAATGCATATACTTTATATAATCTAGCCTACATACACTATATGTGCAAGTACAAAGTGTAGAAGACAGAATAACAACATTTCTGGATAGGAAGTTCAGGTATTCGAAAAGCCATGCTACACGACAGACATACCGCCTAGCCCTCAATAAGTTTGGAGAGTTCCTTCGCACTAAGCATAACACCGATCTTGAGGAGCTGGTAAATGAGTGCAAGATTAAAGCCCTAGATCCCATATCCATTCTAGACGAGTTTTATGCCTATCTTACGCACTGCAAACTTAAGACTGGCAAAATAGGCTACAGCAACTCTAGCATGACAACACAGATTACTGTTGCAAAAGAATTTCTAAACTCTCAGGATCTGCACATCTACAACGAAGATTTAAAACAGAAGTTTAGACTCCCAAAGAAGCAAGTTGTTTTTGAAGAAGGTCTAACAAAAGAGATACTTGTCAGATTGCTACACAACTGCACGCCTAAGTTGCAGACAGCCATTCTGATATGTGCATCAAGTGGAATGAGGCTGGGCGAGCTGGTGCAACTAAAGACTAGCGATATTGATTTTGATATTACTCCAACCACGATAAAACTGCGGGGAGAGACTACAAAGACAAGAGAAACCAGATTCACACATATTAGTGCAGAAGCTACCAATGCACTAAAGGATTATCTCCACAAAACATCTGGTCGTACTGAAGAGCACATAGCTGACAAGTACATTTTTCTCAAATATGAAGGAGATACGCAAACTGTAGAATATGATCGAGCAGTGAGAACCGCCAGATCTACCTTTGTGGAAGCACTTGAGCTAACTATAAAAAAAGTGCCAGATCTATGTGTGAAAAATGAAAACGGAAGAAATAGAATACATTTCCATGCATTAAGAGCATGGTTTAAGACGCAAGTAACTAACGCACACCAGTCAGACTTTGCTGAGGCTCTTATGGGTCACAAAAGTCTTAAACTTGTATACTACAGGCAAAACCCAAAAGACAGACAAAAAATATACCTTGAAGTTGAGCCAGCCCTTACAATTTCAGATTTTACAAAGGTAGAGGCTACAATAGAAGATCTAAAAGCCGAATTGGTGTCTGTAAAGATAGAACTAGAGAAGCAAAGACAGCGAATAGAGATAGCCGAGAAATACGAACGGAAAACTGAATAACTAACTATTCTTGACATTTTCCCAATATCCGCAAGCAGGGCAATGCTTGCCTTGGTGTTCTATACCTGGCTCTAGTACAAACCCTTTTTCGAATATCCTCCCTTTACACGGTCCTGCTTTTACCTTAGTTGAACCATCATAATGACATCGGGGGCACTCGTTAGCCTTTAGCTGTTTTTTTGATTCTTTCTCGCTTTTTCTAATTAGGCGTTTTTTCCATGCTTCACGCCTCTGAACTCCTCTTATCCATTCTCTGGTTCTAGTAGCTTCATCTGGAGATTTTGTAAATATCTTTTCAAAAAACTCAATTTCGTCTGGATACATTTTTTTGAGAAGTTCTTCTAATTCCAAAAACTTTTTCCATTTCTTTTCGTTTGCATATATCCTAGCTACGGATTCATTGAACTCAGCGGTTGTACCATGGAACCTGAGACCAGCTAGATCTTTTATTCCTTCTTCAAGAAGATGGGATTCACTGCCCAAAGGTAGCGTATATCTTAACCATGTGCGGCGTATGTCAAAATTTTCACCATGGGATTTTTTATTAGAAGTAAATCTCCAACTTTTGATTTGCACGTACAGGTTGTAAAGCCCATAGATGTGAATCAGATTTTTAATAAGATATAGTTCAGCTGATTCTGAATCTTCACGAGGCAAACCTAACCACTTAGAAATTTCCGAAACTACTCCACGCTGAAACTCTTGAGCAACGGAAGCTATGTAGTTTAATCCTTTTTTCTTGATGTAATAGGTTGGATGTGATTTTTCTACTATCTTGTGTTTGCCAATATCTCCTTTACTGATTAAACTTTTGAGTGCAAGATCGAGCCCTTTGTTATTGGCATATGCTACTCCACTTTTCTCTAGAAATTGCTTTATCTCGCCGAACGATTTGTTAGATTCTCTACGCAAGAGGGAGCATATAAGATCGTGAGCAGTTTCCTCTCTGCCGTCCTCATGAACTATTTTCTTAAGAATTATTCTGTTTGCCATACACTAGTGTAGTATACTACACTATTTTATAAATTCTATAGTGAGCATATTTTCTATGACCAGTAAAACTAGCATAGCCATATCAAAATTAACAAAAGAGCAGTTATCAGCGTTTGGCAAGAAAGGTCAAACCTTTGATCAAATCATTTCAGAACTTATAAAAAAATGGAACGAAGAAAACTGAACTCTTGCACCTACACGTGCTGCTGCAGCTCCAAAAAGAACTACCGTCTTATCTTTGATGGCGGCGACGCTGGGCAGTATGGTCTTGAGCTGTGTGAAAAATGCAATAAGAAACAAGACAGACGATTCTTAATTTCTGAGGAGCGTATACGCAACACCCACAGCAACAAGTGTAGTGACAAAATTACGCAGAAAGGTGGTGAACGAAGCTAGATTTCTGCTGTGATGAGTAGAGAGCTCACCACGAACAGTCTAGTTAGCAATTATGCGACACCTAGTGGATACTACAAACCTAAAGAAAAAGTTTTGCAATCATGATTTTAAAATACTCTATCCAAATGGTTCAAACGAACCAATAGAACATTGTAACAAATGCACGACCAGCAGAAAGCCAAAGATCAAGAAACTGAAGATCAAAAATGAAAAATTAATTCAATACATGTATCCTGCCTTCGAGCAAAGTGATGTAGATCCTAATGATGAGTGGAGACTCTTTACAAATTATAAAGAGATGAGTCACGATGGTTTTTCTATACCAGGTACAAAAGAAGAGCACTACTGGTGTGGCACATGGCATTGGAAAGGATGTCTTAATTTAGACGGTCATAAGAACTGCGAACATAAAGGAAAAATCTTTGTAAAACAATACAAAAAGTCTTGTTTTCGGGCATCTTGTAGGAAGTGTTATCCAAGATGGATGATACGACAGTCCAATAGAGGAACAAGACGAATGGAAAAGTATGGTAGAAAAGCAGGAGTACAACCCATTCATGTTGCTCTTAGTATACCAGAGAGACAATACTATCTGTCAGTAAAAAAGCTAAAAAAGATTGCAAATATTGTGGTAAAAGAGATTGGTCTTAAAGGTGGTGCAATCATCTTTCATCCATATAGGAAAAAGTATGGTGTTTTGTATTATTCGCCTCACTTTCATGTCATAGCTTTCGGAACTACAGTTAGAAGGAGTTTGTCATATTACAAATACGGCTGGGTAATAATCGATAAGGGATTTAGAAAATCAGTCTTTGGTACCTTTTACTACATTCTGTCCCATTGCGGTGTTAAAAAAGGATTTCAGGCAGTGACATGGTTTGGTGATTTATCATATAGCAAATTGAAATTAGAAAAAGAACCAGATTCTAACATTTGTCCAGCATGTGGCTGCAAATTAGTGCCAATTCACTATATTGGAGTGTATCCAGCCATTCCGCCAGGGGAAATATTCGAAGGTTTTGTAGATCCAGAGGGATGGTATGAAGAGGAAACTATTCCAGAAGATAAATTGAAAGAACCATATCATTTTGAATATGCTTCAACAAGAGATCTAAACGAAACTCTGAAAGGAATCGCCTTAGCTGATTAAATTCTAAAATAAACCATAGTTGATCTCTAAAAGTTAGAATGATAATCAAATGCCCTTTTTGTGGTAAAAATCAAACACAAGATCCATTAAAGACATGGAAATATCTCAAGACTGTTACTGTTAGCAGATACAAATGTGAATGTGGCAAATTCTTCCAATATTATAAAAGTTCTAAAAGTGAGTGGACTATTCCAAAGAAATCATAATTTTAAGTCCGTGTTATAACGATAATCATATTTACAAGAAAAACAGACTTGATCATCTCATGGCAAGCCAGAAAGTAACCTTAGAATTTTTAAAACAGCATCTTTGGAAAGCAGCAGATATACTACGTGGTAGCCTTGACGCTTCAGAATACAGACAGCCTGTAATGACCATATTATTTTTAAAAAGACTAAATGACAGATTCGAAGAAAACGTAGAATCTCTAGTCAAAAAGGGAAAGTCAGAAAAAGAGGCAAACCAAGAGTTCAGACATGACTTTTACATACCAGCTGAAGCAAGATGGGAAAAACTCTCATCTGTTAGAAGCAAGGTTGGCGAAAAAATAGATCACCTTTGCAAGCTAATCGAAGAAGCCAACCCAAAGCTTAGTGGTGTTCTAACTAATACAAAATATTCTGACCCAAGAAAATATCCAGATGACAGACTAGCTAATCTGATTTCTCACTTTAACTCGCCACGTCTTCGCAACTCTGATCTAGAAAAAGAAGACATCTTTGGTGATGCATACGAGTATCTACTAGAACAGTTTGCAGATGCAACAAAGAAAAAGGGTGGTGAATTTTTCACGCCACGTGAGGTTGTTAAATTGCTTGTAAATATTGTAGATCCAAAAGAAGGAATGCGAATCTGTGATCCTACATGTGGCTCTGGTGGCATGTTGATTGTATCAAGAAGACATGTTGAAAAACATGGAGGGAATCCACAAAATCTTGTTTTAGATGGTCAAGAGTCCAACTACGGGAACTTGGCAATGTGTAAGATGAATATGGTACTGCATGGCATTACTGATTTTACCATAGAATATGGAGATACGTTATCTGATCCAAAACTAGTCGATGGTGGCAAGCTTAAAACGTACGACAGGGTTTTGGCTAATTTTCCATTTTCTATGGACTGGGACAATAAAGGTGCTGAAAAAGATCCATACAATCGATTTAGATTTGGAGTGCCGCCTGCACAAGACAAGGCTGATTTTGCCTTTATCCAGCATATGTATTCACAGCTAAACGAAAAAGGACAGGCTGCAATAATATGCTCTCAAGGAGTCTTGTTCAGAGGTGGCAAAGAGGTTAGGATTCGTGAGGGAATGATAAAGGAAGATGTTATCGAAGGAATCATTGCAATTCCTCAAGCATTATTTTTTGGTACTGGTATACCAGCTTGTGTTTTGATACTAAACAAAAACAAACCCGAAAAAAGAAAAAATAAGATAATCTTCATCTATGCAGCTAAAAACTATCTTGCAGGAAAGAACCGAAACAAGCTTAGAGACGAAGACATTGAAAAGATAGTTTGGGCTTTTAAAAATTACAAAGACATTGACAGATATTGTCATGTTGCAGATCTGGAGGAATTACAAGAAAATGAGTTTAACCTTAATGTTCCAAGATACGTTGACATTTCAGAACCTGAAGAAGAAGTAGATATTCAAGCTACTATTGATGAATTAAACAAGCTTGAAAAAGAAAGAGAAGAGCTGGAAGTAAAAGTAAGAGAGGATTTGAAAGAGCTTGGGTTGAAGGTTTAGGAAAATGCAAGTTCAACAACCAAAAACTGGTTACAAATACGTCAACACTGTTTTTGATTTTTTTGAAGAAGTCCCTGAAGACTGGGAGGTACGTCCGTTGAGTAGCTTTGCTACAGAAATTAACAGGAGATTTTCAAAGGATAAAAAAGGACCTGTATTATCAGTAACAAAATACAAAGGATTTGTCAAATCTCTAGAATATTTTAAAAAACAGATCTTCAGTAAGGACATTAAAAAATACAAGCTTGTAGAAAAAGGAAATTTTGCTTATGCAACAATTCATCTCGATGAAGGTTCCCTTGGACTGCTAAAAGAATTTGAATATGGATACATTAGTCCAATGTATACAGTTTTTAGAACTGATGATACGATTAATCCGGATTATCTGTATCTTTTATTGAAAACTGAATCATATCTCCAGAAATATTCTGCAATGGGAGAAGGTACTGTAAACAGAAGAAAATCAATCTCATTTGAAAATCTTTCGAAATTGAAGATTCCATTACCACATTTAGAAGGACAAAACAAAATTGCCTCAATCCTCTCAAACGTTGATTCTCTGATTCATCAAACACAAAAAGAGATTGAACAGACTCAAAGACTCAAGAAAGGACTGATGCAGAAATTACTGACAAAGGGAATTGGACATAATAAGTTTAAGAAAGTAAAATCACTTTTTGGAAAAGAGATCGAAATTCCTGAAGAATGGAAAATTTTTTCCATACGTGATACCAACATTAAGATTATTGATGGTGATCGAGGCGATGAATACCCTAAAGAGAAAGACTTTTCGACGTCAGGTTTCTGTTTATTTCTTTCAGCCAAAAATGTGACCAAGGATGGTTTCTTATTTGACGAATGTTCTTTCATATCAAAACAAAAAGATCAAAAACTAAGAAAAGGTTGTCTTTCAAGAGGCGATATAGTTATCACAACCCGAGGAACTGTTGGCAATATTGCATATTTTGATGAATCTATTCCATTTGATATAATTAGAATTAATTCTGGAATGGCAATCATACGAAATTATCAAGAGTTTATTTTACAGAAATTTCTATATTATCTACTCAAATCCCCATTAATTGTTAAACAATTGGAATCACTTGAATTTGGCAGTGCACAACCCCAACTCACGATTGCATTAATTAATTCATTAAAGATTATAATTCCACAAAGTATTCGAGAACAACAAAAAATTGCCTACGTATTATCAAATCTAGATTCTAAAATTCAAAAACAACAAGAATACAAATCTAAGCTTGAGACTCTCAAAAAAGGCTTGATGCAAAAACTTCTCACAGGACAGATTAAGGTGAAAATTTAGGGGGTTGAATCCTTGCTAAAACAACAAATCAAATCAAAACTTTCGATTGTTAATGTTGTTTCCACCTCAAATCTGAACCAACAAGTAGCTATAAGAAAATTCAACGAATTTGGTTGGGGCACTTATGATTCAGCGATTTATGGCGGTAGATGTGGTTATGTCAAAACACCAGAAATGGATGGAAGAGTGACAATTTTTCCTAGTGGTAAAATGATCTCCCTTGGTGGTAAATCAATAAAAAAATCAATAGAACAGCTAAATCAAGCTAAATTCTATCTGGTAAGAGAAAAATTGATCCAAGACATAATCTTGCGACCAAAAATTCAGAACATAGTGGCAACCATCGTTCTGCCTAAACCACTAAGTATTGCTGAAGCGTATGACAAATTAATAGGAGCAATATATGAGCCGGAACAGTTTCCTGGAATTATACTAAAATCAATCAATTCTGTTAGTTATCTAATATTTGCATCTGGCAAGATTGTTATAACTGGTGCGAAGAGTAAAAGGGAATTATCAGTAGCAGCTTTTGAAATACAGCAAAAATTAGGTGTAGCAAAACTTTGAGTTTTGATGTTGGAACTGGTGACGAGGTAATAGAGTCTGAGCTTCCAGCATTAGAGCAACTAGTTGCAATGGGCTATGAATACAAATCACAGTCAGAGATTAACAAAACAAGAAAAGACTACCGTGATGTCCTTCTTTATGATAGGCTAGAAGCAGCAATACGAAAACACAACCCAGACTTTGATGAAGACGGCATATGTGATACTCTAAACCAAATAAAAGATGACAATTTTCCTCGTAATTTAGACCCCGTTGATACCAATGAGAAAGTTAGGGCAAAGCTTGTTGAGCTCTCGAAGTCAGGTGGTCTTGAACCTATCGTTGTAACGCAAAACTTTGGAGACGGACCAGAGCTAAAGAGAGCAAAAATTTTTGACTTTGAAAATCCAGAAAACAATGATTTTCTAGTAACAAACCAGTTTCAGCTAGAAGGATTCAAAAATCCAATCTTTCCTGATATTATTGTTTTCGTAAATGGTATTCCGCTTGTTATAATAGAATGCAAATCGCCAGCGATTCCTGATCCAATAGGTGAAGCAATAGAGCGAAAAAATTTCAAACACTATCAGACAGAAGGTCTAGGATACGAAAGACTGTTTTTTTACAATCATTGTCTTGTTGCTACTTGCGGAACACTAGCTAGAGTCGGTGCGATTCAAGCAAACATAAATTATTATGCAAGATGGGCTAGTCCAAATCCATTATCTGAAGATGATGTTAAAAAAATGTGCAAAGGTAAAGCAAGAGAACAAGAAATACTAATTGCAGGATTATTATCTAAAAAAAATCTCTTAGATCATCTGCAAAACTTTGTGCTCTACGATACAATAAACAATAAACGAATCAAGATGATTGCAAAACATCAACAGTTCCGTGCTGTAACAAAATGTGTCAATAGGCTAAAGCTAGAAGAAAAAATTGCTGACAAGGGTGGTGTTATATGGCACACACAAGGATCTGGAAAATCATTTTCAATGCTTTGGTTTGCAACGCAGTTAATGTACAAGTTTGGAAATCCACCAATTGTAATCATAACAGACAGAAAACAGTTAGACAAGCAAATTCACGAGACCTTCAAAAAGTGCGGTTTTCCATCTCCAATTAGGGCAAAAAGTGGAAAGCATCTGGCAGAACTTCTTTCAAATCCACGAGGAAAGACGATTATGACTATAATAGACAAGTTTGCAACAGACACACCTGTTCACACAGATGAGAAGGTAATTTGCCTCGTAGATGAGGCACATAGAAGCCAATACAAGACTACTGCTGAGCAGATGCGTGTTGCCATGCCAAATGCTGTCTTTTATGCATTCACAGGCACACCAATCGACAAGCGTGATAGAAGTACCTACAAAGTCTTTGGTCCAATGCTTGATAAGTACGGATTCAAGGAATCACAGGCTGACGGTGCAACCATTCCAATCCTATTTGAAGGAAAGCTTCCAGAGCTTTTTGTCGAAGGTGGGGATACCATAGATGAAGTCTTTGAACGTGTCTTCAAGGATTTAGATAAGGAACTAAAAGACAAGATAAAAAAACAATATGTTACAAAAGGAAAGATTGCCGAAGCTCCAGCTAGGATTAAACGAATTGCACTTGATCTGGTAAAACATTACACTACACACATAGAACCAAATGGATACAAGGCAATGCTTGTAGCTCCGTCAAGGGAAGCAGCTGTTCTTTACAAAGAAGAACTTGACAAGCTTAGTGCACCGCCGTCAAAGATAATCATGACATCAAATCTTGGAGAGACAGGAAAGGATGGGATAAGCTGGGACAAGTATTATCTTTCACCAGAACATAGAGAACAAGAAGCTGAGAAATTCAAAAGCCCACAAGATCCGACAAAAATTCTTATCGTTGTTGATATGTTGCTTGTTGGATACGATGTACCTGTTTGTCAAGTAATGTATCTTGACAAGGGACTACGAGAACACAATTTACTTCAAGCTATAGCTCGTGTTAACAGACCATACGATGAAGCAAAGACACATGGATTGATTGTTGATTACTCTGGAATTACAAAAGAATTGGGACTGGCTTTGGAGATGTTTGAAGAACAAGACATTGAAGGTGCACTTGAACCACTTGATGCACTCTTAGTAGAGCTAAAAAGTAGACATGCTGACGCAATGGCATTTTTTACGGGAATTGATAAAAATAGCACTGATCAAATAATTGAAAAATTCGAACCAGCAGACGTCAGAGAAGAGTTTGAGTATGCCTTTAAGATGCTCTCAAAGGCACTTGATGCTGTCATGCCTGGAAAGGAGGCAGACCCATACCTTGAGGATTTCAAGTTCCTAAGCAAGGCAAGGCAGATCATTCGTACATATTACGAAGGAGTCAAGCCTAGCACCAAGCCCTATGCCAAAAAAATTCAGCAACTAATTGATGATCATATTCGCTCTTTACATATCTCCGAGCTAATCCACCCGACTGATATTAGCTATGAGAATTTCATTGCCTTTGTAAAAAAGAAAGTCAAAAGCCAGAGGGCACAAGCAGCTTTGGTAAAAAACAAGGCAATGCAGGTAATACAAGAGCTTGCTGCAAACAATCCAGTATACTATGAAAAATTGCGTGAAAGACTAGAAAAAATAATCAAAGAGGAAGAAGAAAGACGCAAAAAAAATGCAGCCTACTTTACAGATCCCAAGTATTATGAGGAAATCTATAATCAAGCAATAAGTGAAGAAAAGGAAAGACAGAAGATATTTGAGGATTACCAAGCCACTCCATTTGAATTTGCAGTTTATAGTGAACTAAATCAAATTATTAAAGATGGAAAGAAAGCGATCAAGCTGACAAAAGAGATATTTTCAAAGGTGTTTCCTGAGACAAAAATTGTTGGATGGAAAACTAAGATAGGTTCAGAAAAAAACATGAAGACAGCAATTTATGATACACTCAGCTCAGACAAGTTTTCAGAAGATAAAATCGATGAAATTGCAGAACGAATAATCACTTTGGCAAGGAATAGGCTATGAAAGGAAGAGTACGCTACGGCAACAGTGTCATCAGTTATTCTGTGGTTAAAAGCAGAAGAAGAAAGACATCGCAAATAGTTGTGGATAAAAATGGAGTACTAGTCAGAACACCGCTGAATAAACCCGATCATGAGATTGAGAAAATAGTAGACAGAAAGAAACGATGGATCTTTAAAAAACAACTAGAATTTGGAAGAAGATTCACGCACAGGCAAATACGCAAGGGATACTCAAAAGGAATATTCAAACGCAGAGTTCGTTATTATGCTTCAAAACTTGGAGTTTCTCCACATCAAGTTGTAGTAAAAGAACTAAAAAGTAGGTGGGGAAGTGCAACTAAGAATAACGTCATTAATCTAAATGAAAGCCTGTTAAGGGCACCAAAGGACGTAATTGATTATGTGATATTGCATGAAGTATGTCACTTGAAGATCAGGAATCATTCTTATCACTTTTGGAAATTAATAAAAAAATTCATGCCAGATTATCTAGAGAAGAAGTATTGGTTGGAAGTAAATAGTACTAGAATTGTAGATTAAATATTCAAAACTATAGCAGAGTCTATAAACAAGATTACGAATGAAAAAGATGTTGGCTCGAGCTATAAATGAAGAAATTGAAAATTTATTGACTGCTCTCAGAAACCAGAATAAAATAGTTGAAGAATTGAGAATGAAGATTTATGACTCAAAAAATGGATTTTTTTTAACTACACAAAACGAGAAAGATTGGAAACGCTATATAGCTGCATTTGAAAAACAATCACAAATTCAAAATGAATTAAAAGAAAAATTCGATGAACGTCATCATCAAGGATGACTATAATCTCTTTTTGGATCTGGATGACCGTGCTCTTTAGTTAGATGTGTATCTATTTCTCTTATTGAACTAGTTGTGAAACCACATTGGTAAAGACATTTGTAAGTGTAAATTTTCTTAGTTACAACTTCTGATTTTCGTTCATCTTCTTTTTGCCAAATCTCTCTTAATTCTATTGTTTTCTTATTATACCAATCAATTATTGATAACGCAGTTTTGACATCTGGTTTTTTCTTTTTTAATGGTTTTTCAATATCTGAAACTATTTTATTTACTAAATCCAATATGGTGTAACCCATTCTTTCCATTTCAACCTCTTTTTCCATTATGATTCTGGAAATTCAACTTTATTTATCTAGCGAGTGTAGCCATAAACTATGTCTCTTGTAACATCAGTTTATCAGGGTACAGGTCATTCCAAAATATATCAAATTCAAATTCACGGAAAGAATCTTGTCCTTCCTACTTACTTTCCAGCTATTTCTAGTGCAGAAACCCGCTTTATGCTAGAACCATTACTTGAAGCAATCCTAAGATCAGGATACCCAAGATTGCTGGTCTCAGCTTACGATCTAGCAAAGCTGCCTGAGAAAAGACATCAAAATGTTCACAGGATCCTATCAAATTACAAGGAAAATAATTTCGTATTCTTAGACAGTGGAACATTTGAGAGTTTTTGGTTTAACGACAAGCAGTGGTCTTTCAGTAAGTACAAGAAACAGTTGAGTAGGATCTGTCCCGATATGTATACGTCATTCGATTCAGTTCCTACTTTACAACAATCTTACGAAGATATAGAACACGAAACATTCAACAATATCAGAAATTCACACAAATTAAAGAGAAACAATTCATGTCTGTTTGCCTGTCATGGTCAAAACCCAAATCAACTTGTGAAACTTGTAAAAAACGTGGTTAAATTTGAAGTCGTGCCAGAGATGATAGGTATACCAGAAAGAGACTGTGGAAAGACGATAGAGGATAAAATAAAGACAGTGCAAAAAATTAGAGACATTTTAGATGAATTTAATTCTAAAACTGTTTTCCATATATTAGGTCTGGGAAATCCTTTGACAATGGCATTACTAACATTCTCAGGTGCAAATAGCTTCGATAGCGTAGACTGGTCTAGATGGATAGTAGACAGAAAAACGTTTCAATTCACAGATCTGGCAAACTTACCACTATTACATTGTTCTTGTAAAGCATGTAAAACAAAGCAGATAGATTATTCTTTGAAAGCAATATTCCATAACCTATTATTCTATCAAGATTTTATTCTTCAATTACAACAAGTCATAGTAGATAGGAAAGAAATAGGATTTTTGAAGAGACATCTAGATAAGGCGGGTTTTTCGAAGATTGTCAAATTTTTTAAGTCATAAGAATTATCCCAAAACTTAGTGGATTATGAATGATGGCAGCTTTATCCAGTCAAGTCTGTGACTCAATAATTCCTCTAGATGTTATGCGGATTTATGACGATTTGCGGATCAAAACAAGATATAGAGAAAACTGGAAAGAAGTTAAGGAGGTGAGGTTGTGGAAAGAATTAGTATTCTGTATCCTATCTGCAAACGTTTCTTATGAACTAGTAAAATCTACAGTTGATGTCCTGGATAAAAGAAAATTATTAGATTCATACTGGCTAATTAATATAAGAAATTCCGCTCAAATTCTTTCAGAAGAACTTGGGAAACCTTTGTTTGAACCAATCAAAAAGGACGGAGAAGGCAGAAAATATAGATATCCAAGGCGAGGGCGAGAAATTGTTGAAGCTGCAAGGATAATTTATCTTAAGAATGGGTCAATCAAGAATATGCTAGAAAAAGCTGAGTCAGACACACTATTACGCAATAATTTGGCTGAAACAATTCCAGGCTTAGGATTCAAGGAAGCATCACACTTTCTTCGAAACATTGGATTCTCCAACTCACTGGCTATAATAGATATACACATTCTCGATTTCATAAGCCAATATCTTAATGTGGATTTGAAAAAAAGATCTGTCGCTAGCATTAAAGAATATCTTCTATTCGAAAAGATTCTTCAGAACTTTTCTGAGTATCACGGGCTCAACTTAGCAATTTTTGATCTAGCCGTTTGGTTCTACATGAGAGACAAATATCAATGAAAGTTGTTTGTCTGGCATCTGGCGGCATAGATTCTTCAGTATTAATAATGATGTTAAAAAAAATGCAATATGAAATCCATCCTTTACACATAGACTATGGGCAGAATGCAGCTAAAATGGAACTTAGGTCTGTGACGAAGATTTGTAAATTTTTGAGAATAAAGCCACAGATAATTAAAATTCCACAGATTGGCAAAATTTCTTCTGGAATTACTAGTCAGAGTAAACTAACAATGGAAAACCCTTTTTTTCCGGCAAGAAATTTGTTGTTAATTTCCATTGCAGCCGCATACGCAATATCAAAATCTATAATAACTATTTCTATTGGTTCAACTGCAAACGCAATTTTTCCTGACCAGCATAAGAGATTCATGAGAAAGACTGAGGAATTATTAAACATAGCATTAGGAACTAGAGTTAAAATCCTTACTCCTCTAATTGAATTAAATAAAAGAGAAATTGTTAGTCTGGCTAAAAAACACAGTTTTCCATTAGATCTTACCTACTCATGTCATTTAGGAAAGCAAAAACAATGTGGAAGATGTCTAAATTGCAAGGAAAGAAAAGTTGCACTTACGTTGGAAAGGTAGCTCGTCAACAAATGCTAAAATAGTTCTACACGTAAATGTCCAAAGTTGATACCAAATGGTCGGAGGAAGTGGTAGTCCACTTAGTTTCTCATCACGTGGAGCTACAAAATCAGAGAAGATCTTTAGAAGTACTGCCAAAGAATCAGAAAAAATAACAAAGTATTTTGAAGAAAGAACCAGAAATGTTTTCATTAGTTTTCATAGCGAAGATGAATACGCAGTCAATCTATTAAGGAGTCAAGCAAAAGATGAACGGTTTGATGTCCAATTTCGTGATTATTCTATTAAAGAGGCATTTGACGAAAAATGGAAAACCCAGGCTAAAGAAATCATCAAGCAGACTTCTGTTATGATAGTAATGATTGGAGAAAGTACTGCAGAAAGAGAATCCGTAGATTGGGAAATTAACCAAGCTAACGAAATGGGCAAAAAAGTGATTGGCGTTCGTATTCATAAAGATAGAAACGATCCTATCCCTCAGGAAATATTAAAACATGGTGATAAGGTAATTAATTGGGATATAAAAGAGCTGAAAAAATTGCTAGATGAAGAATAAATGGCTGATAACAATCTATTCAATAATTCACCAGATAAATTTAATGGAAATTTTCATCAGTTTTTGTTAGAACAGTACAGAATCTACGTAGAAATGGCTGATAGAAACATAGAAAGAAGAAATAAAACAAGTACCTTTTTTCTCACAGCAAATTCCTTTTTACTTTCGGCTCTTGGCATATTCTCTGAATTTGGGGTTAATTCACAGGCAAACATATTGTGGTTATACATAGCAGCAGTTGGTGGAGTTGCTTTCGCAATTACTTGGTTTTTTGTATCAAGAAGTTATCGACAACTTTCTTCAGCTAAATTTCATATTATTAACGAGTTAGAGAAAGAACTGCCTTCCTCGCCGTTCACAAAAGAATGGAAGGATCTAGATTATGGAAAAAATTGGAAAACATACACTAAATTAACTAGAATTGAAATTTGTGTTCCTAGTACTTTTGTAGGTTTGTATATTGCTCTAGGTATTGTTTCCTATTTGGTTTGAATCAAATTGTTTTATTTTAAGAAAATTTTATTTTTTGGTCTTTCTTTGGTAGTTTTCCAGCAATTCCTTTAATGCATCATCAAGCGTTGGGATCTTTCCAGTTCTAGCTTGTATTTGTCCCATGATTTTCAATAACTCTGTATGGGTATTCTTTCCAATGCGAATAGTTGTATTGTCACCCAAATCAAAGCTTATTTGATATATCTGATATATTAGACTTAGAATTTACTTCTTATTCTAAGTTTTATCTTATAATAAAGACACTTATTCAGGAAGCTTAATTTTTCTCGTTG
>Ga0247727_10011565_pt1 | contig 15361 bp, 16 predicted proteins | sample WisWelCaveWW1625_FD_202498 | JGI IMG/M metagenome (GOLD analysis project Ga0247727, IMG submission 202498) | Biofilm microbial communities from Wishing Well Cave, Virginia, United States - WW16-25 | ecosystem: Environmental > Aquatic > Deep subsurface > Groundwater > Cave microbial mat | place... | reverse complement strand
CCACGGAGCTTGGCGCACAACAGGCGACAAAGATCTCGCAGTTTCCAGTTTCGCACTCCCTTGCTCCACGATGTAAAACGCTTCAGCGAACTCCTCAGCTTCTTCCGTGAGGTCACTCTCTTCAGATGTGCTTTTCTGATCGATCCTTACCCCACCGAAATTCAAAACCCAGAAAATCAAAACTCTCTTTACTCCCCTGCCGATTGAATCCTATAACTCGTGTCTTCTCTATCGACAGTTGTAGTCCAAATTTCCCGAGTCTCTCCGCCAGCTCCTTGTAAAAGCCTTCCGCTAAGCTCGGAATGATTTCCGCCTCCGGCGATGATTTTGCCGGCTACTGTCCAAATTTATTCACTTTCAGGTGATTGCGGACAGTCCGCTGGAATGACTTGTTATACGCAATCTCAAGCCGCTTCAAATTCAACCCAGTCTTTTGAAGTACAGCCGCAATTGCAACACACGATACCTATGATAATGGTTTCGAATGCCTCGATCCATTGGGCAACAGTGAAGTCTTTTCCTGCTTTAGCCATGTCGGCCAGAACTTCTTCGCACGGCATCCAACCAAGGGATACGTTCACTTCGTGATCAGCTGCATGGCATTTTGGGCAGTGCCATGAAACCAGATCAGGATAGGAATTTGGCGGAATTAATTTAGGACAGTCAACGACACGCGACCGCCCATGCAGGAGCCAGTCGAACAGAACGTGAGGAATCCCCTGCTACAAATGAATGTGAACGGATTGCAAACGGGATGACCAAGCGAGGTGCAGGAGGCGTCCGCTCGAACGAGTTGTTGGGCGTGTGGCCATCAGTCCTTTTGCCTGATGCAAGAGACCAGAGGGGAGTAGAGCCCGTCTTCAGTAACACGCTTCCGAATCTCCTCCAATGAGTTGTTAGCATCCTTAGCAGAGACGGCATCCTTGTTGACCAGGCCAACAGAAAGTCGATTCGTTTGGTCTACATGGTATCGTACGAACGTCCACTGCTTGTCGCTCTCCGTCATGTTCTGAATGTTGACAAGAATGGACTTGTCGATGAGACTGGGAAACGCACGATAACGCGTGACGTGGTCCTCGCCTTCCCTCCACTCGATGTAATACTGGAAGTCGTCAAACTGATAGATTGCCATGGCTATCTTCTCGCTGGACTTTTGGTCCGCCTCTTCCTTCACGTCGGAGCTACAGTCCCAAACGCCCAGAAGTGTGTGATCCAACACGAGGCCCGGCTTGGAAAGGGGTTCTGGCGATTGATAGCACGAGCTGAGAACAGCGGTCTGCAAAACACACGCGAGAACGATCAAGAATTTACGATGCGGAATCATGTTGTCCTCCACGCGCCCAACGCTCGAGCTAACCGGCAACAGCCGCAACGAGCGAAGGCGCGCTGCTTGCTGCCTACCCCGGCACAAACCATGATAGCAGAAAATCCTCTTGAGGAAAAGATTATGTTTACCATACGCAAGCAGCGTGCCTGAGTGAGGTGCGGTTGTTGTCCGGTTCAGCGACTTGTTCGACAGCCGAGTTCTACACTCTTGATTGCTTCCTTCTGAGAAGTGCAGCCAAAGAAAATGTGAATTCATTGAATTTGCGATCCGGGTTCTGTGATCGATCGGACGTATAGGCTTTATGCGAGCATTTGAGGATAGTGACCGTGATTATCGGCGATTAACCGTACGCATGGTGTAATGCGTTCGCGTTCCGGGGCGTACAGGTAAGTAGATGATTGTGACTGTAGAATTTGATGATTATGCGCCGGTCAGAATTATGCGGTTCGAAGTGACTGCCAACAAATTGTTGGTCTTGGCATTGGAGTTTCTTAATTGTTGGTCCAAAGAGTACGTTTTTGCGGATCTTTCCGGATGCATCATCGTTCTCCTGCTTTCGTAGGGGGAGTATCTTTTGTGACGATGGCTTCTGAATGATCTCAGTGGGCAGGAATGATTGTTACCGGCTGTCGAACGGTTGAGTCGGCCCTAAAACCAATAGTTTTCGGCCGCTTTTAGGAGTATAGAGGAGATCGGGTGGGGTGACAACTCATTGTATCCGCACATTAGCCGCGAAGCGAGTAGAAAACTACCGTGTTTCGGAGGAAATATCCATCTAATACCTCAGCTTACAGAGATGGAAATCCATTAACCCGGGTTTTGAGACACTCTCCGGCCGTTCTCGTCAACTTGCACATCTCATATCAGAACGATATCATATTGATATACGGAGGGAATATTCATGAGCAGAGAACGGGAAACTCGGTCGTTGAACGGTTGGTTGATGCTGGTCATCAACATTGTAGTGATTGCGTCCGGCATTTGGTTATTGATCACAACCATTATTAACGCCGAAAAAAATCAGGTCATGGCCTGGGTTCCATTCACGATATCTATTGTCCTGTTGATCGCGGGCGGGGTCATGCCCAATGGCTTTTTCACATTACAGCCGAATGAAGGACGCGTTCTGATTCTTTTTGGGTCCTACTGTGGAACGGCACGATACAGTGGTTTTCACTGGACGAATCCATTGAACACAAAGGCGAAGGTTTCACTCAGAGCCCGGAACTTGAATGTGGAGAAGCTCAAAGTAAACGATAAGAGGGGAAACCCGATCGAAATTGCGGCGGTAATCGTATGGCGCGTTCAGGACACGGCGCAAGCCCTTTTCGATGTTGACAACTATACGGATTACGTCCGGTTGCAGAGCGAAACGGCACTCCGGCATCTTGCGAGCTCGTATGCCTATGATCACGGCGAAGAACATGAGATCACGCTACGCAGCGCCACTGATGAAGTTGCTGCTGCGCTTCAGAAGGAATTAACGGATCGTCTTGCGAAGGCGGGTGTGGCTGTGGATGAAGCCCGGCTAACGCATCTTGCCTATGCTCCTGAAATTGCCGGCGCAATGTTGAGACGCCAGCAGGCCGAGGCTATCATCGCAGCGAGACAGAAAATTGTTCAGGGCGCGGTCAGCATGGTAGAAATGGCTTTGTCCGAGCTCCTGAGAAGACAGGTCGTGACTCTGGATGAAGAGCGAAAAGCCGCAATGGTGAGCAATCTGCTGGTAGTTCTCTGCGGCGAAACGGAAGCTCATCCTGTTATCAATACAGGAACGCTCTACACATAAAGTAGAAGGCCGGAAGAGCCGCCCGGTTGCGGTTCTCCAGTTTGAGGAGTAGCGTTGGCTGAAAAAAAATCGTTTCTGCTTCGAATCGACAGCGAGCTATGGAAGGCACTGGAGAAATGGTCCCAGGATGAACTTCGCAGCATCAACGGTCAGATCGAATACATTTTGAAGCAGGCCGTAAACAAACGAATATCCGGCAGGACGTCCCGGAATTCCTACAATAAACAGCCACCGGAGCCGCTTTCAGAGCCTTGATGCTTTCCGGGGTTACACGGATTCCGCAGCCTGGATGATTTTAAGAAACGAGTCCGCTTTCAGACTGGCGCCGCCGACAAGAGCGCCGTCAATTTCGTTTTCCCGAATGAACGATTCAATGTTCTCAGCCGTAACGCTTCCGCCGTACTGGATACGGATGGATTCAGCAATATTTTTCCCGAACAATTCGCCCAGTAAGGATCGAATATGCTCGTGAACATCTACTGCGTCAAACGGAGTGGCAGCTCGACCCGTTCCTATAGCCCAGACCGGTTCATAAGCAATGGTGAAGCGTCCGGCCTGTTCCGGCGTAAAATCAATCAGGCTATTGCGAAGCTGAAACTCGATTACGCCCAGAGTTTGTCCGCGTTCTCTGTTTTCCAGTGATTCCCCGACACAAATGACCGGAAGCAGTTCGTGTTTTAATGCAGCATGGATCTTTTTGTTTACATCCTGATTGGATTCCCGGAAATACTGTCGCCTCTCGGAATGTCCGATGATGACATATTCACACCGGACATCTTTGAGCATCAATGGAGAGACTTCACCGGTAAAAGCTCCTCTGTCTTCCCAGAAAAGATTTTGAGCGCCAAGTTTGATAGACGTATCCTGCAGACATTCTGATGCAACCTGGAGATTTATGAATGGTGGAGCCACCATAATCGTAGTCTTTTGGATGCCGGATGTTCCTTCGCGCAAGGATTCGATTAGCGACTTTGTTTCTGCGCGTGACGTGTTCATTTTCCAGTTGCCTGCAATAAATTTGTTTCGCATTCTTTAGCCCTCTGATCTGTATGGAAAAATTATGTCTACCTGTTGGTCAGGACAGCGATGCCTGGAAGTTCTTTGCCTGTCAAAAATTCAAGGCTTGCGCCGCCGCCGGTTGAAATGTGGGTCATTTTATCAGCGACTCCACATTTTTCTACTGCCGATACGGAATCTCCGCCTCCGATCACGGTGGTGGCTGATAAAGATGCAATGGTTCGCGCCATTGCATTGGTCCCCCCGGCAAATTGATCGATCTCGAACATGCCCATGGGGCCGTTCCAGAAAACGGTCTTTGCGTTCTTCAGAAGTCCTGCGTAATGTGAACACGTATCGGGTCCAATATCCAGCCCCATCCAGCCGTCAAAGTCTTCACCCGTTTTTACTATGCGTATTGCTGTTGTTTCTTTCGGCCCGGTTGCGCAAACGGAATCCGCCGGCAATTCGATCCTTCCATCCGCAAGTAATTCCAGAGCCAGGTCGAGTTTATCGATTTCACACAACGACAACCCGATATCAAAATTCTTTGCTTTGAGGAACGTGTATGCCATTGCCCCGCCGATCAAGAGTTGATCAACCCGCGTAAGCAGACTTCGAACCACTTCGATCTTATCGCTGATTTTTGCGCCGCCAAGAATCGCCACAAAAGGACGTTCCGGGTCCGTGATCAGTTTTCCCAGGTATTGAAGCTCCTTTTCAATGAGCAGGCCGGCCGCGCGTTGTAAAAAGTGATGTGCCATTCCAACCATTGATGCGTCTTCACGATGCGCGGTTCCGAAAGCGTCGCTCACATAAACATCCGCCAGTTGAGCCAGTTGCTTCGAAAACGTTTCGTCACCTTTTTTTTCACCGGGATGAAAACGCAAATTTTCAAGCAACAACACGTCTCCTTTTTTGAGCCCTGACGAAAGAGTCTGGGATTCCGGACCCACAATATCGGCGCCCATCTTTACAGAGAGCCCGAGCAGCTCACTGAGTCGGGCCGCCACCGGTTTCAGACTGTATTTCTCTTCGGGCTTATCTTTGGGCCGGCCAAGATGGGAACCCAGAATCACGCTCGCGCCATGGTCCAGCGCATACCGGATCGTTGGAATTGAAGCGCGGATTCGAGTGTCGTCTTCGATTTCACGATTCTCATTCAACGGAACGTTGAAATCGACGCGGATAAAAACCCGTTTCCCGTTCAGGTCCAGATCGCGAATCGTCAGCTTGTTCATAAAGAGCGGGCCACAAGCTTTATGAGATCACGCAACCGGCATGAATAGCCCCATTCGTTGTCATACCAGGCCAGGACCTTCGCAAAATTGCCGTCCATGACAGCGGTATACGGACCATCAACAATGGACGAATGCGGATTGCCGCGAAAGTCGATTGAAACCAGCTCATCGTCCGTATAATCCAGAATTCCTTTCATGGTTGAGGAAGCCGCCTCGCGGAATGCATTATTGATATCCGCTTCCGTAACGCTCTTTTTCAACTCCATTACGAAATCAGTCAGCGAGACATTCGGTGTGGGAACGCGAACCGAGATGCCGTCCAGTTTGCCGCGTAAGTCCGGAAGGACTTCGCCGACCGCACTGGCAGCGCCTGTTGTAGTGGGTATCATCGATAGTGCCGCTGCGCGCGCTCTTCGCAAATCCTTGTGCGGCAGATCCAGTAATTTCTGATCATTCGTATAGGAATGAATCGTGGTCATGTAACCTCGCACAATGCCGAAGTTCGTGTGAAGCACTTTGGCTACCGTCGCGAGACAGTTGGTTGTGCAGGACGCATTGGAGATAACGTGGTGTTTGGCAGGATCGTACGTTCCTTCGTTGACCCCCAGACATATGGTAGCGTCCGGTTCCTTGGCCGGAGCGGAAATCAGCACTTTCTTCGCGCCACCATCCAGATGCTTAGCGGCGTCTGAACGCTTTGTGAAAAGACCGGTGCTTTCCACAACAATATCTACACCAAGGTCCTTCCATGGCAGTTTAGCCGGGTCCTTTTCTGCAAACACTGCGATTTCATCGTTATCGACAATGATCGCTTTTTCTTTAGAATGAATTTTTCGGTCCAGATTCCCAAGCACGGAATCGTATTTAAGAAGATGGGCCAGAGTTTTGGTGTCAGTGATGTCATTGACCGCTACGAAGTCAAAATCTTCCCCCACGGAACATCTCAGTAAATTGCGGCCGATGCGTCCAAATCCGTTAATTCCAATTTTAATTCCCATAGATTTCCTCCATTATGTCCTGTTTCCTGAAGCATTAGTATAGAAAAATAGATGGTTCAAGTAAATTCAGTCCTTGCGGTGTTCACGCGGTACAGATTCCGGTAGTAAAATGGATAAGGGAGGAGGCAAATCAAATGGATTCAACGGGTACTGCTTTTTTCTTTCATGACATTTTTTTGCGTCATGATACCGGTCCGTATCATCCCGAGAACTTCGAACGACTGAACGGCATTGTACAGGGAATCAAGCACGCAGGCCTCTGGGAAAAGCTGACTCACGTTGAGCCCGTTGCGGCAACAGAAGATCAAATTCTGCTTTGCCATACAAAGAGACACTACGATTTTATTCGAGAGTGCTCACAGCGCGGCTCCGTTCAAATTGACCCTGACACACACGTTTCCGCAAGTTCATTCGATGCGGCTCTTGTGGCCGCCGGAGCTGCGGTTCAGGCGGTCGACGGGATTCTTCAGGGAAAATACCGCAACGCATTCGCAGCGGTCCGGCCGCCGGGCCACCACGCGACCGCGGATTGCGCAATGGGCTTCTGCCTGTTCAACAACATTGCAGTGGCCGCGCGCTACGCAGTTGAAGTATGCGGATTGAAACGCGTACTCATCATGGATTGGGACGTCCACCACGGAAACGGCACGCAGGACATCTTTTACAACGATCCTTCCGTAATCTACGTTTCCTTACACAAAAAGCATCACTATCCCGGCACAGGCTGGGAACACGAAACCGGGGAAGGAGCAGCAAAAGGGACAAAGTTCAATTTCCCGTTGGACCGCATTACAGGCACATCGACGTATGAGGAGTATTTCAGTCTCGCTCTATCCAGAGTTGCCGTCTTTGAACCGGAATTCGTGATGATTTCCTGCGGATTCGATGCGCATCAACGGGACCCGCTTGGGAATCTCGGCCTCAAGAATGAAACGTATGCGCGTTTAACCAGAGAGCTCATGATGTTTGCTTCTCAATTCGGACACCAGAGAGTCTTTTCAATTCTGGAAGGTGGATACGATGATCAAGCTCTGTCTCACGCTTCCGCCGCCCATATCCATGCACTTCTGAATTTCAATCCGTGAGACCCTTATTCAATCTTCTTCAGACGCCGGATTTCCCTTTCTCCCAGAAGCATATGGGTGATGTCGCCGTCATCACTCTTTGCAAATCTAACAACAAGCTCCGAATCTTCCTGAAAGAATACAGTGTCTGATTCGGGCAGGAGCTCGAACGAGTCATCGCCCCATATTGCCGTCAGTTTGTTTGAATCCGCAGAAACCTGAATTGTTCTACCGGGTCCCAGTTCATACTTGCCTGCATATGCCTTCAGCTTTTCTTCAGTCAGTGAAACCGCAGCGCGTTTCGTTGGAGCGAGATCGGGAACATATATTCCGGCCACAGAATGGGCGACGTAATCCGGATTTGCAGATGCCCGGTTCATCAACACAACTACGGTTAAACGGTCCTGAACGTAGCGGGCAATGTGAGTATTAAAGCCCTGCCAGGATCCACCGTGTTCAATATTCCTGTGGCCGCGAACTTCGTCAATTCCCCATCCAAACCCGTAAGGATAAGTCGATCCGTCAGTCAGTTTTGCGGGTGTCCACATCAGATCGAGACTCGATTTCTTCAGTATCTTTTCTGAATAAAGAGCGGCATCCCATTTCGCAAGATCCTGAATCGTAAAATAAAGACTTCCGTCCGCCGTGGTGTTAACTGTCGGCGATACCCATTCCTGATTCTTGAATTCTCCTTTTGTCCACAGGTAGCCGCCGGCGCGATTGGGAACGATGTCCGATTCGGAAATCACGCGCGTTGCCGTCATACCAAGCGGAACAAAAACACGGTCACGCAGAAAATCTCCATAGAATTTGCCTGTCACCTTATGAATCATGAACCCCAGAGTGGCATATCCAACGTTGCTGTACGACCATTTTTCGCCGGGAGTAAAGGCCGGCGCCGTTTTTGTAAAAACTTCAAACTCCTCATCTTCCGTGAAATCCCGGCGAAAGTCGAAATCCTCCGGATAATCATCCAGGCCCGATGTGTGAGTCAACAGATGGCGAATGGTTATCCCTTTCCAGGAATCCGGAGCTTTCTCCATAAACTTCCGGATCGGATCATCCAGACTGACTTTTCCTTCTTCTACGAGAATCATTACCGCTGTTGCGGTGAATTGTTTCCCTATCGAACCCGATTGGAACACGGTTTCCGGCTTCACAGGGACCTGATGCTCGATGTTGGCCAGACCATAGCCTTTTTCTTTTATGATCTTGCCGTCTTGCATGACAAGCACCGCAACTCCCGGAATGTGATGCTTTTCTATTTGTCTCTGCACAAACAAATCGACTTGCTCATTGCAGAAAACGGCAGCCGGCAAAAAGACCAGCACAAAAATACACGCAACTATATGTTTCATTTTCACTCCCGATACTACGTTCTAAGATTGGAAAGTGAAATCTTAGCGCAAAGATGCGTACATGGAAACACACAGGATTTCAGTTGCAGGCCAAAAGATCACTCCAAAGCAACGAAGATAGAGAGCACGCTGTGCCGGCACCGGAGAGCCGGCGCTGGACCGACCTTGTCGGATACAAAGCACTTTTCAGCATGAAATGATCGGCATTACAGTAAAATAGAGTTGCAGGAATAATCGATGCTGCGAGTTCGGACTCATTCGTTTAAGTACTTTGACCGGCAGTTGAAATCGATAGTGCTCCAGGAGACGTATGGAAATAAATGAATTTGTTTGGCTCAACCAGGTTGAAGATAAAATAATAGCGAAACACCTGGTACAACCGCATGAGGCAGAAGAAGTCTTTTTCAATCAACCGGATATTGAGTTTGTCGAAACCGGACACCACAAAGGAGAGAATCTTTACGCGGCCTTTGGTCAGACTGACACTGGCCGACACGTTGTAGTTCTGTTTATACTTAAACGTGGCGGAAAAGCTCTTGTGATAACCGCAAGGGAAATGACCAGGAAGGAAAAACATAAGCATGCAAAAAAGTAAGCAAGAAAAAACGAAACTCGGGAGATCGAGTATTTCACGGGCGGCAACATATGACGAAATGGCCGATTTTTGGGGTAGTCACGATATCACGAACTATCCTACACGCCCGGTCAAGATGGACATCGGCATCAAAGCGAGACGACATTATCTTGCCATCGACCCGCGCTTGATGAGGAAGCTTACGCAAGAGGCAATGGCTCGCGGAATTTCATCGGAAAGCCTTGCTAACCTGATTCTTCAGGAAAGCCTAAGGTGAGTTTTTTTATGACTCGCTGCGTGATCATCCGCGCTTTCAGGCTCTTTTGCGGCGTATAAATTTCCCATCGTGACACACTGGGGCGTGAATTCGAGATCCCATATGGCCACTTGTCTAATACATTCGTAGGCGTGTATCTAACGCCCGGTTTCGAATTTCGATATTCGGATTTCCGATTTCCCCGTTGAGGGCGGGATTTTACATTCAGCGGACAGCGGAAAGGCACAAAGGAGTAGTACAATATCGAATTCATTATGCCGTTTCCTTTGCCGGACAGCGAAAAAGATTACTTACGGAGTTTTCAAAGCGTTTTTCACAGCGCTACAGAAGCCGAGGAGTATCTGTACAACGCGTGGAACCGCATCCAGACAGTGCTGGAATGGCTGGCACGACTGGAATCATCAGGTGTTAAGCGAGTTCTGGAACTCGGTTCAAATCCATATTTTCTCACTTTGTTAATGAAGCGTTATTTTCATTTTGAGCTGGAGCTCGCAAATTTCTTCGGCAACCCGGGCGAGAACGGCAGGCATATACAGTCGGCAGAAAACTCGAGCGAGCGTCACGAATTCGCTTTTCAACACTTCAACCTGGAAGTAGATCCATTTCCATACGCAGACAGCTCACTCGATTGCGTGATTTTCTGCGAGATCGTGGAGCATTTGTTGTTGAATCCGGACCATGCGATGGCTGAGATTGCCAGAACGTTAAGACCGGGCGGATCTGTGATCATAACGACACCGAACGTGGCACGACTTGCCAACGCAGTGCGCCTGCTTCGCGGAAAAAACATCTATGACGGTTATTCCCCGTATGGAATCTACGGGCGTCATAATCGTGAGTACACGCCCGTCGAAGTCGTGGATCTTGCTCTCCGGCATTCGTTCCATATCGTTGAAAAGCAAGTCAAAAATATCTATCCTCATCCTCTAAAGTCGCGACTGTTGCAGGCGATCAGGCCCGGCACCTGGTACGAACACATCTTCGTTCTTGCACAGAAGGACTGAAGCAAACATCATGATTGCAAACCGGAAACTACGCCGGTTTCTGGACCAGCTTTACGAAGACTACGTGGCGGATTATCGGAAGTCGCCTCAGGACTTCTTCACTCGCAAAAAAGATCCGCTTCTTTTTCCGCACCGTTACAGGAATTTTCACGACAGAGAGGCTGCCGCTTTCATTGCTTCGGTCTTTGCCTACGGCAATGTGACCAGCCTGTGCTCGTTTATCGACGGATTGCTCGGGGAAATGGGACCTGCTCCAGCAAAGTTCCTGATGCAGGGCGAACCGGCGATCGAAAGACTACGAAAGAAGGGAATGTATTACAGGCTTCACAAAACGGACGATATCCTTGCCCTGCTGTACATGCTGTCTGCCGTTTACAACGAAGAAGGCTCACTGTACAACATTTTTCTTAAACATTATTGCAGACATCTGCCGTCGGACCGCCTGCGCTTGCAGAATCATAATACTATATCAATAGTAGTAATGGATTTCGTAAAAGACCTGTACAGACTGAGCGGCCGGCCGCTTTCGTTTTTAGTTCCGTCTCCGGCTGACGGAAGCCCGTGCAAGCGTTTGAATCTGTTTCTGCGATGGATGGTGCGAAGAGACGAAATCGACCTCGGTCTCTGGAAGAAAGTCTCCCCATCACACCTGATCATGCCTCTGGATACGCATATTGGAAGAGTTGCAACCAGCCTGGGGTGGATCCAGAACCCGTCGCTAAGCTGGAAAAAAGCAGAACGAATTACGGAAGTCCTCAGGCAATTCGATCCTGAAGATCCGACCCGATATGACTTTTCGCTCTGTCACGAATCGATGGCACAAAGCCCCTGGATTGCCGGAATCGATAAGAATACCCGGCCGCATCGCAAATAAGCCTCCCCGATGGAGAAAAAATTGATTTGTGGGGGCGGGCGTCTCTGCCCCCCACATGATTTGTCGACGGAGAGGCGGCGGGCACAGAGGCCCGCCCGGCGGACTGGAAGTCCGCGGCCCCTAATGCAGGCTGGAAGCCTGCGCTCCCTATGGAGCGCGGACATCCTGTCCGCATTATGGGCCGCAGGCATCTTGCCTGCTTCGCACGAAATGTAGAAACCAGGGCGGGCACAGAGGCCCGCTCCACTGGCCCGCTTTTCATCTTCCGCCACTCACGGCTGTTGAAAACGGTGATTTCCCGAATTTTTGAGTAGCATAGCCTACAATGATTCCGAGAATGCTTCCGGGAAGAATGATCTCGAAATAGTAGTGGTTGCCGCTTTCATCAGGAAAGGCCGCCACAAGAAAGGCCAGAGCGAATCCTACAACGAGCCCGAATAGAATTCCAAGCGGCAGAGAGTTGACCTTTCGCGCAAAAAAACCTACGCTCGCGCCGCAGAGAATTCCTTTGATTGTAGAACCGATCACGATACCAACGATCATGGGCGCCGCCTCCGGAGTAAACAGGGCGGTGAGGCCATCGAAAATTCCAAGAATGCCTCCCAGAATTGTTCCTAACAGGATTTTGTTCATTTTTTCCTCCTCATGGTTCTATTCAACAAAACTGGAAATTCCTTTAAACTAAATCCCCCGCTTAATTTAGAATAGATTCATGCACACGAAAGATCCTGAAACGGCAATTGGCGGCCGATCCGGTCGCTTTCCTTCCACACAATGGTCAGCGATTATATCATTGCGGGACGGGAATCCGGATCGCGAAGTTGCTCTGGAGAGTCTCATTCGAATGTACTGGAAGCCCGTATACAAGTACTTGAGGATCCGGTGGCGAAAATCAAATGAAGACGCAAAGGACCTCACTCAGTCGTTTTTTGCGCGCTTGATTGAGAAGGATTTTATTCGCACATATGATCCTTCGATATCACGATTCCGGACCTTTTTGAGGACGTGTCTGGACGGTTTTGCTTCGAATGAGTTGAAAGCGGCGAATGCCCGGAAGAGGGGCGGCGCGTTTCGTTTTGAGTCACTTGATTTTCATCAGGCAGAAGCAGAAGTACGAAACAGTCCCCCCACGCCGGAAGAGTGTTTCGAGCGTGAATGGATTCGAAGTTTGTTTTCGCTGACGCTGGAAGAATTGCGCGCCCGGCTGGAGGAAACCGGACGCAAAACACACTATTTGATTTTTGAAAAATATGATATCGAGCGCTCTTCTGAAGAGAAATTGTCTTACGATGATCTGGCGGTTGAATTTGGGATTCCTGTCTCGGCTGTGACGAATTATCTTTCTTTTGCGCGAAGAGAATTCAGAAAAATCGCCCTCACGAAACTCCGGGAAATCACCGGTAGTGAAAGTGAATACCGCAGTGAGGCCCGCCGGGTATTCGGCGCCAGGGTGGACTGAGCGATGTTGAGAGACGATACCCTTGATCATTTGAGCGAAGCGGCGGCAGAACCTGATCTGTCAAACACAAAATATGAGATCGTTGGAGCTCTTGGCAGAGGAGGCTCCGCAACAGTTTATCTGGCCTATGACCGTGAGCTGGACCGCGAAGTTGCGTTGAAGGTACTGGACCTGCCTGATGCAGGGGGAGCGGTCCAGGAACGATTATTGCGGGAAGCAAAAATCGTTGCCCGTTTGGAACATCCTGGAATTGTACCGATCCACGATGTTGGAATTCTGCCCGATGATCGTGTTTTCTACGCAATGAAGCACGTAAAAGGCCGGAGACTCGATGCGTTTGAGAAAGAATCTCAGGATGAGTGTCTGCGGGTATTTCAGAAAATTTGTGAAGCAGTAGCCTTTGCGCATTCGCAGGGAGTGATCCATCGGGACCTAAAGCCTGAAAATATTATGGTGGGCGGATTTGGCGAAGTGCTGGTGATGGATTGGGGAATCGCAAAAATCCGTGATGCACAACCGGATCTGGATTCGGGAACCGAAAAGAATCCGGGACCTCGTCTGACAGATCACGGTACTGTAATGGGCACGCGTGCTTACATGTCGCCGGAACAGGTTGCCGGGGATACAGAAAAATTCAACGAACGGACCGATATCTATGGACTGGGCGCGGTCCTGTATTTTCTGCTGACGGGTGTGGCGCCTTTCGAAGAAATTCGTTCCAGCCGGGCCTTGATTCCGCCACGCAGGACCAACCCCCGGGCCGCAAAAGCCATCGAAGCTGTGTGTTTGAAAGCGATGGCGGAACAACAGGTTGATCGTTACGGCGATGCCCTCGAACTCGGCAAGGATGTAGAAATGTTTCTGGCAAGTCTTCCAGTTTCTGCGTATCGCGAAAACCCTCTCGAAATAACGCAAAGATGGATCGCTAAGAATTATTTTGTCATTTTGCTGGTCCTGACGTATTTAATCATGCGGACGCTTCTTCTTTTATTCAGCGGACGCTGATTTTGAACATTGAAGCTTTGGATTTAGAATAAGTACCTGATCTGAACTCAAGCGTGAAACAAATGGATGCTGTCGAATCTGCCCTTCTCAAGTTGGAACTTCTCACAACCGCAGAACATACCCGCCTGAAGGAGTACAAAGACCAGACCGGCAAGTCATCCGGCCTGGCTGTGATCGAACTCGGATTCGTCTCTGAAGATGTGCTTCTCGATTGTCTCAGCGAGTACTATCGCCTTCCCAAAATCGACTTGAGGAAATTACGCATTGAACAGTCCGTAGTGGGTCTTTTGACTAAAGACGTCTGTCGAAAGCATTTGTTGTTTCCGTTTGAAACAGCCCAAGGAACAGTTCGTCTTGCGATTGTAGACCCTACCAATATATTCGCTCTGGATGAAGTTCGATTGATTACAGGATTACAGGTTGAGCCGTTCGTTGCGTCAGAATGGATGATTCTTGAAGCCATTGAAAAATACTACAGGGCAAACGAACCGAAAGTTTTTCAAAATATTTTCATCGATGATCAGGAGGAGGAGATGCCGGCGTTCCCTACGTCTATCCAACCTCTTCCTGCTTTACCACAAGATCGAACCTGTCCGTCCTGTAAACAGATTGCTCACCCGGATCACCGGTTTTGTTCCTCCTGTGGAGCATCTATACCGCTGAAACCGGCTCAGACTCCATTCCCCGTCCCTGCTCCGATTCCTACAATTCCGGAAATCATAGTGCCTCCATTGAAGACAGCCATTCCGGAGGATGTCGCCCCTCCGGCCTCGCATTCGGAGTCTCCAGTCCAGGAGATTTCGAATCGGCCTTCCTCAGACGCTGGAAGCGGTCCGGCGCCCGCAGTTCCACCGTTGCCTGAGCGAATCCGGATGTCGGAATGGACAACACGTGATTCGGTATCAGACTTTGATCAGTTCCCTGCAATGAGTGAAAGCAAGGTTCAAGAAGGACTTTCGGATGCGATGTCGGGACTCATCGATGATGAATTTGCAGAAACGGTCATGCGGGAAATCCCAAAGCTCGGAATGCCGCCCGGGTCTGAACCATCAACACAAACAGAACTGATTGCGGTTCCGAATGCGGGTCTAATCCGACAGGAGTCGCCGTCACCGGTTGTTTCGGTACCAGATCCAGCGCCGGAATCGCCGGCTGAGTCCGCAAGCCCGGAGCGTCAGCTTCTAACAGAGAAGCAGGAATCTTTTTCACGCGACATACCCATAGAAGAGCAAGCCGAGCCGCAAGCTGCACAGCCTGAACTTCCGGCAATAACCATCGAGACAGAAGAGGCGCAGCAACAGGCACCGGAACCGCTGCCATCGCTGCTTGAATCTATCGGCGTACTGCCCATATTTGAAACGCAAGAGCCGGCACAGGAGCCGGAACCTGAGCCAA
>Ga0247727_10011564_pt1 | contig 15361 bp, 13 predicted proteins | sample WisWelCaveWW1625_FD_202498 | JGI IMG/M metagenome (GOLD analysis project Ga0247727, IMG submission 202498) | Biofilm microbial communities from Wishing Well Cave, Virginia, United States - WW16-25 | ecosystem: Environmental > Aquatic > Deep subsurface > Groundwater > Cave microbial mat | place... | reverse complement strand
GAAATTCTCCAGCACGGCATACGCAACATCGTCATCGCGCCGCTTTTTGATCAGGACAAGCTCATCGGCACGTTCGAGCTTGGATCGCCGCACCCGGGCGATATGACTTCGATCAATGTTCTGAGTCTGAACGAGATTCTCCCGTTGTTTGCGATGGCCATTCGCCGCAATCTTGATGAGCTGAATACGCAGGTGCAGGCGGTCATCAAGGAAAAATGCACTGCCATTCATCCATCAGTCGAGTGGCGTTTTCGGCGCGCAGCTTTTGAATATCTCAACAAACAAAAGACCGGTGATATGATGGCGGAGATGGCGCCGATCGTTTTTGACGAGGTGTATCCGCTTTTCGGATTGTCGGATATTCGCAGCTCGTCGATTCAGCGCAATGCCGCGATTCAAGCCGATTTGTTGGACAATCTCACACTCATCAAGAATATCATCGCCCTCGCTTATGATTTTAGGCCGATGCCGTTTCTCCACGAGCTGATCTATCGCATCGACAAATTTATATCGATGATCGACGACGGCCTGCACACCGGCGATGAAGCAAGCACGTTGGATTTTCTGCGGCGGGAAGTGGAGCCGTTGTTCAACACGTTACAAGAATATGATGATGATGTTCGCGCGCGAATTGAAAACTATCGCGCCGCCGTCGATCCCCATCTCGGCATGGTTTACAAGCGCCGGAAGCATTTCGAAGAAAGTGTGACGCTCATCAGCGAAACGATTTCTGCATATCTCGATGAAGAGCAGGAAAGCGCGCAAGCGATGTTCCCGCATTATTTTGAGAAACACAAAAGCGACGGAGTCGATCACGGCATTTACGTCGGCGCGTCGTTGGTGGAGAACGGCGCATTCGATTTGCTCTATCTGAAGAACCTCCGCTTGTGGCAGTTGCTGGTGTTGTGCGGCTCGGCGCGAAAAGCAGAAGAGCTCAGAAAAGGGCTGAAAGTTCCGCTGGAGGCCACCCATCTGATTCTCGTGCAGCAGATGCCGCTGTCGATTCGCTTTCGCTATGATGAAAAGCATTTCGACGTTGACGGCGCGTACAATATTCGTTATGAGATCATGAAAAAAAGAATCGACAAGGCGATCATCAAAGGCCGGTCGGAGCGTTTGACGCAGCCCGGCAAAATCGCCATCGTCTACTCGCAGCCGCGGGAAGCGATGGAGTATCGTCGTTACATCGAATACCTTCAGCATTACGAATATTTGACCGACGATGTCGAAGAATTTGAATTGGAAGAGCTGCAAGGCATCCAGGGATTGCGCGCCTTGCGAGTGACGGTTGATGTTTCGAGTTCCAACCAAAAGACGAGTTTTACTCCGACGGAAATTGCCGAGGCAGTGCAAGCAGTAAATTGAGCCAGGCCGCCCATTGATATTCGTTCAAAAGTTAAAAGCCTATTGGCAAAATGATTGAATGGCAAGATCATTTCAAATCATTCTGCCATTAAATTATCTTGCCATCGGATTTTCAGTCTCGAATCGTCGAGACTGAGTTCTATGCGGCGCACCGTCGATTCTGAAATTATTTTATCGTCTCTCCGAAAATATATTTCATGATGCTTCAACGCATTTATCTTCACCGGGTCTGGGACGCTGTCATCACATTCTGCGTCACGCTTTCTGCGATTTTCATTCCGCTGAAACTCGTGCTCGGTTTGCACGACCATTCCTGGGCGGTCAATTTTAGCGCCATTGTCACGATTTTTTTTGTATTCGATATCCTCGTTCATTTTTTCCGAGCGCGAACGGCTCGCGCGGATAATACGGCGATCACCACGGAGCGTCTCGGCATTTATCCTAAACGGTGGCTTGCCGTCGACGCGCTTGCTGCGCTGCCATTTAGCCTGCTCACCGACCTGTCCATCTTACATCTCCTCCGCTTGATAAAGCTCGCGCGTGTCGCGCAATTCATGCGGCACTGGCGGCGGCGCGCTCCTCAAAAGGGGAACATTCTTCGATTGATTTTCTTCGGCTATTGGCTCATCCTATCGACGCATTGGATTGCCTGCGGCTGGCTGTCGCTGCGCGGCATGACCTCCACGAACGAGAATCTCGAAAATTATTTCAGCGCGCTGTATTGGACGATTCAAACACTCTCGACCGTCGGCTACGGAGACATGACGCCATCCACTACGGCGCAACGCATTTATGCGATGACTGTCATGATTTTCGGCGTCGGTGTTTACGGTTACATCATCGGTAACGTCGCGAACATTCTCGCCAACATCGATCCGGCGAAAGCGCATTATCTGGAAAATATGGAACGGCTCACCGCCTTCATGAATTATCGCAGCATCCCGCCGGCGCTGCAAAATCGCATCAGAGATTATTACACCTACCTTTGGGAAAAGCGCCTGAGCTATGATGAGTCAACGATTATTTCGGCGCTGCCACCGAGTCTGCAAACCGACGTGTCGCTTTTTCTCAAGCGCGACATCATCGAGAAGGTGCCGCTCTTCCGCGGCGCGAGTAATGAATTCATCCGCGAGATCGCACTGCAAATGCGACCGGTGGTGTTCACGCCCGGCGACTTTGTGTATAAAGCCGGAGAGCAGGGAAACGACATGTACTTCATCACGCGCGGCGAGCTAGAAGTCATCGCCAACGGCGCAGCGCAGAGTACGATGAAAGAAGGCGATTTTTTCGGTGAAATTGCGCTGGTGCTCAAGCAGCCGCGCACTGCCAGCATTCGCGCTGTGACGTTCTGCGATCTGTATCGCTTGGATCGGGAGATGTTCAACCGCGTGCTTTCGCATTATCCGGACATCGCCGCGCAAATTGAATCGACGGCGAAGGCGAGGCAAGAGAGGGGGTAGTCAAATATTCGCATCCTCAAATGGGGCGTGATTGTGTAAAGAAATATTATTTGCCCAGACAACCTTTTCTCAATTTTTCCGTCTTAATTTACGTCTTTTTCTTCGGAGAAATCTGCAACCAACCATCAAACCCCAATCAATAGGAGGAGTCCATGTATCGAATTAAACATTGGCTCTATGGCGTGGCGCTTCTTGGGTGTTTCTCGACGATGGCTCTCGCACAGACTTCGACAGGCTCAGTCTCGACAAGCTCGACCGGGTCGAAGTACAACATCTATCGCACTGAATTGAATAACGGGCTGGATGTCATCGTCATCGAGAATCCCATCGTGCCGCTCGCCACGGTCGAGATCGACGTGCACAGCGGAGCGTTCGTCGAATCGCCGGAGTACGACGGCTTGTCGCATTTGTACGAGCACATGTTCTTCAAGGCCAACGAAGTCATTCCCAATCAAGAGCGCTTTCTCGAGCGCACCCGCGAGCTGGGCATGTCGTGGAACGGCACCACGAGTGAAGAGCGCGTGAATTATTATTTCACGCTTCCCAAAGACAGCCTGCGCCAGGGTCTGGAATTCATGAACGCGGCGATTCGCACCCCGCTGTTTTTGGAGGACGAGCTGGTGCGCGAGCGTCCGGTTGTGACCGGCGAATACGACCGCGCTGAGTCGAATCCGTTTTATCATCTCGGCGTGGCGGTCAACAAAAAAATGTGGCAAAAGTATTACAGCCACAAGAACGTCATCGGCGACCGTGAGATCATTCTCACGGCGGACAAGAACAAAATGAAAACCATCCAGCAGCGCTACTACGTGCCGAACAACTCGGCGCTACTGGTCGCCGGAGACGTGAAGCACGAGGAGATTTTCAAGCTGGCGGAAAATGTCTTCGGTTCGTGGTCGCGTGGAGAAGATCATTTTGTGAAGCATCCGGCGCCCGAACATCCTCCGTTGGAGAAAAGTGAAGTCGTCGTTGTGGAAAAGCCGGTTAGCGCTGTCAGTGTGCAGATCGCCATGCACGGGCCGAGTGTGAGCAAAGACCCGAAGTCAACCTACGCAGCGGATGTTTTATCGTTTATCCTCGGCCAGCCAAATTCGAAATTTCAAAAGCAGCTTGTCGATAGCGGGCTGCTTACCTCCGCGAGCTTGGGCTACTACACGCTCGACAAGACTGGGCCGATCACTGTTTTCGGCCAAACCTCGCCAGACAAATATGAAGCAGCGGTCAAAGCAGTCTTCGACGAACTGAAAAGATTTACCGAGAGCGACTATTTCACAGACGATCAACTCGCAGCCGCTAAGAATCAACTCGAAATCCAGGAACGCTTTGGCCAGGAACGGCCTTCAAATTTTGTGCACACACTCGGCTTTTGGTGGAGCGTCGCAGGTCTTGATTATTATTTGAACTACGTGGATAATTTGCGCAAAGTGTCTCGTGAAGACATCAACGCCTACGTGCGCACGTACATTCAAAGCAAGCCGTACATCATGGGCATTTTGCTTTCTCCGGAAAACCGGCAGAAACTTTCGATCAAGGAAGGAGAACCGTTATGAACAAAGTGATGATGCCTCGTCGCGTATTGTTGGTGATGAGCGCGACGATGTTGGTTTTGATGTCGTCACTCTGCATGGCTGCGACAGAAGAATTTACCGTCAATGGTCTCAAAGTGATTTTGAAAAAGAATCCGGCCAACGACATCATCGCGGCGAATTTGTACATTCGCGGCGGAGTTTTAAATTTGACGCCAGCAACCGCCGGTATCGAGCCGTTGCTCTTCGATGTGTCGACAAAAGGCACGGCGAAATATCCAAAGGAAACGATCAACGCCGAGTTGGCGCGCATGAGCACACAGATTTTTGGCAACGCCGGCCGCGATTACAGCGCGATCAACTTGCTGTGCGTCAAACCGAATTTCGAGAAATCGTGGGACATCTTCGCCGACGTGATCCTCAATCCGACGCTCGATCCCAAAGAAGTCGAGATTTCACGCGAGCAGATTCTCACCAACGTTCGCCAGCGCAAGGACAATCCCGACGTGAATCTTCGGCTCATCGGCGATGCGCTTTATTTCAAAAACCACCCATATGCGCTCGATCCGCAGGGCACCGAAGAGACGGTCGGCAAAATCACCGTCGAGCAGATGCGGCAATATTTAAAGGATAATCTTGTCGCCTCGAAACTGCTGCTCGTCGTCGTCGGCAACCTTGACAAAGCTGAATTGCAGAAAAAAGTCGAGGCGGCATTCGGCAAATTGCCGGCTGGAAATTATAAGCCGCAATATCCGGCGATGGTCAAACACACTGCCGCAGACGTATCAACCCAAGCGCAGCAATTGCCAACCAACTATATCATCGGTTATTTTCCCGCGCCCAGCCTCCGCGATCAAGATTATTACGCGATGAGCATGGCGATGTCGATTTTGCAGCAGCGAGTCTTTGAAGAAGTTCGAACCAGGCGCAATCTTTCTTATGCGCCATCGGCATACCTCCAAAACCTGTTTGCCAATTGCGGCAATCTCTACGTCACTGCCGTGCAGCCGGATACGACGATCAAAGTCATGCTGGCGGAAGTGAAGCGCCTCCAAAGCGTGCCGATCAGCGCCAAGGAGTTGCGGGATAAGATCACTTCTTTCCTCACCGGTTATTATTTGCAAAACGAAACGAACGCTTCGCAAGCATCTTTCCTGGCGCGCTTCGAGCTGGCAGGATTGGGCTGGCGCGAGAGTGAGAAGTTTGTTGAAAACATGAAAAAGCTGACGCCGGAGCAGGTGAGACAAGTTGCGCAGAAGTATATCAAAAAAATTCAGTTTGCGGTGATCGGTGATCCGGCCAAAATTGAGGAGAAACTGTTCACTTCGATGTAATGCAGCGAAAAACTGAAGCAAAATTTTTGTGAAGAAAAGCAAAGGCCCTCTTGAAGAGGGCCTTGCTGTTTTAAAACTTGTGCGCCACGAAATTAGAACGCCGGCTGCACGTTGCCCGGAATGCGACGACCCAACAACGCGCCGCCGAAAATTTCATAATGCTCTTCGTCGGCAGATTCACGCGTTTACGCCGACGCGGAAATTTTGGTTAAGTTGATAACCCAACATTGCTTTGATGACTTGATAAAAATCGTCTCAATACTCATCTTGGCCTTCAAGTTGACGAAAAACTCTTCCTGTCTACAAATCTTGTGCCATCGAACAGTATTATACCTTGACAAAGAGCGTGACTTGATTTATATTAGCGCGGTTTGAAAAAATGATTACGTCCTCAACCATTCTCTTATTCACTTGTGATTAAAAACCGAGTAAGAATTGGCAGGATGAACAAGTGCAAAGTAAGATTACGATTCCAATACAAGTTGGGACCAGGTTATGGCGTTAACCATCGACGATGTCAAAAAAATTGCCGTGCTCGCCAAACTATCGTTTTCCGAAAATGAGCTGGCGAAGATGGCGAAAGAGCTTGATGCCATCGTCGGATATGTTGAACAACTCAAAGAGTTGAACGTCGACGCCGTCGAGCCGACCGCGCATGTTCTGGAGCTTGTGAACGTGATGCGCGAGGATATAACCGAGCCGTGGCTCACTCCGGAAGAGGCGCTCAAAAATGCGCCGGCGCAGAAGCTGGATTATTTTAGCGTTCCAAAAGTAGTTCAGCAATAGCCATAAATTTGGCGAATGCTGCCTTGCAAGCCATAGAGCGTTGAGCGAAGGGAGATTTGCGATGGCTCGACGCTCATCGTTCTCCCCGCTCCGCTTCCTTAAACTTTCGAGGCGGGGCGGAGTCGTTTTTACAAGCATCGAGTGTTGTGATGATGATCTACATCCTGTTATTCGATGAGGACGGTTCGGACTTAAATTATAAATGAAGGCGATCGGCGTCATTCCTGCGCGTTATGCTTCGACACGATTTCCGGGCAAACCTCTTGCCCTGCTGGCGGGTAAGCCGGTGGTGCAATGGGTTTACGAGCGCGCAAAGAAAGCTCAACTTCTCAGCGATGTCATCGTCGCTACGGATGATCAACGCATCTTCGATTGCGTGAAGCGCTTTGGCGGCAACGCGCGAATGACGCGGCCCGATCATCCATCCGGCAGCGACCGCGTCGCCGAGGTCGCGCGCCATGCCGATGCCGACATCATCGTCAACATTCAGGGCGATGAGCCGCTCATCGCTCCGGCAGCGATTGATTTGAGTATGGAGTTGTTGACAATGCGCCCCGCCGATGTGGTCGGCACGTTGGTGCGCCGGCTCACCAGGCCGGAAGAACTTGGCGATCCCAATGTGGTCAAAGTAGTTCTTTCTGACGACGGTCACGCTTTGTACTTTTCGCGATCACCCATCCCTTATGTGCGTGGAGAAAGTGATCTCGCCCGCTGGCCTCAAAAGTATTCCTTTTATTACAAGCACATCGGCCTTTATGTATTTCGCCGAGAATTTCTTTTTCAATTTGTTGAATGGTCACCTGGCAAGTTGGAGCGTGCAGAAAGCTTGGAGCAACTGCGGATTTTGGAACGCGGTGTAAAGATCGCGGCAGCGGTCACCGATTACGAAGCGCGCGGCATTGATACTCCCGAGGATTTGCAACGACTGATCAACGACTTGGAGGCAGGCAAACTTGACAAGCACAACTAAAACCAAGTACATCTTTGTGACTGGCGGCGTGGTCTCGTCGTTGGGAAAAGGCATCGCCTCGGCGTCCATCGGCGTTTTGCTGAAAGCGCGCGGTCTGCGAGTGAGCATGTTGAAATTCGATCCTTATATTAACATCGATCCCGGCACGCTCAGTCCATACCAACACGGCGAAGTCTTCGTCACCGATGACGGCGCGGAAACCGATCTCGATCTCGGCCATTACGAGCGCTTTCTCGACATGAACATGTCGCGGCGCAACAACGCGACCACCGGCCAGATTTATTATGAAGTGATCACCAAAGAACGACGCGGCGATTATCTCGGCAAAACCGTGCAAGTCATTCCGCACATTACCGATGAGATCAAACGGCGGATTGATCTCGCTGCCACCAATGGCGCTGACTACGACGTGCTGATCACCGAAGTCGGCGGCACCATCGGCGACATTGAGAGCCTGCCTTTTCTCGAAGCCATTCGCCAGTTTTGCCTGGAGCATGGGGCGCAAAATTGCGTCAACATCCATCTCACACTCGTGCCGTACATCAAAGCTGCTGGAGAATTAAAAACCAAACCCACGCAACACTCGGTGATGAAGCTGCGCGAGATCGGAATTCAAGCAGAGATTCTCTTGTGCCGCGCCGAGACTAAATTGTCCCGCGAATTGCGAGAAAAAATCGGATTGTTCTGCAATCTCCCTGCCGACGCCGTCATCGAAGCGCGCGACGTGAAATCGATTTACGAAGTGCCGCTGGTTTTTGAAGAAGACTCTCTCGGCGATATTTTGGTAAAGCGTCTTGGCTTGCAGACTGCCGCGCCGCAGCTCGATGAATGGCGTAGCGTAGTGAAGCGCGCCAAGAATCCGTCGCGAACAATTGACATTGGCGTCTGCGGAAAATATGTTGGCCTGAAAGATTCGTACAAGAGCATCATCGAGGCGTTTACCCACGCCGGCGTTGCCAACGACGCGAAAGTGAATTTGCACTGGATCGATTCCGAAAAAATCGAAACCGACGGCTTGCCGCCGGAAATGCAAAAGATCAGCGGCTTGTTGGTGTGCCCGGGTTTTGGTAGCCGGGGCATCGAAGGAAAAATCCAAGCGATTCAATTTGTTCGGGAAAACAAAATTCCGTTTTTTGGAATTTGCCTTGGGTTGCAATGCGCCGTGATCGAGATTGCCAGAAATATTTGCAATTTGAATTGCGCCAACAGCACCGAGTTCAACGAGCAAACCGAAAATCCGGTGATCGACAAAATGGAAACGCAGGTCAGCGTTAAAGAGCTTGGCGGCACCATGCGGCTCGGCGCTTATGCCTGTGATTTAGTCAGCGGCTCCAAAACCCGCCAAGCCTATGGCAGCGATAAAATCTCCGAGCGCCATCGCCATCGCTGGGAGGTAAACAATAAGTATGTTTCGACGCTCGAAAAAAATGGCTTGCAGGTGAGCGGGCGCAATCCCGAAACCGGCCTGGTTGAAATTATGGAATTGAAAAATCATCCATGGTTCATCGGCGTGCAATTTCATCCGGAGCTGAAGTCGCGCGCGCTGAGGGCGCATCCGCTGTTCAGGGAATTTGTGAAAGCGGCGGTGGAATATAGTTTGAAAAAGTAAACGAATTTAGCTAATTGAGCGGGTAAGTGATCGGTTTCTTTTTGTAACTTAGCGCCTTTGGGTTTAAGGTTTTTTGGGGTAAAAGTTTTATCCGCTTAATCTGTTCAATCCGCTTACAGATTCTTGGAAGATTATCGATGCCAACAAGAATAGTAGAAATTGGAAATATCAAACTCGGCGGCGGGAATCCGCTCGTTTTGATTGCCGGACCGTGCGTCGTTGAAGACGAGAAGACCATGATGGCAACGGCAGAAGGAATTAGTAACATTGCTGCGAAGTTGAAGCTGCCGCTCATTTTCAAATCATCCTATTTGAAAGACAATCGCTCGTCGGAGAAATCTTATCAAGGCCCGGGCCTCAAAGACGGTTTGAAGATGTTGCAACGATTGAAAGAGCAGTTTGGCTTTCCGGCGCTCTCTGACATTCACGACGCGCACGATGCGCAGGCCTGCGCCGAGGTGCTCGATGTCATCCAGATTCCTGCATATCTTTCGATGCAAACGACACTGACCTTGGCGGTTGCAAAAACCGGTAAGGCGGTGAACGTGAAGAAGGGCCAATTTCTGGATCCGGCAGACATGAAAAACGTCGTCAAAAAAATTGAAAACTGCGGTAATGAAAAAATTGTTCTGTCGGAACGCGGCACGGTCTTCGGCTATCACAATCTCGTCGTCGATATGCGCTCGCTGGTGACCATGCGCGACATCGGCTATCCGGTGATGTTCGATCCGACACACTCGATTCGCGTTTATGGCCTGCCATCGTCCGATCCGCGCGGTGGAAAGCCGCAGTTCGTACCGGCGCTTACCCGCGCCGCCGTAGCTGTTGGCATCGATGCGCTGTTCATCGAGTCGCATCCTGATCCATCGAAAGCTTTGTGCGATGCGGCGAGCCAATGGCCTTTGGCAAAATTGGAAGAGTTATTGACGCAAGCGCTGGAGGTTGATCGCGTAGCGCGTCAGTTTTTGAATTAATACAAAAATGGATATTGCTCTTTGGCATTCAGCTTGGAAAAAGCCCGCGAGGTGATTCGCATCGAGGCCGAGGCAGTAGCTGCGCTCGAAAGTCGAATCGATGAAAATTTTGTTCGCGCTGTGGAGGTGTTGCACAAATGCAAAGGCCGGGTAATTGTTTCCGGCATGGGCAAAAGCGGTATCATCGCGCAGAAGATCGCTTCGACGTTGTCGAGCACCGGCACCGCGGCGATGTTCATGCATCCTGCCGAAGCCGCGCACGGCGACCTCGGCATGGTGATGCCCGATGACGTCGTCATTTGCATTTCAAAAAGCGGACGTACCGAAGAGTTTTACGTCTTGATTCCGTTGTTCAAACGCCTCAGCATTCCGGTGATCGCCATGACCGGCAATCTTCATTCGCCGTTGGCCGATCACGCCGACGTAGTTTTGGATACGAGCGTCAAACAGGAGGCTTGTCCGCACGATCTTGCCCCGACAGCCAGCACAACGGCGGCGCTCGTCATGGGCGATGCATTGGCGATTGCATTGTTGGAGACGCGCGAATTTACCAAAGAAGATTTTGCGTTGCGCCATCCCAGCGGCAGCTTGGGAAAAAAACTTCTGCTGCGCATCGATGATGTGATGTATGCCGGTGAAAAAATCGCGCACGTCAACGAAAGCACCGGACTTGATGAAATCATTCTCGAAATTACCAGCAAGCGCTTTGGCGCAACCTGCGTGCTGGACGAAAACGGGCAGCTCACTGGCATCATCACCGACGGCGACCTGCGCCGCCTCCTTACAAAGAGGACACCGCTGACCGGCATCAGCGCTCGTGATATGATGACTCGCAATCCGAAGGCCGTACACACCGGTACTTTAGCTTCGCAGGTTTTGGAAATGATGGAAGATTTGAACATCATGCAGATGATCGTGGTTGACATTGAACATCGGCCAGTGGGGATGGCGCATTTGCATGATTTGTTGAAGGCTGGAGTTGCGTAGCTCAAACGGAAACTCTTGGAGCTCAAATTATGAAATACAAAATCGTTTTGCAGAAATCAGACGAAGGCTATAGTGTCTCTTGCCCTGGTCTTCCTGGCTGTTGGTCACAAGGCGCGACAGAGCAAGATGCCATAGAAAATATTCAAGACGCGATTACTGAATACTTGGCTGCGGTGGCCTCGTCTATACGAGGCCGAGATATTTGAGAAATTGAAATTCCTGTTTGATTTCATCCCGAGTGTTTCTCATTTTTAATTGGAGAAGGAAACATGGAAAACACGGTGAGATTCGATGATGTCCTGGATGCCGCTGATCAATTATCCCTTGACGAGCAAGAGACATTAATAGACATTCTGCGACGCCGCATGATCGAACGTCGGCGGGCGGCCTTGGCAAAAGAGATTGAAGAGGCGGACAAAGAATTTCAGGATGGAAAATGTAAGACCGTGACTCCGAGCGAACTGATGAAAGAGATACTGTCGTGAAGCGGAACTTGGTTCGCTCCGCCTCCTTTGTTCGCTCGGTAAAGAAATTTGTCAAGAAGAATCCTCAAGCAGCAGTGGATATCGAAACTACGGTGGAGTTATTGGCGGAGGATGCTTTTGATTCGCGGTTACACACCCACAGGTTAAGAGGCAGGCTCGAGGGCTCCTGGGCTTGCAGTGCCGGTTATGATTTGAGAATAATATTTAAATTTGTTCAAGATGGGGAGGCGGAAGCTATTCTATTGGAGACTGTAGGAACCCATGATGAAGTCTATTGATGAATGGTCTTAATCTACGGCGCACTGGATCTAATTGTTCGAAACATGTATAGTCGAAACAAATGATAACCAAAATTTCTTTATATGCTTTTGTATCGGTGAACAAGAACATATTTTATCTCTTGGCAATGGTTCTTTTCGCTTGCAAATCCGACAACCAGCAAGCCATCGCCCCTCCGGGCGAAGTGCCGGATCAGCAAGGTTGGAATTCCAAAATGACCGCGACGGTCAACGGCCGGGTGAGCGCCATCATTCAATACGGCCACATGGAACGATACGCCAATCAGCGCGTGGTAAGATTCGACGGCGGCGTCGAAGTCGATTTCTACAACGCCGAGGGTAAGCACAGCTCGAATGTGAAATCCAAGCGCGGGACGTTGTATGAGCCGAATAATGATGTCGAGGCAATAGAGAACGTCGTCGTGGTTTCGGATAGCGGAATGACGCTGCGCAGTGAGCGCTTGCGCTGGGATCAGCAGCAGCAGAAAATTCTCACCAACGATTTTGTGGTGATCACCACCGCCGAGCGCGACACGCTCTGGGGCCATGGCTTCGAGTCGGATCAGTCGATGAAGAACTGGTCGATTCTCCGCCCCACCGGCGTCACTGAAAAGAAGCTTGCACTCGACGCGATGGAAGATGACAAGCTGCCTTCGAATGCTGATAAAGAATCGGGCGGTGAACAGAAATCGTCTATAGATTCTGTTATGAAGCGACCATGAATGATGAACAACGAGTTTTATCGACTGAAGGATCTCTTTGCGAATCCTTTGCGGCTCTGCGTCTTTGTGTGTGGCTTTGCTCTTATTGCTATGAGCAGGTCGACAGCATGGGCGCAGACCAGCGAAGATGATCGCCTTCACCTTCTTTCTGCCGATGTTGCGCGCAGTCTCGAACAGAATGGCCAGGTCGTTCGCCAGCTTGAAGGCAATGTCAAATTTCAACAAGGCGCGATGCGCATGTCGTGCCAGCGGGCGATTCAATATGTCGATGCTGGCCGCACGGAATTCATCGGCAAGGTCGAAATTGATGACGATGAACGCAAGCTACTAGCGGAGCGGGTGATTTATTATGAGAAAACAAAAGTGCAAGAAGCTTTTGACAACGTTCGCATTCACCGCGGCCCCAACTCACTCCGCGCCGAGAAAGTTACCTATTTTCGCGAGTCGCGGCGCGCGATTGCTGAAAAGAAAGTCGAGCTTTTCAACAGCGAGCGCCGCATTCGCGTGAACGGCGGCCATGCCGAGTACGAACGCGAAATCGAATACTCTCGGATCGTCGATCATCCGGTCTTGGTGGAATTGGATTCCCTCGGCGCGGAGATCATGCGCGTTGTCGGCGATACGATGGAAGTTTTTGAAGGCGGCAAACGCGCGAAGGTCAAAAACAATGTCAAGATCACCCGCAATAAGACGCGCGCGGAGTGCGGCGAGGCAGAATATTTTTCCGACGATGAACGTTTGGAATTGCGCATTAAACCGGTGGCCTGGCAAGCCCAGGATGAAATTCGCGGCAAGCTCATTTCACTTTTTTTTATTGAAGAAAAATTAATCCGCGCGCATGTTGATGAGCAGGCAAACGTGGTCTCCAAAGTTGACACGGTTGCAAATGACGAGCGCGTGAACACGTTAAGCGGCGGCGAGATCACCATGTTTTTTGAAAACGACCGAGTGAACAGAATGCTGGTCGAGCGCACCGCCACGAGTTTTTATCACGTCATCGAAGAGGGCAAAGACAAAGGCAGAAACCGCGCGCAAGGCGATCGCATCACCTTGCATTTTGATGAAAACAAAATCGCGCGCGTCATCGTCGAAAGCAAGCCGGGCGTTTCCACCGGCAAGTTCGTGCCGCCGGGAATGCCGATTGATGGAACGCCACAAGTCGCCGCTGCCGATAGCGGCAGCACACGGGATGAATGATGATTCTGCGATCCGAAGAGTTGGTGAAAAACTACGGCAAGCGGCGCGTCGTCAATCGCGTTTCCATCGAGGTGCAACAGGGCGAGATCGTCGGATTGCTCGGCCCCAATGGCGCTGGCAAGACCACGACGTTTTATATGATCACCGGCATGGTGCGGCCCACTGCCGGGAAAATTTTTCTCGACGAGCTCGATTTGACGCGCGAGCCGATGTATCGCCGCGCGCGTCTCGGCCTTGGGTATTTGTCGCAGGAGCCGAGCATCTTTCGCCGCCTGAGCGTCGAAGAAAACGTCATGGCGATTCTAGAAACCATGCCGCTTTCTGCGGAAGCGCGAAAGCAGCGTCTCGATCAATTGCTCGAAGAACTGTCGGTCGCGCATTTGGCGCGCAACAAGGCTTACACGCTTTCCGGCGGTGAGCGCCGTCGCGTGGAAATCACCCGCGCGTTGGTGACGAATCCAAAGTTCATTTTGCTCGACGAGCCGTTCGCCGGAGTCGATCCGATCGCCGTCGAAGATATTCAAACGATAGTGCGTGATCTCAAGCAGCGGAACATCGGCGTGCTGATCACCGATCATAATGTACACGAGACGCTGTCGATCACCGATCGCGCTTACCTGCTTTACGAGGGCACGGTGCTCAAAAGCGGCAGCGCCGAAATGTTGGCCAACGATCCCGAGGCCCGCAAACTCTATTTGGGAGATAAATTCAAACTCGATCGCTAGGATTGTTTAATTTTGATTTTATGAGGATTGTTTCATCATGGTAAATATCAGTCAACGGCTCAGCCAACAACTTCGCCAGTCTCCGCAACAGGTGCTGCTTTCATCTCTGCTGCAATTGCCGGTGATCAGCCTCGAGCAAAAAATTAGGTTGGAGCTTGAGGTGAATCCGCTGCTCGAACAAGTCGACGAAATGGAGATGGAACAAGATCAGGAGGCCGAGGACGATACCGATCTCGAAACCGAGCTGGAGAAAAAAGAAGAAAAGGAAAAACAAGAAAAGGAAGCCGAGGTTGTCGAGCCTCCCGAGGAGCCTGAAGGCGAAAAAGACGAAGTCGATTGGGACACCATTCTCGGCGACGAAGACAACTACGAGCATCGCGCCCCGCGCGACAAAAGCTCCGAAGAGTTCGAGCGTCCGGAAGTGGCCTCGACGACGCTGCCGGAACATTTGCTGACCCAGCTCCACATGACCAAGCTTGATGAGCGCCAGTTTATGATCGGCGAGTATCTGATCTGGAACATCAACGAGGGCGGATATTTGTCGTGTACGGTCGATGTCGTTGTGCAGAATTTGCAAGTCGAGCCGGAAGAAGTGGAGGAGGTGCTGCACGTCATCCAGCATTTCGAACCGGTGGGCATCGGCGCGCGCAATTTGCAGGAGTGCCTGCTCATCCAGATCGAAGAAAAAATGCCGCACGAAAAGGTGGCGTTGGAAATTCTCCGCAACCATTTCGATGACTTCACCAACAAACGTTTCGAGAAAATCGTCAAGAAGCTCAACATCTCGCTCGACGACATCAAGCATGTCATCGATATCGTCGTCAAGCTCAACCCGAAGCCCGGTGAAGGCTACGTTTCTTTTCAAGACACTATGATCGTGCCCGATATTTTGGTGAAGCGCGATGAAGATGAATTTCAAGTCATCCTGAACGATTCGAACGTG
>Ga0247727_10011563_pt1 | contig 15361 bp, 18 predicted proteins | sample WisWelCaveWW1625_FD_202498 | JGI IMG/M metagenome (GOLD analysis project Ga0247727, IMG submission 202498) | Biofilm microbial communities from Wishing Well Cave, Virginia, United States - WW16-25 | ecosystem: Environmental > Aquatic > Deep subsurface > Groundwater > Cave microbial mat | place... | reverse complement strand
AAGTCGTTGTGGTTGGGTCTGCAACGCCTCGATGATTTGACGGCGATGTGGAAGATTGCGACGGCCCCGCCGCCATCAAACCCCGAACACGCGGTGTCCAGTGAAATACTTGTGGACGATGGGTAGCTCAGTGACGGGTGGACGCACTGCGGGATAAATTTTACTTGACAATTTTGTAAAAAGTTTTATACTAAACAGGTAAACAAGTAACTGTTTTCTTGTTTAAATGAACGAGGCCATCCATGCGCGAAATCCACTGCTGGCAAATGACGCAAACCAGCCGGCCGATGTCTCCTGCCCAAGTTTCCGGCAGGCCGCTTGCCAATGACGAAGCGCTCATTCGTGTTGTTGGCTGCGGCGTTTGTCACACCGATTTGGGTTTTCTTTACGAAGGCATTCCCACGGTCAAATCTCTCCCCTTGACGCTCGGCCATGAAATCAGCGGTATCGTCGAAGAAGCGGGCGAGAACTTCGCGGCGCTGCTCGGCCAAGCCGTGATCGTTCCCGCGGTGATGCCGTGTGGCGAATGTGAGCGCTGTCGTAAAGGCCGCGGCACGATTTGCCGCCAACAAAAAATGCCGGGCAATCATATCGACGGCGGATTCGCGAGCCACGTCATCGTGCCCGCGCGCTACTTGTGCGAAGTTGCCGTTGCAGATGAGAACTCTCTCTTCGGCAATTCCGGAGTGACGTTGCGCGAGCTTTCCGTGGTCGCCGACGCCGTCACCACGCCTTATCAAGCGATCAAAAATTCCGACTTGGAATCCGGCGAGGTCGCAATCTTCATCGGCGTTGGCGGCATCGGCGGCTTCGGCGTGCAAATCGCCAATGCGCTCGGTGCACACGTCGTTGCCATCGACATTGACGATCGCAAGCTCAACACCCTCTCCCAATACGGCGCCGAGTTCACACTCAATCCCAAAGCGCTCGACAAAAAGGCCGTTCGCAGCGCGCTTCAAAACTTCTTCGCGGAAAAATCACTCTCCCCGTTCGAATGGAAAATTTTTGAAACCTCCGGCACCAAAGCCGGACAAGAATTGGCCTTCAGCTTACTCGCGCATGGCGCGACGTTGAGTGTGGTTGGTTTCACCATGGACACGCTCGAATTGCGCCTCAGCAACCTTATGGCGTTTGACGCGCGCGCGATCGGCAATTGGGGCTGTCATCCGAAATATTATCCCGAGGTGTTGGAACTAGTTGGCGCCGGAAAAATCAAGCTCGCGCCTTTTGTGCAAACTTTTCCATTGAGCGAAATTAATTCCGTTTTTGCGGCCGTGCATCGTCGCGAGCTGGATAAACGTCCGGTGCTCGTGCCGGATTTTCATTAAGCGAGGACTTCCTCATGAACGCTGTCCATGATACCATTCGGCTACTTCATTTGCACGCGCCGCTCACGGACATTCACGTGCATCCCTCGTTGAAGGCGTATCTGTGGTCACGCAACCTGTGGCGGCACTACCACTGCGGGAGCACGTTCAATCCGTTTTCCTCCCGCTCGGATTTTAGTTGTTTGGAGGAGGGCGGGTTCGGCGTGATTTGGGCCGCGCATCATTTGGTGGAGCGCCAGATATTTCGCGACATTCCGCTGCTGCATCTTGCGTTCATGTTTCCGATTTACTGGAAGCTCACGACCGGATCATTGATGCGGCGATTGGGGGAAATGATGGACAAGATGGAAAAGGAAATCAAGCGCAAGCCCGAGCGCACCGAGTTGGCCCTATCCGCAGCGGAGGTGAAAAGAATTAGCGCCGCGGGCAAGATCGCGATTGTCCACACGGTTGAGGGCGGTCATGTTCTTGAAGGCAAGCTGGAGAATTTGGACAAGCTCGCGCAGCATGGAAACTACAGAGATGCTTGGCTCTACACCGCCGCCGCGTTGCAGCAGGAAATAGAGCTGGACAGCACGGCCCTGCGCCAGCAGTCAGTTACCGCCCTGCTGGCCCGGGATACCATAAAAGCGGCCTTTGCTCAAAAATGGTTTTCTCCTGCGGTGAATCGCCATGGCAGCTCGGTGAACAGCGTAGCGTTCAGTCCCGACGGCACGACTCTGGCTTCCGGCTCTCAGGGTACGACCATCAGCTTATGGGATGTGGGCAGCGGGGAGAGCATCCGGGAATTGAACGGCCATTCTTCTTCTGTGTTGAGTGTAGCCTTCAGTCCCGACGGCAAGACCCTAGCCTCCGGCTCTGATGATGAGACCATCTATGGGATGTGGGCAGCGGAAAGAATCTCCGGGAATTGCGCGGCCATTCTTCTAGGGTCAGTCAGTAGTGTGGCCTTCAGTCCCGACAGCAAGACCCTGGCTTCCGGCTCCCGGGATAATACCATCCGCTTATGGGATGTCTCGGCCGCATTCAACCCAAGAGTGGGAAGCGGAGAGAGCATCCGGGAATGGGAATTGTGGAGTGCTGTCTTGAGTGTGGCCTTCAGCCCCGACGGTAAGACCCTAGCTTCCGGCTATCCTAATGATACCATCCGCTTATGGGATGTGGGCAGCGGAAAGAGTCTCCGGGTATTGAGCGGCCATTCATTTCATGTCAATAGTGTGGCCTTCAGTTCCGACGGAGAGACTCTGGCTTCCGGCTCAGGGGATAATACCATCCGCTTATGGGATGTTAATTTATGGTCTTCCTATAGCTATTTTGAGTTTTTAAAGAATAGCAAACCTACCCAACTCTTCTTTGCCTTTGCCGAAGGGACGGAGTTTTTCTGGCAGGTGAAACGGGAGGGGCTGGAATTTAAGCGCAATGTTACCCCCACGCTTTACCCGCAAGACGGTTACTATTTTAAATACGACCCCAAGTTCCGCCCGCTGCTCAACCCGCCCAAACCTGGGCAAAGCAAGTTCGACCAAATCCTAGAATGGGCGCGGCAGCAGGTGAAAGAATAGCGCGGGCAGCAGAGCAGGGCGCTCCATGCTTCGTAGCCTTGCCCCCTCGTGGGGCAATGAAACGTGTATGAACAAGGGCCCACAAGGGGCCGGGGCTACGAAATTTCGCTAAAGGAAACGGCATTGGGCTGGCACTACAGTCAGCCTCTGAGTTTGACGAGTTGACCTAGCTTAAAATCAAAAACTTTTGAACACTAAGGACGCAGATGAAATGGATTCTAACAGATTTATTTCTTTATCCGCGTAAATCCGTCGAACCCGCGCGATCCGTGTTCAAAAAATTGTATATACAAATTTCAGTGCTAACAGTGAGAAAATTCTATGACCGCTTTCAAAGACCACAATCTCGTCCCCGATTTTAAATTTACGCAAGTCAATTATGAGTTGCAGCCGTGCCTCGATCAACAAGGCAGGCCGGTTGAAGGCTTGCACAATGCGTGGATCGTTTTGAATAATCCGGAGCAGCTCAATTCCTACACCACGCAAATGGTGAAAGAAGTGATTCTCGCGTTTCGCACGGCTTGACTTTAATTATTTTGACTTTTGAAAAATCAGCCGAGAATAAATGTCGGACTTCACCATACGCAAAATCAAACCCGAAGACAGCAAAGCCGTTATCGCCGTCGACGCGATTTATTCCGGCAAAGCCAAACCCGATTACTGGGAAGAGCGCCTCAAGCCTTTCTTTGGCAACTCGAAGAAACAAGTGAACTTGGGATATGTCGCCGTAACGATGGGCAAAGTCATCGGCTATATTCTCGCTGAAGCCCGCGCGTGGGAATTCGGTTCGCCCGAATGCGGCTGGATTTTCGCCATCGGCGTCAATCCGAAAGCCGGACGTCACGGCGTCGGCCTCGCCCTGTGCCGCGAAGTGTGCTTAAAATTTAAAACGCTTGGCATTCACACCGTCCGCACGATGGTGCGCAAAGACGATGTGAACGTGCTCAGTTTTTTTCGCGCCTCGGGATTCAGCGCGGGGCCGTTCATCGAATTGGAATTGCAACTTTAATTTTGCCTGCTTCGATTGGGCGCAATGGTGCGCCGGCCGTTTGGAGATCATTTATGCCCGACTTTGTTATTCGTACTGAAAATCTCACCTGTGATTTTGCCGCGGTTCGCGCGGTTGACCGGCTCTCGCTCGAAATTCCCGCGGGCATCGTCTTCGGTTTTCTCGGTCCCAATGGCGCCGGCAAAACCACGACGATTCGATTATTGCTCGGCCTGCTCCATCCGCAAAGCGGGCGCGCCGAAGTTTTAGGCTTCGACACCGTCACGCAAGCCGACGCGATTCGCCGGCAAACCGGCGCGCTGCTCGAACACTCCGGACTCTATGAACGCTTGTGCGCGGAAGACAATCTGGAATTTTACGGCCGCGTGTGGCGCTTGCCGAAATCCGAGCGCCAAGCCCGCATTAAAGAATTGCTCACCAATCTCAATCTGTGGGAGCGCCGTCAGGAATCGGCGGCAAACTGGAGCCGCGGCATGAAACAAAAGCTGGCTGTCGCCCGCGTTCTGTTGCATCGCCCGCGCCTGATCTTTCTGGATGAGCCAACCGCCGGGCTCGATCCCATTGCCGCCGCGGCGTTGCGCAATGATTTGGCGGCATTGGTCGCGCGCGAAGGCGTCACGGTTTTTCTCACGACGCACAATCTTGCCGAAGCCGAAAAACTCTGCGGGCAAGTCGGCGTCATTCAACAAGGGAAATTAATTGCGCTTGGTCATCCCGACACGCTGCGTGCAAAAAGCGGTTCAACCCGCGCCGAGATTATCGGGCGAGGTTTTACTGAAAGCATTTTGTTAACTTTACGCACGCGGCCCGAAGTGGCGACGGCCGAGTTAACCAATGGACGACTCGTGCTACAATTAAATGAAAAAACTGACACCGCGCCGTTGATCACGTTGCTGGTGAGTTCCGGCGCGCAAATTGAGGAAGTGCGCAAGGGCGATGCGAGCCTCGAAGAAGCTTTCTTAAAACTCGTGGAGGAAGAAGAATGATGGCGGATGTTTTAACCGTAATGTGGAAAGAATGGCGTGAGCTGCTGCGCCAGCGCGAGAGCATGCGCGGCGGCATCATGCGCATCTTGCTTTTTGTCGGTGTCTTCGGCGTCTTTCTGCCTTTGCAGATGGGCCGCGAATGGGTGGAATCGCCGCAGCTACTGATGATGTGGGCGTGGGTTCCGCTTTTTCTCGTCACCACCGTCGTCGCCGATTCATTCGCCGGCGAGCGCGAGCGCCACACGCTTGAAACGCTGCTGGCGAGTCGCTTGTCCGATCGTTCCATTTTATTCGGTAAAATGGGTGCCGCGCTCAGTTATGGTTTCGGTCTCACTTCCATTGGAATTGTTTTGGGCCTCGTGACCGTCAACCTCGTGCATGGCAAAGGCGAGTTGTTGCTTTATTCGCCGACCATTGCTGTAAGCATCATTGGCTTGATGTTCCTGGGCGCGGGACTCGCGGCCGGCGCCGGCGTTTTGGTTTCATTACGCGCGTCGAGCGTGCGCCAGGCCCAGCAAACCATGAGCATCGCGATCATGTTGCTATTGTTTGTGCCGATTTACGGCGTGCAAGCTTTGCCCGAAAATTGGAAAATGCCGATCGCAAAATTATTCATGAATGCCAACGCTACTCAGCTTATGTTCATCGCCATGGCCGTGCTTGCGGTTATTGATATTGGTTTGCTCGTCGCCGCGATGGCCCGCTTCAAGCGCGCGCGGCTGATTTTGGATTGAAAATTATTATGGAGTGAAATATGACCGATTTTAAGAAAATAAGAGCAGATTTCAAAAATGATGACCAGGTTTTAGCGCTCACGTTGAATTCACCCAAAGGCAACGTGCTCGACCGCGAGATGATGCTGGAATTGATTCAAGCCCTCGACCAACAAGGCCGCGCCTCATCCATCAAGGCGCTGGTGTTGCAAGGCGCGGGCGATCATTTTTCCTTCGGCGCGAGCGTGCCGGAGCACCAAAAGGAATTCGCGCCGCACATGCTGGCGACGTTTCATGATTTGTTTCGCACGCTCATCGCGAGCAACAAACCGTGTCTCGCGCTGGTGCGCGGCCAATGCCTCGGCGGCGGTTTTGAATTGGCCATGTTTTGTCATTGGATTTTCGCTGCAGAAGACGCAAAGTTTGGCCAGCCGGAAATCAATCTGGCCGTCTTCCCTCCGGTGGCCTCGCTCATTCTCCCTCATCTTGTTGGACAATCCACTGCCGATGATTTGGTGCTGAGTGGCCGTTCAATCACGGCGCCGGAAGCCAAACAACTGGGATTGGTTTATTCAATCTCCGCCGACCCGCAAGCAACGGTGGATGAATTTTTATTCAAACACATTTTGCCGAAAAGTGCTGCAGCGCTGCAATTCGCGGCGAGAGCATCGCGCTACGAAATGCATCAGACATTTTTAAGAAATATCGCAGCGTTGGAAAAAATATACGTGCAGGAGTTGATGGAAACGGATGATGCGAATGAAGGCATCCGTGCATTTATGGAAAAACGTAAACCGTTGTGGAAAAATCAATAACCTAATTTTCAACACGGAGAAAACGGAGCAAACAGAGATTAAAAGCGAAAGAGAGTTTTCCAACCATTACCTTCTCCGTTTGCTCTGTTGTCTCCGTGTTAGTCTTTTTGGGTTGCAGCTCGTCCTATGGCGCATTTTAATTTTGAAAACCAAGTTATCGTCGTCACCGGCGGCATCGGCTTCACGACGGCCGGAATGTTTGTCGAATCCGGCGCGCGTGTTGTCTGCGTCGATGTGCAACCGCCACAGGAACTCCTGGCAAATTGCCGTTTTGCCAAAGCCGACGTATCCAATTTCAAGGCCGTGCAGGAGTGCATCGACAACATTATCGCCGAAGAAAAATCCATCGACTGCTTGATCAACAACGCCGGCATCTCGCGCGACGCGCCGGTGTGGAAAATGGGCGAAGCCGAATGGGACGCGGTGCTCAATGTGAATTTGAAAGGCGCGTTCAATTTCATTCATCACCTCGCCCCGCATTTTCGAGAAAAGCAGCGCGGGAAAATCGTGAATGTTTCATCGATCAACGGCCTGCGCGGAAAATTCGGTCTGGCGAATTACGCCGCTTCCAAAGCCGGCTTGATCGGTTTGACCAAAACTGTCGCGAAAGAACTGGGGCGTTACAACGTGAATGTCAACGCCGTCGCACCGGGCTATATTCTCACGCCGCTTACCCAAAATCTGCCGCAACAAATTTTAGATCAGGCTTTGGCCGAAACCGTGTTGGGGCGATTGGGCCAGCCGGAAGATGTGGCGAACACGATCCTTTTTTTATGCTCCGATTTGGCGAAGCACATAACGGGTGAAGTGATTAAAATAGACGGCGGCCAGTATATTTGAAAACCGGATTGCTGGAGTATTGGAGCGTTGGATTGATGGAGCTTGTTCTTCCACCGATCCATTACTCCATTAATCCTTTTGCCATGCGCCTATTCCAAAAAATTAGAGAGAGCAAAGTGTGGCGGTCGATCTTTCGCACCGGCTTTTCCATCCGCACCAATCTCGACCGCTCGCTGGTTATTTTCAACAGCCTCGTGCTGCACATTCAGCCGGTGAAAGCGCGCGCGCAGGCCATTCGATTTACTTACACCTTTTATCTCGGCATGATCAGCTTTTTTCTTTTCGTCATTCTCGTCGTCACCGGCGTGCTGCTCATGCTCTATTATCAACCGGCCATCCCCAATGCTTACCACAACATGAAGGACTTGCAGTTCGTCGTCTCCAACGGGCTTTTTCTGCGCAACCTGCACCGGTGGGCAGCGCATGCCATGGTGCTCGCGGTTTTCCTGCACATGCTGCGCGTTTTCTATGCCGGCGCGTACAAGCCGCCGCGCGAATTCAATTGGGTGATCGGCGTTCTGTTGTTGATCATCACTTTGTTTTTGAGTTACACCGGATACTTGTTGCCTTACGATCAACTCGCCTATTGGGCCGTGACCGTCGGCACCAACATCGTTGGCTACATGCCAACCATTGGCCACAAGGTTCGTTTCTTATTGCTCGGCGGCAACGTGATTGGCGAAAATGCGCTGGTCAGGTTTTATGTTTTGCACTGCGTCATCTTGCCGCTGTTCATGAGCGGTTTGATCGCACTACACTTTTGGCGCATCCGGAAAGATGGTGGGTTGAAGTAGCGCAGACGCCCTCGTCTGCAGATTTGATTTAAAGCAAAAAATTTCACGCAAAGACGCAGAGCCGCAAAGGGTTCGCAAAGTTTTTCTCTGCGTTGTCTTTGCGCCTTAGCGTCTTTGCGTGCGCTTTTGTCTTTGGCTCAACAAGGTTGGAGCAGAGTTTTATTATGAGTGCAACTCCCAACTACCAAATCGAACCCGCCACCGACCCTCAACAAGTCTCCCGGCGCGTGGCGATTTTTCCGAAAAAAGTTTCCGCTCGCTTCGAGACGCCGCAGCCGGAAGAAAAGTTGGTGATGTCTTTTCCGCATCTCGTCATCCGCGAGGCCATCTGCTTTCAGGTGGTGGTCATCGCGATGGCGCTGCTTGCCCTGTTCTTCAATGCGCCGTTGGAAGAACTGGCGAATCCGGAGCATACGCCGAACCCGGCGAAAGCGCCGTGGTATTTTCTTGGCCTGCAAGAGTTGCTGCACTTCTTCCCGCCGGTGGTTGCGGGCATCGTTTTGCCAGCGCTTGTCGTGATCGCGCTCATCGTGATTCCATATTTTGATATCAACCTAAAGCGCGAAGGCTTGTGGCTCAACAATCGCAAAAAGACATTTGTGATTCTGTCGTCGGTGGTTCTGCTCGTCATTGTGGTGACGGGTTTTTATCTGGCGTTCGGCATCGTTATTCCAACTCTGCTCTTGTACGGCCTGGCTATTCTTCCTTATTTCGCACCGCGCGAACAAGGTTGGATTCACTGGCTGGCGCGCCGGTCATTGGCAGAATGGATCATGGCGTGGTTCGTCTTTGTCGCGGGAGTGTTGACCCTCGTCGGCACGTTCTTCCGCGGCCCCGGTTGGAGCTGGGTGTGGCCGTGGGAAAGTGGCATTTACTGAGATCGCTCGTACTCTTTCTCATACTCATACGCGCTTTTAAAAGTCAAAGTCGAAAAGCGAGTACGAGTAAGAGTAAAAGTAAGAATGGAACCATGAAAAACCTCAACCGTACATACGCCATCGCCAGTTTGCTTTTTCTCATTGTGCTAGCGGTGTCGCCAATGAAAAATTATTTTCGCGAATGGCGCGCGGTGCAAAAAGAGTATAGTCGCATGGCCGCGGCGCTGCCACAGCGCGTGAAGCCGGCGCCCATGGCGTTACAACAAATTTGGGTGCGCGATCTGAATCGCATCGATCGCTGCACCACTTGCCATCTCGGTGTTGCCGATCAAAAACTTGCCACTGCGCCGCAGCCGTTTCAAACCCATCCCAAAGTTGCGCATGACGTGGAAAGTTTCGGCTGCACGATTTGTCATGGCGGGCAGGGATTGGCAACAGAATATGCCGAGGCCCATCTACCCACAACATTTTTGGACGAACCGGTTTTGCCCAACCGCTATCTGGAATCATCTTGCGGCGTTTGCCACAAAGGCGCTACACCCTCTGAAACCGCCGTACTCAATCACGGACGGGAGCTGATTCAAAAGTCCAATTGCGTGGCTTGTCACAAGCTCAGCGGCGTCGAGAAAAATTTCGTGCCTTCGCTTGATGGCATCGGCAGCAAAGTGAATCGGAGTTGGTTGGTGCGCTGGCTAAAAAATCCGCGGGAGTTTCGGCCTAAAACGCTCATGCCGGATTTTTCCATCTCTGAAGATGATGCCGGCCTGCTGGCGGATTTTCTGATGAGTTTCAAAGCATTTTCCCAAGATACGAAATTGGATTCACTGCCGCCTGTTTATCATGACAGGAAGGATGAAGAAGCTTTCGTCAATCAAGGACAGACGCTGTTTCGTTTGGCGCGCTGCATCAGTTGCCACGCCGTCGAAGGCCGCGGCGGCAAGCTGGCGCCCGATCTCGCCAAGACCGCATCGAAAACCAACGCCACGTGGATTTACAACTATCTCAAGAATCCGCAGCGCTTGCAGAAGAATATTGAAATGCCGCAATACGGCTTCACCGACGAACAGTTGGCGGCAGTGACGGCGTATATTGCAAATGAATTTGGCGATTGGGAGGCGCCCAAAGACACCAGCGGCATTCACGAGCCGGCGCCGAATTTCTACGCGCGCGGTTTGCAACTGTTCAATCAATACAATTGCGGCGGCTGCCACACGCTCTCTTCGGCAAAAATCGTGGAAAATCTCGGACCGGAATTGACCAACATTGGCGGCAAGAAACTTTATGCGATTGATTTTGGCCACGCCGATATTCCGCGCACGTTGCACGATTTCATTTACACCAAACTGAAAACGCCGCGGCTTTTTCGCGAAACCTTGCGCATGCCCAAGTACGCGTTTACGGAAGATAAATTACAAGCCATAACCACCGCTTTGCTCGCCCGGCGCGAGGTTGCGCTGCCGTCTTCGCATCTCGTACAAGAAAAATCGGCAGGGCGATATGAGCCGCAAGGCGCCGTGGGTGAAATCATTCACAAGTATGCCTGCCTTGGCTGTCACCGCATCAACGGCCGCGGCGGGGACATCGCGCCCGACCTTTCCGTTGTCGGTAGCCAATTACAGCCGCAATGGATGGAGCGTTATTTCGAGGTGCCATATTCTCTGCGGCCCATCGTGGAAGAACGCATGCCGACGCTCTTCATCGCCAAAACAGAAGTCAAGACCCTGCTGGATTATTTTTACAGTGTGTTGCTCGACGATAGCCTTGCAGCGTCAAATGAATTATTTGATTTTTCCCAAACGACGCTTGAAAAAGGCAAAGCACTTTTCTGGGAAAAATATGGCTGCCAAAGCTGCCATCAAATCGGTGGAAGTGGCGGCTACGTCGGGCCGCCGCTGGATCAGAGCGGCACTCGCCTGCAACCTGCATGGATTTATCATTGGCTGCTCAATCCGCAAAAATACAAACCGCAAACGCTCGAGCCGCGCTCCGGAATGTCCGATGAAGAGGCGAAAGCGGTGACGGCATATTTGATGAGTCTGAAAGGCGAGGTGGTGCAATGATAAGAATTTTTGGAGAGGTGAGTATGAGTAGTGGCAGAGGCAGTAGCAGGAAAATATTTACGCTAGTGTTGCTGACGCTGATAGCTTGCGAATCACCCCCAAATCAACAAAGTGAAATTTTCACAAGCTCGGATAGTTTGGCTGCTGCTCGCCTCGATTCGCTGCGACAACATGATCCGTATGTGAAATACTCTTTTGTGGAACGTCAAGGCGAGAACCTCTTCGATCATTATTGCGCTGTCTGTCATGGAAGCAACGGTGAAGGAGATGGCTTCAATTCCTACAATCTCGATCCCCGCCCGCACAGTTTTGCGGATACGACTTATATGCGCGCACTCTCCGATGCCACGCTTGCTGAGGTTATCGCCCGCGGCGGGCGCGGCGTCAACAAGTCCGTGCTGATGCCGGCATACACTCAAACCCTGAGCGCTGATCGGATCAATCAGATCGTCGCCTACCTTAGAACCTTTACGAGATAGTCCTCACGGCAAAATAATTTTTGTGCTTGTTTCAACAAAGGATTTGCCGTCCGTTCTCTTTCGCGTCATCGATACAGCCGGCGTTATCAGATTTAAGAATTTTTTATCCGATTTTCGCAATTTTGCGAACAAACGGAAATTTTTAACGAAGCCTATTGCTGCTAACCTTGTAATAATTAAGATGTGTTTATCTGAAATTATCCGGCATTTTTTTTGCAAATTCAATGCGCATCAAATTTCGTTTTAACTATAAATAAGGATGATTTTATCCGATAAACCATGGCCGTAGGCCATGGCTGCAAACCGGCGGCGGTAATCGTAACCCAAGCAAAGGTGTCGCTATGATGATCCGGCGGTCGCTTCACAACAAAGTGGCGGTAAGCATCGGCTTGTTCTGTGCGATCATGCTGCTCGCCGACGCGAGCCGAGTCGAAGCCCAAGCCGTGCAAACCGGCCCCATTCCCGTTTCACTCCGTCCCACCAAAACTCTCCCCGTTTCCGATCTGCTTCTGGCGAACGGGAAAAAAACTTACCTCAAAGAATGCGCGCCGTATCACGGGCTTGATGGACGCGGTCAAGGCGAGGCGGCGTATTTGCTCTTTCCCAAACCGCGTGATTTTGTGACGGCGCAATATCGTCTCGTCTCCACGTGGGAGCGCGTGCCGACCGATGTTGATTTGTACACGACGATCTCGCGCGGCATTCCCGGTTCGGCCATGCCGTCGTGGGCGCATTTGCCGGAAGACACGCGGTGGGCGCTCGTGCATTACGTCAAAAGTTTTGCGGAGAATCCGATTCAACCGAACACCGCTGAAAGTGAAAGCGGCACGGGCATTATCAAAGTTCCGCCGGAGCCGCCGTACACCGCCGAGGCCATTGCTCGCGCGCAAGAATATTTTCGCGATGCTTGTGCGGCCTGTCATGGCGATAAGGGCAAAGGCGACGGCGTGCAGGAACAAGTTGATGAGGCCGGTTATCCGACGCGTCCGCGCGATTTGACCGTCGGCGTTTTCAAAGGCATTCCGGAGCCGCAGGAAGTTTACCGCCGCATCGTTGCCGGTTTGCCCGGCACGCCGATGCCGATGAGCGATTGGTCGTATGGCAGCGATGCGTGGGACTTGACGCATTTCATATTGTCGATGTCGAGTCCCGAACAGCGCGAACGCGTGGAGATGAAAAAGTTTCTGATGGTGGCGAAACGTGTCGCGCAGATTCCCGACCATGCCGATGCGAGCATATGGCGTGATGCGCCGAGTGTGAATCTTCACATGATGCCGCTGTGGTGGCGCAATGATCGTCCGGAGATTTTAACGGTGCAAGCCGTGCATGATGGCAAAGAGCTGGCGCTGCGTTTAATGTGGTACGATGACACCAACGATAAAACCGCGCTGCGCGTGCAAGATTTTCGCGATGCCGCGGCGGTGTCATTTACGCTCGATGCCGATCCGCCGTTTTTCGGCATGGGCGAGAAAGGCCGTTTCGTCAATGTTTGGATGTGGAAAGCCGAGCGCCAAGCCGATATGGAAGCGGCGTTTCAAGACCTCGATAAAGTTTATCCGAATATCGGCATCGACTCGTATCCGAATTTAGTTCGCTCCGCACTCGAACAACCGACGCGGCACGCGCTCACGATGGAATCCGATCCCACGTTCATCACCGGTTGGGGCGCGGGAAATATTGTTTCCGATCCCACGCGCGAAAGCGCTGCGGAAGCTTTGCACGCGCAGGGCTTCGGCACGCTCAAAGCGCATCCGATTCCCGACCAAACCGTGACGGCCAAAGGCGCTATGACATCGGCACGTATCGCGTGATTTTCCGCCGCGCGTTCAAAGGCAACGTGAGCAATGTCAAAGCCGGCAGCAGTGCGAAGATCAGCAATCTTGATTTTGTCCCCGGCCAAACCGTGCGCGTCGCGTTCGCGGTGTGGAACGGCCACGCGGGTGATCGCGATGGGAAGAAGTCGGTGACGATCTGGCAGGGTTTGGTGATTGCGAAATGAAGCGACGAGATGATTTCTACTAGGAAGCCGGCATGTCGAAATAACTCATAATAGGTTTGCAGCTCTGATCTACGTGCGAGAGAAAGCAAAAAAAAACTTGAGAATGGTTTTTTTGATTCGTACATTTATAATGAATTGTGTGCGTTTTCTTCATGAGAGATCAAGGAGGCTGACGACTATGTTTGAAAAGAGATTTCGGGAAAATTGGGATGAAAAATATCAAGTGCGCGAATTTGGCAAATACATTGTGGCGCACCAAGGGATTTGTCACGGACAACTCACGTTCAAAGGAACACGCGTACTCGTCCCGGTGGTATTGGAGTCGCTGGCTCGCCCCAAACGCACCATCGAACAAGTTGCCGTTGACTACCACCTTCCGGTTGAGGCCGTAGCAGAAGCGCTTCAATTAGCTGTCCACGCCATGCGCGATCAACTGCGGCTACCCGATCCCCATCCTGATGAAGTGCAAGTGCCAATGGCAAAAAGGTTAAAGGGGCGGGGAACAGCCGTTTTAGATAGGGTGGCATGAGGCGTCAAATCTTCGATGAAAACTTCCCGGCCCCCGCCATGCAAACCATTCGGCAACGGGTGGCGTCTGTGGTCCAAATAGGACAAGATTGGGGTGAGAGCGGCTGGTTGGATGTGGAGCAAATTCTCCCGCAGTTGCACGGATCAAGAATAACCTTCCATACACTTGATGGTGGTCTCTTTAAACGGCGCTACGGCCATTGGAGTTATTGTCTTGTTTACTACGATGTCCCAGAAGCAGAATTGGGCGATTGGGTGATCAGGTTTCTTCGACATCGTCGCTTCAGAACTCACGCTCAACGTCTGGGTAATGTCATTCGCGTCAAACCTTCAAAACTCTCCTATTGGGAACCCGATGCGCCTCGAATGAAGGAAATCGAATGGTAGGCTTTGAGCAACCACTCACCTACCATAAATCCAAATCCTTGAGCGCTTTCAAATCTTCTTCCAAATCGTCTTCATCGTAAGCAAGTGGAACGTCTTGTTCTCTGAGTAAATCGGTAAACTCCCATTTCGTAATTCCAAGAAGCTCACACGCCTTGCCGAAAGAAACGCGCTCTTCGCGATAAAGCTCCAAAATGATTTTCTGCCACAGCGCCGTTTCCAATTGGTTATCCGGAGCTTCAACCGCTTTGACAATTTCTTTTGGCAATTGCAATTTGATGTCAACCTTTTCCATATGACGTTGCCTCCATTGCGTTAAGTGATGCACTGAAGTAACTTACCAAATCCAACCTCCATAGTCAAGGAAAATTTATATCTGCACGTATCGCGTGATCTTTCGCCGCGCGTTCAAAGGCAATCCGAAGACGACGTTTGATTTCACGCTTGGCCAAATCGTGCGCGTCGCGTTTGCCGGTTGGAACGGCCACGCTAGTGATCGCGATGGGAAGAAATCGGTGACGATCTGGCAGGATTTGGTGATGGCGAAATAGAAGATGGTTGTAGCGCGGTGAGTAAAGGAAGGTATTCGTATCGGCCAGCACCATGTTCAATGCTGCTAACCGTTCAGAAAGGCAAAACGATTGCGGGCAAAACCATTCAAAAGCAATGACAGAAAAATGAAGGGCAGAAATATGCGGGTTGGCTTTCATCAAAAAATGCTCATTATCGAGTAGTAAGAAACTTAAATATTTTTCTGCCCTCCATTTTTCTGTCATGCCTTTTTTAAAAAGTTAGTGACATTGAGCATCATGATCGCCACTCCAAAGCTTTATGCTGCAGCTCGACCGAACTATACTTATCGGCAAGACTGGCTAAACCGCCTTCCCAATCAAAGGTGAAGGCATGGGTTTTCTGCGCCGGTTGTCCGTGCTTATAAAGCAAGAAATCGACGTAGTCCATGATTTCGGGAAGCAGATACCCCGGCA
>Ga0247727_10011562_pt1 | contig 15362 bp, 15 predicted proteins | sample WisWelCaveWW1625_FD_202498 | JGI IMG/M metagenome (GOLD analysis project Ga0247727, IMG submission 202498) | Biofilm microbial communities from Wishing Well Cave, Virginia, United States - WW16-25 | ecosystem: Environmental > Aquatic > Deep subsurface > Groundwater > Cave microbial mat | place... | reverse complement strand
TCTGAGCAGCAAGGCAAGCCCGGTCTGCCAGGCAATGAAGATGAGGTGACTTACGGCCATTACCCCTAACCCGCAAGTTCAGAGTGTAACCTCGCTGTAACTCTCGTCTGTTATCATCTCCATTTAGGCTCCGGCGCTCAACGTTATCCATCCCCATGCCTTTCGTCCAAATCCCCGGCCTGAACGTCCACTACGAAGTGGCGGGCGAGGGTGACGTGGTGATTGTCCTCGTCCACGGCAACTTCGCTTCATGGCGCTGGTGGCGGCCGGTGCTCGATCGCCTGCCACCAGGCGTGCGCGCCTACGCCCCAGATCTGCGCGGCTGCGGCGACACCAACCGGCCCGCCAGCGGCCACACCATTGAGCAACTCGCAACTGACTTGCTTGGCTTCATCACAACTTTGCAACTGCCCGCGTTTCATCTCGTGGGTCACTCGCTGGGCGGCGCAGTGGCCATGCAATTTGCGCTCGACCACCCTGACCGGGCGCAGACCCTAACCCTGGTTGCGCCCGCGCCAGCCGAGGGCCTGCCGCTCTGGCCCGTCCCCGATTCGTCTCCGGTGTTGAGTCTGTTTGACGTGCGTGACGTCTCACTGGCCGCGCTGGACGCCCTCTATCGTTTCTGGCACAGCCTCGACGCCAACCGGCCCGCGCTTCGTCAGGCGTTGAAGCGCTTGATGCCGACCCTGAACTATGACCACACCTTTGAGCAACTGGTGAATGATGCCGCGCACATGGCTCCCGAGGCGGTGGTGGGACACCTGCGGGCGCTGGACGAGTGGAATGTCCGGTCCGAGTTGGGGCGGCTTGATGTGCCGACACTCATTATCGGCGGGGGCCGCGACACCCTCATCCCACAGCCGGGACTGGAGCGCACGGTAAGCAGTCTTCCGCACGGACGGTTGGTACTTTGGCCCGACGTGGGCCACACGCCCCAACTGGAACAGCCCGACCGCTTCGCCCAAACCCTGTTCGCCTTCATCCACGAGCAAACGCCTTTGCCCAAGCCTGGCTGGCTGGCCGCCCTCTGGCGTCGCCTGCGCCCTCCACGCGGCTGACCGCCGCCTAATTTTCTCTGTAACTCAACCGTAACTTGGCTCTGCTAAACTCAGACCGTAAATCAATGATGGATACGTCGCGTGGGATTGCATCGTTTGTCGTACGGTTCGCCCAGGAACGCTGGCGGGATGAGCAGGGCGAGCCACACCTGCAATGGCGGGGGCACATCCGCCATGTGCAGGGCGATGAAGAAACGTCCTTCACCGACGCCGCCAAAGCCATCGCCTTTATGCAACAACACTTGACCGAACTCACACTCAACGCATTGCCCGGAGGCACTAAAATGGAACAGGAAAAAATGATGCGCGAAAGCTTCAAACTCTGGGAGCAGTTCGCCACCACCTACAACAGCATGATGTTCGAAGCGATGGAGAAGGCTCTCCAGCAGTCCGACGTGCTTAAGAAGCAGATGGACGAGGCAGTGGAGCGCTCGGCCAAGGGCTGGAAGTTCCCGGCGCCGGGCAACCAGGCCGAAGTCCTGACGGCCCTGAGTAAGTTGGGCAAACAAGTCGAAGCCCTCACCGACAAGGTAGAACAGTTGGAAAAAGCCATCGAAAAGAGCAGCAAGAAACCGGCGGCCAAATAGCCCCGGTCTGAAATCTCAGATTACACAGAGTTGCCCCGGTGTGGTACCCACTGGCGAGTTCAACCTGTCGTATCACTAACAACCTATCTGTAAACCCTTAGGGTCTTAAAGACCCTAAGGGTTTACAATCTAACAATGGAGAAACCAAACATGAAAACCAATGACACCCTCAAGAACAGCCTCAGCCAGTGGCAGGAATATGCCCAGGCCTACACGGACTTCGTATTCAGCACGACCGAGCAGGCGCTGAACACCTCCCTGTCCCTGCGCGAGCGCGCGGGCAAACTCGTGAGCGATAGCTTCAAGCAAACGCAAACGCTGGCCGCCCAAGAGCAGGAAATCGCGCTCCAGGCCGCCGAGACCTACTCTGCTCAGGCGCAAGCCGCGACCAACCGTGTCGCCAAACTGTTCGAAGTCGCCCCGGCGAAATAACGCCGCACAACCGACTCATTCAGCCAGACCCCGAAGACCTGCCATGCAAAGCAGGCCTTCGGGGTCTTCCCGCCTCAATCGCCCACCTATGGCCGACCTCCCCTTCAACCCCTGGAAAGACTATTTTGATATTTGGGAAAAGCACACCGCGCGTTATTGGGATGACGTGTTGCGAAGCCCGCTATTTTTGGAGGCCATCGGGCGCAATCTGGAAATGTCGCTGGCCTGGCAGCGCGCCGCTCTCAACGGTGTCGAGGCCGTCCAGAAAGCGTGGGGCCTGCCCACCCGTTCCGAGCAGGAATTCGCCCAGCATCAACTGAACCAGTTGGCGACCCGGATGCAACAACTGGCGCGCCGGATGGAAAAACTGGAACTTGCCGAGGAGTGATCATGTACACGCTCTGGAAACAATGGTCTGACCACACCTTTGAGGCGACGCTGGATTTTTGGAAACGGTCACTGGCCCTCGGCCAACTGAAACAGGATGACCCGCCCGATGTGGCGCAGACGCCCGCCGATGTGATTTACACCGAGAACAAACTGCGCCTGCTCCGCTACCGGCCCACCATCGAACGCCGCCATCCCATCCCGCTGTTGCTGGTCCCTTCCATTATCAATCGCTACTACATCCTCGACCTTAAGCCGGGGCGCAGTCTGGTGGAATACCTGCGCGAGCGGGGCTTCGATGTGTGGATGATTGACTGGGGCACACCCGGCCCCGAAGACCGCTTCGTGACCTTTGACTATCACATTGACGGCTACCTGCTCAACTGTGTGCGCGCAGTGCTGGACGCGACCGGGCAGAAGAAACTCTCATTGCTCGGCTATTGCATCGGCGGGGTATTCACGACCAGCTTCGCCGCCTTGCACGGCGAGAAATATGTCCAAAACCTGATGGCCCTCGCCTCGCCCCTCAACTTCCACGACGAGGGTTTGCTCAGCCGGTGGGCGCGCAAAGAAAATTTCCCGGTGGACGCGCTGATTGACACCTACGGCAATATGCCCCACTGGCTCTTGCAAACCAGCTTCAAGTGGCTGAGGCCGACGACCGACCTCCGCAACCAGTGGGCCTTGTGGGAACGATTGGACCACCCGGAACGACTGGACGACTTCCGCGCCCTCAACCACTGGGCCACAGACAACGTCGCGGTGCCGGGCGAAACGTATCGCAAGTTCGTCAAGGATTGTTATCAGGACAACCTGCTCATCCAGAATAAAATGCAAGTCGGCGGGCGCGCGGTCAATCTCAAGGACATCTGCTGTCCGTTTCTGAACATCACCGCCAAGTACGACCACATCTGCCCGCCGCAGTCGGCGTCCGTGCTAAACGAACTCGTCGCCAGCCAGGATGCGACCCTGCTGACCCTGCCCGGCGGTCATGTCGGCGCGATTGTGGGCCGCGAGGCCACCGAGGGGCTATGGCCACAACTGGCCGAGTGGCTGGCAGAGCGGTCAGATAGAGATTAGAGATTGGAGATTGGAGATTGGAGATTGGAGATTGGAGATTAGAGATTGCCCAATTCTCCAATCCTCCAACGCGAAGCGTCTAATCTCCAGTGAGGCTTTCCATGAGCGAACCAAAATCCATCTTCGACCCCTTCGCCACGTGGCGGCCATTTCAGGAAACCTGGGCCAAGACGATGGGCGAGACTGTCGCCAGCGAAGAATTCGCCAAAGCGATGGGCCAGTACATTGACAATTACATGGAAACCGCCGGGCCGATGCGCCAGCAAATGGAAAAGGCCGTGGAGCGCTACTTCCAGCAGATCAACCTGCCCACGCGCAGCGAAGTGACCGGCCTGGCCGAGCGGCTGACGAACATCGAAATGCGCGTGGATGACCTGGACTCCAAACTCGACGAGGCGCTTGATCACCTCAAGGCCATCCGCGAGGCCTTGGCTGGCTTGTCCCCGGCGCGCAAAAAACGCTCCACCTCCAAACCTGCCGAGTGAGGTCCCCATGACCAACACCCCGCCCGCCTTTGACCCGGAAGAAGCCGCCCGCACGTTTCAAGAGGCGCTCAAGGAGGCCTCGCGTAACATGCGCGGCGCGCAAGTGGTCGCCAAATCCTACGACATCGCCGTGGGCCTGACGCCCAAAGACCTGATCTGGTCGCTCAACAAAGCCCGGCTCTACCGCTATCGGCCCACTGCCGATCATCTCCATCGCGCTACGCTCCTGCTCATCTACGCCCTCATCAACAAGCCGTATATTTTTGATTTACGCCCGGGCCGGAGCTTTGTCGAGTATCTGTTGTCGCGCGGGTTCGACGTGTACTTGCTGGATTGGGGCGCGCCCGGCCCGGAAGATCGCCGCTTGTCCTTCGACGATTACGCCGCCGAATACGTCCCGCGCGCCGTCCGCAAAATGCTACGCGTGAGTGGCGCCACCGAGTTTAATCTGCTCGGCTATTGCATCGGCTCGGCCATCGCCAGCGTGTACGCCGCGCTCCACCCCGAAGCGCCCCTCCGCAATCTCGTTTTGCTCACCTCGCCCCTCGACTTTTCCAAGCCGGAAGACAGCCTGTTTTCCAAATGGTTTGACCATCGCTACTTTGACGTGGACAAAATCGTGGACACGCTGGGCCTCATCCCGGTTGAATTCATCGAGACCTGGTCGAAAATGCTCAAGCCCATTGAGAACTACGTGGGCACGTACACCGGCCTGTGGGGCAAGTTGGACGACGACGTGGCCGTGGAGGGCTGGCAGGCCATGCACCGCTGGATACACGACGGCGTGCCGATGGCGGGCGAGGCCTTCCGGCACTTGACAGTCGCCATCTTGTTTAGTATAGTTTGTCCGTCCTTACCAACCGAATAGTGTTGAGGCGACCCGATAGCCCGGATGCCAGGGCATAAAGGTGGAAGCTGGTGAGAGTCCAGCACTGTGCCGCAACTGTGATCAGTTTGCTCCATGCGAACTGTAAGTCAGGACGCCTGCCTCAACCATGCTCGTTCACACCCTTCTCGGATCAAGGAGGTGGAGCATGACATACAAGCTGTAGCTGTTGTGTTGTCATCGTCAATCACCCGACCGAAAGGTCGGGTTTTTTTGTTTTTCGCCAAACGAAACCATCAATCGTTCACGGAGACTTTCATGTTTCGCAAACTGATTTTGCCCCTCGCACTGATTGTGAGTGTTTTCGTTGCCGCCTGCGCCACGCCAACGCCGCTCGCGCCCACCACGGAACCCACCGCCCTCCCCACGACGGTTCCTACCAGTCCTCCCCCAACTGCTACGACTGCGCCGACCAATACGCCTGAACTAGAACCCTACCCGCAAACACAAACGGATGCGCTTGACCGCGCCGTGACGATCACTGCCCAACCACGACGGATCATCTCCCTATCGCCCTCGGTGACCGAAATCCTGTTCGCCATTGGCGCCGGGCCGCAAGTGGTCGGGCGCACCGAGTTTTGCAACTATCCGCCCGAAGTAACGTCTTTGCCCACCATCGGCGGGTTCTCGGCGAAATCCATCAGCGTCGAAGCTGTTCTCGATCTTCAGCCCGATTTGGTCATCGCCGGAAGCAAACGACAAAAGGAAGTGATTGAGGCTCTTGAAGGGGCAGGCCTCACTGTCTTTGCCCTCGCGCCCAATTCATTGGCCGACATTGAGACCGGTATTCGCACCCTCGGCGAGATTACGGGCAATGTCGAAGGGGCTGAGGCGGTGGTGGCTGATATGCAACGCCACATTTCGGCCGTCACCGAAAAAACGGGCGGCTTGCCGGAGGACAAACGCCCCAGAGTTTTTTACGAAGTCTTCGACGAGCCGCTGACGACCACGACGAATGCCACCTTCATCGGCGAACTCATCACGCTGGCGGGCGGCATCAACATTTTTGCCGAACTGCCGGAAGCCTATCCCAACGTCAGCGTTGAACAAATCGCCGAACTCGACCCACAAGTCATCATCGGCCCGAGCAGTCACGCCGACAAGTTGACGGCTGATCTCATCGCCGCCCGGCCGGGCTGGGCGGCCTTCACGGCGGTGAAGGACAAGTCCATCTACGTTGTGGATGGCGATGTGATTTCACGCCCTGGCCCGCGCATGGCCGAGGCGCTGGAAGCGTTGGCCGAAGCGTTGCACCCGGACCTGTTCAAGTGAGCCTCTCTTCGAAAACTCCCTCAGGGCGCGCGAGCGTCAAAATTCCCGCCTTCCTTGCCCTGGCGCTGGCTCTGTTGGCTGTGTTGGTGTTCAGCCTGGGAGTCGGCGCGGTGCCGCTCACGCCCATACAGGTTTTAGCCGCTTTGACCGGAGAACCCACCAAAGCCTCGCACAGCGCCATTGTGTGGGACTTCCGGCTAGCGCGCGTTCTGCTGGTCTGCGTCTGCGGCGGGGCGCTCGGCGCGGCTGGCGCTGGCTTTCAAGGGTTGTTTCGCAACCCGCTCGCCGACCCGTACATTGTTGGTGCTTCGGGCGGTGCAGCCTTAGGAGCGACGCTCTCAGTGGTATTCGCGGGTGAGTCTGGGTTCGGTGTTCCGATAGGCGTGGCGGGGTTCGTTGGCGCGTTGGCGGCGGTCTTCATCGTTTATACCCTGGCTGAGACCAGCGGCTACGGATCCGTCGCTGCGCTGTTGTTAGCCGGAGCCGCCTTTAGCACCATGTTGTCGGCGATTGTCTCGCTTCTGTTACTGATCAACGACCGAGCTTTGCAAGAAGTGTTTGCCTGGCTGCTGGGCGGTTTCGGCGGGCGCAGTTGGCCACAGTTGTGGCAAGCGTTACTGATCGCACCTATCGGCATCGTAGCATTGTGGGCGATGGCCCGTCCGTTAGATGCACTGGCGACGGGTGAAGACGGCGCACAGGCGCTCGGCCTCAATTTGCGCTGGGCACGCTTTGTCATCATTGCTGGCGCGAGTCTGGCAACCGCAGCCGCAGTCGCCGCGGGCGGCCTCATTGGCTTTGTAGGATTGATCGCTCCGCACCTCGCGCGACCACTGTTCGGGGCAGGGCATGCCCGACTGATCCCCGCTTCCATGTTGCTAGGCGCACTGTTGCTGTTACTGGCGGATGGCCTGGCTCGCACGCTCTTGGCCCCTATCGAACTGCCTGTAGGCGTATTCACTGCCTTGCTGGGCGGTCCGTTCTTTCTGATCCTGCTGCGCCAACGAGGACGTTTGGCATGAGTTGGTTAGCTGCCGATCACTTAACTCTCGCCTACAACGGGCAACCGGTCATTCATGATCTTTCACTCGCCGTTGCCGCTGGTGAAGTGTTAGGCCTGATCGGGCCAAACGGCGCGGGCAAGACTACGGTCTTGCGCGCGTTGATAGGCCAACGTGCCCCCCGAACAGGTAGCCTATCGTTGAATGGAAAAAATCTGCGTGAACTCTCATCACTGACTCGGGCACAGTGTATCGGCTTGGTGCCGCAAGGTGAGTCGTTGGCCTGGCCGTTAACAGTAGAAGAGATTGTCGCGCTGGGGCGCGCCGCGCATCGCGGTTGGCTGTTGCCGCTCTCGACGACGGATCGGGATGTCATTAAGTGGGCGTTGGCTCGCACGCACCTGACCGAGTTGCGCGACCGGCCCGTAGACAAACTATCGGGCGGGGAACGCCAACGAACCTTGATCGCGCGCGCCCTGACTCAACAGCCAAGCGTCCTATTGCTCGACGAACCCACCGCCAACCTGGACATTCACCACCAACTACAAGTGCTCGACCTTGTGCGCGAGTTGGTAACCAAAGGCCAGCTGGCTACTGTTCTCGCTATTCATGATCTAACATTGGCCGCCCGTTATTGCGACCGCCTGGTGTTACTGCATGCCGGGCGCGCGATTGCCTGCGGCTCGCCCGAAACCGTGCTTACCCCAGATAACTTACGCACCGTCTTCGATGTGCAGGCCGAGCTGTATCGTAACCCGTTCGGTCAGTGGTCACTCAGCGTGCAGTCAGTATAAGGAGAAGAATCAATGGCTGACCAGCAGCCTGCCCCGCCCCAGATGAAACCTTATGCCCGGCACGCCCTGATTTGCGCGCAAGGCGAGTGTGGATCGGCTGAGGAGGCGCAACGTCTTTATTTCTACCTGGCCGCCCGTCTCGGCGAATTGCGGAAATTGGGCAACCCGGAGCGCGTGAAGGGCACGTTGACCGAGTGCCTGGGCGTGTGTCAGGGTGGGCCAATCGTGGCGGTCTACCCGGATGGCATCTGGTATCACCACGTCACCGAGGCCATCATAGATCGCATCGTCTCCGAACATCTCATCGGCGGCCAGCCCGTGGAAGAATACATCTTTCACCGCCTCTATCCAGCGGGGCAGGAGCCAGCCTATGCGCCCGCAGTGCGCGGGGAGGCTGATTCATTTGTAATCGCAAAGGAGTGAGACAACGATGAATGCCCCAACTATGAAACCGATGACCGACTCGCAGTCCCCGACGGGCGCGGAGGGCATTGCCACGCGCGAAGCCGCGCGCAAAGCCAACATCAAAAAGGGACTGGTCATCGTCAACACCGGGCACGGCAAGGGCAAGACCACCGCCGCGCTCGGACTCCTATTGCGCGCCTGGGGGCGTGGCCTGCGGGTGTGCGCCATCCAGTTCATCAAGCACGAAAAGGCCAAGTTCGGCGAGCATAAGGCCGCGCAAAAACTCGGTCTGGAGTTCATCAGTTCGGGGGACGGCTTCACCTGGTTGAGCAAAGACCTCGATGAGAGCGCGGCGCGGGCGCGGCACGGCTGGGAACTGGCCCAAGAGAAAATTGCCGGCGGCCACTACGACCTCCTCCTGCTGGACGAGATGACCTACTGCTTCAAATACGGCTGGCTCGACTTCGCCGACGTTCGCGCCTGGCTGGAGGCGCATAAGCCATCCATGATGCATCTTGTCATCACCGGCCGCGACGCCCCCGACGAACTGATTGCCTACGCTGATCTGGTGACGGAGATGAAACTCATCAAGCACCCATTCCGCGAGCAGGGTATCCGGGCGCAGGCGGGGGTTGAGTTCTGATGGCTGCTCCCAAACCAAATCGTGTCCTTCGCCCCGATGGGCGTTTCATCAACGTTCCGCGCCACCGGGGGCAGCTGTTTGTGTGCGTGACCGGCTGTTGCTGCGGTCATGTCGCGCGCGGCTTTGCGCCGGTGCGGACGGACATCTTTCACCAGGAATGGGAGCAACGCAAACTCCGTAACAAAATTCATCTCACCCAGGGCGGCTGTCTTGGCCCGTGTCCGTTGGCGAACGTCGTCACACTTTTCTTCGATGGGCGCTTCATTGGCTTTCAGGGCATCGACGATCCCAAACTTATCCTGGCCATCTACGACTACCTGGACGCCATGATCGAACGTACGCTTGACGACTCTGCCCACGTCCCACTCCCATTGCTCTTGCAAGATCGGGTCTTCGATTATTTCACCTGGTCGTCGCTGGAGGCGTATCGGGCCACGCCCCATCCTGAAACCATTCGGACAGACCCAGTACCTACCCCCGCGAATCCCGCTATTCTCTTCCTCACCCACGCCGACACCGATTTGTTGGCCATCAGCAAAATTACTCCGAAGCTACCGGCTGACTTTCCATCGATTCACGCGTTTAGTTTGAATCAACTTAAGACTGAAGCACAGGTGAGCGTGTTTCTCGATGAGCAACTGCCCTCCGCGCAGGTCGTTGTCGCCCGGTTGCACGGCGGGCGCGTGGGCTTTCGGCATGGCTTTGAGGCCCTCATCACTGCTTGCAATGCGCAGGGTAAGGATTTGGTGTGCGTGCCCGGCACGGCGGATCCTGATCCAGAACTCACCGCCCTCTCCAATGCACCTCTGCCCGTCATCCACGATGTGTACAACTACCTCACTCTCGGCGGGCTGACAAATATCGAGAACCTCTTCCGCTATCTGGCCGATAACCTGCTTGTGGGTGGCTTTGGTTATAACCTGCCCACAGAGCAACCGCAGCACGGCATTTACTACGCCGACTCATTACTCTCACAGGGCGAATGGCTGGCCCGTCATTACAACCCTTCGCGACCAACGGCGGCGGTTCTCTTTTACCGCGCCCATTGGCTTAGCGGCAACACCGCTTTTGTCGATGCCCTATGTGAGGCTTTGACCACGCACGGATTCAACGCCCTGCCCATCTTCTCCTATTCACTCCGGGAGCAACGGGATGGACGGCCGATCGCGTTTGATTATTGCGATGCTCCCGATGGACGGCGTCTGCCGGATATTGTGATTTGTACGATGTTGTCGGCTTTCACTGCGACCGGAGAGGGCGCTAGGCCGCCCAGTGAGGACCTACTTTTATCTGATTTGGGCGTCCCGGTCTTGCAGGCCATTACCAGCAGCATGGAACGCGACCAGTGGGAACTTTCGGCGCGCGGCCTCTCGCCATTGGATACCGCCCTCCACGTCGCCATGCCCGAATTCGACGGGCGCATCATCACCGTACCGATCAGCTTCAAAGGCGTGAAAGGCCAGGCCGACAATTGCGATCCAGCCTGCCCATGCGGAGACTCTCGATCCGTAGTCAAGGATCCGCCGTCAGCAATTCCTCAATATATCCCCCTGCCCGACCGCCTTACCCGCGTGGCCGAACTCGCCCGCCGCATCGTTCAACTGCAACGCAAACCCAATTCCGAAAAGCGGATTGCCGTCATTCTCACCAACCAGCCAGGACGCGCCTCCCGTATTGGGAACGCCGTCGGCCTGGACACCCCTGCCAGCCTGATCAACTTGTTTCAGGTCATGCAGGCCGCCGGCTACGGCATCGAACACCTGCCACCCAATGGCGCCGCGTCACCCGGTGACGCCCTCATCCATGAGTTGATTGACCGATGCGCCTACGATGTCGAATACCTCACCGACTTTCAACTGGCACAGGCGGCGGGCAGTATCCCGGATGAGCGTTACGCTGAGTGGTTCGCGCGTTTCCCGGAGCGCAACCGCCAGCAAATGAATGCGCGTTGGGACGAGGCCCCGGGCCGGGCCTTTCATCACGAGGGCACGATCAAGTTCGCCGGGCTGGAGCTTGGCAATGTTTTTGTCGCCCTGCAGCCACCGCGCGGCTACGGCATGGACCCGCAGGCGATCTATCACACGCCCGACCTGCCGCCCACGCATCATTACGCCGCCTTCTATCGCTGGCTGAGTGAACCGACCGAGCACGGCGGCTGGGGCGCCGATGCTATTCTACACATGGGCAAGCACGGCACGCTCGAATGGCTGCCCGGCAAAGGCATTGGTCTGTCTGAAACCTGCTACCCTGATCTCTTCCTGGCCGATCTGCCGCTCATCTACCCCTTCATCATTAATGACCCCGGCGAGGGCATGCAGGCCAAGCGCCGCGCGCATGCCGTCATCGTGGATCACCTCACACCGCCCATGACCACCGCCGATGCTTACGGCGACCTCGACGAATTGCGGCAACTGGTGGACGAGTATTACCAATTGGAAGCGCTTGACCCGGGCAAACTCCCGATGTTGCAATCACAAATCTGGGACGTGATCAAGCGCGCCCGCCTCGACGAAGATCTCAAGCTGCTCACCAAACAGCAGCATGGCAACCATACCCACGATTGGGACCCCACCGAAACTGAAGATGGCACGCCGGTCTCACTGGCTGAAATGCGTGGCAAGGATTTCGCGCATCTCATGGAAGACCTCGATGGCTACCTGTGCGAACTGACCAGCGCGCAAATCCGTGACGGCCTCTATATCATTGGCGAGAGGCTACCTGATGACGCCCTCGTTGATATGCTGGCGGCGCTCACCCGCCTGCCGAACCTCGATGTTCCATCCTTGCGTGTCTCTGTTGCAGACGCTGTAGGGCTCAACCTCTCTGAGCTGCTCGACCGCCCTGGCGCGCGCTTTACTCAATCACCGAATCGCTCGGTCACCCAACCCCTCGCCACCAACTCTGATGCAATCGAATGGATTGACTCCACCTGTCGCCAGCTAGTCGCAGCGTTGCAGAGCAACGATTTCACGCGCAGCGCCCCATCTTCAAGCCCTAATCACCAATTACCAATTACTCCCAACACCCACCGTGTCCTTGACTTCATCTGTGCCACGCTTGTCCCCGCTCTACAAACCTCGCAACGCGAAGAAGTCGCCCAGATTCTGAACGCACTGGCTGGTCACCCCGTGCCTGCCGGGCCGAGCGGCGCGCCTACGCGCGGCATGGCTCATGTGCTGCCGACTGGACGTAACTTCTATTCAGTGGACCCGCGCAGTTTGCCCAGCCAGACCGCGTGGCGGGTAGGGCAGGCGCTAGCCAATGAACTGCTCAATCGCTATTTTCAAGAAGAGGGTGCGTATCCCGAAACGGTGGGCCTGAGCATCTGGGGCACGAGCGCGATGCGGACCCACGGTGATGATCTGGCTCAATGCTTCGCGCTGCTAGGGGTGCGACCATGCTGGCAATCGGAGAACCGGCGGCTGATTGGCGTCGAGCCAATCCCTATGGCTGAACTGGGCCGCCCGCGCATTGATGTCGTCATGCGCATCTCGGGCTTCTTCCGCGATGCCTTCCCGCATCTGATCGCGCTGATGCATCGGGCGGTGCAACTGGTGAGCGAATTGGATGAACCGCCCGATCAGAATTTCGTTCGCAAACACGTCCTGGCCGACTCGGTTCGCTATCACGGAAAGGGTGCCACACCCGCCGAGGCACAGCGCCGGGCCACCTACCGCGTGTTTGGTTCCAAGCCTGGCTCTTATGGCGCTGGTATCCTGCCGCTGATTGACGAACGCAACTGGCAAGACGCTGGCGACTTCGCCGAAGCTTACATCAATTGGGGCGGCTATGCCTATTCCGGTGACGAGTATGGCGTGGATATGCGCCCGGTGTTTCGAGAAGTGCTGGCCGGAGTGCAAGTGGCGGCGAAGAATCAGGACAACCGCGAACACGACATTTTTGATTCGGACGATTACCTGCAATATCACGGCGGCATGATCGCCGCCATCCGAGTCTTGAGCGGTAAGTCGCCTCACCGTTTCTTCGGCGACAACAGTGATCCCGAACGGGTGAAAGTGCGCGACCTGCGCGAGGAAACCCGCCGCGTCTTCCGCAGCCGCGTGATCAATCCGAAGTGGATCGAGAGCATCACCCGGCACGGTTACAAAGGCGGACTGGAACTGGCCGCCACAGTGGACTATTTGTTCGGCTACGACGCCACCGCCGATGTCATGGAAGACTGGATGTATGAGCAGGTGGCCGAGCAGTATGCGCTTGACGAAGCGATGCAAGAATTTCTTAAGCAGAGCAACCCGTGGGCGCTGCAGGCGATCCTTAGCCGCCTGCTGGAAACCATTCAGCGCGGAATGTGGGACGCCAATGAAGAAATGCGAAAACGGCTGCGCGCCGCGTACTTGAATATTGACGGCGATCTTGAAGATCGCCTCGATCGGGCCTGGGCGAAACAGGCCAGTGTGCACGCAAAACAGGCCACTGAGTATTGACAGTGTTCGTTCGCGTTGGAGGCCGCTTCACCTCACCCATACGCTAATCGATCAACCAACAAAGGAGACTTAATCATGACCGCACAACCTCTTCCATCACTAGCAGGATCCAACAAGTGGCTGCTGATTGCGGCGCTCTTGGGCTTTCTGATCCTGTTATACCTGGTCGCGATCGATCAGGGATTCTTGCTCAGCCTGGTTCAGGGCAACATCGCCTTCGATCAGCAGTTGATCCACGAACTTACCCATGATGCCCGCCACGCGGCCGGGTTTCCGTGCCACTGAGGGAACACAATGAACACTACCTCCCTCGGCAACGTACTCAAGTCGGCGCTACTCGCCGGTTTGGCCGCCGCCCTCGCCGCCGCTGCTTTCCATGCGGTTATCACCGAACCGGTCATTGACCAGGCGATTGCAATCGAAGAGCAGAGGAGCGCCGCCATCGGTCAGCCGGTCGGCGAAGCGCTCGTCAGCCGCGACATGCAGCGCGTAGGTTTGTGGATCGGATTCTTGATGTATGGCTTCAGTTGGGCCTTGCTCTTCGGAGCGTTGTACTACCTGGCGCAACGGTGGTTGCCGGGAGCAGATGCGTCGAAGCAAGGGCTGGTGTTGGCGCTGCTGGGTTACTGGGCCATCGGGCTGATGCCGTTCCTCAAGTATCCCGCTAACCCGCCGGGTGTCGGCGACCCGGTGACCATCGGCTACCGGCAGAACCTTTACTTCGGCCTGCTTGCGATTACGCTGATGGGAGCGGGTTTGAGCGTGGCGCTCAACCGTTACCTCAGCCGATCCATGAATGGTTCTAAAACCAGTTGGCTGACACTGGTTTTTCTGGCTGTCTTCAGTGGGGTGGTGTATCTCGCCATGCCCGGCAACCCCGATCCGGTTCAGATGCCCGAGTCCCTCCTAACAAATTTCCGTGTGCTTTCACTCGTGGGGGTGACCCTCTTCTGGGGCGTGTTAGGATTGGGTTTTGCACGGTTCGTACGATCGTCCACAGTCAGACAAGCTTGATGCTTGCCTTGCACCATGAGGTTTCGAGGTGAAGCCGCCTCTGATGCGAAATACCGAGCATCCCTTGTCCGCCCTGCACCACGCGCACGCTACCAACATTGGGTGTGCGACTCTACCCGGCACCTGCGGCGAACTTTTTCAGGGACTGCTTGACGATCAGCCCTGCCTGGTGTCCTGCCCGATTGACTCATTTGCAATTGTGCAGGTTATCGTCGAACCAGGCCGCCAAACCTGGCGAAGTGATCAGCCAATTACCAAAACTTTGGCGGCGCTCTCGCTGGCGGCTTCACAACTCACTCTGCCGGAGGGCGGTGAGGTCGTGGTTGACTCCACCCTCCCGCGCGGGCGGGGCTATGGCTCCAGTACCGCCGACATTGGCGCAGCGCTCTATGCGTTAGCCCACGCCGCAGGGCGGTCGTTGGATCCAGCAGACGTTGCTCGTCTCGCGGTTCAAATTGAACCCAGTGACAGTACGTTCTTTTCAAGGTTGACCTTATTCGCACATCGGGCCGGCGAATGGATAGCTGACCTCGGCGCGGCACCGCCGCTCGCAGTCATTGTGCTGGACCCTGGCGGCGAAGTAGATACGCTGGCCTACAACCGCCGGATAACGTTCGACTCGTTGTGCCGCTTCAGCCCGCAATATCGAGCGGCAGTTGCCATGCTTCAAGCTGGGTTAATCGAAAGCAAGTGGGGCTGGGTGGGGCAAGCCGCCACCCTCAGCGCGCAAACGCATCAAGCAATTCTGTTCAACCCACTCGTCGATCTGGCTTTGGACATTTGCAAAAAATTGAATGGGCTTGGCATCTGTCGAGCGCATAGTGGCACGATACTCGGTGTGCTGTTTGACGCGCACCGGAGCGTGCCAGAGGC